>Ga0181363_1000127_pt1 | contig 21815 bp, 18 predicted proteins | sample Fa13NDMLBSN_FD_130109 | JGI IMG/M metagenome (GOLD analysis project Ga0181363, IMG submission 130109) | Freshwater viral communities from Lake Michigan, USA - Fa13.ND.MLB.S.N | ecosystem: Environmental > Aquatic > Freshwater > Lake | place: USA: Michigan | collected 2013-09-23
GTGTTGCAACACGAGTGGAAAGGGAAAGCACCAATTGAAGAGGCATATCCTAAATTAACCACGGTCTGACCGACAGGCATAGTAGCAAGAGGTGTCGCAGAAAAAGAAATAGTCATATCCGTCTCGACCATAATGCGTCTGCTAAAAACCGTGCTCTCCGAAGGCAACTGAATATTATAGGTAATACTTGAAGTACTTGTAGAAATAGCGTTGTATTGGGAGGGGGTAATGTTTTGTGCTCCCTTAAATACCGCATATCGAACTTTGTCCGTGGTCAACAGTAAGTCGTCTTGGACGCAAATCTTCTCAAAATCAGCACTCGCCATTTTATCTTCGTTTATAATTATAGCAAAGATAAAAAAAAATGTATTTATCGCTTTATTTCCTAAAAGTGTTTTAATAAACTCCTTGATCTTTTTTTCTAAATAATATCTTCAGAGAACAGTTTGCCCCGTTCTGTAAATAGAAATCGTGGGTAATTCCGTAAACATCTTTCCACGCCACGCTAATTTGAATACCGTAAAGCGGGGAATTGCTTTGCAAATCAATCAATCTATACTCCGCCGTCGGTAAATATAGGACTGAGGGAAAATATTCCGTTCCTGTCTCTAAATTAACTACTAAATCTGTAATTTCGTTGGTCAAGTTATCATTCTGTCCAGAATCGCCATTCACGTTGGTCAATACTCTTGGAACACCCGTTAATTGTGGTAGAATAGGTACAAGTGAACTCGTAAAGATGAGGGATTGAATCGGGGAAAGGGTTGCACCGGTCGAGTATGTTTGTTCCATAAACAAGGAAGGGTATAATATACCACCACTTGCGTCGACGGCGTAAAAATTGTTTCTTGCTCCTCCTTTTTTGTTGTACACGTTAATCATATAATTCGCCTCTCCGTCATTATTCGTTGGAGGATTGGGCAAATAGGTATAATTATGAAACGCCTGAAATGAACTAAAGAGTTGATAGAGAGGGGAGTTAAAGTATATGAATCCGGTAGCACCTCCAACAACCGGAGTATTTCCTCCTAAACAATCTCCTTCGAATATTGGCGTTTGTGCAACTAAAGTAGCAATAGAGCGCTGATTGTCCCACAAAAGATATGGGATAGGAAGAGGAGCGGTTGTCCAATTAGCAGGAAGAGTAATACCTGCTAATGTTGCCTGAGCAAGAACATCATTATATGCATCTTCTAATGCCTCATTTACCATACAGATAAACGCCTGAAAAGTGTTCAACCAATAGTACGGTGATGTTATACTTTCAAGGTTAAGAGTATTGGGAGCGGAATAAATATTTGACTGTGGTACATAAAGGACTCTTTTCTTTGAAATCAACCGTTCTGCTGGTAGTGATGCATTATTATACTCAATACTCACAAAGTACACAGTTTCGTTTGGTTGAGGTATAGGTTGCACTAAATCTATCTGTGGAATGAAGAGGGGCATACCACCCTGTGTGTCTAAACTAAATCGAACAATCGAGAGAAAGTAGTCCGAGGGATTATCAAGGATCGGACTGCTCCTAACCTCAGTAAACGTCAGACGGTTTTGCTGTGATGTTTGAGATTGTGTCTGTGATGTTTGTACGTTGTTAACGACGCTGAGATCGTAATATATCTGCGTTGGTTGAGTCATATTGCCTATACCATATGTTTATATAAAAAAGTTGCATATTTGCCTAAATAATCCTTGTAATAATCCTTTTTCGCTCGATTTCGTGTAATAATCTAAAAAAGGTCGTAAAAATCTACTCAAAATAGGTTATTACAGTAAAAATAATATTATTTTTACATATTATAATGTAAAATGGTTAGATTTTTACCGTATTTCTATATTATTCGTGTAATAATCCATTTTATGATGGTAATAATCTAATGGACTGTATGGGAATGTAGGGTATGTAGGGTATGTAGGGTTTGGGGTCAAATCTATACTTTTCTGGACTCTCTAAAAAAGTATGGATTGAAAACGACGATTGAAATATTCGATAAAAAACACCCTCAACCCTACATTCCCTACAGGACTGCTAAAGGTTTAAGGAGCGTTTACTGTTCGAGCAGAGGAACGCTGGACTTGGTATGCATAAGTTCCCGCAAACACAGCATCAGCAGAGGTCGCAGTAAAAGACACTCCTGCCTGAATAGTGATGATTTCAACACCACCAACGTTGGCGGTAGAAGCGGTTCTGGTTAGACAAGTGAGAAGAACATCATCAGTTGCAAGAATACCGGTGCACGGTACAACGAGGGGAGTATTGGCGACCTTAGTGATCACGCCCTGCTGAATAACGATAGGATATGAACCTGCGCCGTCGTTGTAAGAAGCAAGAGAAGAAATCGACATTTTATTTTCGTTTATAATTAATGCACAGATAATATTTTTGCTAAATTGTCGCTTATTGTTTTGAGAACTCTAAATCTCCATATAGATTAATAACCCTATAAATATCCGCCACTTTATCCACCACCAATTGAAGAGATGTATATTGTTGTTTGAAGTTGACCGAAAATGCTATTCCTGTAGGTTGACCTGGTATTATATATTGAACGCCATTTCCGGCAAAAAGTAAGACACCTACATTTTGGTCTTCTAAATCTTTTTGAATAAAAAAAGTAGGACTTTCAACATTAAACACTAAACAATAAGCAGGTAAAAGTGAGGTGTTGAGACCACAAAAGTTCTCGCTGGTTGCTGTGAAAGTCCAACTACCAGTTTGTCCTACAGGGCGTAGATATTGAAAGGCAAAGCAACCACCAAAACTCGCAGTTTCAGGTGTTCCCTTAACCTGCGCTACTGTATCCTGTCCCACACCTGCAAAATCGTCCCATATTAAAGTGCTTGTACCGTTTGGTTGCGGGTCGATTTGAAAGTTCATAAATGCTACATAAGAAGACCCGTCTGTTCGCCCTCCATAAGTATACTGAAGTGAGTTTGGTATATCTGCTCCACCTGACCCTACTTGAAGTGGTGGAGGTGTTGTAGTATCATTCGGGGCAATAAGCGGGTTAGTATTAGGTGTTCCCAAATCTTTCCACCAGCAATTAAATCCGCCTGGTTGACCCACAGTATCAGTAAAACCAATACACAACCAGTATGCTCCAGTTGCAACCGACCTAACTATACCATTCGCAAAATAAAGATTCTGTGGATTAGTAATTTGTCCTGCTGTTCCAATATCTATACCGAGTGAATATCCACCACCACCTTTCCAAATAAACCCACCTACACAATTATCTTGTGCGAAGGTTTGACTGCCTCCGTCTGTCGTCCAAGTGAAAGTTTGATTATTGAAAGCAACCCATAATGCGTTGTTCGCTGGATTATATAGCAAAGAGGTAATACCATATTTCAGTTGAATTGTTTGGACTGTTGTTTGTGCTGGTGCGGTTATACCATCACCTACACCATCACCCAAGATCGAAAATGTATCGCTGGGTTCATCATAGAAGCAGATATAAGGGATTGATAAAGAATTACTGGCGACAATATTGAATGTTCCACCGAGAACCATAGTTCTTGGGTGCGAGGCGTAGTTGCCGAAAAGTCCATCAACAGTAGGGCAAAGTGTAGCACAAAAAATATCGGGAGGATTAACACCAGCAATAGTAGTAGATATACCACCAACTGCACCTCCGCACTTCGAAAACACACCTGTCGTCATATTATACCTAATAATGCCTCCTACATCTGTGATAGTTGTGGAGGGTAGAACAACTACAGTTGTAAAATTACCATAAATATAGAGATATTGTGTTGTTCTAATTATACCATTACAGCGACAAAGTTGATTTGGTGCTACTTGTAAAGACGCAATAGGGGTTGCGACTGATTGACCGCTTAAAGGTAGAGGGCAGGTATACAAATCAATAACATCTTCAACTGGCGCACCATTCGTCCCTGTGGTAAAATATGCAAAGTTCTCAAAACCACCAGTATTTTTTCCAGTCCAAAAAGCAGTCATATCCTCGAAGTTGGATTGAGCGATTGCGAAACTATTGCCTGATGGATTTGATGTAGGTTCATAATTCATAATTGTAATCTGCTCGTTCTGTGTGAATGTGCCTATTGTGTTTGGTGGCGGGAGAATAACATCAAAACCAGAAGCAACAAACGGCGTACCGGGCGCTGGAGGATATGTAAGCGGAAAGAAATTGGTTTGTGCTGAAGGCGATCCACCCGGCAACCACTTCAATCCTGTTGGTTCTGCTGAAGTTGCTGTAAGAACATATCCGTCCGTAGGAGGTGCAGGGACTAATGCTCCTATTGATGATGCTCCTGTCCCTGCTGGAATCTCACCCTTGACTGCTGTAAATGCGATTGAAATTGTAGGGTCTCCTGCTTGTGGTTCTTCTACCAATAGGGGTGTTTGTGCTGTAATTGTCTCGCTCACAGCAGACCAAATAAGTCCTGTTGGTTCACCTGCGTCTGCTTTAAGAACATACCCGTCGTGCGCTGGTGGCGGAACTAATGCTCCTTGTGTCGCTGTACCATTTCCAGCAGGAATCTCACCCTTGACTGCCGAGAAATTAATAGCAATTTTACTTTCATTTCCCGCACCAGCGAACTCTGTGATTGGAGCAACACCTACTATCGAACCACTTGCACCTATATCTTTCCAAGTAGGAACACCGGCTACAGTACCTAAAAACTGATTAGAAGAAGCAGGGTTAGGGGCAACTGTTAATGCCCCCTCTTGTGCTGTCCCGTTTCCATAAGGTATTTCTCCAACACTCGCAGTAAAATTAATACCGATTGTGTGCGGATTTGTAGTGTTGTCCTCAAAAAGGGGTGCTTTTGTTTGAAGAATACCACCACCACCTGTCGCAGGTTTCCAAACCATTCCAGTTGGGTTTGCTACATCATTATCACTCGTCAGGACATAATTGTTTTGAGCGGGGGCAGGAACTGGTGTGATATTGTTTCCTGCTGTTGCCGAAAATAGTTCCTGGTAATTAAGTGCTAATGCGGTAGGGTTGTTCGCAATATATCTTAATCCTGTATCAGTTGTTGAGTCGTAAGAGAGAACAGTTCCGTTTGCTGGTGGAACATCAGGGAAAGCAACTTCATTTTGAGTGGTTGCTGTGATGATTTGACCTTTATCAAGGTTAATACCGCCACCTTGCGGGATTAAATCGTCGTATATCTTACCAGTCGCTTTATTTATTATGTTCGATATAGACATCTTCTAAATCTCTTATTTAAAGTATAGCAAGATTATAATTTGTTATATTTTAATGAATATTTGATTAACTGAAACTACATATAGGATTTCCAACTGGAATATAATAGTTTGCCGTAGAGTCAGCGACGAATGCCTGTGCTGAATATTTTGTTGCGAAGGTTGCATTTTGATACATTACTCCTCCATATAAGAAAAGTGCGCCAGGCAACGAGAAGGTTGCTGATTGAGGATTTACTACATTTGTTCTTACAAAAGAATAATTGCTATATGAAGCAAAGGGATTTCCATTATAAACAAAAATCGTGCTTGGAGTATACCCTCCGTTTGATTGCCCAAATGTAGTCCAAGTTTGGAATGAAGTTGATTTATATACATCTGTGGTTTGTGTTTGTATCATATCATAACCACTCGCATATACACTATTCTTATACAAAGAAGAAGGTGATATACCAGCAGAGATAGAAGGATTTGTTGGAGTGTTCGCATCTACATAACACAGGTTAGAATGACCTGAATGAGAAAAACTACCACCAACCAATAGGTATGACCCTAATGATGAATTACAAGTTGAATATACTGCTCCATTAAAAGAGTTTCCATCTACATTATTCCAGTTTGACCCGTCGTATGTTGCGAGATAGTTGTACGGGGAATTGAAACTACCACCCACAAACAAGTATGAACCATAAGGCGTTAGAGCATATACAGATGAGTTTGTTGAGAGATTTAAATTGATAGTATATGTCTGCGATCCACCTGTTCCTGTTTGATTTTGAACTTGAAAGATATAATCTGCTGTTCCACCACCACCAGCAAAAGAATTAAATGACCCACCAGCATAAAGAATACCCGAAAATATCGCCAACGCTTCAATAGTTCCATTCACACCATAAGCACCCGAAGAACCATCATATATAGGGTCTTCTACATAAAACCCAGCACCACCGCCGAGATAGATTCGAGTAAGTCCATATTGTGGTTGAGCGTTTCCGTTTACGCTTTGAAAATCACCTCCAATATATACATATATACCATCTTCCCAAAATGCTAATGCTCTTGGAGAACCAGCACCGCTACTTGAACCTGCTAATGTGATAGTTTGATAAATAATTGAAAATCCTGTATCGGTGATATACACATTACCACCTACACCTAACCAAACATACCCACCACCCGCTACAAACATACTATCCACACTTCCGTTTGCACTTCCAATATCACTCCATAAAGAAGCAGGTGAAATACCCATATTCATTAGAACGAGATTTTGGTATTGAACTTTCGGGGTGTCTATAGCGATACTTGAAGAATTACCATTATCAATATGAACTGCTGGGAAGAACTCTACTGGTTGTGAAGGATAAGGAGGGGTAATTGTGGTGCGGAGTTGTGTCCTTGCTCCTACGGATTGTGCGACTTTTACGCCGTCAGTAGAAGAAGCAGTTAAACCTATTGTTCCAACAGAAGCGACAATACTTACAGATTGATTTGCTGTAAGGTTAATTCCTCCGCTTGTAGTTTGAAGATTGATTGCTCCGCTTGTGCCTACATTATTCAGCGTGATATTCTGCGAGTTTGCCGACTGATATAGAGTAAGTCCGCTCCCTGCGGTTGTATTCTGTAAGAAGTTGCCCCTCGTTTCTACCGATTTATACATTTCTGTTGTGTTTGTAGTTCCATTAAAACGCATATATTCTGCGGGTGTTGCCGAGTTGGTTGCAACGTAAACGCTCACACTTCCATTTTCGCTTCCTGCGGTAATATCTCGCTGATCTGCTTGTATACGAGCATATTCGATTTTCGTACCACTTGCGTTATTAGCGTGATAGGAGACACCAGCAATACCGTCGTTATTTGCTGGACTGGGCGAGTTTTTATACAAGTCAAGATGAACCGGATTTGCTCCGCCGTTGGTATTAATGACGCTGGTTGCGGGTTGGTTTGCACCGCCTGTGCTGGTTTGATTGACTTGAAAGTTTCCTGCTCCACTAATACTTACATTACAACTCGTTCCAGCATTAGGGGTGATTTGAATAGGGGCAGTCGAACTTGAAAGCGTGAGTGCTGTTGCTCCAAGTGTTTTTGATAATCCTGTTTTTGATAGAATTGTTGTATCAGTTGAACCTATTGCTGAATATCCACTTTTATTTGTTTGTGTTTGGTCTCCAGTAGCAAAAGTGCTGTCGCTCAATATTAAACTAATAGCACCGAGAACACCTTTATTATTTGAAACTGCGTCGTCGTATGTTAATGCCCCAGTCGTTCCTGTTGTATTTTGTGTTCCAAGATTAAGAGTTGCGTTGAGCGGGTTTGCGACTGCAACGATCGGGTTGGTTGCTGTGCCTGATACTGTGATATTATTACCAGCAGATACAGAGGCGACACCACCACCACCACCACCTATCGCCCACTCTAATCCAAGAGGTGCAGAGGAGTTTGTCGTAAGTACCAACCCGTTTGCTCCTGCAACAAGTTCTTCTGTATCAGCGCCATTACCTACAAGCAGAGAACCAAGAGCAGTTCCACCTTTGATTTGAAGAATATCACCCGGTTCACCTATTATGAGGGCAGGTTGATTTCCCATTCCTACTGTACCTGTCTCAATCTTAACACAACCAAGAAGGTCAAAATCAGTAGCATCTTGTTTTGTAGTTGTGCCTGGAATGAATGCTGAACTATTGACTTGAAGAACGCTCCCCAGTCCTTGTTGTGCGGGAGGGTGTTCGAAAGGGATTAGATCAGGGTAGAACTTTCCACGATAAATCACATCTGGATTATTTGCATCTATTGCACTTGATAGAGACATTTTTCTTTTATATATAGATAATACAAGATTTTTATTTTCTTATTTTATATATAAAAGAAAATGAGTGTTGATGTAAATACTCCCGACCCTAATTTGCAATTACCGGATAAGTCGATACTTTACCAAATTGCAGGAGCGTCGTACGCTGAGAACTTTGATGGTAATGTTGACGGATTCACTTTGCTAAAACAAACCCCCACGCTCAAGATATTCAAGAAAATAGATTATCCAGTTATTGTTCTTGGTGTACGGGGAACTGCAGATTTTCAAGATTTTATGGCGTGGTTGCCCGTTGTTTTAAACACGATTCGAGATACAGACCGTTATAAATTGGATACCAACGTTCTTCTCCATTTTCAGAAAGATTATGTTCCTTCTCAGTTTTATTATTATGGAACAGGGCATTCACTCGCCGGAGCAATACTCGACGAGTGGTTGAAAGCAGGTCTCATCTTGAAAGCAAGAACATACAATCCTGCAATACAATTACAGGATTTATCAAACACCAGTATTGAAAATGATCGTGTTTATGCTTCGGGCGACCCACTCTATAAGTTATTTGGTTATAGGGCAAAGAAGAAACCTGAAGTGCGACAATCTTCTTCTTGGATTGATGTTAGAACTCCTTTTGCTTCTATACCTGCTGTTTTATGGGGTAAAGATTTATTAGCAGAACATACTTGGCGTAATCCTCTTTTTCAAGGAGGTATTCGTAGACAGGAGATTTAGAGTATGTAGGGTATGTAGGGTATGTAGGGTTTGAGGTCAAATCTATACTTTTCTGAGTCCGACAAAAAAGTATGGATTGGATATGACGATTTCAAAAAACGATAAAAAACGCCCTCAACCCTACATTCCCTACAGGCATAGGTTAACGGGCGGAAATGGCGTTGGAGGCAATTGCATCATAAGATAATCCTGTCTCTTCTTTAATCTCCGAAATCCAATCGTGAAAATCTTGCAGATTCATATTGTCTCGCAGGTTTGCTTTTATCCAGAGCGTCGCAAATGCACCACACGTTGCAACCGGCGACCTCTTCGATTGGTACTGTACTCTATTATATTGAATGTTCTTGCCTGATTTTTGCAAAAGTTGCGACAGGTACGGTTGGTCTTGACCCAATTCTTTATTTTTTCCTTGCGAGTTCCAATACAGCGGAGCGTCGATCTTGCTTCCGTAGGAGCAGAAGAAACAAATTGTATCTTTGCCGTTGTCGATATATCGATTCACAACGACAAAGTGTCCCCTATTATATGATGACTCATAAAGCAAAAAGAAATATGTCTTTGGACGAGGCAATAATTCCTCGATATTATCAATATCTGCAAGTTCACTATATTTCAATACCTTTGCACCCGGCAGATACTGGCGAATATTATCATCACCCATAGGCGTTTCACTAATATCTTTAATTACAGGATTACCTTCTCCTGCAACCTTGTTCAGAATCTTTTTTGCTTCCTCTTCTTCTTGTGTGTCTGTCTGTGCTAATCTCCCGCCTCTCACTTTCACGCTCCGCCCCTCTGCATTTGCCGACTTTTCGCCCTCTTTGAAGCGGTACGATTTCGTTCCCCAGCACGTTTTCGAATTAAAACAACACCGTCCTTTTCCAGATTTTTCTTCAAAGGGTTTTAGATTTTTTTCGCCCCTGATTTTCTGCTTCTCTGCGATTTGGAGTTGGAGATTTTCTGGGTCAATCTCTTCGGGGGTCAAGGGTGTTTCCTTTGAGATACGCTCGGTTGGGCGATACACAGGATACGGGGGCAAAGCACCCCAGTTTGCCTTACCCCAGTTGCCGACATCTTTCCACTCTTCTTTGAACCAACGTGCAAGAGGTCTACCGTTATTGTCTTTGAACTTTCCGCCAAGTTCTTTGTATCGTTTCACAACTGCTCCTGATCGGTATGCCGACGGTTTCTTGTATCGAGGGTACACCTCCGCTTTTACTTTTTCGTAGAGTTTTTTATTGATAGGTATAGCGCCACCCACCATATACATTAGCGGATTGTTCGGGTCGTACGGCTGAGGTTTAAATTGGGAAGGGTCGCCTACAAACTGTGGTTGTTCAGGGTATTCTGGTTCTACCGGCATTTTGACCGGTGTATCATCTTCTTCATCATATCCCCAATTACGAGGGTCATCACCATCTTTGCGAAAGTTCATCTTTTTCTCTTCACCTCCTACCTTCCCTTCATTACAGATTTTACACGCTTCTTTGCGTTGTTTTTCTTTTTCCAATTCTTCAGGTGTCTTGAAGAAATCCGAAATTGAATCTCCTACTTGATTTAATCCATCTTGTGCTATCCTACCCACCAAACCCGCCCAATCATAATCACCACCTTTCTTGCTACTACCGTCCCACAGAATCGATATTGCAAGATAATTTGGAGAATATCTATCTTTCGCCCAATTACCTTTGATTTTACACGCCCTCGCCAAATACTGTTTACGTTTTGTATCTGCAATCGACGGGAAATGTTGCCTGTAAATAATATAATCGTTATTGTTAATACTTCCAAACTTGACTCCACGTAGTTCGAGTTTATGTTTACCATCATTCGCCAACTTCAACGAGTTCCAATCTTTATATCCGGCTCTTTTCGCATACTGTTTCGCTATTTTCAGATACTCCGGTTCACCAGTTGCATCTTCTACATCAAAATCTTTGAGGTCGCTTGGTTTGACGAGTTCTTGTGATTGTGGATCACCTTCTTCCCCCTCTTCCTCCTCTCTATCCTCTACGCCTCCGTACATTCCAAACAATCTCTCGAAATCTCCATCATCAAACCCGCCAATCATTCCGCCTTTGAGTTCATTCTCGTCTGCATTTGCATATAATGCTTTCAACTGTGCTTTTGCTCTTGCTAAAGGTAGAGGGTTGTTGCTGTGGGAACGGTCAGTTCCTTTCGTAAAAACTTTCCAACCTTTGTCTACTTTTCTAATCTGGTAGGGCATTTTATATTATGATAATAAAATATTATAATATAAAAAATGTATTTTTATTTTGTGTAGATGTAATCCTTTTGTTGTGCTGTGCTATGCCCCATTTTCTGTGCATCTTCCGCTTGTTCCTCGCTCACCTTTCCGTACTTGTCCGTCAGGTAAGCGTGTCGCAATTTTGAACTCCCCGTTCCCTTACCAAGCGCTGAGTTCAGAATGCGTGTGATTGCGTTCATTTGTGATACTCTATCACCGTCAGCGTAAACAAGGAAAGGAACAGATTCAATACCTTTCGGCATTTTACCATTTTTCAGAAGTGGGTGATGTTTATAGTAAATATTCAATACACGCTTCAATTCTGCAACAACCGGTTCAACTTGCGTTCCGTATGTTTTATCCGTCTTGTATTTATGAAACACGAACTCCTGCGGGTCTTTGAGTGTAATATAATTTCGGTCGCTTGGAATGTTGCCGGTATTCTTATCGATAATAAAAGCATTCAAATAATCACCGTTGCGACGAGGTGCTTGGAGCGTGTACAGCGACACCACAACCCACTTGAGCAAGGTCTCATACTGTAGTGGCGTGAGTTGTTTCGAATCTGCAAAAGCGGAGACCTGACCTTCTAAAGCGTTGCGTTTTTCAGTAATTTCGTCCCATTTTGGAAGCGTCTCGGGGTCGTGTTTGATTTCTTTCACTTCCTTATTTTTTGAAAGCATAATGTCGTAGTATTTTGAGTACAGTTTCTTATGCTTAGGGGCATCACCTCCGATATTCAGGGCGCTCACGATTGCAATATAGAAATTGCGTTGCGTAGTGGGTTTGTAGTCCTTCAACTTCTCCGCAATTATCTCCGGTTTCTCGAGGAACTTAAAAGAAGTGAGTGGTTGCTGATCATTCAGTCGGCGAAGATTTGTAAAATACAATTTCTGTGAACTTGCAGAAATATTATTGTCGCTAAACTTTTCAGCCAATTTTGATTCGAAGTCGGTCATCTCAGTATTTATGGTATATATATATACTGAGATAATTTTAAGTGAGATTTTTCCGCTAAATAATCTTTGTTAATAGATTAACGGGTATATAAATGTAATCTTGTTCTGCATCAAATCCTGCTCTATCTTGTCGACAGTACGGGGCAACATTAAATGTGCTAAATGTTTCCTTGTCGTATCGGATATAATATAATCCGTCTGTGAATTGAAATAAAAATATATTATTTTCTGGATTCTCGCTCAATAATTTTCCAAGTGGAAGCATAGTTGTTGCAAACCTATTGCGTGTTAATCTGCGTGTTTTCAATTCGTACTTGCAACCAGCGCCTGTGAAGTCATACCGGTCGAACTTGTCGGTTGAAGGTGTGATTGTTGAATCATTAAAAAAGGTTCTGATGGTATCCAATACCGTAGTTTCAGATTGACGACCAAACTCGTAATCTTTGTTGAATGCTGATTTTTGCTGAATAGCGACTGTACACATTATATTTATAATAAACGAATATAAGATTTTTTTGGATTTAACGAATTAGATTATTCCTAAACTTTGTAGATTACTTTTTTTTTGTGGAACTTTAGGAAAACATTATGTTCAAAAACTACATAAAAAAATAATATTACAGTATATAAAGAAACCACTCGATAATATGTCGTCAAGTGATGAGAATGAACAGATTTTGAAAAGAGAAAAGTATAACGAATATATGCGAAACTATCGTATACTCAATCCAGACAAGGTACGAAAGATTGGAAAGAATAAATATTACAAGCACAAGTTCGCAGAAAACCTAACTCCCGAAGATTTAGTAAAATACAAGGATCATTTAGACAAAGTTTGCATAATCAAAAGTGCAATCAAAAGTTTACTTGACGACAGTCCACAAACTGCAATTTTACTCATTCAAGAAACAATTAAGCAAATCGAAAAACTGAATGTTTGATTTTAGATTATTTTCCGGATTTTTAGATTTAGGAAAATTGATTTAGGAAAAAATTGAATAATTATATTTATGCGAAAAAACAACATAAATATAATCTCTGTGTATATTATAACAACGATTCCAACGAAGATGTTTAAGCGACTGATTGGCTTTAGCGAACCCAACTACCCGATTGTTAGACGAGAAAAGTTTGACGAAGATGTTATTAAGAGCATAATTGCTGACGAAGCGTACAGCATTCAAGACAGAAAAACAACAAGTGCATACTACAAGCGAAAAAGTGGAGCAGGAGAGACAAATGTTGTATATAAGTTTGGCGAGGGTTGTGAGGAGTACAAACTCGGCAGATTGTTCGCCGAGAATAATTTGGGAATGGCGAATTGGACTTGGACGATTCGAAATCCGTTGGCGAAGAAGAATTACTGGGATATTGATATTGCGAATGCACATTACAAAATTGCGTTGAAGTTTTGTGAACAGTATGATATCGAACATACCAAACTGCGTGATTATTGTGAAAATAGGGAGGAACGATTGAAGATGGTTTGCCCCGATAATCGAGACCGTGCTAAGAATGAGTTTTTGAAAACATTATATGGCGACAAACCAAGAGATTATGGATTCTATCTGAAAGATGTCGAAGGCGTAATTACGCCAGAAGGGTATACTTATGTGAAGGGATTGAAAGCAGAGGTTGCACTTTTGATGCAAACTGTATGGGATAAACACCCGCAGTACCACGACCTCAAAACTGGAAAAGAGAAGAAACCAATCAAGAAGAAGGAGAATTATCTCGCATCACTTATGTCTTTGATTTTCCAAACCGAAGAGCGCCGTATGTTGATGTGTCTTAGTGAGTATCTAACAATCAACAAACGCTATATGGCTGTGTTTATTCACGACGGAGGTTATGTCGAGAAATTGGAAGGCGAAATCGAGTTTCCAAAAGAATTGTTGGAAGGCGGAGCAAGAATGATTAAAGAGTTTGTAGGGTATGATGTGAAACTTGAAAATAAGGAAATTACTCACAATTGGAAGCCGAAGAAGGTTGACCCAGATAGTTATGAATACAAAAAAGTATTGTGGGAGAAGAACAACGCATTAGTTGGTGCAACATTCGTATCCGTACACGAAGACGGGTATGTCGAATATATGCCCGAAAGACAAGCGAAATTGAAGTTTGCAAATTGGCGTATATGGGAATTGGATATGAAAACTTGTGAATATAAGAATGTTCCATTTCTTGATAAATATGTTGCTGACCCAAATCGTGTCGTGTATGACCGTATCGATTTCAATCCAAATCTTAGTGAATCACCCAAACGCATCTATAACTTGTTTGATGGATTCGAGGTTGAGAAAATCAAAGATAAGATTGTATTCGAAAGCAAGGCGGAAATGCATAAAAAGATTCAACCCCTGATTGAACATATGCATTACTTGACTGGTGGACACGAAGAATATCTGATTAAATGGTTGGCGTTTATCATACAACACCCATATATGAAAACTCAAGTTAGTTTACTGTTTCGAGACCAAGCAGGTCTGCTGTCGGAGGGTGGTGGAACAGGAAAGAATCAATTCTTCGAAAGATTGTGTGCAAGGTTGATTGGAGAAAAATATGCTTACTTTGTTGACGATAATGCTGAACTATACAACTCATTCAATAGTTTATTCGAGGGTAAACTTTTGGTGTTTGTCGAAGAAGCGTCAGGCAAAGCAAATCATCAGAATAGCGATACTTTGAAATCCAAAATCACGAAAAAGAAGACGAATGTGAACAAAAAGTCGGTTGCTCAGTATACAGTTAATGATTACTGCAATTATGTTATGTGTACGAACAATAGCAATCCTATTCCAATCTCAAAGGGAGACCGTCGTTGGGCGGTGTTTGATGTGAATCCTGAAAAGCGTGGAAACCAAGAATATTTCCAAAACCTCATTTCAGCGCTTGAAGATGATGAGGTTATTCAATACTTCTACCACTACTTGAAGTATGAGGTCAAAACATACAAGGATTCATTTGAACTTTCAACGAATGTGCCGGATACTGATGCATACAGGGAAATTAAGTTTATGAATGCACCGATACATTTGAAGTTCTTGATTAGTTTGTTATACAAGGGCGAGTTGAAGAAGGAATATTTCTCGAGGGAATTGTATGAGCAGTTTAAATTATGGTATGCTGAAAACAAACCCGGAAAAGAATCAGAAATCCTCACGGAGACGGGTTTTGGAAGTATACTCAAGAAGAATGATGAAGAGATTATAATCGACAACAAGCGAACGGAGAAAGGAATCAAATATAGTATGGATATTCCAAAAATAATTGCAGGATTGCAAAAAATCAAATTGTTAAATGATGGATTTATGTATGAACCAAAATTATAAATAGTTGTCTTCGAAAATCTAAAAGTTAAAATATAATTTTTAGATTTTAATCACCAGCAACACTACCGGCTTCCGACGATAATGGTAGACGCTTTAATTCTTCCTCTGTGAATATCTGATCTAACTTTTTAATTGCAGATTTCATTTCTTCTGCTCTTTTTTTTTCTGCAACTGCTCGTAAATGATGCTGACCTTTTATGTGGTGTGTTTTGTTAAAGTACATATACTTACCGTAGCATATGGGGCAAATTGTAGTCCCCTTCTCTTTCTGCTTAGCATAAAAGGTCTCGTAATATTGATGCCTCTTGGCTGGATCGAGTTGCGAGGGGTATACCTTGCGAGGTTCGGACATTTCCTATATTCTTTAAGTAGAAAATAAAATCGGGACATTCCTTAAGTCATTAAGTATCGAAGGAATGTAGGGTATGTAGGGTAGGGAAAAACATACCCTACATACCCTACAGCCAGACCATTTATCGTCTCATTCCCTTCCATTCCCTTATTTTTTATGGTACGGGTTATGGTGTATGTAGGGTATGTAGGGTTGTACCCTGTTTTTTCTAAAAAAAAGTGGAAGGGACACATACAAAAAAAAGGGGCGCTTATCCGTAAAAAACGAGGACAAACCCTACATACCCTACATACCCTACATTCCCAAAAAAGAGAGGAATGAGGAAATTAAAATATTTCATATATATAAATGCCTCTTCAAGAAATAACATATTCCAAAGAACTCGAGAAACTGCTCAAGAATCAAGCAGAACAAGCAGAATCATATTCGATATTGCATAACCTTTCGTATGAAAAATACCAATTTAGAAGCAACATCATCAATATACCGGTGATTGTACTTTCAAGCGTGATTGGATTGTTGACCGGTATGAACATACAAAATGACGATATGTTTATAATTCTGAGTACAGGGTCAATATTTGTGAGCGTGATTAAAAGTATAGATTCTTATTTTCAATTGCAGAAACGGGCAGAAGGACACCGAATCTGTTCCTTGCAATTCTCACAAATATTCAATAAAATACAGATTGAATTGTCTCTTTCGAGAGACCAGCGACAAAATCCAAAAGATATGTTGGCGTTGATAAAAACCGACCTCAAAAACTTATTCGATATAGCGCCACTTATTGATGCAGATATTATACAAAAATACAACGGTCTCTATAAAAATGAGACAGGTGTATCAAAACCGCCAATTACAAATGGGTTGACGCATATTGTCGTTCAAGATACAGAACACCCAGCCAATACCAGCACTAACCCGTACGAAACGCAAAAAGTAAAAGAAAAAATGAAAAATGCACGAGAACTTGGAATAGCGTATGATCCTGATATTGATGCACTTGGAAGCGACGACGACGCAAAGCAAGACAAGAATGTTATTATGCGGGTGAAACCGTTGGGAGAGAAAGAGTTTACAGAAATACGAAAAGATGACCCTGTAGTAATAGAAATTATTGAAGAAATGTAAATTAATCGTCGTCGTCGCAACCTTGACCGACAAACCACATATTCCGCTCCGTCATAATGATTTGAGGATAATTTTTAAAAATTGCACACCAACGAGTAGGTAAACGCTTGATACCCTGAATCTCCTGTTTCGACAATCCCACGTAGTCGGTCAAAAGGTAATTAATTCCACGCACACTACCGGAATGTGGGAAATACACCACAACGTGAGATTCATTTAAAATCCTGCGGGTCTCACCTTTATTGGTGGGCAAGTGATTAGTACAGACACAACTTGTGTTTGAATGACGACAACATTCTAAAATAGTGTTTAATATTTTATAAACCGCTTCCCTCTGCTTTTTATCAGAGATTACATCAATATCATCAAATACACAACAACTATCTTTTAAATCTACAAGTGGATCGATTGGATCGCTTATCAGATTCGCTCCAATCTTGATACGCTTCAGGTCTTTCACTTTATCAAGAGTTTCATCTTCTTTTAATGCAGAGAAAACATAAATTGGATTTTTTGGAAACCTTTTCTTGTACTGCTCCAAATACCCGACAGTAAACGTTGACTTACCTGAACCAGACGCTCCTGTAATGTATAAAATATCACGTTCTTTTTTCCAATCAGGTACGATTTGAAACTTTGCGTCGTCGGGTAAAGTTAAATTACAAAATGTTTTATCAGTTTGTGTATTTACCTCGCCTTGTGGTGCGACACTAATTAAGCGTTTATCTAATTTTCCACCTGTGATTTTTGCAAGAGGTCTTCCAATATTTGCAAGATTAAACTCATTCATTTCAGATTTGTTCTATATAATATAATCAACATAAAAAAAATCTCAAGGCAACACATCTCTATTCTCTGCAACAAAGGCACGTGCACGTTTGTTAATTTCAATATCGAGAGATTTAATCGCTTTATCGATTTCTTTTTCTGTGCGTAGTGGTTTGCCGATTGTTTTTGAAACATCTTGAAGATTTACTCGAACCTTCTCTCCAAGATTTTTACCCGATATGTCGCCCTCTAAAATTAGTTTGACTGCTTTGAGGTTGCTGGATAGTGAATACAGTTTACCTGCTTCGCTATTGAAGAGGGACGAAAGTTTTACCATTTTCTCCTTGTCGCCCTCAAGGCGATATATACTAAATAACCTCTTGAGCGATTTGTAAATGTTTCCAGCGTCCCTATAATGCTTGTAATCTTCGCTGATTTGCTTGATCAAGATTTCGTCGGCAGGTACATCTTGGAATGCATAAATAATCGACAACTCTGTAAGTTTACTGGTTGCACGAATATAGATAACAGCGTCAATTTTTATGTAATCGATTGTTTTAATTGCTTTGTCGACACGGTCGCAATCCAGCGGGGAAATGTCTGGTGGAAAAAACTTTTCCTTGCTTCCGTCCTTGTTTTGTATTTTCAATTCCACGAACCAAATATCGTCCATTTCAGCCAAAGATTTCAATATTCTTTTCAACTCTGAGCAGATTTTTTCAGATGATAGTTTTCGATTACTTATTGGACTCATAAGATCGTAGTCGCTAAAATACTGCTGTGTTCGAAATGAACTTGTACCTAATTGCACAACCGGATTTCCAGCAAGTTTCAGAACATCTACAAACTTGCGGATTTCCTCGTCGATTCCTTTTTTAGTTTCAGAAATATCCATTTTACATTATATCGAGATTTTAATTTTCCAAGTTTTATCATTTCAGTCCAAGAATCAAAAAAAATTGATTTGTTTTTATCATATAGAATGATATATAGCGAACACGCAACAACGACGATAATGCAACACCAAGAGGAGTTTACTACTCTACTGAGTACACTTATGGAATCTGTGGAGAAGTATCAGGCAGGAGAAGGAGGAGAAGGCAACTATCTTGTTGCTATGAATTGTCTCCGTTCTCTTCACGGTTTCAAGGACAAATTATACGGCGACAACGTAGAAGGAAGGTTGCGGGATTTGATTGACGCATATGAAATAGATGTTCGTTCACTTCGAGAGGAACTTGATGAAGAGCGTGAATGGATAGCGTGTATGACCACCTATCAGGACGACCCTGAATGGTGCAAACGGTGCGGAACGTGGGCGCAGGAAGAAGAGAAAATAAGGGCAACTGAGAAGTACGGTTGTTTATGTTTGAGTTGTCGTGATGACCTCGACTGTCTCTTTCCGGAGGAACTCGAAGAAGCAAGAATAGAGCGAGAAAGAAGAGAAGAGTATATGAGGGAAAAGGAAGAGGAGGAATCAAATATCGAATAAATCAATACCGTCAACAATTCTTCCCATCTTCTCTCCACATCTCAATAATGTTTTTGTTCCACAAAAGCAATCTAAAACATTATCGCCTTCCTTTGTGGTCAAATCCAAAACTAAATTGCATAACAACTCGGGAAACCCACTACTTCCCCATTTTCCAATACTTTTTTTCAGTTTACTCTCTCCTCTTTCTTTAACCTGAAAAGGAATACGCCACACATTTCCAACATTTTTCGTATCAAACACTTCTTTATATTTTTCGAGTATACCCTCTTTATTAAATATAATATCGCTGTTGTCTAATCGGAAAATAAAACAATATTCAGTTTGATTTGTTAAGGAACGAATAGAATTATGTGGTTGCCTATTATAACAATACCAAATTGCAGTATCAATTAATCGAAAATGTTCACAACAGATTTGCATAACCTCAAACGCCTTTATAGGTGTCTCACTATCGTTTGCAATATTCACGATAAAAAATCCATCTGATTCTAAATGTTGTTTGATTTCTTTGACCCAGCGTTTCGTCCACTCCAAGTACTGATGGTATGAATTGAAGGTATCATATTTAAATCCCTTCCAATATGGCGGACTTGTGAAAATTAATTTATATTTTTTCAGTTTCGGTAATACCTCAAAAATGTCGCCCTGATAAAACATTATTTGTAATAATGCAATATTTTATTTTTAAACATTAATTAATAAAAAATTGATTTTTCCAGAATATAAAATTGAAATGAAAAAATCTAAACTTTAGATATATACAGAAAAGCGAAATGGCGAACTTCACGACGGAAACATTTACCAAGCACGACGACTATATGACTCCCAAATCTGCGTGGGAGAACATCAAACATCTCATTCCCAAAGACAAACTAATTTGGGAATGCTTTTACGGAGACGGCAAGAGTGGTCAATACTTGACTGAACTGGGATTCAAGGTAATTCACGAAAATATTGACTTCTTTCAGGAAAACAGAGGCGAAATCGTCGTCAGCAACCCGCCGTTCACCAAGTGTCCGGAAGTACTTGCAAGATTGAAAGAACTTGAAAAACCGTTCATTCTGATTATGCCCTGCTCGAAGTTAACAACTCAATACTTTCAAAAACTGTTTGCAGGGGACGAGAAAATGCAAATCGTCATACCACGAAAAAGGATTCAATTCGACAAAGTCGTTGACGGGAAAGCAACAAAAGGGAAAAACAGTTGCAATTTCGATTGCTTTTACTACTGTTGGAAAATGAACTTATCTAATACTATGATATGGTTAGAATAAGTGCATAAAATAAGTAGATAAGTACACAGGGAGGCAGGGTAAGTCCTTCAATTTTTTTTAACATTTCAATTTTTCAAGAAATATCAAGATCTTCGATTTCACAGTAGGAATGAAAAAAAATTGAAATCTATTTTCGATTTATGGATTTATGATAGCGTGAATTACAGCGGATAGAAAATTGAAATGAATTGCGGACAACAAATCAACCACAGCAAAAAATCAGAAATGAGCAACTGGGCAAAGCAATACTCGTATCAACTCACGGCGGAGCAGATTCAGGCGGTGGAGAACAACGACTGCTCCAAGTTCAAGACGACAAGCGGAGGTAAGGAGACGATGTCGCAGATTTGGAAGGAACAACCATTCGGTAGTGATTATTTCGGACAAAAATACGCCGAATCATACGACGAGGCATCTTGGTTCAGGGCTCGTTGTGCATTCTTACAATACAGGAACTACGAACTGGAGGAACAGATGAAGTTTCTCGATTGCGACGGCAAACCGTGCGACAGATGCAACGAGCCGGTCTGCTACGAAGGGAATGAAGGTAAGATTTCAGAGAGGGACGAGGCGATTATCTGTAGCGAGTGTTATGCTCGTGAGTCGGACGAGGACAGAGAAGTCGAGGAAGAATGTTGCGAGGAGTGTGGAAGGACTGAGCAGGATTGCGTTGACGCTGGATTGGAGTTTGCGACTGGGTGCTTGAGCGACTACGGCAACAGGACTCTCTGCCCTGATTGCATACCTGAAGAGAACCCTGCGTCGAGCGACGACGAAGAAGAGGACGAAGAGTAAGTAAGCACCACAGTACACACAGAGGCAGGGTAAGACCTCTTTTTTATTTTCTATTTTTAGCATTTGATTTTCGGCGAATAGAAAATTGAAGAGAGTTAATTGCAGTAAATAGAATATAGCAACAAATCAAAATGAGCGCACCAGCAATCGCATACCTCAATCAAAAAGAAAAACCCAAGCGTGAAGGATTCAAGTGGGGGCAAGAACTTCTCAAGTGGAAGACCGCTCACGCTGAACTTCAAAAAAGATACGAAGATTTGGTTTCAAAAACGTTGGAGGAAAATGAAGGTTTCTTGGGAGAAGTTCGCAAAAGCGGTTATAAAGATGGGCATTCGGACGGTTATATGGAGGCGGAGGAGAAAAACCAGAAGGAAATCGAAAATCTCAAGAAGGAACTTGCTGAATTGAAGAAAGAGAGCGAGGAACAAATTGAAGCAATCGCAGAATTGGAAGAGGAACGCCACACCCTCTTTGAGCAAAAGGAATATTTAAATGGGGAATTACACGTCCTCTTGTACCAAAAGGAACATTTAGAGAGGGAATTAGCGGGGGAATTACTCTGCGTGTCTGCTTTGAATGAGCGGTTGAAGAAGGAGAACGCTGAACTCCGGTTGGAAGTCGAAAATCTCAAGACGGAACTTGCAGGAGATGATGCTCGTATGGACAAGATGGAACAAGAACGCATTCAAGAGGTACAAAAACTTCGAGCAGAGATTGCAATTCTCCAAGGAGTTTCCAAGA
>Ga0181363_1000128_pt1 | contig 21694 bp, 30 predicted proteins | sample Fa13NDMLBSN_FD_130109 | JGI IMG/M metagenome (GOLD analysis project Ga0181363, IMG submission 130109) | Freshwater viral communities from Lake Michigan, USA - Fa13.ND.MLB.S.N | ecosystem: Environmental > Aquatic > Freshwater > Lake | place: USA: Michigan | collected 2013-09-23
ACCTGTAGCCAAAGTAGCGTCACCTGCTGCTATTGCTGTGCTCCGTCAAGCGACAGCGTTGTTTCCGAAGCGCAAGAAACTGTCAGACGGGTTGTTGCCTTCGTTAGCGCATCAGAAAGCCAGTCCGAATTCGGACCACAATACTGGGCTAGCAGTCGATTTGACCCACGACCCTGATAAAGGGGTAGACTGTGCTGTTATCTTTGAAAAACTTAAAGAGGACGAACGAGTCTCTTATCTTATCTTTAATAAGAAAATCTGGTCCCGTGATAGGGCTAAGTCTGGTAATCGCCCTTATAGCGGTAGTAACCCTCACACTAAGCACCTCCATATTTCTATCAACTCTGATAAATCTAATGACACTAGCCCTTGGTTCTGGTGGGTAAACCAGCCTAAAGTCCTGAATCAGGTCTTGGCTAACCTTACCCCCCAACCTAAGAAAAAAGTGCTAGCATCTGAACCACGGATAGTATGCACGTGCTGTCCTATTCATAAACCTAAACGAAAGGCAATCTAATGGAACAATTCAAACAAGTATCTCTTACTTGGTTCCGTGCCGCAGCATCCGCTGCAGTCGCACTATACCTCGCTGGAGAAACTAATTTAAAGGTGCTGGGAACAGCAGCCCTTGCTGGCTTCCTCGGACCTGTCCTTAAGTGGCTAGACCCATCTGCTACTGAGTTTGGCAGAGGCGCTAAGTAGCCCTTTAAACGCCTTCTAAGGGCGTTTTTAGACACTTTGACCCCCTACCTGTGGTAATCCCATAGGATGGGGGTCTATTTTCTTTATATGCGGGAAAAATATTTATATGTTAATATTGTTTCACGGGAAACCGTGGGGCAGAAACTTCAGATGACGGGGTGACGGCATAGCCTAACCCAGCCTCCTCGCCACCTCATTTTTATGGGGGGGTAGGGGGGGCATTTCTTAGAATCTGGGGTTCAGGCATATAGGAGCGAAATTGCCAACATACGATTACGAATGTAGGACTTGTGATACCGTCCAAGAATTAACCCTTCCGTTTGATAAGAGTCAGGAAATTAAATGCGTTCATTGTGGCAACGTTTTATTCAAAGTCTTTTCGGCGAATCCTATTCACTTCAAGGGGACTGGTTGGGGCAAGGATGCCTAACCTGCGGGGAGTTATGTGACTGTGATAGCCTTGAGGAATGAGCGAATTACCTAAACATATATCATATTCTTCCTTCAATACTTGGCAAGAATGTGGCTGGAAATACAACCTAACAAAACTACAAGGCGTACCCGAGAAACACGCAGTATGGTTTACGGGTGGGTCTGCTGTCCATAAGGCTACCGAACGTTTCGATAAGTTAGACTTCGGTAAAACCAATAACAATGATGAACTATGGAACGATGTATGGTTCAATCAGATTAAAGAAGACGAAGCACTCCACGGTGATATGAAAAACTGGGAGTTTCGTGGTCGTGAAGATATCTCTTGGTGGTATGGCGAAGGCTCGTGGATGCTAGACCGCTGGGCAGACTTTATGCACCCTGACAAAGGTTGGAGTGTATACGAAGATTTTATTGAGAAACAATATGAGATTGCATTGGGCGATACTACGGTCAAACTTGCCATTGACCGTGTATTGGTTGATTACGACGGCAATAGGGTGCTCGTCGATATCAAAACTGGTGCGTCATCTCAGAGGCATCCCCTGCAACTAGCAGTTTACGCTTGGGCTCTAGACAAGCAGGGTGTATCAGTCGATAAGGCTGGCTTCTGGGATGCACGTACTGGTAGTATCACTACTTGGAATCTTGAACATCTCCAACCTGATAAGGTTGAGAGTATATTCTTGGGATTTGATAAGGCACGTAAGGCTGATATATTTCTGCCTAACTTTAGCAACTGCGGAAGATGCGGTGTGCTATCATATTGCAAGTGGATGAATGGAGCAAAGTCTAGTGAGTATAGTGGATGACATCTTCCCTATCCGTAGAACTATGGATGAGATGGTTGATGCTTGGGACAATACAGGGTTCAAAAACGAACAGACAACAAAGGAGAAATAATGGCTGGGGCAAACTTCCAAGTCAGCAGTAAACTAAATGACGGGAGAATCTTTGTAATCGGAGCAGATACATTTGCCGATTTCAAGAGTAATCTAGTCGAAGTACTCGGTGTAGATGGAGCCGAGGGAGCAATCACTACAATGGCTGTCTCTATCGAGGGAGCACCTGTTACGGTACAGCAGGCAGTTAATAACGTGACTGCTTCTATTCCAGCAACAGTTGTCCCACAGACAACAACACCTAGCACCGCACCAACTGGTCGTGCTTGTAAGCACGGTCCTATGACTAAGAGACAAGGCGCTAGCGCTAAGGGTCCTTGGAAAGCATATATGTGCTCAACTCCAAAGGGAACTCCTGACCAGTGCGAACCGATATTCCTTAAGCGCAATGAGTCTGAATGGAGTACATTCTAACCAATGAGAACCCTTGCCCGTGCGGTTGGCAGCGCGGACATAGGTGGCGAACCACTTCCATCCGTGTTCCGAACTTTCGAAGCGCATAAGATTATACTTAGACGTGCTGAAGTATCGATGATTGCTGGTACCCCTGGTGCTGGTAAGTCGACACTAGCATTGGCTATGGCGTTGCGTGCCAAAGTACCAACACTGTATGTAAGTGCCGACACAAACGCGCATACAATGGCTATGCGTTTACTGTCAATGATAAGCGGTAAGACCCAAAGCGATGCAGAAGAAATGCTCGTCAAGGATGTTGCCGAATCAAGAAAAATAATAAATGATTCTTCAGGGCATATCTTCTGGTCATTTGAAGCAGCGCCTTCGCTTGCTGATGTTGACCAAGAAGTTCTTGCTTTTGAAGAGTTGTGGGGTTGCGCCCCTACTCTCATCGTTATAGATAACCTTATGGATATCTCTAATGATGGCGGAGAAGAGTTTGCTGGTATGCGCTCCACAATAAAGGAATTGAAGTATCTCGCAAGGGATACCAATTCTGCTGTGCTTGTACTGCATCACACCAAAGAGTCGTATTCAGGTAATCCGTGCCAACCACGGAGCGCGCTTCAGGGGATGGTAGCGCAATTACCTGCCCTGATTTGCACGGTAGGTTCCAACGCGCCAGGATATATAGCCGTTGCGCCCGTAAAGAACCGATATGGCAAAGCAGACCCTTCGGGGGATACGGCTCATTGGTTGCAGTTTAATCCCGAGATTATGGATGTGTCTGATATACCTGACAGGTCTTAATGGCTAAACCTATTGCAGAACTCAAACCGAGTTATGACAAGGCGATGGATATCCGTGGTAATCCAACTACGGTGTGCATCTGTGGGAGTTTCGTATGGAATCTCAAAGTAGTCTTCGCAGAAGACAACACTATAGGGATGTATTTTCTAGATATGGAGTGCGCTGACTGTGGAACGCAGGCTACCGCACCCATTGAGGAGTAAAGATGAAACTATCGACAGTATCAACAATATCCGCGATTGCAATATTTGTGGCAACATTGCCCCACGGTGTGGGTGCGTGGCTCATTAAAGTAAACCCGTTAAAACCAATTATGGTTTCAATGGGAAAAACAGAAACTGTTTTACCGAGCCCTAAAATGTTAGCACAATCAATCGCAAAACAAAAAGTTAATAAAATGTTTGGCAAGAAAGCGCAACAGGAATGGAACGCACTTGCTAAATTGTGGGGTAAAGAATCTGCTTGGAACTGGAAAGCCAAGAACCCTCACTCGAGTGCCTATGGTATTGCCCAAGTATTGGGTACACCAAAAGACTCAACAATTGAATATCAGGTTTCTAAAGGACTCAAGTATATCGTCCACCGCTATGGTACTCCAACCGTTGCGTGGTCTCATTGGCAGTCTAACGGCTGGTACTAATGTCTAGCAAATCCAAAATCAAGGGCTCTCAAGCAGAGAGAGATGTAGTTAAATATCTCCAACAGTGGTTCCCGTACGCAGAAAGAAGGCTTGCGGGAGCCACTCTGGATAAGGGTGATATCTCAGGCATCAATGGTGTCTGTATTGAAATTAAGAACCACGCCAAGTTAGACCTTGCTGGTTGGTTAGCAGAATTAGAAGTTGAAACAAAGAACTCAAAGGCTTGGACAGGGACAGTAATTCATAAACGCAAAGGCAAGGGAGACCCTGCTGAATGGTATGCTACAATGCCTGTATCAGTATGGGTGGAGTTACTACGAAAGGCTATGACTAATGAGTGAGCAATTTGATACAGAAGGCAAAACATCTATGTCTGATTTCAATATGGCTGGGTTTGAAAGATTTATTCGTGCTCGAATAGTGAATGATTTACATAAAGCAGCAGTAGAAGCAATGAAGAGTAACGAGTATAATTTTAATGATACGGCAGTAAGGTCTAAGACATTGTTTCTTGCTGCTGAAATTGCTAAGGGATAAAATGACAGAAAAGCCTGATATATCAGTGATTTTAGAGCATTATGGGGCAACCGTACCAACTCGTCGTGGGTGGTTTTCTATTAAGTGTCCGTTCCACGATGATAGACATAACTCTGCAACAGTTAATCTTGATGAGAATGCTTTCTGTTGCTTTGCTTGCCAAACAAAGGGCGATGGTTATGCTATAATTATGCAAAAGGAAGGGGTCAAGTTTCGTGAAGCAATCAGCATCACAGAGGGAATCTTTAACAAAAGCGGCAAAGTATTACCACAGCGCACTGCCAGAAGCGGAGGAATACCTCGCAGAACGCGGCATAACAATGGAGGCAGCAATCAAAGCACGCTTGGGCGTCGTCTTAGACCCGCTGACAGGATATGAAGCGTATACGAATAGGCTCTGCATCCCTTACATCACAAAGTCTGGTGTTGTTGACTTGCGTTTCAGGAGTCTCGGACACGAAGAGCCCAAGTATATGGGAATGGCTGGGGCTACGACACACTTGTATAATGTGGGAGCGCTTTTCCGTGCATCGTCATACATATGTATATGTGAGGGCGAAATCGACACCATTAGTTTGGACTTGGTTTGTAACATTCCGTCAGTTGGTGTCCCTGGCGTCAATAATTGGAAGAAACATTACAATAGGCTCTTGGCTGACTTCGATAAGGTTTTCCTCTTCGCGGACGGAGACAATGCAGGCTATGATTTCGGTAAGTCCCTTTCTCGAGAACTGTCCAACGTTGTCGTCATACAAGCGCCAGAAGGCGAAGATGTTAATTCGCTCTATCGGACTTACGGAGCAGACTACTTCAAAGAAAAGATAGCAGGTGCTCAGTAATGTTATTGCCTAATAACAAAGGCTTATACCAATGCGAAGAGTGCGACTATTCAGGTCGTGATATCTTCAAGTATCTTGAGCATTGCGGTATTCAGTACTCTTGGATGTTACCATTAGGAGAAGACTGTACCTTTAACTTCTTTGGATTCCTCAGAGAATTACATAACGTTTTGTTATTTAGTAATGGCATTAAAGAGGCTATGGAACTTATCCAAAGTACGACCTTGCTTATGGTAAACTCATCTGAAGATACTCTCAAAGAGTTCCTAGAAGAGGTAACTATTCAATCCAATATGGAAGATTTGATAGAGGAACTGGAGGAAGAACTTGACAAAAAAGAATGACCCGTTGGAAGAACGTCCTTCTAAGTTTGAGTTAGATGTCTATGATGTCTTTGCTGAACTAGAAACCTTGCTTCTTTCCAAGCATAAAGATTATGGGCCAAGAAATATTTCAGATAGTCCAGGTGGTCCAGTCAATGGGCTTCGTGTAAGGATGCACGATAAGTTAGCCCGTATAAATAATCTTGTGGATTCTAGGAAAAGTCCACAACACGAATCTCTTGAGGATTCGTTTAAAGATATGGCAAACTATGCAATCATTGGATTGCTCGTATTGAGAGGAAAGTGGGACAAATGAAAAGATTTGGACCTTACAAAGGAAGCAAGCAAAACGGAGGTAGACCTATCTATGTTTTCAAACGCAAGAAAAAAGACGGTACAACTGTTACTACTTCTTCTAACAAAGCCCGTGTTGATTACGAAGACGATACTGGAAAGTCTCTTCCGCGTAATAAAGAAGTAGACCATAAGAATAACAAAGGTCGTGCTGGTGATGACCGTAAATCTAATCTCCGCGTAGTATCCAAGAGCAAAAATGTTGCTATGGAGAACAAACGCCGTGCTAAGAAAAAGGCTGCGCCTAAGCGAAAGAAGAAGAAAAAGTGAGCAAACTCAAACGAGTTGTAGTTATCTCAGATATCCAAGCACCTAGCCACGATGCCAGAGCAATTACCGCACTAACTGATTTCGTCTATAACTTTGAACCTGACGAACTCTACTGTGTAGGTGATGAAGCAGATAGTCCTGAACCATCTCGATGGAATAAAGGTAGAGCAGCAGAGTATGCTAAGACTTTACAGTCAGGTCTCGATAAGACTTCTGATATTATGGAACGTTTTAAAGATGCTTTGGGAGATAAACCATTTCACGTTATGAGGAGTAATCACGGTGACAGAATCGAAAACTACATCGACAAGTACGCCCCTGCACTTGCTGGGCTCCGCGCTTTGGAATATGAGGAACTGCTCAGATACCACGAACTTGATATTACGTATCACAGTAAAATCTGGCAGTTTGCCCCAGGATGGGCTCTTGCCCACGGAGATGAGGGGAGTCTTCTACAAACTGCGGGAGGAACTGCGCTTAACCTTGCGAGACGTATCGGATTATCTGTCGTATGTGGACACACCCACAGGCAGGGTATCCAGCACCATCACGTCGGTTACAATGGGCGGATTAGTTCAAGACTCTTTGGAGTTGAAGTCGGACACTTGATGGACTTGAACAAAGCAGATTACTTGCGTACTGGTTCTGCTAATTGGCAACAAGGATTTACAGTTTTGTATATTCGTCGTAGTAATGTAGTTCCTGTAAACGTTCCTATCATTGGTCGTTCCTTCACAGTAGAAGGAGAAGTGTACGAGTGGTAATAGAAAAATACGAGAACCTTGTAGCACATCTTGGCTACGAGTTTGCTCGTAAGTTTCGTATGGTGGATGCTGACGATATTCGCCAAGAGTTATGGTTATGGTTCTTAGAACATCCTAACAAGGTCAAGGTTTGGGAGAAGTTAGACGATAAACAATCCGTAAAGTTAATCGCTCGTTCTCTGCGTAATGCTGCTAAAGATTACTGCCAGAGAGAGAAGGCTAAGATTGCGGGCTACAAAGTAGAAGATAACTACTACTATGATAAGAATGTCCTAGAGTTACTGCTTCCTGCTGTACTGCGTGGGGACTCAACTGCTCCAGCGCTGAACGACATTGGCTTTGCAGCCAACAAGAAGGTTGCTTCTGAAGGAAACAACTGGCTTGCTATGGTGGCGGACCTTGAGAAGGCTATGAGTAAGATGTCAGAGGAACAGTTCATTGTTATCTACGATAGGTTCGGAGACGGTGCTGATAACTCTACACTTGCTCAGGAGTTAGGGATATCTGAAGATGCCGCGCGTATGCGCGTCAACCGTGCTTTAAACAGTTTATTAAATATACTAGGTGGTAGCAGACCACGCAAAGAACGTGACTATAAGGAGGACGAAGATGGAACAGACTCCATTGAAGGAGATGCTGGAGACCTTGGAGAGCAAGTTGAAGGACCAGAGTTGGATTGAAAAAGAAGATGCAGAGTTTATTAAAGTATTAGATGACTTGGCCAAAGCAGTTCACAACCTTGCAGTTAAGACATATATTATGGTTGACTTAATCGATACATTTTATGAAGGTGTTGTTCAATTGTTTAGTGATGATGAGGATACGGCAAGGTCTGTCCCAGAAAACGGCAAGGTCTATCCTGAGCCCAACACAAACCTTTCGTGAAGTGCGCCTCGTGCGGGTGGGAAGCGCACAAGCGCGAACTAGGTCAGGAACTATTGGCTAGAGAACTACACCAATACTGTAAAGGGTGTGAGTGTGAAGGTATTAAAAAAGCCCCTACCGCCGAAGCGGTAAGGGCTTAGTGTACGATTATCGTACAGTTAGGTTATATTAACCCATTTCATAGCAGTTTGTAAGAGATTATCGTAATCTCCTTCTGTGGATTCAGCGAGATATTCTTCTATCTCGTTTTCAGGCGCACCCCCTTTGCGGAGTGCGCCCGATACCTTTGCCATAACAGCAAAAGCGTTTCCGTCTTGTCCAGCCAATGCGACTGTGACATTTCCATATTTTGCCATATACTTTCTTTCTGTACGATTATCGTACACTAGGGTTATAGTGCTACTAGCAGTAAGAGTCCAAAGATTCCAGATACTCCGTAAAGTATCCAGAATATAAGTGCTACTTGTTCTCCTACGCTTTCATAAGGAAAGTACTCATCATCATTGTTAATCAAATGATACCTCCTCATTTAGTGGTCCTTTCGGCACTCTAGTATCGTAAGTGTCCATCATAAAGATAGGCGTGATACCGAGTGTATTCTGTATTACTCTGCGCTCTTGGTAGTCCATACCTCCCCAAATGCCAGCAAGACCTGAGTAGGCAAGAGCGTAATTTCGGCACTCCAAAAGGGCAGGGCAACCTTCGCAGATTTTCCTAGCCTTCATCGCTTCAGGAGTACGCGACCATTTAGTAGAAGTTCCCGCGACTTCCTGCGGGAACCACCACTCTGCTGGATATTCAGCGCATAGTGCTTTTTCTTTGAATACAGGCATATGATTATCTATCATCATTACCTCCATTAAGTGTACGAGAATCGTACACTCCTAACTTAGAAAAAGCACAAGCCTGACAATACGAATAAGCACTATCATCATAGCGTGGGACAACTAAAGCCACGCCACATTTATAGCACTCCCTTTCGTTGTATAGTGTTGTCATTTATCTCTTTCTCTAACGGGAGTTGCCCCGCTAGGGTACGATACTCAATGGCTTTGAGCATCAGGGCAGAACTATCTATGATTCTGCCCTCCGCTAGCGCCTTATCAGCACTAGCGGAAAACATTTCGGCTCGCTTGCTAAAGTAGAAAGGAGTCGGTGGTACAGGCTTCCACGGCTTCTTACCCACGATTAAAAGTCGGTGCGTACACAGGTTCGACAACGACAGGAATCGTCATCATCTCTACCCACGCATTTGCCGCCTCCACACTTGGGAACAAGCCATAACTGAGGTTGCCTTCTTTGGCTCGTACTATGAAGCCATTGACTAGCATACCATTTATCATTTTAATACCACCCCCACGCTGGTATCTCGGTTTCAGGATTTTTCTTGGGTGTACGATAATCGTACGCCTTGTAGTGATAGCATAGGCAACTACTCCTGTGCGTATTACAGTCATAGCAAGTACCGCAAGTACCGCAGAAAGAATCATTACCTTTTTTCAATGCTTCCCAGTACTCTTGTACTGAGTCGCAAGTCATACACTCAAGGAAGTAAGTATCAGGGTCATCACTAGGAGTACCCTTCTCCACATCTTTGGTGTCGTGTAAGTAGTGGGACATATATTTGCTGTAAGAGTGCGGATACCCATAGTCAAGATAGCAAGTATCGTTAGACCACCACACGCCACTCTTGTCGTAGTGTCCCAACTCTTCGTGTAATAGATAGAGTTCGTGCTCTGCTCTTGGGTCTACTGTTAAGAAAGCAACCTTAGAGCCTTTGGTAAAATCCTCAAGCATATTCCATACTTGCGAATTGTCTAGGGCTACAACACCGCCAATGGCAGGCATTAAGTCCTCAGCGAATATACGAGTATCGCTCCTATCCTCTTTGTTAGATTCCAAGATAGGCAAGATACCATTGTGAGCAAGGTATGTCTTATCATCAACAACCTTGAAAGGGTGGCAGTTGGCTAGATTATTGGCTCCGTGAGTAGCATATCTAGCGTGGAATATAGCGTGTGCTTCAGGGTATAAGGCTCTATCAAATAGAAACCTAGCAATACACTCATCAGCGTTCATAGAGGTAAAGACTTGTATTCTTCCCTCTTTCGGTATAGCGATAGCATAACCGAATCCGTGTGGATTATTTAAGCAAGAGTTCTCCAGCATATCCTTATCAGGGATAACATTAGGAGGAACTACGCATAGCATACACATTGTTCATATCCTTTCTGTACGATTCTCGTACACTATTCCTCTAGGTTATCTCGGTCAAAGGTTCTGACCATTAGAGAAGTTAAGTTGGGGTATTGCTCTGAGTGTGTATAGACATAACTTGAATATGCTAACCAAGTTAAGGCTGTGGGTTTAACTTTGCCTGTGCTGAGTGGAATAGTATTCCCACTAACCTTGAGGTCGCGTGTGTACTCAACGGCAGAGTGTACGAACTCTAGACACGCTAATACGCGCTCAGGTGCTAAAGAACCTTTGAATACGCGTACTTCTAGAGTGCTATCATTTTCAGTATTGACGGCAGCGTGTCTGCCACCGCTAGTTTCACCACGCCTGACCTTGCGAGTCAGCCTTCCTTTATCTGCGAAGTTGGCATAGTCCTCACTATATCGCCCAGCAAGTCGGCAGACTTGCCTATCATTGTCGTAGATAAGTTTGATGAACTTGAGTTCGTGTGTCTGTCTAGTTCTGTAATATACCTGCCTCTCAGCATAGGTCATATCATCAGCCCAAGGGTCATAGGGTTCCCCTGTACGATTCTCGTACACAGGACCGAAAGCATTGCGTGATACATGGATATGAATACCGCAAGTGCTGGTATCCCAAGAGCGCAGACCGATATTTCGTAAGCGCGAGAAAGATGACCAGTTGAACTCCTTGCGGAAGGCTTCGAGTGAGTGAGGGTGCGACACTATCTCAAAGCCATTGTTAAGCGAGCCATCTTCTTTGAGATATACCCTATCGCCTAGCAATTCTTTCACGATACCAGCATTTTCCTCTCTATCTCCTCTGATTGATTCGACTTCGAGTTCCAGCCCGAAAAATAGACGCTCTTTCGGGTTATAGTTCTTTCCGTAGAATATCGGGCGTGGCTTGTCGGAGTAGTCAAGGATAAGTGATTCGTCATTTTGATTACAGTTGTGATAATCGTCTGACCAGTAATCAACTTCACACTCATTACACCAACTAACATTGTTGTTGTAGCAACTTTCACAGTATCGCCTACTATGGAAGTGATGTCTTTCTTGGTTGTGGCAATAGATGTCGCAACCATTACACAAGAAGTAATCATCTTCGAAGTTATGTCCTCTCTCTTTCATTTCCGATGTAAGACATTGCTGGCATAGGCTAGACTCTCTGTTGTATATTAAGAAAAATCGTTCGCGTGATGAATTGCTAAGCACTCTATCGCAACAACTGGTTGTATGACTACAACGGCGGTGTACGATAATCGTACGCTCATCATCAAGAGATGCCTGAGCCTGTGTAGCCAAATACCTAAGTTCTGTATAAGGCTCCAGCGTATAGTCCAAACTGGAACTGTCGAGCAAAGGTCGCTGGCAGGATTCGCACTCTGGTGTCTGATACGGAATAAGGGTAAGCAACTGTTCCGATATCATATCTAGTTCAGCCGTCATTTCTTCTGGTACAGAACCATAGCGAAAACTATTTCTGATATTGGCGCGCTCACAAGATGAGCAACCAGCGTAGTGCCTTTTGGCTGTTTCACCTGTCCAATGAACCAAAGGCATAGTGTGTGCTAGCGAGTGAGTGTATAGGACACTAGGCTCACGGCAGTAGGGGCAGACCCCTGTTCCAAGTAATGCTACCGAAGCGGTGCTTGGCATTTTATATCCTTTCTGTACGATTCTCGTACAGTTTAACTTCGTTGTATAGTTCTATGGCTTGTTCTCGCCACTCATCACGCTGGCGTGTTAGTCGAGCGTTAGCGCGGAAGGTTGTGAATACAAGAAACATCAAACCTAGCAACGCTATGATTATTGCGAATACATCATATTGAGTTAGATACATTATCGCGCTATCCCTTCGTTTATGCCAACCATACTCATCAGGTGGGCTTCTCTGACCTCAGACCAAAACTCATCTTCGGTAATAAGTCCTGCTTGACGCTGTGCTACTAACTTACTGATTAACTCGTCTTGAGTCATTGTCTTACCTTTCTAACTAGGGTCTTACCTGTACGATTATCGTACAGGGGTAGAGTGGGCTAGGCGGATAAAGGTACGCATAGCCCACCCACCGCAGTTTGGACCTGCGGTAGCACTATTATCCCATTATGGGGTGGCTAAGTCAAGCCCCAATGGTTGGAATTATAGGCAACTCGGCTATCTCTATACCACCACCGACACAAACCTTTCGGCTAGGTATTGGTGTGATGATGAGTGCCGTACGATTCTCATACACCGCAACACGGCTATATCTATCACCCACCCCGACACAAACTCACCCGACACAAACCTTCCGACACAAACTCTCCTACACAAACCAACACAAACGGAGCCTTCGGCACAAACTTTTCTCAACACAAATTTTTCGCGCTGAAAAATAGCTATTTTTTTTGGCGCGTACGAGAATCGTACGCAGACAGCACGAAGCGCCCACCCCCGAAAGGGTAGGCGCTCAGCGTGCTAGGTGTTATGCGTTTACAGGATGAGCAACCGCAACCGCGCGAGAGTTGGCAGTAATCGCCTTCAAGACTTTTGCCAATTCCTCAGCCTTTGAGAAATCACGGATTAGAGCCTCATCTCCCGAAAGAGCGCGGAGCGCAGTTAGCGCCAGCAAAATCACGCCGTCAGCGTGAGCCATAGCCGCTTTTAAGTCAGCCACGCTTGGCTCATCACTTGAGTTGCTTTCCTTCTTTGGCATTTTCTCAACCTTCTTTGCGAACTCAGCGAAAGACTTTGAGCCCTCAAGAATCTCCGCAAATCCCTCACGACCGCCAGCCTTGCGGGTCGCTTGAATCGTAAGATTCAAAATCGCCTTCAGACTTTGCGCCTTTCCACCTTCCAAGTCTTCAACCTGAAAAGCGTCAGAGAAGTACTGCGACCAAGTAGAGCGCAGAGTTGGAGCATTACCGAAAGTGTCTTCAACCTTCTTAATCGTAGCCTTCAGACCGCGTACCGAAATCGCGCCACCTTCAACCATTTTGCGAGCCTTGACCCACCAAGCCTTCTCAAGGTTAACATTGAAGGAAGCGGACAACTCGCGCACTAATTCATCATTAACATCATGTGAAGCCTTTGGAGCAGTTTCTTTATTCTTAGCCATTTCTTTATCCTTTATCTAGTTATTTCACCCTGTCTGGGCAAAGCCCAGTTTACTCTCATCTCCCTAGAAGGTCAAATCAACGCGCCAAGTGTACGAAAATCGTACAGGCTCACGCTCAGGCTCAACCCCTGCGCAGACTACCGCCCAACACAAACCGCCTAGTTAATCGGTGGAATCGGTATTAAAAACGCGCTCGCTCGCTTCGCTCGCTCGCCACTCCGATGGTCCTACTCCACAGAGCCCTACCTATCGGAAAGCAAAAACCTTTCGTGGTCGCTAGCGCGACCCCAATGCTTTAAACGGCGGAGCCGTTAGTATACACTCTCCGTCAAAAATATTTTTCCAGTATTTGGGCATACAAATGTCCGTATTGTACCTATATTTATAACAATTTGATAACAAAGCGTTCGTTTTTGGTATTTGAACGGGTTAGTATATATGTAAGGATAAACGAACGGAAGTCCCTAGTGAGTTTATCCTTCCCGCTCGGCAGCCTATGGGGCTGCCTCGCAAGGGGGTAGCGAAGCGCCTAGAGGCGCTGAGCGAAGGGGGATTTTATTACGGAGGTTTTATATGGCTGCTAAGGGTGGTCAAGAGCACCATAATGTGGCTAAACTCCGAGAGGCTAAAGCCAAGGTATTAGATTTTGTCCGTCAAGGGTTAGACCTCCAGGATGCGATTGCTCGCTCTGGCAGGAAGCCTGACGTGATGAAAGACTGGCGCAAAGATGCCAAGTTCATGCGTGATTTGGAAGCAGCCAGAACAGAAGGCGAGCGCACCCTCAGCATTGTCACGGGGGATGCAAAGTTTAAGATAGGTTTCGAGGAGTTCTCGTCTGAGTTCTTAGACTCCCCTATCTTCCCCCATCACAGGTCCTGGATAGATGTCCTTGAGGGGCGCGAGCCGTCCTACCTACACCCTTCGATGACTTATGAGCCAGCCAGCCCTAAGAGATTGCTGGTAAATGTACCCCCTGAACACGCCAAGTCAACAGTCATCACAGTTAACTACTGCGTCTATCGAATTGCGATGGACCCGAATATCAAGATTACGATTGTCTCTAAGACTCAAGAACGCGCTAAAGAGTATCTCTACTCCATCAAGCAGCGGTTGAGCCACGAGCGTTGGTCAAAACTACAGGCTGTCTATGGCAGCAGTGGGGGATGGAAAGAAGATGCCGATACTTGGAAGGCTGATAGGATTTACCTCAGCCGCGACTCGACGGAGAAAGACCCGACAGTACAAGCCCTTGGTATTGGTGGACAGATTACAGGAGCACGCTCAAATCTCATTATCCTTGATGACGTTGTTACGACATCCAACGCACACGAATGGGAGAAGCAACTCCTCTGGCTCCAGCGAGATGTAGTTACCCGTCTTGGTGATTCTGGTAAACTGCTCATTGTAGGAACCCGTATAGCCTCTAACGACCTATACCGTGAGATTCGCAATGGCGACCATTGGACAAGCGGTAAAACCCCTTTTACGTATTTTTCTATGCCAGCGGTTCTAGAGTTAGATGAAGACCCTGAGAACTGGGTTACCCTATGGCCTAAAAGCCACATCCCTTGGGAAGGCTCGGATGAAAATATTCAACCTGATGAGAATGGCCTCTATCCTAAATGGGATGGACCAGCACTCTTTCGCAGACGTTCCGAAGTTAGTCCCTCGGCCTGGGCGCTTGTGTACCAACAGCAAGATGTCCAAGAGGACTCTATATTTTCCCCTGTATGCGTACAAGGTACAATTAATAGACTTCGAAGAAGAGGACCTCTAAAGCCTGGCTCTAACGGGCATCCTCGTGAATATGGGTCTTGGTATACCATAATGGGGCTAGACCCTGCTATGACGGGTAATACTGCTGCTGTTATGATGACAGTAGACCGTAACACTCGCAAGAGGTATATACTTGACTGCGTTAATATGTCAGACCCAACACCTCAAAAGATTCGCCAGTTGATTGAAGACTGGACTAACCTGTACCACCCACAAGAATTACGTATCGAAATCAACGCACACCAGAAGGCATACGCCCTAGATGATGACCTGCGTTCTTACTTGGCTTCTAACGGAGTCAGGTTCTCCAGCCAGTTTACTGGTAAGAACAAATGGGATACTGCATTCGGCGTAGCCGCTATGAGTGGGTTGTTTGGCACTATGCGAAACAATGTACATCAAAAAGATAACTTAATAGAATTACCGTCACAGGATAACTCTGAAGGTATCAAGGCTTTAATCCAGCAACTTATAACCTGGACACCTGATACTAAAGGTAAAACTGACTGTGTGATGGCTCTCTGGTTCTGTGAACTACGTGCCAGAGAAATGATAAGTAATGCTAGTATCAACCAAAGCCACATCTCAAATAGATGGGCTACAAGAAGACAACTAGATAACCGTTACACAGTTAATGTGAACGATTATGAGTTGTCTATGTACGAATAGGACTATAATGGAATTTGATATCCACTCTATAGCGCGGCGCGTCGATAATATCAAGATGCGTAACTCTGACCGCGATGCGCGTATGTCGGATATCCTTGCCGTACGCAAGGGAGATATGGGTGAAATCTACCCAGACCTGTTCCCTGAAGGTATGGACAAGTCTATGGTTGCCAACTTTGTTGATGTTGCAGCACGTGACTTGGCTGAAGTACTAGCACCATTACCATCTTTTAACTGTTCAGCACTGAACGTTAATAGCGATAAAGCCCGAGCATTTGCTGACAAGCGTACGATGATTGCAAACAATTACATCTATCACTCACGCTTGCAGTCTCAAATGTACTCTGGTGCTGACTGGTATTTTACTTATGGATTCTTGCCAATTCACGTTGAGCCAGACTTTGAGGCAAACCTACCTCGCATTCGCGTAGAAGACCCTATGGGTGTCTATCCAGACTTTGATAGATTTGGTAGATGCGTAGCATATGCAAAGCGTTACTACAAGACTATTGGCGAACTTGCAGTAGAGTATCCTGAGTACGCACCGTTCTTACTTGGACGTGATGGATTTAACCAAGATACAAACTCAATGGTTGAAATGATTCGCTATACCGATAAAGATGTTACTGTTCTTTATCTACCTAGCAGAAGTAACTTTGTTTTAAACGCAGCACCTAACCTTCTTGGTAAGATGACTGTCTACATTGCAAAGCGTCCTACAGTTGACGATGAAATGCGTGGACAGTTTGATGATGTACTCTATGTACAACTTGCCCGTGCTCGTTTTGCTAACCTTGCTATGGAAGCAGCAGAGAAGTCAATCCAAGCACCATTGGTTGTTCCATCTGATGTTGTTGACCTTCCTATGGGTCCAGATTCAATTATTCGTACTTCTAATCCAGCAGGTGTTGGTAGAGTAAGACTAGATATGCCACCAGCGGCATTCCAGGAACAAGCAGCCCTACAAGCAGAATTACGTTTAGGTGCTCGCTATCCTGAAGGTAGAACTGGTAACATTGATGCCAGCATTATTACTGGACAAGGCGTACAAGCACTACTTGGTGCTTTTGATTCACAGATTAAAGCAGGACAGACTATCCTTGGTGAGACACTAGAGGATGTCCTAAAAACGTGTTTCGAGATGGACGAAGTCCTTTTCGATAAAGAAAAGAATGTCAGAGGTACAGCGCAGGGTACTCCGTACGAGTTAAAGTACACACCAAGCAAAGACATTAAAGGTGACGCTTCTATTGAAGTACGTTACGGTTTAATGGCAGGACTTGACCCATCGCGCGCTCTGATTTTCTCTCTTCAAGCACTTGGTGCTGATTTAGTATCCAAGGATTTTATACGACGTGAATTGCCATGGAACGTTAACGTTTCTATGGAAGAACAACGTATTGAAATTGAAAAAATGCGTAGCAATCTAGCCGCTGCTGTAACAGCAACAGCCCAAGCAATTCCTGCTATGGCTGCTCAAGGTCAAGACCCATCTATGCTGATTCAAAAAATTGCCGACGTTATTGAACGTCGTCGCAAAGGGGACTCTATAGAGGCTGCTGCACTGGCTGTATTTACACCGCAACCCGCGCCCGAACAGCCTATGCAGGAAGAAACGGTTCCGCCAGGCACACAGGCTCCAGTTGAGACGCCTACGTCCCCAGTCGCTCCTGGCGCCTCTGGCGGAGCCCCTACTGCCCCTACTGACCTAGCAAGTATCTTGGCTGGATTAGCAGGCTGATATGGCTACTAAGAAGAAGCCAGTTAAGAAAGTCGTCAAGAAAATGACACGACGACCTAGAACAGTAAAAGAGCCAATTCTAACTAAGTTAGATTTCTGGGCTATTGCAACTAAAGAAGTTTATGATTCACTACGCAAAGCAGGTATGGACGAATCTACTGCTTTAGCGTTTGCTATGGATAGGTCAAGTTATCCTAACTGGATAATTGACCCAACCGACCCAATTAAAAACCCACTGGATGATTTCGATGAAGATGAGGACTAAACTATGTCAATGCAAGACTTACCAAGTGGGCCAGCGCAACTATCTCGTAGAACTGATTTAGGTAACGTACAAAAAATTCAAAGAGAAGGCAAGAATATTGCTGAGGCTTCTGGCGGTACTTACGGACAACGTAAGGAACTAGACGAATTATCACAAGGCGCTATTACTAAAGTAGCAGAACCTGCTCCCGCTAATCCTCTTGCTAACTCCTTACCTGCTATTGATTTAATGGCAGCAGGTCAAGAAGGAGTGCCACTTTCTGATGGCGCTGCTGGTGGTCCTGGTCGTGACCGTTCTGCTTTAATGACACCTGTTGATGACTTTAATCAAGGTGAGTTACTAGCCCGTGCTATGTATCTTGCTAATCCAACCCCACAACTTGCTAGAATCGTAGAAGCGTTTAACGAAGAAAAACGGGGCTAAGTAGTGGCTGAATTTAAACAACCTACTCTAGGTCCTGCTGCACAGGCTGTCTATAACAATAGCCAAGACTCTTTGCGCCGTAGAGTTGCTATTCAAATGAATACTCTGCAACCAGAAATGTATACTAACTTTGAAGAAATAGTTAATAGATATCCTGGTATGAGTAAAGACCTAGTAATGGCTATGGTTAGCCAAGGGCTTACGGTTAATACGCCTGGAATTGGCAAGATTGTATCTATGGATGGAATCTCGCAACTTAAAAACGATGCTTTAAACTTAGATAAAATCAAATCTACAGTTAAAAAAGACCGTGGTTTTCTTGGTGCTATTGGAGATACATTCCGTAATGCTATTTATGACCCATTTAAAGGCGCTACTCGCCTAACTTTTGCTGCATTACGTCATCCTTATGACAGTATTACTGCTGCAGTACGCGATATTTCAACTGGAAAGATGCCAAAGCCTCTTTACGGCAAAGAAACACAACTTGGAGCGTTAATTGCTGACACATTTGGTGGCAAACCAGGCGTAGATACAGGCTCTGGGTTCTTTATTAACCCTGAAAGCCGTGTTGGTAAAGACCAAGCCAAGGCTATGAGTGCTTATGGCAAAGTTTTTGGTGAATCTTTTACTATTGGACGCTTTGCTGCTAAATCAATAGGCGCAACTCCTGACCAGACTGCATATAAAGTGATGTCGGGACTCATTGATGCTACTTTAAACCTAGCAGCAGACCCTACAACCTATCTTGCTTTTGGCGCACTTGGTAAAGGTGCTAGAGAAAGCAAAAAGATTCGTGATATGGTTAAGGCTGCAGAGCCTTTTAACCAACCAAAGGCTAAGCGTTTAGAAGATTTAGATGCTGCAATTACTGGTTTAGAGCGTACACGTTATGATTTAATAAAGAAAAATACTAAACGAGTCGAAGATAGAGTTTTAAAGAAAGAACGTCAACTTCTCGAAGTTGAAAAACAAAAGTCTGATGCACTTTCTACAACTTTAGGCACTATTTTAAATGTTACTAAAATAAGCGGAGAAGGATTAAAGAAAAATCCTCTTGCTCAAGAGACACTATCAGTTGAAAATATCACAAGATATATTTCAACTAATGATAAAGTCCAAAGCGGAGAACTCGTAAGGGCTATTGGTAGACTTGGCGCAGATGCTAAGAATACCAAAGGATTTGCTGAAGGTAACATCATATTAGATGAACTACCTTCTGCTGGTAAACTCTCTATCGGAGCACACGGTCTTGATGAGTATTTTGTAACTGCTCTTACCGATGAACCTCTAGAGGTATTAGACCTTACTGCTGACTTAAGTTCTTTTACTGGTAAAGCATTTCAGGCTGAACAACTACGCCGTACTCAATTTTTAGATTCCTTAAAGGCACTTGCTGACGATACAAGCATAGAACGTCCAATTAGAGATATTTTTGCTGATGTTACTAAACTATCGCAAGAAGATGTTATGTCTCTCAAGGGTTACGCTTGGGCTACACTTTTTAATGACCAACCAGGAAACTTTAGAACACTAAGTGATTTCTTTGTAAAAATTGGTGCATCTGGTAGCACTAAAGCAATGCAGTTGGCTTTTGATGAGATGTCTAAGATTTGGGACTGGGATGCTATTGCTAACGTACGTAGTATCTACGGAGAAACTGGTGGATTCTTACTAAGCGCAAACAAGCCATACTATGGAATTGTCCAAGCAGAAATTGGCAACGCGCTAGCAGAGATTGCTGACCCAACTAACCTTGGTCCTAATATGCTTAAATTAGTACAGGGACTTAAGACTAATGACGAGTCTGTTGCTAAGGCACAAGCAGACCTAGACAAGGCTATAGTTGAGCGCGATACCTTTGCCGAAAGAGTCAAAGAACTTGACATATTCCGCGAAGTAGCAAATCAAGATACCGCAACAGCAACTAGATTATTAAGTGACCCAGAGTATAAAGGTCTACGTGGAATCGTAGAAATTAATTCTGAGTTATCAGAAAAGAACATTCTACGTGAATGGATAAGTAGCCAAGTTGGTCTTACTGATTACTTTGGTGGTAACTTAGCAGAAGACTTCTCTAAGCCACTTAAATGGTTACTTGGTAGAAACTTCTCTCGTATTGCTGAAATCGTAGCAAAAGAGACAGACCCTGTAACAATACAACGTTTCTTTGGTAATAAACTTGAGTATGATACAGTTAAGGCTTTGGCCGCTGCTAAGACTTCTGATGAGGTTCTAGCAACCTTCCTTTCGATTTTGAATCCTGATATGGCTGACCTTCAGGTATTTCGTTCTTTGTCGCTACGTGCTCAAACTGGCATACTAGGTAATCCAGCAATGAAACTGGTTGACTCCTCAGATTTAAAACTTGTAAAGGTAGCAGAGAAGTTAGATAGAGTCTTTGGTAGATACTTTGTACGTTCTACCGCAGTAAACCTTGGTGACGGTACTAGAACCGTACAAGCCGTAGAGAACTGGGTAAGTTCTGCCAAGTTTAAAGTAGTTATTGGCTCTAAGGCTCAAGAAGCATTCATAAATGACCTTTTAGGTAAGTTATACAAGGCTGAAAGCGCTGTAGAGCGTGGTGCTATAATCGATAAGGGTATGGTCGATTTGACCAAGATGCTAGCAACTAAAATGGGCTTATCAGCAGACGAGGCTACAGAATTAGGAAAATTAGTCAAACTAGGTTCTTCTGAAAGAAATGTCGGAGAACAATATTCGACTATTCAACGCGCTATGGGCGAGACACCTACATTCATTCCATTTGCTGGAGATGAGCCTATTTCATTGGGAGCAGCAGTAGGGCTAGACCAGATGTTAAAAAGCACAGCCTTCTTGCCTGATAGCCAAACAATTATGAAAGCGTTTTTACGCTATGAGAAATCTAAGTTAAAACACGGAACAAGAGCAACCAGAGCCCTAGCAGAAGAACTAGGCGATGTTTGGAGAACTGCTCAGTTAGTATTCCGTGTATCTTATATCCTTCGTAACATTGGTGAAATGCAGATGCGCCAGATGTTCTCTGGTCACGCTAGTATTTTTAGTCACCCATTCCAATTCATTTCTTTCGTTATGGCTACATCAGGTAAGACTGGTCCGCTTAACAAGATAGCAGAAAAAGTTGGAAGATACCAGTATGATGCTTTAGGTAACAAGTTCTTGCCTATGGATTTAACTGATGGTGATGTATCAGATGCCGTAAAAGGTTATCAACTACAAGTTGCTCGCAGAGAATCAGTATCTGATTATCAGCAAAGCCGTAAAGCAGAAATATTTAAAGATTATAGTTTGGTAGATAGTACTTCTCCAGATTACTATGAAGGTCTATCGTTTGTATTAAATCGTTATTCAGTAGATGACTTATATCCTGCTGTGGCTAGACTTATGCAACTAGGTGATGAAGATGCAAAGAGGGCTTTTGCAACACGCCTTGTAAATGAATTTGATAAACCAGGAAACCCTATTCGGGATATGACCTTTGGTGCATTCGAAAAGAACCCAGGAATTAAAAGAATCTTTTTGATGGACCCAGAAAAGGCTCCTTCTAAAGATAATTTAAATCTTGAAAACATTTTTAAGTATCTATTTGATGAGACACCTGGTAATGAAACTTATGCTAACCGCATTAAGGCTGTTGCTGGTAACGGTAGCGCCTCTAATAT
>Ga0181363_1000129_pt1 | contig 21636 bp, 34 predicted proteins | sample Fa13NDMLBSN_FD_130109 | JGI IMG/M metagenome (GOLD analysis project Ga0181363, IMG submission 130109) | Freshwater viral communities from Lake Michigan, USA - Fa13.ND.MLB.S.N | ecosystem: Environmental > Aquatic > Freshwater > Lake | place: USA: Michigan | collected 2013-09-23
GGACGCTTGAACTCAACCTTGTTGGCTTGCTTTGTTTCGGGGTTGTGTTTGATGGGCTTCGCAGCAGGCTCGGCTGACAACTCGGCTTTCACCGCTGCCATCTCTTCCTTCTTGGCGTAGCCGCCCATCTCCTCACGCATTGCTTTCATCTCCTCACGCATCATTGCAATCTCTTCGAGAACTTTCTCTACGATGGCTGCAACGGCAGGAGCTTCTTCTTTTACTTCGACTTCTGCGAGTTCAGTAGATTCTTCAGCAGAGGCTTCAACCTCAATTTCAACTGATTCTTCTTCTACTTCTTCGGCAGCAGCCTCTTTGATTTCAGAGATGAGACCTTCTTCGGTGATGACCAATACACGACCATCAGAAAGAAGATGCTCACCAACAGGAGCAGGTACTCGGTCTTCGCCACTTACGACAAATACCTCGTTTCCTGCTTCAAATACTTCAGCTTCAAGAACGGCTCCGTTCTCAAGCGTCATTTGCTCAAACTTCACCTCACGAATGGATGATAGCTCGGCAAGGATGCGGTTAAGGATATTATTTGCTTTCATATCTAACTAAATAAAGAATTGGGGGTTGCTTGTTACATTTTATGGATTGATGATTACATCACCTTGACCCACCAAAGAGCCGATGCCTTGAGCAGGCAAAGAGCCGTCACAACATTTGCGTGAGTAGGTGTTGTCCTTGCAAAGGCATCCACGATTGCCGCCTCGTGGTGAGGCTACTGGAAGTTTTTGTGGTCGCATCATAATTTACCGAGTTCTTTAAGTTTGCTCTCTGACCAACGCTTTGCAGCCAATCCTCCCCATAGCAGGTATGAGATGGTGCCGCAGGCTTGTGTGTCGTTCTCATCGTAGTATTCTTCGGCTCTTGATAGGTATGAGTACATCCGAGTGATGGTCTCTACGCTTACGGGCTTGCCTTGTGCTAACTGCTGCGCACGCACCTTGCCAACAGGCGTAGCACACTTGTTGCCGTTGCTCTCGTTAAGTTCAATGCCCCGCTTGGCATTGTTGCGCACCGCTTCTGGGTAGTCCGAGTAGGACTCCAACTCCATACGCTTGCCTGACTTCTTGCGACCATCACGTTTGATGATGGCTACGATTTGCGATAGCAGCAAAGCCGCCTCTTGCTCCTCGATTATTTCCATCTCTTGCTTGGCAAAGTTCATCTTGTCTACGAAGTACCCTTCGATTGAGAATCCCTTGACCTTGCCTGTCTTTACAAAGCCATCCCAAATCTCAGGATTGTTGACCTTCATAGAAACCATCCACGTACCAACAGGTAAATCCATTCCGTACTTGCGGCTCTTGTCGTGGGTCTCATCTTCGATAATCCAACTCTCTACAACTGTAAGGCCGTTGATGCCTACCTCGTGTTCAAGGGTAGCGTTGTTCTGCTTGGCCTTTTGAAAGAACATCTCACTTGCCTTGCGGATGGTGTTCTCTGAAAAGTAAACGTAGAACTCCTCTTCGCCATTTACTCGGTAGATGGGTTTGTTTGGCACGAGTGCTGCTCCCATCAGGATGCGCTTCTCTTCGCTCTGCGTAGCGAACTCAAGGCGTTTTGAGTTGAGGGCGATGAAGTCCTCCTCAATGGCGGGATGCTCTACGAGGCTGATGGCATCAATGCCCGTGAGGGCCATCGTTTCATCAAGTATAAGTTCAATCAGTTTCATTATCCGAATGTTGCGGTTCGTATGCGTCTGCGGTCAAGCTCTGCTCCTGAAATAACTTCTCCGCTGACCACATAAGCACGGATTGGTCGGTCAAATTGTCCTGCAATGCCTTCTACCAGTTGGTTGGCACCACCTTGACCTACAATGTTGAATTGTGCAGGTTGTGAGGGAACTGAAGGTGCGGTTGCGCCTGAGTCATATCCTCCTGCGCCTGCTGATTGGTATTGTTGACTATTAATCAGTGCAACTTGGCTTGCAGCAAATGCTGCTGCGGCTCCTGCTGCTACAACAGGGTATGCAGGGAATATGCCCGTAAGTGGTGACTTTTGAGCCGTAGCGTAAGCGTTTATAACACCCTCTACGCCTTGAACTACTGCTTGAGCAACAGACAACTTCTTCTGAATGTTAAACGCCTTCTCTGCGTTCTTTTCATCGTTGGCATAACGAGCATCGTAGAATGCGCTAATGGCACTAATCGCCTGTTGCGTGGTCTGAACTGCATCGCTTACGGATTGCAAATCAAATTCTCTCCTTTGGTTTGCAAGGTCACGATTGCGCTCAAAGTATTCTACGTCCAATTGATACTTCTCATCAAGAAGAGCTTGGTATTGGGCGTTCTCGGTTTGACCTGCTGCTTGCGCTGCGGCAATCTGCTGATTCAAAAAGTCAACACGAATCCCGTATGCCTTCTCATATCGGCTATATTCCTCCTCTGCAAGTTCACGCTCGTTTTGTACACGGAACTTAAATAAACGAATTTCAAGTTCAGTAGACAATGAGGTATTCCTAACTCCCGTCTCTGCCTCAAGAGCCTGTGCTTCATTGATTTGCTTTTGCAACTCCAAACGCTCACGCTCAAGGCTGCGTTGATTCATCAGGTATTCCGTTTCTTGACCACGAATACGCTCACGCAAATCAACTTCTTCGGTCAAAGCCTGTTCAAGAGCAACTTGGTTTTCAATGTTGTCAATTCTTGATACCTCTGCTCTTGCAGCAGCAACTTTTGCTTCTACCGCTAAAGCCTCTTGAGTAAATTGGTCTTCAAGTATCTGCCTTAATTTCTCACTCGCTTCAATTCGCTTGTTGATGCTTAATAGTTCATCATCACGCTTTTGACGTTCTTCTTCGGCTAATGTTTGAAATTCAAGTTGAGTTTTTAGGCGTCTAACATCCGCAAGTTGTGCTTCCTTTTGAAGTTTAATCAACTCACGTGATTGGTCAAGGATTCCGCTAAACGCCTCACGAAGACTTGCCTTGCCACCAGTGAAGTAGTCAATAAGATTACTCACTAACAACTGCGCTGCAAACAATCCCGTGTTAAGGGCATCAGCAACCTTTTGGTTTTGTGTGAATGCCTCGCTTGCTGCATCCGTGAGCTTCGTGACAACACCAAGAGCCGTGATGTTCTTGATGAGGTCAGTTACGCTCTTACCTGTTTCCTTGACTTGTTTCTCAACACCTTCTACTGCCTTCTCAGCCTTGTCAAACGACTTCTCCGCAGTAGTGCCTACGTTCTTTACACTCTTATTGAGGTCTTTTACTTCTTCGTTGAGTTCATTGATGGTCTGCTCAAAGCCACTACCATCACCTTCTATGCGGATTGTTTCTACTACTGCCATTACCTGCGCTTTAGGAACTCATCCCAAGTCTTTGGAATAGCGTGCTTGCCTTTAGCTATGTCAATAGCCTCCGACTCGTTACGCCACTCATCCAACTGCAAGAGTTCAATCAAATAACCTAAATAACTTGGCTTCATACTACGTTGAGGAGTTCGAATGTTGCTTTGCCCGTTGTCATATTCACCTGTGCTGAGTTCACAATGTACTTTTGGTTGTTCCAAATGATAGCGTTCTTCAAGTCCATCTTGATAATCTTGCCTACTGGCAGCACCGCATCTATCTGAATCAACCTACGGCTCTTGTCGTACAAGTCGGTGATGTAGTCACTCCAGTAGTCGTTATACAAGTTTGAGTTCACGCTTTCAAGGTGGTAAGGGTCAATGTCGCTACCAAACACAATAGAGTCGGATGCTCCTGCACTTGTGTAGCGGTTTGAGGTGTTAGCGTACCACGCAGTTGTAACCTCACGGCTTGTTACTCCATCGGAGTTTACAAATGCAACTGAGTTTGCATTGAGGTCATAGTTCTCAAAATATCCGTAAAACAAAATAGGTGCGCCCAAGTATGGATTGAACTTGCCATCCTCGTTTGCGTCACTTGTGATGCTCTTGTACACGAGTACGTTTGTCAATGCGCCCGTGTGTAGGTCGGTCAGCCTTTCAAACAACGGGCATTCAACAGGCAACTCTACGTTGAACTCATCACCATCAAAACTAAAGAAGGCACGCAGGTCTCCGTAGCCATTGCCATAGATGCGCTTGTAAGCGTGTCCAAGTATTTGGTCAGTATCTTGGTACAAGAACTGAATCTCACGATATAGTGCAGGGCGGTTTACCACGTACTCCGTTATGTCAAAGTAGGTCTGGAAGTTTTGGTCGGCTCCTGCTGCGTACCAATCATCCAACGGCTGAAGTAGATAGCTTGTTGATGTGGTTGGTATGATGACCATATTGTACATCTTCACAACGGCAGCAAGGAAATCCTTGACCTTCATCTCAGGCATCAGGTCAGTAATTATAACCTGAGCCAAAGCATAGGAGGCATTGGCAGCCATAGAGACATTGGCACTTACTACCGCAGCAGAATTTGTGATTGTCATTTGCGTGACTCGGTACGTCATCGCTATGTTGGTGCTTGGTCGAATCTTGACCTGAAGTGACTCTACGTTATTGGTCACGGGAACATCAAAGAGCGTGGTGACTCCTGTTCCGTTGGCGGTTGCCTCCGATATGAGTACGCCATTTCTAAATACACCAATGAAGTAGTCATCCGTGTAACCAGTTATTGTGACGTTTACTGCCACATCATAAATATCACCCGTTCCGCTTAATCCCACAGGACTCCACGTTTCGGTGGCGAGGTTAAAGTAGTCGGGCGTTGGTGATGCGGTATTCGTAAAGTTGATTAACTCCCAAGCCGTAGCAGCAGGTTGGTTTTGATACATATAACCTTCTCTTCGGTGTAACCAAATAGCAAGGTCAACAAACGGAGTGGCGCTTAAGAACGAACCTGTGAATGTAATTCCGTAAGTATCTTGTATAGCACCCAACACAGCCGTAGCCTTGAGTGCTGGCTTCAATTCATAATAATGGATGCCGTGGTCTTCGTTTGCGCCTTTGAAGTGGAGGTTCGGGTCATCTTTTGCTCCGCTATCAGAATTATAGTACCAGTTGTCAACGGGACTCATCATCGGATAGAATACAGGGGCATAGGTGTCAGTGGTCAATCGCTCAAAGACCGCATTGTCGGTATAGGCGTGGTTGTATTCCGCAGGGAAATCCAAGTCATACAAATAGTCCTCACCAAACAAATCAGCAAGCGTTACTACATCCCCATAGAAGGTGATGCTATAAGCATAAGGTTCCGTGCCTTTGAGTTGTACGTTCTCTACCTCTACGACTCCTGTGCGGAATGGCAAGGAGTTAATTTCGATTCTTGCTGCCTGTCGTAAGCGACCATCAAAGGTCACCGAAGTAGTGGTGCTTGTCAACGAACCTCCCAACGCATCAAGAGCATCAGCGCAGCAACCTCCTGCCTCTACACGACCACCATCCTTCAGCACTCGGAACTTGTAATCCAAAAACAAAGATTCTCCGTTTAAGAAGGTTTTCTTTGTCAGGGTAGACGTATCTATGTCCGAGCGATAATAGTGCTGGAAAATGGCGTTATTCCACGCTGAGGCGGGTACTGTGAACGTCTGAGTGAAGTCCGTGAACACCTTGCTGATGTCTTGGACGTTCTGCACCGACAAGTTGATGGTGATTTCCTCATCATCAAACAGGTCAAGGCGAAAGCCGTTGATGTAAATATCTACCTTGTTCATCGGATTAGGCTACGCTCATCAAAGGCAAAGTTGAAGGTCATCGTGTAGTTAATGAGACGTTGGTTCACGTGCTTTTGGTATTCTACGCTTCCACGCTCTGGCGTAACGGCATACCACGAGCCATCTATCAACATAGCAACATTCTCACTCATTAGGATGTCCTGTACCACGTCATTGTGGTCTTCACCAACGAAGCCCGTGTTCAAGGTGTAGGAGTTGCGTGAGTTTACGTTGAAGTCCGTGTACTTGCCTATCTCGGTAGAAGGACTTGTGAAGGCATCGTTGTAGATGCTCTTTTGGTACGAGTCCTGTGTGAAGTTACCACGCTCATCGCTGCGCTTGAAGAACGTCAGGTAGTCCAGCATCCCATAGCGGTTGATGAAGGAGATTTGATATGGCGTGTAACGTGGCTCACAGGTCAGCGTGAATCGCTGCGTGAATAGCGTAGTGCCGCTTGAGTTCTTTACAATCACATCGTAATAGTCACCCGTATCGTGTGTTGATGGCTTGATGGAATTGTCAAGGTGTGGGTTGTTTTGCAGGTTCTGCGGGTACACCCCTGCGTAGATTACGCTCTTGGTTGATTGTCCGCCTGCTGCTGGAATTACGCTATCAGATGCCGTGTAGTAGAAAATATCGGAGTCTCCGTTGTTCCAAGTGATTTCAATCTTGTCAATGGTTGACAGGTTGTTCAGTGCAAGTAGGCCGTATTGGTTTGCAAGTACATATCGGTTCCTGCTTACCGCAAGGTTAGCTGCGGTAACTTCCGTGTTGGATAGGTTGCTGCTCCATCCGTCCGTACACAAAAAAGCATAGGTCGTTAAGTTTGACCATACGGCAGTATCAGGAGCTGCTCCGTTGTTTGAGTACCGCCAATCTCCCGTAGGCACAACCCACAACGCTTCGCCTGTCGGTGAGTCAACATAACCAGAAGAATCGTAGATACTGAAGTCGTGCATAAATTGGTCACGTACAAGGTCGCTGATTTCAAAGTTGATGACTTGATTGATTGAGTAGTCCTTACTCAAAACGTAATCCGTGCCAACTACTGCCGTTCCTGTGTTGATGCCTACGTTCAGGGTCATCGCCTGAAGTTGGTCGTTGGTGAGGGTGTTGTTCTTTCCAGTGATGAAGATAGGGCTGCGTGCCATCTTCAAGCTAAAAGGATATCCAAGTATTGGTGTACTCATTGTAGGTCAGTGGGTTCAATTTTAAATGCGTCAAGCAAATCAGGAGGTAGGCGATTGTAAGCTATTCTGAATGGAGTGCTGAAGAATTTCGTTGCGGGAATACCTTGCCTGTAAACCGACTCCCTTACTGCGTATGGATTTAGTCCCTTGCTTTCTGCCCATTGCTTGAATGCAGATACAGGTGGCTTTTTATCTTTGAATTGGAACGGGCTATTAGGAGCCTTTTGCTTCCATATCTTTCCCTTGTTGTTTTTTCTGTTGAAAGAACTTGTGGTGTTTCTTGTGCCGCCTGCGCCCTTGACACCTTGGTCTTGGAATTGACCATAGTCCTCCATTGAAAAAACCAACGAGAACTTATCACCCGAATAGTAGATGTTGTATTTGATGGAGCTGTAAAGTTCCTTGCTAAAGTTGTGCTTTCCTTTAGTCAGGTTGCTTCTTGCTTGCTGAACGACATACTTACCGAACTTAATAAGCACCGCAGATATCAACTCCTGACGTGCCATTTAGCAGATGCTGATTTCGGTGTTAGCAAGCAACACGTCAAAGGTTGCAGTCCATCCCGCAAGCAGGTTCTCGAAACGCTCCGAGAAAGGAACTGCCGTTGCACTACCATCCAATTGGTACAGGTCAGAATATAGGGTACCTCTGCGTAGTTCAGTGATGACATCGTTGATGACTGCCAACTGCGTGTTCAGAATATCCTGCTCGTTGCTGATTCCGTAGAACGGCTCTGCTTGGTCACGAAGATTCTCTTTGGTCTCATCTACAATATCCATACAAAGCAAGCTCACGTTCATTCGGACTATTTGTCCCTCGAATGTTGCTTGGTTGATGATGATATGGCTCAATGGGAAGATGGTCTGCTTGTTCAGGTCAATATCAAAGATGTCTCCTGTCGTGACCACGTTCACTTGGCTATGCGCCTCAAGCGTGTCCTTGAGCTTTTGGGTGATGTCGTAAAACTGCCTCATTTCTTTAGTTTTTCTAATTGCTTGCGCTCAACGTCTCCTTTTTCTTTGTCAAATGTGAGAAGGGTGAGGCATTGGTGAACACCCAATCTTCCCACGCTTTCAAACCTTGTGACATCTCCTTGAGCGAGGTGGTAGAAAGAAGAATACCAACCCCACTTTCGTCCGAACTGCGCTTCTGAGCTAAACTCGTTTGCGGGTTCTCCAAAGAGCGAATCGTAGCGTTGAGTAAGTCGTTTCCTAAACGATAAAAAAAAAGTGTTGCGCCTAATACAACATCCATTGGTGCTTGTTTCATTAGGTCGCAATACCTTTGCGCTGACTCGTATGGTTCTATCTCGTAACGCTTGCCTAAGTCCTGCGTGATGGGTCGGTATAACACCGCCATCGTTTTGTGCAGTTCTGATGTGCTGCTCATATAATTATCCAAATCCACGTACTCACCAAATGTGATGTCTTCGAGGTTTGGTACAAATCCGAACTCTTGTTTGCCAATGGTGAACCTTGTCTTCAGCGATGGCTTTTCGTTGAACATTCCGTTCAGGCGATTGACCACTCCAGCAAGGCTCTTGAACTTTACGTTGGGCAATTGAGCAAGAGGCACGTTGCAAAAGATTTCAAGCATCTTATGCGTCAAGAACTCCTCATCGCCTTCCAATCGTGCAAAGCGTTGGTATTGGTCGAGTGTGATTTCCGACAGGTCGGTGGGTACTACTACCTTGAGTTCCATAAATAAATAACCTTATGAATTTAGCGTATAGCATACCGCCCGTAGTTCGGTCGGCTTAATTTGTTGTAGGTTGCGTATCGCACCGCATCAATAGCGTGGTTGAATGCGTCTATAGGTTTGTTCAAGAGGTTGCCGTTCTTGTCTTCTACCCATTTGTAGTTTTGCATCTCCTTGATTAGGTTGTTGCTTCGTGGGGTTACGAATATCTTGTGTCGCTTCAGCACATCAATACCCACTATGACGCTATCTGCACCCTTCTGCGTGGGTTTAACGTTCCATCCCATACGATGCAGCTCCTCAATAGATTTGGGTTCAGCAGAGTCAGCAAATACCTCTGACCGCCTGTCAAGGTTCAAACTCTTGAAGTGGTTGCTAATGTCCGAATTAGTTAATCCAGTTTGATAGATCAGTTCGTCTAAGTATAGGTTGTCACCAGACTTATACACCGCAACTACGGCTGTAGGATCATTGGTGTAGCCAAAGTCCATCCCAAATGCCAATAAGGTTGCATCTAACGGCACTTCAGCATAACCGAACTGGAATATAGTGGCTCGGCTCATTCCGCGCTCTCCTAGACCATAAATCCGCCAATAGTCTTCGTCTGTGTTCTGCAGGCGTTCAATCTCCTCTACGATGGACTTGTCAAGAAATGGGTTGTCCTTGTATGTTGATTGGATGTACGTGACATCATCACGGGTCAGTAGCCTGTCGTAAATCCAATGGAACGCATCTGATGGGTTGTAGTCAATCCATATCTTGCCCGTTGTACGAACCAAGAGCTGAAAGAAGTCTTCCCAAGAAAGCTCGTTGGCCTCGTTGCAGAATAGGTAATCACGTCTTGCTCCCCGTTTCTTTTGCGGTTGGTCAAGGCTGATAAACTCAAAGAGGTTGCCGTTGAGGGTGTAGGTGTAGTCCGACTTATTATGCTTGGACTCATCATACAGGTCAAGGTTGCGTAGGATCTCAAAGAAGTCCCTGTATGCGGTCATCTTCAGCGATGGTAGCGACTTACGCACGATGGAGTACACCTTGCCCTTCTCTTGCATTGCCATAATGATTAGCATCTGCAAAAGGGAGTAGGTCTTACCCGACCGGCTACCGCCTTGATTTACGACTATGCGAGTTGGCGCAGTATAGTTGCGCTCAAACAACTCACTTGTCTTGACTTCCAGAACGGACAATCTCTACTTTGATTTGAGTTAGCTCATCAGATACCTCGTGTGAATTCTCGACTCTTGCGAGCTTTGGTGTCGTATACTCCGCCATCTTATTTAGCAAGTCCAACGCTCCTTTAGGATCGTCTGCTGCTACTTGCGTGAGCCAGATGGTCATATTCTCAAGATTGGCTTCAATGAGGTTTTGGAATGCCTCACGAATCTTGTTGGTCGTTTTGTTTGCTGCTCCCTTTGGTTTGCCCGCTGGGTTGCCGCTTACTCCTTTTTCAAATGGCATTGTATGAAATTGTATTTATCAACTAAATAACCTTCTTTGCAAGATGGTGGTTGTGCGTTGCTTGAAGTCGCTCTTTGTACTCTTTGATATCACCGTATGCAACGTGGCAGGTTCTGCATAGAGCCATCAGATTGTCAATGGTGTCTGCGTGCTTTGATCCTCCTATCCCTCGTGACTCTATGTGGTGGATGTCTACGGCTGTTGCTCCGCATACCTCACAAGGAATCCAGTCTGTGGTGCTAAAGCCCATTTCCTTTAGGTAGACCTTTGTGTTGTTCTTCACTTGAGTGCGTTGTAGTAGCAAAGATATTGGTCTACGCAGATGAGTGTACCGACTCTTGCTGCTGCATTAGCAAAAAGACCATCGGCCTCGTATATCTTCTCAAAGCGTAGCTTGGGTATGTGGTATGGCCTAAACATAAAGCAAGCGGTGTCTATGTTTCCGACTCTTGGTTGGTCAGTAGGGCGTAGCCTTCCCTCTTGTCCCCACGTTACAATTGATGAATCAAGCGAGTTAAGGTTGTTCCACTCCTCAATGAATTTGTTGTGTAGGATGTTGTCATCGTCCAAGAAGTACACCCAATCATCTTGTGTGAATTGGTCTTGATACAGATCAAGGAATTCGTTGCGTAGTGGGTGTCCCCAGTGTCCTGTGTTCTTTGAGTAGTAGGTTACGTTTGCGCCTGTTGATTCTTTGAAGTCAGTTGACGCATCCATCATCACCACCCACGTAGCGTAGCTTGGGATGTATTGTTTTATCCTCTTGAGGTTCTCAGGACGTGAGCAGGGGGTTACGATGTAAAGCATCGGAGTTCATTCATTTTGGTCATTGTAAAATCTTGAACGTACTCGTATAACGATTCCGCAAGGTCGTGAACTTGGTTGGGGTTGTCATTTAGCCTCTTGATTGCTCCTGCCCATTCAGAGGGATGGTTGATGGCTATACAGTTGTCCTTTGTGATGTATGGTGAATAGGGATGCGTGTTGCTCACCACAAGAGCGCATTTGCTGAATCCTGCCTCAAGCATCTTTAGGTGTGATTTGCACTTTGCGAACTCGGATGTTGAAAGCGGCACAAGGCTAACATCAAAGAAGTTGTAGAGTCGATGGTATGCGTTCGGTGGGAATGTTTTAAGCGTGTATCCTGCGTTCATCATCTGTGGGTAGTTGTCTACGTCCGCAACATACGCTTCATAGCCTGCGAGGTCAATTGTTGATTCTCTTACGTCTATCTGATGGTGGTTGCCTCCTATGTAGCCGAATCGTACTTTGTCGCTCGGCTCTCGCTCTATTTGCCAAGTTGGTACGCTGATTCCGTTTGGGATGATTCGGATGTTGGTGTTGTACTTCTTTACCTTCGAGGCAAGGTGCTTATTGGTTACCCATACCTCGTCTGCTGCTTTCATACTGCGTACAATGCGCTCTCGCATCTTGTCAGCATACATCCCACGCAAGGGGTGCGTTGGGGGCAGTACCCACCAATCATCTTGGTCTACAATTAGTTTGATTCCCTCCTTGCGGCATAGCTTCACAAAGTCCTCAAACGGCTCAACAGGAAATGCACGGCTTGCGAAGATGTGCGTGACCTTTGCCCACATATCGGGTTCCACGTCCGTGATTTTCTCTATAAACATAATGTCCGCCTCCTGATGGCAAATCAGAGGGGCGAACACTCGGTGATAGGAAACGCCTGAATTGAGCTTGTGAAAAGCAATAACAAAGGCTCTATTCATAGTGTTCCCCTTCGTTGCCGTTGGTTCCGATGATGTCCATACGTTTGTTCATCTTATCCTCATTGATAGCCCATTGCTCTTGCTTGACTTTGAGTTCTTCGTTTCTTGCCCAATCACGCATAGCGTAACGCTCAAGATGTTCCACCCACATACGAGCAGCAACTGCCCTGCGTTGGGGTTTGAAGGGGTAGGTCTTGCGTAGGCGAGCCATTGCAATCCTCATAAATTGGTCTCTCATATCGATAAGTCGTTTTCAGTTAGTAATGAACGCAGCTTGTCTCTTGTTCCCTCGTAGGCCTTGTGAACCTCATCAGGCATTGAGTCAGGAGCGTACTTGGTGTTAGCTCTCAAGAAGTGGTCAAGTTCCCAAATGATGTAGGCATACTTGCCTCCGTTGACGGCTTTCTCAAACTCGTCTTGTTCATCGGGTAGGTTGTATTCAAGTGTTGCTTTCATTTTGTTTAGATGCTTAAAAGAAGCCACACACCGAACCAAATGTTTACGGCAACTGAAGCAAGGTTAGCCAACGCAAGGGCTACGTTTGCTTCTTCTTTGTCTAATTCTTTGCGTGCAGCTATTCCTGAGCTAACTGCTCCGAGCAAAATGTAGATTGCAATTAGTGTTTTCATTTCTCTTTGGTGTTAAAGGACTTTTTAATGATCTTTATTTACGTTTTATATGCTTAATGATAGTTATTTCCACCATTTAGCGGATATAAAATATAAGTTTATTTCATAATGTCTTTGAGTTGATCGTAAACTGATTGAGCAGTTTCACCCCAATACAAATCGCACTTACCGTTCTCAATAGGTGGCTTCATAAAAAACGACTGCCACGTAGATGCTGGTGCCGTGTATCGATAGCAGGTGTCCTTTAGATCGCATCCCGCTCCGCTGCATTTTGTAATGTCACTCATAACGTACCAACAATAGTGTACGAGTCCAAGTCCTCGCCTAAGATGAAGAACTGCTTGTAGAGTTCAATTGCCTCCATTGTCTTGCGTTCTCCCTCCTCTACAAATTCAGGGCTGATTCCGTAGATGCCAATGTCAAGGCTGCCTTTGTCAACAGCAATAAAGTAGAACTTGTCAATCGGCACACCAAAGAGTCTGGTGTAGATAAACGCCTGTACATCGTAACCGTACTTCTTTGCCGAGTAAGGGAACGCGCGAAGATCTGTTGTCGTCTTCAGATCAGCCAAGAATCCATCAGCGTAGATGTCAGCCTTCGCCCTAAACGGCAAGCCGCCAATCATACCAATCTTTGGCACTTCAAACTCGCAGCCTGTGATAAGGCCAAGTACGTTCTCATTGCGTAGCAGGGCATCTGCGATGCGTTGAGCTTCGTCATACTCCTTACGGGTACAGATGTTTCGTTTGCCTTTTGCTTCTTGCCAAGCTTTAGCATTTTTGCTTTGCACCTCAATTACCTCGTACTCTTCTACCTTATGAGGCTCAAGAGCCATTAGGTGAACCAAGCGACCTACGGCAAAGGCATCAGAGTCTTCGCTTCCGTACTTGGTGACGTAGTGGTAGGTCTTAGGCGAGGTCAGCAGCATTTTGCAAGCTGATGATGACAAGGCATTCTTTGAAAGATTACCGTAGTAGAAGGAGTCATCTTGCATCTTGGCTAGGATTGTTTCCATATCCCAAGTGCTTCCGTCAAGTAGTTCTATGATTTTCATCTGATTGGTTTTAATAAAGATACTAAATGTTTTTTACAAACGTACCATTGATCATCTTTCCTTTTCTATTCTTGATGACGTTGTATGCTGAGTTTAAGCAGTGTTCAACCTTCACGTCTTCAATGGCAGCCAAGTTTGTCAAGACAACAATTATATCGCCGATGGCATCAACAAGCTCTACTTTGTTTGACCTTAGGATAGCTTGAGACAGTTCACCACACTCTTCAATAAGTTTGAGGTATTGTGTCTTTGAATCGCCTTCTGCTATTAGATTGCGTTCGTTAGCCCAGTCTCTAATTGGCTGCAGCTGATCTGTAAGAAGCTCAGTGTATGGTGTTACGTTGTAAAATACTGGAGAACCAACAGTTGGCAGTGTCATATCCTCAGGAAGTCTTTGTTGGGCTTGCCAAGTTTTCTGTTTTCTGTTCTCTTTGTATTCTATAACGGTATTGAAGCCGGGATAAAACAACTTGACAAAGCCATTGTTGTCTTCACCGAAGATTTCAACAATTTCTGAATTTAGTATAGTTGGCTTCAGTTCGTGATCTGACGCCATTGAGTGCTTTACTGATTTAAGCATTTTTCTTAAAAATTAGGTTTAACATATTAAAGTGTCGCTCGTAAACGTGGAAACTGTTTGCGTTGTAGTACATCTGTCCCATTTCAACCTCTTGATAAAACTTGTTTACATCCTTCAACAATCTCTGTTGAACAGTAGCAAACCAGTAGAAGTCATTGAAGAAGCCATATATCGCGTCATTAGAACGCATATTGACAACGCTATGAAGCTTATTGTCCCTTATAAAGAAATGATGCGCTAGAGTGCAAATGAAGTCAGACATACCAAGACGCACGCTATCTAAGTGCATTGATGGTCTGTTGTAAATCATTATTGCTCTACGTGAATGCTTGCTCTGCTTAAGCTGAGCTAAGACATTTTTGTACTGACTATGGTTTTTATCCGAGTAGATCAGGTAGCCATAGTTAGAGTTTATCTCTTTATCAATGCTGCAGATGTTGTTCCATAGACCAGCGTGTTGGCCTATCTCTTCAACACTTAAGCTTTGAGAGTCGTACCACTTCAACTCTTGCTCAACGTACTTCATTGGCGTTGACCTACCGTTCAAAGTGATTTCTCTTTGTGTTGGATCAAGAACTAGTGAGGCATTTAGTACCTCAACCATCTTTGTTTCTCGATCAAAAACAAATTCTTCTTTATCAAGCTTATCCTTTAGCACAGACAAGACAGACAACAGTGCTTCACTATTTTTCATAGTCACCGTTTTTTAAGTTGTCAAGAGAACCAGCGTAAGCTATGAGGTCGAGTATGGTATCTCGCTTGGTGCTGTAGCCAAGTCTTGATAGCTTAAGAGCCATCATACACTTGTAGAAGTCTTCTGTAGTAATTTCTTTACCACACAACTCTGAAGCTATAACAGCTGCAGAAGCCATTGACTTAATCATTGGACCATATTGACGCTCCTTTTCTTCGTTGCGTTCAAAGATGATCTCGTTGGCGTGATCGAAAATTGTCATTGTATCTGATTGGTATTAGTGAATGTAAGCAAAAATGTTTATTTGGGAAAGGTTATGTTGTGCCATTCCATTGTATGGAAGTTGGACTCGTACCATTCTTCAAACTGAACTCGCACTAATGCGTCTCGGTAGGCCTTGCGAAGGTTGACTTCTTCAATTAGCTCAATGTCTTTGAGTATTGATTCAGGGATGTCAAACGACTTGAACTCACGGAGTAGTTGGGCGATTGTTTTCATTCTTCTGATGCTACGGTTGTTGCCCAATTGATATACGCATAGTAAATCTGCGAGTCAAGTGCGGGCGGTGGGTTGTGGATAGATGAGGTCGGGTATGCTGTGGTCATAATGTAACCATCAACATCCGACTGCTCCTCGCGGTAGGTGATGTCCATCTCGTAGGAGTAGAAGTCTTGTACGTGGTCATAGCCGAGCCATTTGGCAAGCACTTGGTCAGAGTTCAGGTTGTCTGGATCGTAGTCCTCAAGAGCATCCCAATAGGCTTGCGGAAGCACGTCCTTGTCTTCAAGCCAAAACTTCAAATCTTGATAGTCAAAATTCATAGTCCAACGATTTCAAGAGTCCATAGGTAAGCCCATACAACTACCGCAGCAGCGATGGCTTGAGCGATGAAGGTGAGTGTGTTTTTCACGGTGATTGGTTTTATTAAATTGATGAAAAATCTAATACTGCACGAAGCCCTTGAGATGTTATGGGCAGCCCTAATTCAGCAATAAGAGAACGAGTGACTAATCGCATACGTGTTTCTAAATACGATTTGTCAGAACTGTAATTGCAATGGTCTTTCGTAAGACCTTGATACAAACTCTTTAGTTGTGCAAGCTCTTGCTGCTTTTTGACAATGTAGTCTAATTGTTCTTGTGTCATCTGATTGGTTTTAAATGATACCCAAATGTATAACAACTTTTCAAGTTGTCAACACCCGAATCAACAAAATGAGTCGATTTACCAATTTTGATTATTCATTGAATAAAAAAGAGGGCTATTTGCCCTCTCTCCATTGTGTGTAGCATATTGCTACTGCTTGATCCTTGTCGGTGTACTCGCTCGCGATTGCTTCCACACATCGTTGGATATACTCGCTTTGCTTCTCACCACTTGCTGGTTTCGGGATTGGCATAGTTTAAAACTTTAAATGAAACTAATTGTTGGAGGTCTTGTAGTTCGAGTCGGCTAATAATATCCTTTCTGCCTTCTCTTTGGTACCACTTTCTTGTAGCATCTTGCTTTGTGCCAAACACAGGCTCAACGATCTTCTCACACAAGTTACGTAGCTCATTTGTGCGCACCATCACAAAACCACCAACCTCAGGCATATCAAAGGCAATGTACTCAGCTTTGCCATACATCCAACCAGCATCACCGTTTACGTTCTTGAACTCTACCCAAATGGTATTGGGATGGTTTCCGCCCTTGACGTCTACGCTTGTAGTTCCTTGAAGTCGAGTCACAAAGTAGTCAATGTGGTCGTAGATGTCGGTGTTGCGGTCTGACTTCTCGCAAGAGTAGCCAATAGCCTCACAAGCCTCTACGAACCTTTGAGCCGTGATGTCCCCAACTTGGTTAGAGTACTGCCGACGCTCCTTACTGACCATAAGCATTGTATAGTGCTTCAAGCTCTTGCAACCTACCACGCATACAAGATCCGCAGTTCGTAGGCTGCACATTGTCGTTGAATACTCGGTTGTAGATTTTATTCAGTTCAGTCTGCTCAAATGCAGTCACAACATTACGACCTTTCATCTTGCCAATAAACTCGTACTCCGTCTGCGTCAAGCATTCAGGCTTGCGGTAACGGAATATCTGATTGAGTTTTTCCTTACGGGCATCGCATCCACAGTCAACGCCTGTTGCTTCGCTAAACCAATCAACGGCAGCCTTGATGCCTGTAGCAGTTGTGATCTGCTCAATGGTGTCACCCAAGCCGCTTGGCTTCCTGCCACGCTTTGTAGGTTTCGTTGCAGTCGGTTTGGATTCGTTCTCTTGCATTTTTTAGGGTATTAAAGATTGAACGTGCTGAGATTTTAGTTTCATCCGCCAAGGTGCGAATGCTCATATCGGTGTTGTGATAGAGGTGAAAGATTTTTTTATCGTACCAATGCCAGTCATCGGCTGTCTCCCAGATCTCATCGTATAGACTTTGTAATTCTGTTTCAGCTTCTATGTTGGCCTCTTCAAAGATTAGTTCATCTTCAAGGATAGATACGTCTACGAACTCAAATCTTGCTTTTGCTTTCATAATTGCTCCATACATATTGCGGAGCGTTACATAAACAAAAAAAGTATTTATTTCTGTTTCATTGTACATTATTTTATTTACGTCTTTAACGTAGTCATAAAGTCTAATGTACATCTCTTGAACAATATCTTGCGCAAGCTCTTGGTCTGCACCAAAGCTTTTAGTCATACGAATCCAGTCCGTATGGCGTTTCGCAAGTATTGTCAGGAGTTCCAACTAATCTCGAAAATTATAACAAACAAAGCAAACTGAAGCTCGTGCTGAAGATCATTGCCATCTTCATCAGTAGTTGAGGCGTAGTTCACGCCTAACAAGAATCCAGTGATTGGCCAAATGTTTACTTCAAAATTCATCGAATGTCTTTTTCAGGGTTAAATATAGCTCTTTATATTTAGATAACTCTGTTATCATATCGTTCAGGTGTTTTACCTCGTTCAGTAAAGAATTCAAATCTGGGTTCTCAAGTGCCTCAATCGGGTTTACATCTCGCACTTCACAGGCCACCTTGTACGCCCATCGGTAGTCCTTGTACAACATACGTGCCTCGTGGCTTTTAATGGCGTGGATTACGCTCGTATGGTCTTTGTCTATCACGTGACCAAGCTCCATCAAGCTTGCGTGTTGGCGATAGGCTTTTGAGAATGCGCCTCGGGCTAAAACGTACTCACGTTTGCGTGTGTCGGTGTCCGACAATCCTAAGCGAGTCATAAAGGTTGAATAGTTCTGCTGAATCTTTTGTAGTTCAAATGCTCTCATTTGCATTTGCAGAGTTTAGCTCTGCCCTCTTTTTGATTGGTTATTATTTTGCTGATTGGTAAAACAAAGTGCTTATGGTCTTTTAGCCTTTTGATTTTCATCTGTGAAGCCCACTCAACAAGCTTTTCTTGATTGTCCTGTACGATGGTGTACTCTTGAACTAAGAACTCGGTGCCATCAACCTCAAAGCATTCATACTGCTGAAACGGTGAGAAGATCTGTTTCATAGGTTGTCTTCAATAATCTTTTGAAGTCGCTCGATTTCGTAGTGCATCTCCTCGTTGTCCACTCGCATCTTGGCATTAGCTAAGTACATCTCGTTCATCTTGCTTTCAATGAACTGACGATAGTCAATAAACTGCTGCAAGAGCAAGTCTGCGTAGTGGCAATTCATTACGTGGTTCAGCATCTCATCCTGTACCTCACGCCCGTTTGCTTTGTCTGCCGCTTGCTTGGCAAGCCACATAGCAGTACCTGCAAGCATTAGTTGTTTCTCTCTGATATAGAGATCGTGGGAGTCGTCAGAAGGGTACATCAGTAGAGGGTATTTGGTCTTCTTTAATGCCAAGCAAGTTACGACCATTTATCTTAAATCCTACATTACCAATTATAGACTGTAGAACTAAAGGCGTCTCAAGTGGCGTTACACGTCCACCAGTTTCCATTTCTTTAATCTTGCGAACGTGAATGTGTGTGTACACCCAGTCACTTTCGTGCTGCGAGTAACGATGTATAACAAGTACGGAGTCGGCACGGTTACCCCACTTGCCTCCTCCTTCAATATCAGAAGTCATCGGTGGCATTGGCATCCCAGCATAAGTATGACTAGGCGGATGTGTCTTGCGCATTGCCTCCGTAACAGGATGAGTATTTACAATAGTCGTCACGTTGTTCTTGTGAGCGAATACCCGAATTGCAGACGCTACCTCATAGTGGTATTCGTGCATACCTGTCTTGCCGAGTTTCTTTTGATCAGTTGACAACGAGTTGTACGGATCAATCATTGCTCCTGTAAAATCCCATTCGTTTTTGATTGAATCCATTACATCTAGAAGTTCAAAGGCGTTGAATAGCCTGTTGCCATCAATGAATTGAAAGTATTCGTTTACAAAATCAAGCTTACGGTGCATAGTTAGCTCATCAAGACCTTGAATAGGCTTGCACGCAAGAAACTCAATAAGTTTTCTTTTTAATGAGTGGCAATCATTCTCTGAAGAATATATAAGCCACTTCTTGCCAAAGTTATATGACTGAAGAAGCATAAGGTACATCAACGTATGGGTCTTACCCACGTTGGCGTGGCCAGTAACAACTACAAACTCTCCGTCTTTAAATCGTAGGTACTGATCTAACTCAAAGACGCCAAGCTTGCCTGTGTCGTAGTATTTGCCTTTCAATGCGCGTTGAAGATACGGAAGTGAATCTTCGTTCGGTAGTAAGTCAGGATGTTTCATTGTATCTGATTGGTCTTACAAATATAGAAAAGTATTTCAAATAAAAAAGCCTCCCGAAGGCGGCTCTATCACAACGATGCCAAGAAACCAATCAGAAAGGCGAATCGCTGCGTGTTGCAAAGTGTTCTGCGTGTGAAGCGGGTGCTGCTGATTGACCAGACATCCACTTGTTAAACGTCTCTGCATTAGCCAAGATGGTATTCACATCGTGACCAGCTGCAGAGGCGTACTCAACTGCTGCCTTCAGGGCAACTTGGCGGATGATGGAAGTGGAACGTTCATCTCCTGACGATTTCGAAGCGTTGGAAAAGCTGCCTCCGAAACTTCCACCACCGCCAAAATTGTTCGGGCGTTGGATTTTAATAGTACCCTTTTCGTTCTTGGTGTACTCTACCTCATCGCCTACGGCATACGAGGGGGTTTGTGATTTTGCAAACGCAGTTCCGAAGTCACCGTTGTCAAAACGGATTTCTAACTTGAACAGGTCTTGCCATTGCCCCGTTGGGGTGATGCTTACGATTTTAGCCATTGTGTTGATTGGTTTTAAATGAATAGATGTGATTGCTGCTCCAAAACTTCGATTCGAGCCTTTAGCTCTTCAACCTTGCTTTGTAGTGCTTGGATTTGCGCTTGCTGCGCTTGCATTGCTTGGGTGTAAACCTCTTGAGAAAGTGATAGTGTCATCTGATTGGTATTTAAGTTTGACTCTACAAATATAATCAAGATTCGGAATCTACAATCAGTCCTTCAAAAATTATTTCAGCCGTGTCCTTTGGAAGCGATGGGTCGTAGGTCATCTTGATCCTGTCAACATACTTAGGTGAGTCGTCCTTAACTCCACCCCATTGCTTAAACGCATCCAGAGCAAACTTGATTGCCATCACGCTATTGTCTAAGTCGTAGCGGTAGTGGACTCGGCACTTGATGCTGACGTGGTCAAGCTCGTATTTGTCAAACTGATCTAGTTGCTTTAGAACTTCACCGCAGTGCTTCTCTTTGGCTTTGGCTCGGACTGTCCAGTGCTTAGATGCATAAAATGCATTTAGGCTCGGCACCTTGCCAACAGTTACCGTGTAGGATGTTAGTCGGCCTGTTGGTACCCGCACTGAATAGCAAAATGATAATCCAACTTAGCAATTTGCGCCAATAGCTCTTGCTCTTTGTATTTCGCCTGTTGGCGAGCAGCATACGTGCTATCGCAGTTTGCGAACAGGGAAGCGCACTCCGCAAGGATAAAGTCAATCTTCCTGCGTTTGGCAGGGTTAGTATAATACTGCATACTTGACATTGATTCCTTCATTTGTTGTGCTTGCTCCTGATTGCTCATCTGCTTGGTTGTGGACTTGGCGTTCTAATTCAAACTCAAGGTGCGCGATAGCCTTGCGAATGTCTTGGGTGATTGGGTTGTTGGGCTTCTTTCCTGCTCGCATCAGGTAGGTGAGTGCCGTACCTAAATTGTAGTTATCAGGTTGGAAGTCCATCACCACATCCTTCGCCTCGATGCCGAGAGTCTTGCCGATGTAGTAAGGTGGGGTCTTGCTCATTTCCTGTTGGTTTACTCGAAGGTAACTCGTCCCAATAAATGAAGATGTGGTCGTTCATTATTTAGAATGATTATAAATTACCATAACAACTTTGTTATATCAACTTTATTTTGTTTTTTATACAAGTTAAGTTAGTTAGTTAAGTTATTATAGTTATTATTAACTTACTTAAGTTACCTAACTTATATTATCAACTTATAAGTTTACTAACTTATCTTGACTATCAACTTATAGGTGTACCATTTCGTTGACGTCACCAAAATGGTAAGTTGCGTTCTAACGCATCCAAACTACTCAAGGTATAGAACTATACCCTTTCGCATATAAAGTCGCTTAAAACGGCTCTAATGCACCTTAAAAGGTATAATTACTCGGTGAGTTTATCTACCCAACGCTTGAACAGGTAGAGAATCAACAGAACCACCAACGCACCAAAGACCATCTGGTCGAAGTTCCAGCCCTTACGCTTCGGTGCTGGCTTGGTGATGACCTTCGTTTGAGTCACTCGGATAGTATCAGGCAAGCACGTAGCCTCAACCACGACCTTTCGGTCTATGTACTGAAGCTGAAGGCGTACCTTGTCTTGGTAAATCACGGTGTCCTTCATCACCTCTAATGTGTCTATGAGGTACTTTGGCTCCGTTACAATTACCGTGTCCCGAACAATCACACTCTCGAGGATGGGTTGAGCAGTACGGCATCCAC
>Ga0181363_1000130_pt1 | contig 21636 bp, 33 predicted proteins | sample Fa13NDMLBSN_FD_130109 | JGI IMG/M metagenome (GOLD analysis project Ga0181363, IMG submission 130109) | Freshwater viral communities from Lake Michigan, USA - Fa13.ND.MLB.S.N | ecosystem: Environmental > Aquatic > Freshwater > Lake | place: USA: Michigan | collected 2013-09-23
CGCGGGATCGGTGTCACCCGTTCGAATGTTGCCCGCGCCATATGTGATAACGCCAGGCAGACGAATTCAAATAGCGCTGACTGTTCCGACAGGTTATATAATTCCCGGCGGGAATCCGGCTGACACGCTCACGCTAGTTGGCGCGCGTGATTTGCAGGGAGGTTTGACCGATGTTGCAGCTTAGACACATGCGCCAGCTTGCGGAGATGTCCGGCGTCAAATATCACGAAATTACTCCGCATATGTTCGGCATAGATTACGATCTGACAGCCGATTACGGCTCATTTGTCGCAGCGGCGGCGCGTGTACCAAGTAATTCCAGTCTAGTTGTGTTGCGCACCCAGGTCTATTATTTTAACGCGGATGAGACCACAAGCGATTACTGTTTTTACCGAACGTTTCCGCCCCATGCGTCTACTTGGGAAATTGCGGAGAGCGATAATTTAGCGGTCTCCGGTCAAACTTGGGCAACGGCCTATTTAGACACAGATGTTTTATTGATTTTTCCTTCGGAGCGTTACGCTAGATTGATTTTTACGCCAACCACTCCAATCCCGGCAACGGGAACATGGATCGTCAGGTCAATTGCATACGGCTATTTTGTACCGGCGCGCGTGGTCGATTCGCTTCAGGAAACTCAGGCTCTAACTAGTGGATTTTAGTCATGCCGATCGCATGGGAATTACGTCACACGGATAACGAGAATAGTTGGCCGATCAGACCCGGCGGAGTCGGCGCGCTTGGTCCTACGTGTGGAATTTTGCTTGAAACCGGGTCTCCTGATTTTATTTTGCTTGAAGATGCCACGTCTCCGAATGACGTGATTTTGCTTGAGGATTGCTAACAATGGCCAGCAAGAAAATTACATCAATGCCAGATTTGGCGGGCGGCCAGGTTCCGTCAGACGTGTTGGCTCTGGTCGATCTGTCAGCAGTCCCCGCAAATCAGAACGTAAAATCATCGCTAAATGATTTGTTCTCTGTGGTAACGAAAAACATCACAGACGCAGCAATCCGGTTTCAAGCGCCAGGCAGCGCGCCAGCTCTGTCAGCCGCGGCGGAAGGCTCGATTTATTTTGATGGCAATAATTTTCGGGTAAGTGAGAACGGCGGAACGTATCGCCTAATTGTCCATGCTGGCCTGATCACGGCCAGCGGGCTGACACAGACAAGCGCCAGGATACTCGGTCGAACTACCGCGGGAGCGGGAGCGGTCGAGGAAATTACCGTCGGAGCAAATCTCAGCCTGGCGGCGGGATCTCTGGCGGTGACGGGCGTAGCGCTCTCCGGCTCGATTACGGCCAGCGGCCTGACACAGACCAGCGCCAGGATACTCGGTCGAACTACCGCAGGAGCGGGAGCCGTCGAGGAAATAAGCGTCGGAGCCAATCTCAGCCTGGCCGCGGGATCTCTGGCGGTGACAGGCGTAGCGCTCTCCGGCTCGATTACGGCCAGCGGCCTGACACAGACCAGCGCCAGGATACTCGGTCGAACTACCGCGGGAGCGGGAGCCGTCGAGGAAATAACAATCGGGTCCGGTCTCACCCTCGCAGGCGGGCAATTGAGCGCCAGCGGCGGCAGCGCGCCAGGCGGGTCAACCGGCTCAATTCAGTATAACGCGGGCGGCGGGACGTTCGGCGGCCTGGCGGGCTTTATTGTCAATCCGTCAATTTCTCCAACAGTGGATTTGACGACTACGGGCGCAGCCGTCACAGCTCTACGGGTAACAGGCGCGGCGGCGCAAACCGCGGAAGTTATTTTAGTGCGTCAAGGCGGAGACAATGCGGCGGCGCTGCTCACCCTGCAACAGGGAGTGTTGTCGAGTCTGACAAATAACTTCCCTTTCCGTTATGAGAACGCGAGCGGGACGCTTCTCGCAGGTATAGCGGCGACGCCAGCAACCGGCAATTATCGATTTGTAGTGCCTGGACAAAGCGCAGGCAGTCCGGGGTTTGTGGTTGGCGGCATTGCTACCGGTAGCGGGATTGGCGTAGATTCGTCAGGCAGCCATCTTACATTATTCGCGGGCGGGACTAATGTTGCCTGGGGACACGCGGCCAACGGCAATTTTCTTTTAAACCAAGCGTATGAACTTGGGTGGACATCTAGTCCCACCGTTGCTCCGGATGTTCAGTTAGCTCGATTGGCTACCGGTCGAATTCGCGTTCTTTCTGGCGCGAACGGAGGCGCGCTAAACCTTGGGACAACAACAGGCGCGACGGCGGCGCTTGAGATTGCTGGCAGTGTGAACGGTGTGGAAATGTTGGCATATAACGCCAACAGAAATACCACTAACACAACTGGCACAACCTTTGCAGCAAGCACACAATTGACGGTAGTCAACACGGCGGCCACTAACCCCGGTGCAGTGTACGCAGGCGGCGCAAATGCTTGCATTCATAACAGCGCGTTTAATGGTGGCGTGTTGCAGGGGTTAGCCAATTTCGCGCGCCATAATGGTTCGGGAAGCGTGTCGGAAATTGTCTCTCTGATCTGCTATGCGTACTTGGGCGCGGGATCGGTAACAAACCGAATGAGCGGGATTCAAGGACAAGTAGAAATTCTCACAACGGGAACAACACCAGAAGCAAATGGTTTCCGCGCTTTTGTAAATCGCGGGTCCGGAACTATTACAAACGGTTACGGGTTAAACGTGAACTACGTTTCAAGTACAAACGCATATGGCATTTTTGTTGGGACGGTGCTTGGCAGCTCATTTACCGCGGGCGTGTACGTGTCAGCGGGTCTTACAAATTATGCCGGATCTGCTACCTGGACGGTGATTTCTGATCAGCGAGTGAAAACAAATATTCGCGATTACGAACGCGGACTAGATACACTGTTACAGTTAGCGCCGAAAAGGTTTGAATATAACGGCTTGGCAGGCACGGTGACAGGCCGAACAGATGTTTCACTAATTGCGCAGGATGTCCTATCAATTATGCCGGAATTGATTCAGGAAATTCCGGCGCTGTTAAACCCAAGTGACACAGAGACAACAAATATTTTCACGTTGAATGCCTCTGATTTAATTTATGCGTGTGTAAACGCCATTAAAGAGTTACACGCTAGAACGACCGATATAGAAAGCAAGGTGATTACCAGTGAAATCAATTAAGCTGAAACGTGTAGACATGGTTACGTCAACGGGAGTGCAAGTGTTAGACTATAAGACGCAGTTTATTGCATTCCTTGAATTTGTGCCAGACGGGGCAACAGTTAACGAACTAGCCTCGCTTGTCAGCGTGGCGAATAAGCTAAAGCGCGCGGATGATCAGATTGAGCTAGATTCACAAGAATGGTCGACACTAAAAGCGCGCGTGGAAGCTACGCGGTTTACTGTGGTGACTCAGGACGTAATTGACATGGTGTCAGCCGTCACAAATGCGCCAGAGGTATAGTCATGCAGGCATTAAGCGAAGGCGGACTAAATTTTCTAAAACGCTGGGAACGCTATCGCGGCAAACCATATAATGACGGCTATGGCAATATGACTATTGGTTATGGCCATGTCATTCTTCCCGGCGAAAAATTTACCGAAATGTCAGAGCCAGAGGCGGCGGCGCTTCTGGCGAAAGATGCCGCGTGGGCAGCCAGTGTAGTAAACCAGCTTGTGCAGGTTCCATTGACCTCCTCTCAGTTTGATGCGCTGACTTCGCTCGTTTTCAATTGGGGCGCGGGGAATTTTCGAAACTCGTCTCACCTGGCGTTGCTAAATTCCGGGGACTACGCAGGCGCGGCGCGGCGATTGCGTGAACATCCGATCACTTCCGGCGGCCAGCGCTCTCAGGGTCTAGTAAACAGGCGGGCGGCGGAAGCTGATCTTTTCGCGCGTGATGGTATTTACGGTCTTGCAGAGATGCGCGAATTTGAGCGCCAGGCGCGCGGCGAATCTGCTCCGGCTCCGGCTCCGGCTCCGGCTCCGGCTCCGACTTCGGCTCCGACTCCGGCTCCTGGCGATAATGCAACATCGTCACAGCTATTGCCTTTCGTGGTAATCGGCGGCCTGCTATTTTTGGCGCTTGCTTGGGATTGATGGAACCTCGCATGGAGAATTGGCTATCTGATCACGTGGGCGAAGCGCTCACGGCGGCGGGCATTATAGTTGGGAATATTGTCGGATATGCGCGCCTTGTGTTCTATTCAAAAAATCATTCTCGTCGATTGTCCATTTTAGAAGCATCCGTCAGCGCGCATCTGACAGACACAAGCGCGCATCGGAACGCGGATTTTGAAAAGCGCCTTGAATCATTATCTGACACGCTAGATGAGATTCGGGCGGATGTAAAAACCCTTTTACAGAACGAGGACTAAAAATGAATATTTGGCTCCACGGCTTAGGGGCGGCGCTCATTGGCGGCGCGGTCAATTCCCTCTCTGTTATTCTGGTCGATCCAGTCGAATTTAACTTTTCGACCGGTCTTGGCAAGCTGGTCAGCGTGGCGGGCGCGGGCGCTCTGATCGGCGTCATTGCGTACTTAAAAAAATCGCCACTTCCGGAGACCTCCAACAATGGCAAGTAGATTCTTATTGATTGCTCTTTTGCTTCTCACCGGATCGGCGGCAACCTGCGACAAGTCGAAGCAATTTGCCGTAAATGTCGATCGTGTTGCGGGCTATCTCGATACGGCGGGCGCGCTGGTCTTGTCGCAGGTCGAGACGGGGACCATCAGCAAAGAAACGGGCGCGCGCATTGTCGAAGATCTCAGGCAGGTCAACAGACTCAACGGGGATCTGATCTCGACGGCTCGCGGGTATTTGACTCCGGATGGATCTCTCCGTTTGACCGGTGACGGCCAAGCGCGATTACTGGCGATTGTCAGCAGCGCGCGCCAGGTCATTACATCGCGCCTATCAGATCCTGACTTTACCAATCTCAGCGACGGCCAGCGGGCAGAGATTGCGCGCAATTTGCGCCAGGTTGAAACAATTCTTGCCCTGCTAGACGAGACAATCCGAACGGCGAAGATATTGAAAGGCGGTGGCAATTGACAGGACAAACGCTCGATTTAATCACGGTCATACTTCTCCGCGCGCTGGTCGAGCTTCAGCGCGAACTAAAACGGCGCGGTCTTGATGCCGCGGCTCTTCTCGAACAGGCGGACGGTCAGACAAAGGCAAATGAGGCGGCATTCACAACGCTGCTCGAAACCTGGCAGGCGCGCGAATAATTAGCGCGCCAACCGGCGAACCCACTGAAACCCCGCATCACCTCCCCATAATTGCCACGCAACTCGACCCGGAGACGGATAACCCCGTTCTCCGGGTCGACTTCCCTCCGCGATCAGATCCACAGCATGCCGCGCGAAAAATGAGCGCATCCGGGCAATTGTGCGAGGTGACAGCGCTCGACCGTTCGCCAGGTCCCGCGCGCGGGCGATGCCAACGGCGGTCCCACCTCGGCCAGTCAACCGGCGCATCTCTAACCCGCGGGCGGCGGCGCGCTGAACGGCCAGCGGCGGGATCACGGATTTCGCGTCAGACTGGCCAGTATTGAATTTTTGGCGTTTGGCCATAGGTTGGCCCCCTCTCTATCAGAAAAAACGATTCTAGGCGGCAAAGCTTGCCAGGAACCAGCATCCCACAATAAAAAAAGGCGCGTCAAGCGCGCCTTAGTCTCACAAGTTACGATCGTTCTAAATATGCTCCGATGAATTCTTCGGCCTGCGGCGCGACGATTGCGTTACCATAGCCCCGCAAACGTCCCACTCGGGCGGGAGCCCCATCAACCAACGGGAATGTGCCGGATTCAACTGACCGCCACTTATTGTCCCGGCAGAAGATCCAGTCAGCAGTTTTCCAGAAGCCGTTAGTCGGGCCTGGGAGTTTGCGACCATCGACACTCGCTGCGGAAGTGGAATGCCCGTATCCGTCTCCCGAATCGTACCAGAACCCCTGCTGCAATGTTGTGCCGTTGGCGTTGGCCAGCTTGCCAGTTGAGCTATACTGTGTGTGTTTGTCATGACTGTGTGTCCCAGTCGCAACGCTCGCGCCTTTTGTGTTGCAATGCTCTCCGTTGACTCTTGCGCTCGGGGCGTTGGCCAGCCCGTCAGATTCACCTGACGAGGTAGCTGGTCGAACCGTTCCGAGCCGTCCGCCCTCGGCTTGATGTCGCCGCCCGTGTCCTTCCAGTCCCGCCCTAAAGGGCTGACCCACCCAGTATAGTCGCTGTCTGATGTGCGGCGCACCGAAGCCCGCAGCGCAGGTATCGACCGCCCCGACGGCGTATCCCGTTCCTTCCATGTCAGCTTGTACAAGGTCGAGCCAAGCAAGTCCGTCCTTGCTCGCAACCTGCTCTCCAAAGACGACGCCAGGGCGGCACTGTCTGATAAGCCAGTGGAATGCAGGCCATAGGTGCCGCTGGTCAGCAAACCCGCGGCGGCGGCCTGACGTGCTGAAAGGTTGACAAGGACAACTTCCTGTCCAAACTGGTCTATCATCCGACCATCCTGCGCGCCGGAGGGCATAGGACCAGACGCCAATTCCGGCGAAAAAATGACATTGGGCGAATGATTTAAGGTCTGCTGGCGTGACATCTTCAATGCTTCTTTCATCAACTATTCCTTCTGCTATTAAGTTAGCTTTTATCAATTCTCGCAGCCATGCCGCTGCAAATTTATCATTTTCATTGTAATACGCTGTCATTATCGGCCCCCTTCCCTACACGGTGCGACCTCGATCAAACGGCGCAACAGCCACGCCATTTCAGACCGTTCCGGCAAATGTCCGGACCAGAGATAACGCCAGCCGACCGAATAGACAGACAGCGACGGCGCGTCCGGCAAATAGTCTCGTATTGACAGCGCGCGCGCGTCAATTCCCTGGCGAATAATAGTGTATTGTACCGCAGCGGCAACGGCCTCGCGATGATCGATCGCCCGCATGCGGGTGATATATGAGCGCGCGTCAACAAGGCGCGGCGATCCGGCGGGATTAACCCAGATGGCAACCGGCGCGGGATCAGATGACAGGCGCTCGACCTGAGACGGCGAATAGAAACACACGCGGTCTTGTGCAGGCACAGACCACGCCAGGCAGGTCAGCAGCAGTAGAGGTAAAACAATACGATAATAAGCCGTTGCGCCGCGCTTCGATTGTCCTCTCACAACGTCAGCTCTTGTTGACAGATCCTTTTCCATAATGCGGCAATAACGGCTAATCCATTGCTTTGCACGGCCTTTTAAAACCGTGTGAAGGTAGGTTTGTGGGGTGATCCCACAGCCATCCCCCCCCCGCTGTTCATTCTCGTCTAAATAAGCTTCAGTGTATTTGCTGGTCATGATGTCCTCTATTTTTGTTGTTGATGCCAAGCCACTTCAGCAGCGGCCAGATATGTCAATATGTAGATGCTGATGTCACCTGCGGCAGCGGTGTCAAAACCAACCAATCGACGCGTTTGATCAGCCGCCTCGACCACATTTGGACATTCAACAGAGTTTTGACCGAATTGCATTGCGTTGGCAACTACGTCGCGAAGAAATTCCAGTTTGTTTTTCATCGGCATGTGTTCTCCATGTCATTACTGATCAGGCGTCACAATAGGGCATCACACAGCCAATGTCAAGGAAAATCTTTCTAAGATTTAGAACGCCTTTCCGCCCTTGATCAGATCATCTATCGGTATTGGATACGCTTTAATTTCCAGCATCGTAAGCGCCTCATTAAGCGCATCGTAATTGTCCGCCAACTCCGTGACGACCTCCCGCAGTAGTAGATCATATGTTTCATTTATTTCGGCAATGTAGTCGAGCGCTTGAAATTCTAGGTCTCGATAATTCCTTCGGCTGATATTTGCGCTTATTACATCGGGATGATCAACACTGTAACCCCATTGCGGCCCCGTAAGGCTGTCAACCTGCTCTTTCATTGCTAGGGTGTTTCTTTGATAGGCGTGATAGGCCATTTCGGCCATTATGCGCACGGCGGCCAGATCTCTCAGTTTTTCAGCGCGGCTTGTGGCGTCCATTTTATCTTTTCCTTTCTCTAACAGGCTGTGAATCGGGAAGCCTGGACAAATCAAAATTCCGAGCGCCGTGAAACTGCTCGCCAGGTTCGGCGGGCGGCTCGCTGCTCTCGACCAGTTTGACGGCGTGAAATTCTTCCACCCAGTATCGGAATTCTTGCGCCTCTAACAGTGGATTGAATTTTTTCAAGCGCGCTTTGTACGCGTGGTATTCGGCCTGCTCTTCAAAGGTGGCGTCAGAGTATTTGCGTTGAGGTTTTGGCGAGCGTGGATTGTAGTGGCGCGGGCGATTCATATTGTCACCCCTCCCGCGGCCAGGTATCGCGCTCCGGGCGTGTTGCCGTCAGCGGTCCAGACCGGGCGCGCGTGTCCGCATCGAATGCACTCATGAAACCCCTCAAACAATGGACCCGGCTCCGGATACCAATGATAATCGTGCTTGCAATTCATCATCCTGGCAATTACTTGAACGGATTCAGGCGCGCGCGATTTTTGCAAACTCTTCCACGCGTCCTCAATTTGAATTGTTGTGAGCGGTGATGAATGATCGGACCAGCGCCACGCTTCATCAATTGCGCGATTTATATCGGTTTCCGGGATTGACCGCAGTTCGGCGGACCACGTTAAACCCATGCCGATATATTTCTGATCGTTCGCGTCGACGGCATACCCCCGAAGGCGCGCAATTCTGACGGCCTGAGCAATGCAAATTTTTTGATGTTGTGAATATTCCATGCTCTACTCCCGTTATTCAATTATCCCGGCCAGGCGCATGCCTTCCACGTCCGAGTTTGCGCCAGAATCGCCCGCCATTGGATTTTTTCGCGCTGACCCTAGCCTACCCTCGGCGCGGATCATCCAGCCACGCCAGGCGGCCAGCACGGCCCGCGATGAGCGGAATCTAGTACCCTTCTCCGAGTGATATGTCAAAAAAGCGCGGCTTGCGCTTTCCGTCTCGATGCTTGGGCAGTGTTCAACCAACCAAGCATGCTCGCTTTCCGTGAATAATCCGGCGAGGGCTTCAAACGAAAAATCAAAAGAGAATTTACCCCCCCTTTTTTTCTTCGACTCGCGCGGCGCGCGATTGTCGAAAAAAGTTGGTGTAGTCTCTGTGTAGTCTCTGGTAGTCTCTGTAATAGTTTGGCGGTTTCCGCCATGCCAGTGTGGCTGATTTGTGCAATCCAGTTTGGCGGATTCCGCCAGACTAGATTGGCGGATTTGTGATAGCAGTTGCACAAGTATGGCGGAATCAATTCGGAAAAACATCCGAGCCGGAACCCCGCGGCGTTCCTCCAACCATAGCGGGCAGGAATTGTGCTGTAATTTTCGGAGCGCCGCCCGCGCGGTTTCCTGCTCGCGGCGCGTCAGGCAAGTCTCTTCGGTCCATTCCGCTTGCGTTTTGTAAAACCAGCCATCACGATCCGATGTTCGCCGGGACCAGTAAACGGCTTGCGACAAAAGCAACCCCGCGTGGACAGATCCGGCCAGGCGCGCGAATGCTCGATGAAATGCAATAGGGCGATCCAATAAATCTAAAATTTCCATATATCCTCAAATGATTGTCCGGGGACCGGCGGTCCCCGGTGGCTTGAACGTGTCGAGAAAGTTTTTTTTTGCGCTTCCCTCCCCTTGTTAAAAATCAAGCGAGTCAAATAAACCCGTCTGAATTGTTGGTGATGATTCGCCAGTCGACTCGACCGGCGAACGATGACGCACACAGAAATTATATTTGCCGTGTCGACCTCGATGCAGATCACACAGCGGAACGCGGCATGGGCGTTGCAGCGTGTTGTCAAACGCGTGACACTCCGCGCGGGCGTATGCTTTGCAACCTGGATGAGAACAACCGCGCATTGCCCATGGCTCTGTCATTAGCGCTTTCCTCTCTCTTTTTTTAGCTGGGTTGTCAGTGCTGATTTCAGCAGCGACCGTGTGAATTCAGAATTATTAGCCAACATTCGCAGCGATTTTAATCGCGCAAACATCTCCGCCAGCTCTCCGGTTAGCGTTATTGCAATGTAAATTTTCTTTTCGGCCATTGCGGCCCCCCTTTCTAAATTTTCCAGATCTTACTCTCTAAAATACAGAATAGCAAGAAAAAAGGACCGGATTTCCGGTCCTTTAAATTTATAGATTTTTGTCGTTTCTCTTCCCTGCTACCCATTGCCGAATTTCTTCCGGCGGCAGGTGCAGCAAGCGCTTGCCTAAATACCCCAGATAGACCCGATCCTGGCGCGGTGTGGTTGGTCCACCTGGGTTCAACCAAGCCTCGTACCCTCCGCGGGCGTTTCGTTCCCAGGCTATTTGGTCGATCTTGGGCAATTCGACCCCGCTACCGGAACCTTTTTTCAGAACGTTCTTTTTACGTTCCGGTAGCGGGTAGACTGGCGGCGATACTGGCAGCGCCGTCGGTGCAGACGTGGCGGGCGTCTGTACGCGTACCGGCGGCGCTACTGAGGGCGCTCCGGACCCTCCACCAGCGGTGCAGGGGACCGGCGCGCGGTGTGTCGCATTGCCAGCGCTACGGCATTGGGCAAGGGCAGGGAATTCATTTCAGATCGGTCCGGTTTGGTGGATTCCAGAAAATCCGGTATCCCGTTGCCGTCTCGATCTCCGAAAATTGAGAGACCGATTAGCGAGAAAATAGCAATTCCGACAAAACACAATTCAAGCAACATCAGCCGAAAAAGGAAATTTTCTTTTTCGGCAAATACCGCGGATCTCGATGCAGTCGGCGCTTGATGTGAGACCAGCGCCAACGCTTCACGTTGCGCGCGGTCCGTTTTGAACTTGGTAGCGGTTTCCAGATTCGCAGCCATAGCGGCTTCACCCTGGCCCGCCACGCTCATCACTCTCATCACAGACAGAGAATAAGCGGCATTTGTGGCGAGCGTCGCGGTCAGCAAAATTTCGTAAATAAACGCAGCGACAACAAATGACGTAGTGACGGGGTATCGCTTGACGTGTCGCGTAATCAGCAGCGAGGTGAGCGCCATTAGCGACACAACAGCGACATAAGGCGCGCCATCAGTCAGGCCGAATACACGCAGGTTAAAATAGACGACAATTGCGGACAGGCCCAAAATGATAACGCTCATCAGAAGCCACTTTTCCCAGCCAGACATTACAGGTTTCTTCACGGTGTTTTTCTCCACAGGGCAGGGAAGTGGCAAAAAAATGGCTCAAACGCGATGCAATCGCCGAGCGGCACAAAGCCAGGGCGATTCACGTTCAAGCCAGGGCGAACTATACCGCAAATTTACAGCCAGGTCAATGTTTGACCAGCGACCTGGGAGGCGCGGCAAATTGAGCGTGACGAAGCATTGTTTGTAACTGATCGCGAAACGCTACGGCAAATTGCTCGCGTAAATCAATCACATGGCCGTTTATCAATTCAATTTCAAACCAAAAGCACTCCGGCTCATCGGCGGGCGTGTGCTCGATTACCGAGCAAATATGCGCAATATTGATGGCCGTATGTCCAAGGATGATCATCCCGAACATTGCCAGCGGCGTTAAATTTTCGCTTTGTTTGAATTCAGCCATTTAGCTTTTTCCTTTCCGATAAAACATTGTGTAGATAGATTAGCGCGCGGTCAAAAGAAGCAGACCACTCCGGATTTGTCAGGCGCGCCAGGGAGATTAGTAGTGGGAATTTTTCTTCAAGTTTTGCGCGTACTCTGTCAGGCGGTAACGCTAAACATTCGTCAATTACTGCGGCGGCGTCCGGATATTCTTGGCAAAATTGCGGATACCAGACCATCAGGCGCTCACGGTCGGCCTGCTCTGCAATTTCGCGTAGCGTGTCGATCAAATGAACAAATCTCACTTTTCTACCTCCTCGACCGATAGCAGCTTTTGTAACCGTTGAATCCAATCGCTTGCGCCTTCACGGTCGAGGATTGGCGCGGCCTGCGGAAAGAAGCTTTTCATAAATGCCCGGCAATCGTCCGGAGACATTGCCAGGAAGCTTTCAACCAGCGGATTTAACCCAGGATTTTCTTCGGTGTAAGCGTCCACAAATGTTGCAGCAACTTCAACAGGCACATTAATTTCCAGATATCGAATCAGATTGCCAAGTAAGACTAGCTCTGGCGCGGGTCCGGTCTCGACCGGTGGCGTTGGTTGTTGAGGCGATACCGGCGGCGGGAGCGGAGCGGAATTTGCCATCATCGGCGCTTGTCCTGGCGCTTCTACGGCAATCGAAGCGGAGCGCAATTGTTGAATGCCTTGAAATATTTGGGCTACAATTGCGGGTCCATTATCAACAAACGATTTGACAAGCGGCATCCATTCCGCTCCATCGCTTGGCTGATCGTCTCGAAAAAGTTTTTTTGAGATACGATCAGTCACTTTTGAGATTACCTCATCACTCGAGGACAATAGCCGCAGTAATGCAGCCTCTTCCGTCAATGACCCCGCGGCAGGATTAGCAACCGTTTCCGGAGAGAGTAAAGACTGAATTTCCTTCAATTGCTTGAGCTGTTTCACCAGATCCGTCAACCCTTGCGGAGCGGAAGCGGGGATCGCGGAGACGGGTGGCGGCGGCGCGAATTGCGCTTCTAGTGCGGGTAATTCTTCCGGCGCGGGAGGTTCCAGACTGATCACGTCCGGCCAGTGGGCAAAGATTCGCCCGTCTCGTTTGATGGTCACTCGGAAATGATTCGCCTTTCCTGGCCTGGCAAACTCGCGGCGAATTTCCTCAACAAAATCCTCACTCATCGCGCGCGTTCCACAATTCACGCGTTTCGATCCAACATCGCCGCGGCCATCGCGATCATAATTTGGCAGGCGTTCAATGACCATTGTCCATGAATGCGCGCGCTTCTCGATCTGGAGATCGGCCAGCATTTGAGCAATTGAATCATTGGCGTTTGGTGGCGGCTCGATTGTCAACGGGCGCGCGGGCATTGGTATCTCTGGCCCGTCATAATCCTCAACATAGATTTCAGGCTCGATTAGTCCGGCATCATCGTCCGGAGATTGTTCCACTTCGCTTACCGGGATCTCTTTTTTGTAACGGGTTGTCACTACGTGAGTTTGAACGGCAACAGGCTCGACAGGTCCGGACGCGGGTTCGGCGTCAGCTAATACAGTTTTTTTTCGTGTCATATTTTTACCATTTGTTTACATTGTTTTACCATTATGCGCGCCATTCGCGCGTCATTGATGTTGCCACGTATAGAACAAAAATGCCATTGACAAATCTCAACCTATCGCGTGAATGTAAAAAGGCGGAGAGGTCCGCCGGTACGGTGTGTTTTTCATATGATGTCAATTCAGAGAGAGCAACTAGCAGACGGCGCAACGGGGACGGCTCAAACCCTGGCAGTTATGGCCGCGGCTGTACGCGGCGAAATAGCGCCTGATTTCGCGGGCTATCTCGACGAGCGGCTTCGGCAAGTTGCTCTCTCCATTTGTTCACGTGTGCCAGGTCATGAATACCGGGCAGAGCTGGCGGCGCTTCTGGCGTATTGTCGAGACGATGTGCAATACAGGCTAGACCCGGTGAACGTCGAGCGCGTTCAAGCGCCGTTACAGACCATCGAATTCGCCTCTGGCGATTGTGATGATAAATGCACGTTGCTTGCGGCGCTTCTGGCGGCCATTGGTCACTTACCTCGCTTTGTGGCTCAACACAATGGTTTGGAGTTTGATCACGTCTACTGCGAGGTCTTGATTAACGGTAATTGGATGGCGCTCGATCCAACGGCAGACGGGCGCGGCGGCCTTCCGTTGGCTGATGTAGGTTGGCGCAACCCGGCGCGCGGTGAATGGATTTACAGGATTTTTTAAAATGGACCCGAACCAACTTTATAACCCGTATGACCTGCCCTGGTGGGCGCAAACCATTAACCGCGGTATTGACGTGGTTGGCGCGCGCGTTGGCCAGGGTGCATATATATCACCCGATGATCCTCGCTTTCGCTCTGGCGGCTGGGGTGGCTCTGGCGGGACCGTTGTCAACACTCCGGGCGGTCCGGCGCTCTCACCTGGCGCGGTCAACGCGGGTGGCTTTACGATCAATTGGTGGACGGCGGCTTTGATCGGAATTGTGGTCGGCGCGTTCCTGATCGGAAAGAAAGGGCGGTAATATGTGGCGTTTGAGAGGGCTTGGCGGCGCTATACCAATCACGCTCCGGATTGATTCGCCGGTGCAGAGGGTTGGTCAAAAGGGTAAATATCTGATCATTGGCGCGCCTCCGAACAGTGAGATATTTTGGTCGAGTTATAAAAATGGTGTGGCAACCGGAGAGTTGAACGCCAGCTACGGCCATCGCACCGAAGCGAACGGAACCGCCTCAATAGACATGGGCGCGCCATGGTCGGATGATCAGCAGGGAGCATGGATCAAAGAGATTTTGATCAAAGATGAGTCAGGCCAGATTTACACGGCCATGACAACGTTCAACGTCTATCCTGCTATCTCGACGCAGCCAGCGACAAGCACGGCCAGCGGTGGCGGTATTCTCTCTACTACGTTTGATTTGGGCGGGACTGCGGTCCCGGTGTGGATACCAGTCGTGGCAATCGCGGCGATTGCATTGACGCGGAGATAATCATGGCCTGGCCAACTAGACGCCCCGTCAGACAACCGGTAATGATCCCTGGCATCCTGAGACGGCCCGCGCGCGGCCTGGGGTTCCTCCCGTCAGGCGGGGATAGCGGCGGTTATGATTGGGGCGATTGGTGGGATCAGTTTCCGACAGATTTTGGTAGTACATTTTGGGGCGGAGGATCAATTGACCCGGTAAATTATTTGCCCGTTTACGGTCCCACAGACGCGACGGCGGCTCCGTTGCCAGGATACTGCCCGCGCGGCCAGTATCATCCCGCTGACGATCCTTATGCTTGTGTGCCGTTCCCGGCTCCGTCTTCCACGGCTCCCGCGCGGCCAGGACAAACGCCAGGACCGGCCCCGGCGCGGCCAGTGACGAGACCTCGACCAACAGCGGCGGGTAGTTGTCCGCCTCCGTTTGTTTACGATTCACGCTCAAAAAAATGTCAGCTACCGCCATGTCCTACTGGCCAGCAGTACAGCTTGACGCTGCGGCGCTGTGTGCCAGTCTCACAGATGACGCCAGCTGATTCAGTGGTAGAGTCAACGTTTCCATGGTGGGCAATAATTGCGGGTGGCGCGGTGCTTATTGCGCTCACCTCCGGAAGGCGGCGCTAGATGTGTTGCAACAATTCCAGCGGTCTTGGCGCTCTAACTGGTCGACCCGTCCGGCTAGGCGCTCCGTTCCAGCTCGGCGTTGAGTTGTCAGACTGGTATTTAGATCTAAGTTTTGAAGAGTTGCCCGATCTCATGACGCGGATGGAATCAGCTCTAACTCGGTCCGGATATGTCTCCGGATTGGTGAAGATATATCAGATCGCCGGTTCCTTGAATCCGTTTATTGTGGTCGAGTCATATTCCGGGCGGGAATATGGATCTGATCAGCATTTAAAAGACGCTGTGTTATCCGTTCTTTCCGGGCTGTATCAGAAATTGAATTATGCCAGCGTGACATTTACGGCGGAGACATATGACCCGACAAGCGGAACAACGGCCATAACGACAACCCCGGCCCCGCGTAGCTCGACCGGGGTAAATGTTCTCGACCAGATCGGCGGGACTATCGGCGGCGCGGTCGGAGTCGATTCGACCAGCGGTCTGTTACTGGCGGCGCTTGGCGTGGTCGCCGTGGTCATACTTGTTCGGAGATAACAATGAAACAAAAGGCAAAACGCTCGACAGCTCGAACCCGCGCGAAGCGCGCAAACCCGCGTTATCTGATTTTGCGCGACGGCGTAGAAGTGGGAATATATCCCGGTTTCACCAGTGTTGAAGCGGTAAAGCGCGCGAAAGCGCAATATGGCCGCGGGAAGTATGCCGCGGAAAAAATCAGCTCTGATATGTACATAGGGCGGGGCGGAGAAGACATTGCCGCGCGCGAACGTCTTCAACGGCGTGCAGAGTATCGCGCGGAACGATTAAGCAAGTATCCGACAACAAAAACTCAGAACCCGCCCTACAGCATAGAGCATAGAGCGCCGACATCGACGACCGGCACGCCAGCATATGATTTGACGCAGGTTTATCCGGCGGACGTGTACCTGCATCCAGAATGGTACGATGCAGGGCCGGAAGCAATGCAAATTCATCGAATGCTTCGCACGGCGAGAAATAAGCCAAAAGCAAAATTGACAGTATACAGGGCGATTCCTAAAGGCATAAAAAGTGGCATTAATTCGGGTGATTGGATAACTCTATCTCGTAAATACGCAACGCTTCACGGTCACAAAGTCTTTTGAGCGAAAAATTATCAGATTTTAAAAGCAACTATACCGGCTGAATTTATATGGTTTGACGGTAATTCAATTCTTGAAAGCGGCTTTGATAACTCTATAAAAAATGGCACTCACATTCACGCTGAAAATATTGATCATCTCGATGTGTCAAGGGTTCATAATCCGTTAGATTTAGATGGTAAATATATCATTGTGAGCATTGGTGGATTTGCCGATGATTCCTTTACTTATGACTATTATTCTCTGAAACTTGAGGACCGGGCAAAGTTATTTAGAGCGGTAGAACGTAGCAGAGAAGGCGCGGATAATATTGCAGGCGTCTATGATGTTTATCAGGGCTATGGTGTCGACGAATTTGACGAAACATTTGTCAAAACGCCAATTCGGGTGCTTGTCGACCCGATGACGGAAACGGTTAGCTTGGTTGAGAATCTTTCGAAACCCGATGTGAGCGCGCAAAGCAATCCACAGAGACCCGTCACACGCTATGAATACACGCTCGGAACCTGGTGGCAACCGTATATTGCATACGGCGATGACTCAGATGTGAGCATTGAAGAGATACAGCAGTGGGAAGCCTTTAGAAAACGGCTTCCCCCTGGCGGCCATTGGAGCTTCACAGAAGATACTTATTTTGGCAAGGATCAGATAACCGGCAAGCGCGGAGACGTAAGCGACGCTTATTATGTGATAGTGGGTTAGATATATGACTTATAAGCGCAATGGTATAAATCGATTTACGATTCGCAATGATGGAATTGACGGTGTTGAAATACCGCCGGATTCCGTTCCCATGGGCAATGACGCATTTCAGTACGTGCTAGGCTCTGTAGAGCCAGGCGGACCCGACGAGGTTTACCGGCGGCGCGCCAATGAACGCGGGACGTACGGCGGATGGCGATGGGAAACCACGCCAGAAAAATTGCTTCGTCGCAACGCTCTGGAACGCGATGCCGATCACCCGATTGAAGTAACGCGGCATTATCGCGCGGGCGGTCCGGGGTATCTCTCCGCGTGGCAGCGAGCCGCGGCCATCGGCCAGAATGAACTATTCTCGACGGGTATCAAACTATCGGCCAGGGCAGCGGACGCGCGCGCCAGGCGATCGAATCCGGGCGCAACCCTCGCGGCTTATCGCAGCGGGCTAAAAGAAGCAACAGCGGCGCAACTTGGCAAGTTGGCGCGGATCGGTCTCCGGACGGGCCATAATGCAACGCAAATAAAAGCCGATTTGCGGGCAACGGGACGATTCACCGCGCCACAGATTGCGCGCGGAATTGACCAAGCCAACCGCGCGGAGAAGCGCTCAAATCCGTCCGGCGCTACGTTCCTGGAACGCAAAATAAACGAGTTGCGAGCGGCCTACAATCAAATAGAACGAGTCGATCCTGATAGCGCATCCTATCAGGGGATGATTCGCGCGCTAGACAGCTTTCGTATGTTCGCCAACGGTGAGCAAATGTTAGCAGAAATAGCGAACGCTGAAATTAAGTGGGTGAGCTATGAAGCCGCAAAGTTATTAGGATATGGACCAACACAGGCAAATTTAATAGCCTCTGGCCGAAAAAAGGCGGATATCTCGACCGGCGGCGCTATTCGCAACCCTCGACGCGGAACGCGGCGCGCAAAGGGCAGCCAGGCGTTAAGCGCGGCATTTCGGGCGCTTGATTCCGCGCGCGGGCGTTTGTTGCGTGATGTCGTCTCTTCCGGGGACGCGTCTCCGGATGAGTATAATGAGTTTGATCGCTTGCACGGTCGATTCAATGCGCGGGCGCTTGATACTGTCCGACGGTCAAGGCGCAATCCGGCGACCGTGCAAGCCACAAACTTTCACCCGATGCGCGGTGATGTCGAAGAAGGCACAAAGATTATTTTTCGAAACGGCGATATCGGCATTTTGAAAAGTACAATGCATGGTTGGGTGGTCAAAATAGATGGTATTTCCATTACAAGGGCTACCCATGACGCAAATCTTTTGACTCGGATGATTTTGGCGATTGATGACAATAAGATTGCGAACGCAGGTAAAAGAAATCCGCCGTCAAAGCCGATAAAAATCGCGTTCAAAACTGACAAGCGCGGCAAGGTTTTGGCTTATCGGTATTCGGACCCCTATTACAATGCGTACGGAAACTGGTTCAGGATCGGCCTTGACGAAGCTAAGTTAAAATTGGCAACAGGCGAAGCCGTTGAAGTCGATTATAACAGTCAAATTACGGCTCAAACCGTCAAGGTTCCCTACAAGCGGCCAGGCAGCGAGCCTATTGAAGATTGGCCGCTATCGTCAAAGCTGGTCAATCCTGGCGGCCAGGCAAAGCGCAAAGCCAAGAAATTATATGAGACGTTTTCCGGGAAACGGGCCAAGCGTGAAAACACGGTCAGCGCTCCGAACGGCACTCCGGCTCACGTTGCCAAGCTCGGCACGTTGCGCATGATCAAAACCGCCGACGGCCGAACCTGGAAATTTAACGGCCCTGGCGCGCCAATTCTCGCGGCGGATCACCGGCAAAAGTTGCACGTAGTTGGCGGTCAGTATCGCGCGAATCCACCCGGCTGCGAGTGCGGTGAAATTGTGCGCATCGAATATGAGACTGATAAACCTCACCTCGACCAACCTACCACCGCGATTTATTATCACGAGTTAGGTGAAGAGACCGGAGAGCGGCCCGTTTTGACAATTGACAATGAAGGTCAGTTGCATATTGAAGGCGGAGCATACTCGATCGAAGCCGATGGAATTCACAACTAGATTGCGGAGGGTCACTACTAATGGCCAAAACTGTCAAATTGATCAATCCCGGACCAGCGTCCCTTTTGATCGTAAATCCAACTGGAGGAAATAACACAATGCGAAAGCGCAAATCCAGCCGGAGGCGGGTCCGGCGAAGCAATCCCTATTCATCGATGACCAAACGGCGCCGCGTTACCACGCGTCGCGCCAGGCGTCGCAACCCTGGCGGCGGCTTCGGTCTGCTCACGAAAGGTCTCACGCTCGCGGGCGGAGGGGCGCTCACTCAATTTGTCACAACCATGGTCCCGTCCATTGGCGGCCCTGGCGCGCTGGCGGACGCGGCTCGAACGGCGGGAGTTGCCTACCTGCTCGGCATGCTGGCCAACAAAATCGGCCCGCTCTCGCGATTCTCGCAGGATATCACGCTTGGCGGCATGGCCGTTGCGGGCGGAAAAGTAATCAATTCGTTTATTCTGCCGACGGCTCAGAGCGTGTTTCTTCCACGCCCCTCAGAGGCGACGCCCGCGAACGGGGTGAAGGGGATCGGCCTTGCTTATCCTGGAATGAACCCCTATCGCGCGTACTCATCCGGCCTGAATGGCATCGGAATTCAGACCCCTGGCATGGTTCCTTATGGGGTCTATGCCGATGATCAGCCCATGTCAATGTAACAACGGCCCTGCGGCCATATTGCCTGATGGCGTACCATAGCCACAGGCGGAGAAAAAAATCATGTCTTATATGCCAGTAGCGAATCGGGTCAATTTTGCGGGCGTCGCCCCGAAGTCCACCCTTGATCATGTCGACCCGTCTCAGTACGGAATGATTCAGCAGATCATTCAGAGCAACCCCGGCGCGCGCCTTGCTTCGTTCTATGGCCTCCGGCTTTATGACGTTGCCCGCGTCGCCGCGGGAACGGCGTTCAACCAAAACGAATTTGAACTCTTCGCCACCCCGGTTGGTCAGCAGACAACCGAAATGAACGGGACGACGCAGTATACCAAAACGAAACAGGATACAAACATGAGCGTGAGTCGCCAGCTTCCTGCGAGCCAGGAAGCCTGGATTACTTCGATTCAGGTGCGCGTTCTGATCTCTGGAAACCTGGATAAAAGCGTTCAGACTGGCAGCAACCTCGGATTGGCCAATAATCCTGGCCTTGGGAGCGAACTCACAGCGCCCGCAGACATCCAAGCAACCAACCTGGCACAGGCGGCGCTTGAGTCTATCTACCTCAAATTCAGTTACAATCAAACCAGTTTCGAAGAGGGTCCGTTATACCTTTTCCCTTCTCGATATGGAATCAGCGGCTACTCCGGAAACGTGGCGTACACGCCAGGGACCGCCGGAACCGCGGTCATTCAGAACGAAACCGCGGTCAACAATGGTTTTGGTTATGTCTATCGGCTGCCGATCTTCCGTCACATTGAATCGCTGTACCAGTTCAATGTAACGCTTCAGGCGCTTAACACGTTCACCCCGACGCGACAGTTTAGAATTCAGGTTATTCTGGAAGGTCTTGGCGCGAAGGGCGTGACGGGCTAAAAAGTAAACTCCGATGGAGTTTACTTCAACGGTTAGGAGTGCGAGCTTGCTCGCGTCGATTTCCTCTCACTGGAAAAAACTCCCGGCCAGGTGCGATGCCTGGCATTATGAAAGGGCGCTTAAATGTTTGGTCTTTTTTCTGGATATTTTGCGGATCACGTCAAAACGATCCTTAGCAGGTATAAAAGCTGGCAGCCATTATATCTTACGTCTCTGATCGGCTTTGACGGCTCAACCGCGTCCGAGCGGGTGACGTGTTTCACGCCACAGGTAGACAGCGACGCTTTGATTTTTGGCGCTCACGTCAATTTCAATAATAGTCAAGTCAATCTCCGGATCACCGATACTGGCAACGGATACGCATGGAATGTGCTACAGGCGGCAACAGGCTCGACAACATCGGGGACGCCTATCACGGCCATTGCAGGCGCGTCAACGCAGGTAATGCCAGTGTTGGCGCTTGTTTGCCCGTATTTTTTGAGTAGACAAGGAAAGCTACAGATGGATTTCACGAACAGCGCAACAAGCCTGGCCTCGGCAACCGCCTCGATTACCTGGAACGGCCTGAAGCTCTTCGCGTAAGGATTGCAAATGATTGCATCACTCATCCCATGGTTTGAGTCAATTCCACTTGGAACCGCGTCAAGGCGCGCAGCCATTCCTGGCCGAACCCTATGGTATACAACCCCGGTCGATGAGGTTGTCAATCTATTTGGGTTTCATATGGTGCTTTCATATACGGGAACCCTACCGCGTTTTGTTGTGCAGCTGTGTGAATCGCGAACCGCCGATATTTGGTCTCCGTTCTATTCCACGCCAGTTGAGGCGGTGGCGGGCATTGACGCGGGATCGGTGTCACCCGTTCGGATGTTGCCCGCGCCATATGTCATAACGCCAGGAAGACGCATTCAAATAGCGCTAACGGTTCCAACAGGCTATATCATTCCCGGCGGGAATCCGGCTGACACGCTAACGCTAGTTGGCGCGCGTGATTTGCAGGGAGGTTTGATCGATGTTGCAGCTTAAGCACATGCGCTTGCTGGCGGAGATGTCCGGCGTCAAATATCACGAAATTACTCCGCATATGTTCGGCATAGATTACG
>Ga0181363_1000133_pt1 | contig 21411 bp, 20 predicted proteins | sample Fa13NDMLBSN_FD_130109 | JGI IMG/M metagenome (GOLD analysis project Ga0181363, IMG submission 130109) | Freshwater viral communities from Lake Michigan, USA - Fa13.ND.MLB.S.N | ecosystem: Environmental > Aquatic > Freshwater > Lake | place: USA: Michigan | collected 2013-09-23
ATTAACAGTGTGCGTGACATCGAGCCGACCCGCAGCGAGGGCTATATCAAGGCTGACCCACATCGTGTGGAGATGCTGAGGAAGGAGTATGGGCTTGAGAACAAGCGCATCATCGGCCTGTCATGGGCAAGCACCGCTCCGCAAATCGGGCAGCATAAGTCCGTTGGGTTGGAAGGGTTCAAATCGCTGTTCGATATACCCAACAGCGTGTTCATCAATCTTCAGTATGGCAAGCCGCAGGATGAGGCTAAGGACTTTCATCCAAACCTGATTACGACGCACATCGACACCTTCTTTGACTTGGAGAACGTCGCTGCACTCATGGAGTTGTGTGACGTAATTGTTTCTCCGTCGAATGCCAACGTGCATCTGGCTGCTGCGATAGGTAAGCCTGTCATGCTGCTCGATGCCAACAAGTTATGGTACTGGAACAATCGAGCCGGGTATCGGAGCCTGTGGTATCCGGGTGTCAACATCTTTCAGCGCGAGAACATGAACGCGCCGTGGGACTTGCAAGTTCGCCAAGTCAAGGAGCAGTTGGAACTACGGTACGGATTGCGCGACAAAATATACAACCACTTTGCTTTCTTTCACGTGGGTGATGACATTTCTCAGCCACAGAAGATGGTGAAATCTCTACTACGTCACAACCCTGACGCTTTCATCACGATGTATACGGACAAGACCACACCAGATGTGATGGGCATCACGCGCCGGGTTGAGAGCGAAGTTAATCGGGAAGAGTTGTGCTACCACCGAATCAAGGCGTATGCCGAGATCTACGTGAGTTCAATCCTTCCCACCATGTACTTGGATACGGACATGTTGGTGCAGGATAAGATCGTGGTGAAAGACTTGTTGGAACAACACAAGGACGTAGCCTTTTTGCGAAGAGAGTTTCAGCGTGACGCGATCTTCAACGTCGAGCAGCGGGGGCTACGGTTTGATGAGTATGAAGGCAAGACGATTGACGAGGTGTACCCGTACGTAGGCTGCACTGTTGTGGCAGAAGGCGTTCATGTGTGGAAAGACTTACTAGCGATTTACGATGCGCTCGATCCGAAGTTCCGCAAATGGTACGGCGATCAAGAAGCGTTACGTATCTACGCTAAGAAGTATCCCGAGCGGGTGAGCGAGGTGAATGAGTCTGTGTATGGTTGTTTACCTGAACATAAGACCGACGATGCCAAAATCCTGCACTTCAAGGGCGAGGCACGAAAGAAGTTGTTTGAGGTGGCGTGATGAAAGTTTTTATCGGTTGGGACAGTCGTGAGGACATTGCATATCAGGTGTGCAAGGAGTCGTTGGCTAGGAACTCTTCCGAATGGCTCGACATCAAGCCGATCAAGCAGCAGGAGATGCGTGAGCGTGGATTGTACTGGCGGGAGCATGACCCTCTCTCCTCTACCGAGTTCTCCTTCACTCGTTTCCTCGTACCGTATCTTGCAGGATACGACGGGTGGGCATTGTTCATGGACTGTGATTTCCTCTGGCGAGACGACGTTGCAGGGATCATGGACTACGCTGACCCGAGCGTTCCTGTCATGGTGGTGCAGCACAGGTACAAGCCGAAGGAGACGACCAAGATGGACGGTGCGGTACAACACCAATACCCCCGCAAGAATTGGTCGAGCCTGATGCTGTTCAACTGCGGTCACGAGAGCGTGAAATGTGGGCTGACACTTGAGCAGGTCAACATCGGCACTGGGATGTACTTGCATCAACTGAAGTGGGCAGGGACGCACATCGGTGCGCTGCCGATTGCATACAACTACTTGGAAGGGTGGCATACGAAGAACGACTGCCCGAACCCCGTGGCTGTTCACTTCACCCGTGGCGGTCCTTGGTTCAAAGACTGGGGCAACGTGGAGTATGCCGACGAATGGTTAGCAGTAGCGAAGGAGATGTGACATGGCAAGAGTAGAAGCAGCGGTGAAACCGCCGAAGGATGCAGAGTATGCTGAGTTGATCGTGGACAAGACCCACGTGAAACAGATACCGAGCGAGACGGTGTGGGCAAAGATTGGTGACAACGGCGATCTTGAAGTCATCCGGTGGGACATCATCGAGATGTACGCCAAGCAGTATGACATCGACAACAAAAATCGTTCGCAGTCCCACGTGATGTGCAAATTACTAGTATTGGTGCGAGATGAGACGAGGAAAGAAAATCGAGGGTAAGGTTTACACAAGGCTGTCGAGGTTCAACGTGGTTCTTACATTTGAGCAGTACAAGTTTTTACTAGAGCGTAAGCGTAAGGCGCGAGAACTTGATGAGCGTGTGAAATACAAAGATCTTGTTAAGGAATGGGGCGTCAGGCAGCAGTACATGGCTAACGCAGTGTTCCGAGGGATAAAGCAATATGACTACCGCATCTGGAAGGAGAGCCAAGGTGAAAATCGAAATAGAACCCGACCTTTTAGAAGAGGTAACAACAGAGGGGCTGAAGCGGGTTCTTTTATGTTTGAAGGAAGACTACAAAGGCCGCAAGGCAGGACAACAAATATCCATATTCCACACGGACAAGAATAAAGACCTAGCGGAACTGAAGCGGCACATCGACGCATTTAAACTTGTTTTGAAATACTACGGAGGCTGAACCATGAAAATAGTAGATGATGAATCACCACCGGGGGCATGGAAAGACGAAATGAAAGCCGCCCCTTGGGGCTACGGGCAGAGTCAATTAAAGAAAGTCGAAACCGCCCTGAACAACGTGCGTAAGGCAGGACTATGGGAAGAAGCCCATGTTTTGTCCTTAGAAATCAGGACGTTGCAGATGGAGGTCGAGAATCTTTACGGTTTAAAGTGAAACATTCGAGGGGTAAAATGCCGCCCCATGAAGATCACTTACGGCCAAGTCGATGCTTCTGACCCGGGAGTCAAGCGGCAACTGAAGGTGCTGCAAAAAGCCTGTCTCCCGGCGGATGATCTTTACTTCCCGGAAGATGGGGTGTGGTGGATGGCGTACCACAAGACTACCCCGGTAGGTTTTAGCTGCTTGTCGCCATCGCAGCAGATGGAGGATGGGATTTATTTAGGACGCTGCGGTGTGCTGAGTGCGTACAGGGGGTATGGCATTCAGCGGCAGATGATCCGGATACGAGTTCAATGGGCGAGAAGGCACGGGTATAGATGGGCTGTATCGGATACCACCGACAATATACCAAGTGCCAACAACCTGATCTCGTGTGGCTTCAGACTCTACACCCCCAAGATTCTGTACTCGTTCGCACGAGCGTTGTACTGGCGTAAACGGTTATAGGGGGTTCGATGCCGTTCAAGGACGAGGCCGTACGCAAGGCCAAACAAAAGGTGTATGCACGGAAGTGGTACGAAGGAAACAGACAAGAGGTTATTAAGAGAGCGAGGAAGGGTAGAAACAAGAACAGAGTAGAGTGGGTCGCATACAAGTCGAAGCAGCGATGTAGTCATTGCCGAAAGAAACATCCGGCTATCATTGACTTTCATCATGTGATCAAAGAAGGTAAGCGATCTGTTAATTACTTGGCTGTGAGGAAAAGAAACATAGCCGAGGCGATCAAAGAGGCAGAGGAGAAGTGCATTCCTCTGTGCTCGAACTGTCATCGAATACTGCACTGGGATTTAACACGGAAAGCAATGAGGGTTAGGAGAAAGAAACGTGGGGACACCCCGGATATTAGTTAGCATCGCATCCTATCGTGACCCGTTACTGGGCTGGACGATACGAGACGCTTACGAGAACGCGAAGAACAAAGACCACCTCATGTTTGCTGTGGTCGAGCAGGCGTTTGAGAGCGAGGCGCTTGACTACCGGTCACTACCTTTCAGTAGGCAGATACGCTACGTCCGAGTGAATCCGGAGCAGAGCCGTGGTTGCTGCTGGGCACGTAGCGTAGGTCAAAGCCTATGGGGCAACGAGGACTACTACTTTCAGATTGACTCGCACATCGGGTTTGAACCGGGCTGGGATCGGCTGATGGATGCAGCCATGACCCATCTACGGGAGCACCACGAGCGGCCAATGATTACCAATATGCCGTACTCGATGGAAGCCAAAGACGACGACATCGTCAACAACCCGATAGTGAAGATCAAAAGCCCGGACGAATTCATACACTTGACCCGGGTGTGCCGCCCCGTACAGAAAGACACGGTGTTTAAAGACAACTACTTTGTTGGCGTTCAATGCGATTACGTACCGAAGAAACACTTTGTCCCGGGGTATCTCGTTGCTGCAGGATGTTTATTCACGCTGGGCAAGTGGACAGAAGAAGTGCCATACGATCCGTATCTGTTCTTTGAAGGCGAGGAGCAGTCCGTCTCCCTTCGATCATGGACGCACGGCTACAACATCTTTCACATCTCGCCACTGATGTTCTACCACTACTACGTCTCTGCCTATAAGCAGCGGTTCTGGAGTGACGGCGTAGAACGTCAGACAAACTGGCAAGCTTTAAATGCGCGGTCGCTCGATAGACTGAAGCGTATCGTGACCGGTGATGATGTCGGCGTATATGGGCTTGGCACTCGGCGGTCGCTGCACGACTACATTCGCTTTACTGGGATTGATTACTTGAACAAAAAATTAGAGCCGAAGACTTTCGACAAGTCTCTCTTCATGCATAATTACAAACTCTCTCCGGGAGCATTCAAATGAATATGGAAGGCGACATACTGGAGTTGATACGTGAACTGCCTGCTCAGATGAACAGCCCGGAAGTATCAACTGAATTTAAATTTATGGTTGCAGGTGCAGTCCTTTGGCGTTGTGCCGATGAGATCAAAGCCCTGCGGGATGAACTGGAAAAGGTAAAGGCACAAGGGTATGGCAAGCGTCGCAAGGGTAAGAAAGTGCAGAAGCTGCAAACAGACCTTCATAGATCCGGAATCCTTTCGTAAGCACAAATACATGGGCGGCTACTGCCGCAATCAGGAGTCTTTAAAAGCCGCTGGGTTTATCGAGACTCCAAAAGGTTGGAAATGCAATAGGCTGATACCTTCCATATGATTTACTCAGGCGCGGGGCCGCTACCCCGACACACATACTGCTACGTGCAGCCACACGCTCTAGGCAACGAAGATTGGTTACGAGTGTCATGGTTTGGTCTAGTCAGCCATCCCGGTCGCACATGGGGCTGTCATGTGATGCTTGAATGCGGAGCGGTATACCGCAACGTACCGCTGCATCAACTGACGCACAAAATCACCGCAGAATCTATGGAGTGGGGGCCGAGCGACAGCCAAACATGGGACTGTTATGGCCACCATTTCAGTATGGTGGAGTATCCGTTTCTTGAAGCTGTGCCTGTAATCGTTCGATTACGGTCAAAGAAAGAACTGACCGGAAAGTATATGTTCACGGCAATACCCATGCTGGATGGGTTTAGTTTGGAGCCGGAGCAGTCGAAGGAGTTCTACTTCATCAAGTTGGATAACGGCAGGTTCACGGCACAGCCGACCAATCACATCCTCGTGCAGGATAAGTCTTTCATCACGGCATCTGAGTGGCCAAGACTGAAGCGGCAGACTGACACGTGGAGTGTTGACTAGTGAGCGTTATCACACTGGACTTCGAGACGTACTACTCGAAGGAGTTCAGCCTATCCAAGTACACGACCGAGGAATACATCCGCGACAAGCGGTTTGAAGTGATTGGTGTGGCGGTCAAAGCAGACAACGAACCCACCGAATGGTTCAGTGGATCGCACAACGACATCGCAGCGTTCCTTAAAAAGTTTGACTGGGAACACTCAGCACTTCTCTGTCACAACACATTGTTTGATGGGGCGATACTGGCTTGGATCTTCAACATCAAGCCTGCTTTCTACATGGATACGCTCTGCATGGCGCGAGCCATTCATGGCGTGGATGCGGGGGGATCACTTGCCGCTCTGGTCGAGCGGTATAACTTAGGGAAGAAAGGCACGGAGGTGGTAGATGCCTTGGGTAAAAAGCGTAGTGAATTTACTGACATCGATCTTGCTCAGTACGGCAATTATTGTATTAATGACGTTAACCTTACCTTTAGTCTTTTTAATCGTCTGTCTGAAAGATTTCCGGGAACAGAACTTGAGCTGATTGATCTGACGTTGCGGATGTTCATCAATCCGATGCTGATGATCGACGACGCCTTGCTGATGGATCGACTGGAGGAAATCCGTGCCGAGAAGATGGAGCTACTCGGTAGTTTGAAAGATGTCCTGAAAGCAGAGAACGAGGAAGAGGTACGCAAGAAACTCTGCAGCAACAAACAGTTTGCCAAGATCTTGGAGATTCACGGTATCAAACCGCCCACCGAGACTAGCCCTACGACGGGCAAGGAGACGTTTGCGTTTGCCAAGAACGACGAGAAGTTTATTGAGTTGCAGGGGCATGAAGACCCAGTCATCCAGCAGCTCTGCGCGGTACGTCTGGGTACTAAATCAACTTTGGAGGAAAGCAGAATTGAACGCTTTATTCATATTCGTGGTAGGAACCGTGGTCGGCTACCTATCCCGCTCAAGTATTACGGCGCTCACACGGGGCGCTGGTCGGGTATGGACGCCGTCAACCTACAAAACCTTCCATCACGAGATAAGAAAAAGAAGACACTCAAGAATTCGGTGGTGGCTCCGCCGGGCCATGTCGTTATCAACTGCGACTCCTCGCAAATCGAAGCTCGCGTCCTTGCGTGGCTGGCTGGCCAAGCATCTGTAGTCGAGCAGTTTCGCAAAGGCGAGGATGTGTATTCGATCTTTGCCAGCAAGATCTATGGCAGGGAGATCAGTAAGAAAGACCCTGTCGAGCGGTTCGTGGGCAAGACCTGCATCCTCGGCCTTGGGTACGGCACCGGGGCACTCAAGCTCCGGCACACTCTGAAGACGCAGCCGCCCGGGGCAGACATCACAGAGGAAGAAGCCAAGCGGTATGTGACCGTGTACCGCACCGAGAACAGCAAGATCCCGGATCTCTGGGCAGAGTGTGACCGTGCTTTAAATGCCATGATGAAAGGGTCAAAGAAGAGTTTCTCCTTGGGCTTTGGCGAAGCTCTATGGATTACCCCGGACGGTATTGAACTACCGAATCATCTACACATCCGGTACGCAAACCTGCGACTAGATGAGAATGGCAAGATGATCTATGACTCACGCAAGGGGCCGGTCAACATCTGGGGCGGCTCGATGGTGGAGAACGTGGTGCAGGCACTTGCCCGCATCATCGTGGGCGAACAGATGATTAAGATCCGGGAGAAATATCGACCCGTCTTGACAGTGCATGACGCTGCCGTGATGGTTGTCCCTAAAGCTGAAGCGACAGAAGCAGTTGATTTCATAACAAAAGTTATGTCTACTGCACCAGATTGGTGTGCAGATTTACCTGTCGCCTGTGAAGCCAAATGGGGCGAGTCATACGGAGAATGCTGAGTGATTAAGTGGAGCTACAGTGGACTGAAGGATTACGTGAACTGCCCTCGGCAGTATTACGAAGTTAAGGTTGCTAAGAATTTTACGAAGCGGCCTACGCAGCAGATGCTGTACGGCACGGCTGTGCACAGTGCACTGGAGAACTACGTCAAAGATGGCAGGCCGCTAGAGAAGAACTACGAGCGGTATCGACCCATGCTGGATGCCCTGCTCGGCATCGACGGAGAACGATTCCCTGAATACCGCATGGCGTTGAATGAGGATTTAAATCCTTGCTCCTTTGGCGGCGAGGAATATTGGGTACGCGGTATCGTGGACTTGCTCATCGTCAACGGTGACACCGCTCATATCGTGGACTACAAGACGGGAAGTGCGAAGTATCCAGACGTGAAGCAGTTACGACTGATGTCGCTGATGACGTACGCTCACTTCCCGCAGGTTAATAACATAAAAGCAGGACTGTTGTTTGTCGCGCACAACACGTTTATCGATGAAGAGTACAAGCGCGAACAGGTCAGCTCGATGTGGGAAAACTTCATCCCCGAGCTGGAGCGTCTAAGACTGTCGCACGAACACAACAAGTGGCCCGAGAACCCGACCCCGCTGTGCGGCTGGTGTCCGGTGACTACCTGTCAGTTTCAAAGGGTGAGGTAGCAAATGCACATAGATGAAATTGACCCGATCCTGTCATGGGAATTAGAAGTTAAGCGACTCAGAAAGGAACTGAGAAAGAAAATTGATCGTATAAAGAAGTTAAAGAACGGTGAAGAAGTACGCAATGCGTACAACGAAATAGACAAGAAGCGGAAAATAATCGGTGACCTTCGTGTGCGTATTGACGCTTTAAAGGCAGAAATACTTCTTGGTCAAGAGAAGTACGCAAAACTAGAAGCCGCGCACAAGAAGCTGCAGGAGAAGTTTGAAGTTAATTTTGGATTCCACAAGTATCTTAAAGGTGCTCTGGACCAGACAGCAGACTTGATGGAAACCCATAATGGCCAGCGATTATAAAAAAGTATTTATTGAAATTTATTCCGATAATGCTTGGAACAGTTCCGAGAGCCGAAGCGGCCCCGGTTCTACGATTCAATCGACACGCGACTTGGTTAGTCAGCTTCCTGACTTATTTAAAAGGCTAAACGTGAAAAGCATCCTCGACCTGCCGTGCGGTGACTTCAACTGGATGAGCCAAGTACCGATGGAGTCGATTGACTACACGGGGGCAGACATCGTTGAAGACCTGATCAGCAGCAACCAGAGCAAGTACCCTGACAAGACGTTTGTCTGCTTGGACTTACTTACGGACCAACTGCCGACAGCCGATCTCGTAATCTGCAGGGACTGCTTGGGGCACTTCCCAAACCATGCCGTCCGTAAAGCATTGTTCAACGTGTGCGAAAGTGGTGCGAAGTATTTCCTCACTACTAATTTCCCCAACCACACGAGCACAAGCGATATAAACTTTGGGGGATGGCGACCAATCAACTTGGTCACGTTTGGTTTGCCAGAGCCGACACTTACCTTGAACGAAGGTTTGAAGTCGAGTGGTGTTGAAGACAAGAGCATGAGCCTGTGGCCAGTTGATTCCATCAAGATTGCTTTGATGTTTGGAGAACAAAATGCCGTACGTCAATAAACCTCGTCCGTACAAGAAAGAGTACCAGCAGCAGAAGGCAAGACAGGAACACGCGGATCGCATGGAGCGACAACGCGCACGTCGAACCGTGGACAAGACTGGTAAAGATTTAAATGGAAACGGGAAAGCCGACCGCCGTGAGGGTAAAGATATTGCCCACAAGAAAGCGTTATCAAAAGGCGGCACCAACAAAGATGGATATACAATCCAGTCAGTTCGTCGCAACCGCTCTTTCAAGCGTACCTCAAGCGGTGCGATGAAGTAGTCCCCACAAGGCATGAGTGTGGAGGACAGGGGGTTCTTACCCACTTCCCCCTAGCGGTCCGACATTACCGCTGTAACCATGTCTGTTAGTGACGGCTCTGCTTTATTGCTTTTCCGGGCTGGGCACTAACCGACTAACCCCCGTAAGGGGTCTCAGTATTGGAGTAGTTATGCAGATTATTGATGACACTGTGTTGCAGTTTCGACTGCCATACCAACTCGCCGATGATGTCTACGGATGCATCGACAAGTGCGAGATCCATAAATCCGAAGGCGACGAGAAAGAGCTACTGCTCTACTGGGGACAGGAAGAAGTCCAGCGGCTCACGCACATCTGTGACGTAGCTATCCCTGCATTCAAAGTCCCAGCGCCTATGCTGCGGGATTACAAGTGGCCCGGTATTTACAAGCCGTTCGCTCACCAGAAAGAAACCGCAGCGTTCTTGTCAGTCCGACAACGTGCCTTCTGCTTTAACGAAGCGGGCACCGGCAAGACGAGTGCCGCCATCTGGGCAGCGGACTATTTGATGAATGCGGGGCTGGTTAAGAAAGTCCTCGTCATCTGCCCCCTCTCGATTATGTATTCGGCATGGCAAGCCGATGTGCTGAAGACTGCTATGCACCGCACTTGTGCTGTGGCGTACGGCCCGTCTGACAAGCGCAAGAAAATTATACGCAACAACTATGACTTCACGATCATTAACTACGACGGCATACACGTTGTCGCCGAAGAACTCGCCGCAGCAAACTTTGATCTGATCATCGTTGACGAGGCAAACGCCTACAAGACGGCCAGCACGAAACGCTGGAAGGCGCTGGCCAAGCTGGTGCTACCGCACACATGGCTCTGGATGATGACGGGTACACCAGCGTCTCAGTCACCGGTCGATGCATTCGGGTTAGCCAAACTTGTCTCGCCGTATCGAGTGCCCAAATTCATGACGGCATGGCGCGACCGAGTCATGATGCAGATCACACGATTCAAATGGATACCGAAGCGCACCGCACAGGAAGACGTATTCAATGCATTACAACCTGCGATTCGCTTTACGAAAGCCGAGTGCCTTGACCTGCCGGAGCTGACATATCAGACCCGCGAAGTCGCGCTGACTGCACAAGTGCAGCTTTATTACAAGCGCCTCAAGAGCCAGATGTTGATTCAGGCAGCAGGCGAACAAGTCACAGCAGTCAATGCTGCAGCAAGTCTCAACAAGCTTCTACAGATATCAGGCGGTGCCGTGTACACCGACACCCGCGAAGTGGTTGAGTTCGACATCTCGCCACGTTTAAACGCGCTAAAAGAAGTACTTGATGAAACCGTAAACAAGGTTGTAGTATTCGTTTCATACACGCACACGATTGAATTGGTATCAAACTACTTAACGGAAAAAGGCTACAGTAACGAAGTCATACAAGGCTCAGTGGGTGCAACGAAACGGTCTGACATCATTCAAAGATTTCAGACACAAGAGAACCCTCGCGTTCTCGTCATTCAACCCCAAGCTGCTTCGCATGGCGTCACGCTTACCGCTGCCGACACCGTCGTGTTCTGGTCCCCAGTCATGAGCGTGGAAACGTATCTGCAGTGTATTGCTCGTATTGATCGCGTAGGACAGAAGAACAAGATGACCGTGGTTCATCTCGAAGGTTCGGAAGTCGAGCGCAAGATGTACAAGATGCTGCAGGGTAAAGTAGATAGTCACAATCAGTTAGTTGAGTTGTACAAACAGGAGTTGGAAAGCAATGAGTAACATCAATACCGAGGAGCTTGTTACCGCATACATCGCGCTCCGTGATGAACGTGCGAAGCTCAAAGAAGAATACGAGACCGCCGATAAGAAGTTGGTCAACGATATGGAAAAGATCGAGCAGACCATGCTTAGCATCTGCAACGATGTCGGCGCTGACAGCATTAAGACCAGCGTGGGCACTGTGATCCGCAAGGTTAACGAGCGGTTCTACTGCACCGACTGGGAGAATTTTGGGAATTATGTCCTTGAGAACGAGGCTGTGGAACTTCTTGAGCGACGTATACATCAGGGTAATTTCAGGGAGCACATGGCCAACATTGAAGGCCAAGGTCTTCCGCCCGGTGTTAATGTGATGCGCGAATACGGCATCACGGTTCGTAGAGCTAGTTAGGAGTAGTTTATGAGTAACGATCTGATTCTTAGTATCAAGTCCAGTCTTGCCAAGGTTGGTGTTGACGCAGAAACCCTCGCAGTTGCCGGTAAGTCCGGTGGCGGTGGCGGTGGTGGCAGTAAGCGCATCAGCATCAAAGGCGGCGTCTTCCGTAAGTATGTCGGTGGCAAAGAAGTAGCCGCTATCGAAGACCGTCACATGAACGTGATCTTCGTGAAGATGGCTCCTGATCCGAGCCGCACGTACTACACGGACGCATACCGGGAAGGCGAAAAGGTTTCTCCGGCTTGCTGGTCGAGCAACTCCAAGACGCCCGATCCGGAAGTCAGAAACCCGCAGTCCTCGTCATGCGACTCTTGTCAGTGGAGCGTCAAGGGTTCGGGTCAAGGTGGTAGTGGTGCTGCTTGTCGCTTGTCATGGCGTACGGCAGTGGTGCTCCCCAACGATCCGTCCGGTGATGTGATGCAGCTTGTTCTTCCGGCAACGTCCGCGTTCGCTAAAGAGGACAGTGGCAAGTGGGGCTTCCGCCCGTACTGTCAGTATTTGGCAAATAACAACATCAGCGCGAAGCACGTCATTACCAAGATGCAGTTCGACACCAAGTCGCCTGTACCGAAGGTGATGTTCTCGCCCGTTTCAGCTATCGACGATTCACTTCTGCCTGCCCTTGAAGCGCAGTCAAACTCGCAGGCCGCTGAGAATGCTGTCAAGCTGAACGTGTATCAGGCTGATGAGGGCGAGGCCCCGGCAGTTCCTGAGCCGACGCTTCGCAAGTCAGACAAGGAAACGGTTCCCGCTGAAGATGTGTCTGATGTAATCAAGAAGTGGTCTAAGAAAAAATAACGGTGACACATGGCACGACCTTACGGTAGTAAATTTTTAATTGCCTTGGAAAGATCCAAGCTTGACACGCTTGGCATCAAGCTGGCGAAACTGTGCGTGAAGGCGAACATACCTGCCACGCTAGTAGCGGTTGCGTTGGAGACTTCTCCGACTACGGTCTACAGTTGGTTTCGCGGGCAAGGAGTCCGAGAGCATAGACGTAAGGCAGTGGAGGTCTTTATTGACCTTTTGAAGGAAGACTTTGAAAGCGGAGTGCTTCCCGTTGCAAACATCGACGCCGCGACTGATTACATCGAGTCGATGATCGGGAAGAAAATACGCTGACATGACTTCTACCCTTCACGGCGGGGGACTGACACCCCGCCTTATTTCTCGCTGCGCTTATGAGAAAACAATTTTACGAAAAAGCATTACCGACGCAGGGTGTCTACTGCGTAGCACTGATCAATCCGGAAACCAAAAGGACCCGGCATGAGTACGTGTATTCGATTGATGAACTTGAATCGGCACTAGCTGGACATTCAGATCAACGCGAACAGAACGTCTACGTTGCTCCGTGCTCGTTTGAGAACGAAAGCCGCATGGCGGCGAACGCTGCGTTTGGGCGTTCCTTCTTCGTTGATCTTGACGTTAACCACGGCAGTATCTCTTACGAGAGTAAGGAAGAGGCGTTATCGGCTCTCGATAATTTCCTAAACGAAGTCGAGTTGCCTCCGCCTGTCCGCATCGATTCGGGTGGTGGCATTCAAGCGTACTGGCTCTTCGAGGATGACGTTCCTGCTGAGGAGTGGAAGACCTACGCTGCCCGGTTCAAACAGTTCTGCATGGACAAGGGTCTGCTGATTGATCCTGCCGTTACGGCGGATGCGGCTCGCATCATGCGTTGCCCTGAGACTTTTAACGTCCGGGTGCAGGCACATTCTAAGTTCATCGACACCGACTTCAATCAATACGACTTCGGTGCATTTAAATCTTTTCTTGGTGGCGAAGATGAGACCCAGTCGATTGAGGTCATCAAAGCCAAGTCCAAGGGTATGGACGAAGAGACGAAGGCCATCGCCCGTCTCGACAACTTTGAGGATTCTTTCGCCCTGCTGGCCGAGCGCAGTCTCTCCGGCAACGGCTGCAACCAGATCAAACACGCCATCGAGAACCGCGAGACCCTGCCATACGGTCTATGGTTCGGGACTTTGTCAGTTGCCCAGCGGTGTACGGACAGAGACGATGCCATCCGTGCTGTGTCAGAAGGCCATCCGGACTACACGTTTGAAGCTGCGTCGCTTAAAGCACAAGAGACCGCCAAGGCTACTGGCCCGTGGACCTGCGGCAAGTTCTCAGAAGAAAACCCAGATGGTTGCGAGGACTGCCCGTTCAAAGGACAGATCACATCGCCGATTGCCTTGGCGCGGAAGGTCCGCCTGCCGACAGCCCCCACGGCCCCGTTGCCCCCGCCTCTGCCTCTTGCGGCGGATGAGGAAGATACGGTTTGGGGTGAGGCAGATGATCGTGACCTGTTGCTCTTCCCGGAGTACCTTGAGCCGTTCGCTCGTAGCGCCCGGGGCAGCATCATGTACACGCCTCCGGCGACCGTGGATAAGAGCGGTAAGGTCAAACAAGACCCGCCGATTGAGTTGATAACGCGGCCCATATACCCATACAAGCGACTGTTCAGTCAGTTTGATGGCGAGTGTCTGATGATCCGCACCGTCATGCCGTTGGACGGGTATCGCGAGTTCCTGCTGCCGGTGGATCACGTGTTCTCGGGCGAGCACCTGACGAAGGCCATCGTGCGGAGTGGCGTAACGTTTGATCCCGACAGATTGAAGCTGGTGATGAAGTACTTCATTCGCTGGCAGGAGTACATGTCGAGCACTGGGAGAGCAGAGCAAATGAGAATGCAAATGGGTTGGACAGCAGACCGAGACGCTTTCGTCATTGGTAACACTGAGATTCGTAGCAACGGCGAAGTGGTCAAGGCAGCATCCTCTCCGCTAGTCCGTGTCGTGGCACAACATTTAAAGCCGATGGGCGAGTACACCGCGTGGAAGCAGGCGACTACAGTCTTCAACCGCCCGGGCTTCGAGATGCACGCTTTCGGTATGCTGACTGGGTTCGGTTCTCCGCTGATGAGCCTGACTCCGGTAGCAGGATCATCAATCTGTTTCCTGAGCGCCAATTCCGGTACCGGTAAAACCGGCTCGCTGTATGCAGCCATCAGCATCTGGGGTAATCCGAAAGAGCTGAGTCTTGTGGACCAAGGCGCGACCCAGAACGGATTCATCGGACGCTACCTCAACCTGAAGAACATCATCTTCGGCATCGATGAAGCGTCCAACGCCAAGCCCGAGGAGCTGGCCAAACTGATCCACTCGGTCTCGCATGGCAAGGCCAAGATTCGTATGCAAGCCTCGACTAATGCTGAGCGTGAGCACGAAGCCTCTGCCTCGATGATTACCTTCTTCACGAGCAACCAGTCGATCTACAACAAACTGGAGTCGCTGAAGGAAAGCCCGGACGGTGAGATGGCGCGTCTCATCGAGTTCAGGATCAAGCAGCCTGAGTGGCTCACTGATGAAGTGGGTATCGAGTACTTCGACAAGTTCCGGTTCCACTATGGTCACGCCGGTATCGAGTTCATCCAGTACTACTTCAAGAAGGGTCAGTTATACGTCAAGGCCCTCGTAGACAAGTGGTACAAGCGGTTCAACGACCGCGTGGGTAACGACACAGGCTATCGCTTCTATCGTCACGTTGTGGCTGCAACATTCGCGGGTGGTGAGCTGGCTGTAGAGGCTGGGATCATTGATCTGGACCTTGAGCGCATCTTCAATGCCGTCATCCTCGAAGTGATTCAGTTGAAGGAAGACACGGTCAAGATCAACAAGACCGACTACCCGGGCCTACTGACAGAGTTCTTCATGGAGAACTGGGCTGGCATCCTCGTGCTGGAGGAACCCGGCAAACTGATCCAGACGCCTGCGCTAGGTAAGCCCGTGATGGGTAGATCCGAGATCTTTAACAGTACGCACTACATCTCCAAGAGTGCGATGAAGAAGTTCTTGGCTCCGAAGCAGGTCAGCACCCGCGAGTTTGAGGAGGCCATGAAGGCGCACGGTTTAAAGATCGACCGGCAGCGCATCATCAACAACTGTGGCGGCTGGGGTAAAGGACTTTACGACAACGCAGTTGCTGTCTATGCCATCAAGGCTCGACTGCCCGAAGAACTCTTGAGCAAGAATGAACAGAATCCGTGAGCCGGAATGGATCTTTCCGTTTGACGGGATGAACGTGGGCGACAGTTTCTTTATCCCAACGCTGCGTCCAGCCGAGCTGCTGTTTGCTGTTGAGAATAGAGCCAAGGTGGCAGGGGTTAAGGTGAAAGCCTATCCCTCGTCCAAGGATGGACGCCTCGGCATCCGAGTATGGCGCGTTACTTAGACGTTACGTACCGGAAGAGAGGATCGTAGTAAGTATCGATATCGTCCTTGTACGCTTCGTACAGACTCGACACTTGATCCATATACATATCGCGGACGCCGTTCATTTCCTTCTTAAACGCTTTACGGTCTGCAGGTGTCTCGGCATACATAGCGTAAGCGTTAGTCGCCTGTGAGACCTTATTCAACTGCGCTGTCTGCATGTTGTAGATCTGCACAATAGCCGGAGCCTCTGGGTACTTTTCAAGGAAGCGACGCTGGAACTCTTCATCTGGATTGTTGATAGCCGTGTCGTAGCCGCGCTTCAGTATTTCCAGTTTCTTTCTTGCATCGCCGTACTTGATAAGTGACGGACTGATTTTGTTACCGATAAAGCTGTCCAAAACTACCGTATCAGTCTTGATATCAAAATCTTTGACACCCTTTGCAGCCAAGACGATGTTAGTCAGGTCTGATCCGATACCCGCAAACCCGTCAGCATAAGCGGTCAAGAAGAACCGTACTTGAGCAGGATCAAATTGGTATCGACCTAACGTTGCCTTGTTAATTGTATCCGTGATGTATCGATACATCTCTTCAACGTTTTCTGAACCGCCATAAGCAGGGCCGTACTTGTTGTAGTAATCACGGTAAATAGTCTGACCCGTACCGCTCATGTTAGCGATTGATTCAAAAATAGGACGGGCAACGGTAGGAAGTGATGAGTCAAACAACCAGACCAAGGGCGCATCAATTGGGTTATATCGGGCAATCGGCAACGGCAAAAAGCTATCAGACGCGATAGCGGCAATATTACCCATCATTTGCGCGAAAGACTGATCAGAGTTCCTAAGCGCGGCCACTTGTGCTCCGGCTGCACCGAAGGCTCCCATGCCGAAGCCCCACGGAAATTGGAAGTACTTATCTTTCAGAGACGGTAAGTCGAGCCAGTCGAGCGGAATACGAACGTTGCGTGTCCACAGCTCCTTGCTATCCGAAGCCACCGAGTTCTTTTGCTCGTCGTCATCACCACCCATGCCGCCCAAGGAGCGAGCCATCTCGTACAGCACATAACCCATTCCAAACAAGAAACCCAACGTCATCTGAGCGTTGCGCTTTTGCTGAACGTAGTTATTGAAATAGTTCTTACGAGCCTCTGGGTCGTTTCTAATCTCTTCCGGCAGTTCTTCTAGTACGTCACGTGCATTTCTAAATGCAGGCGCGATAGATTCAAAAGCACGTACAGCACCGGTAGCCGAAGGTCCAAAGAACGCAAACAACGCCGTGGGCCATTTCTCTATACCCTTCTTTTCAAAGTTTGCTGTGTTCTTGGCGAAGCTCAGTGCAAAACGTTCTGCGTCCTCCCCCTTCAACCCCTTGTCAGTTTCAGCAACAGACATGGCGCTGCGGTACGCCTGTACGCGGGCAACGAAGTCAAACCCGTCCATCCACGTATCAAATACCCAATCGACAGCTTCTTTCGTTTTGTCAAACTGTTTACGAGCGATACCTTTGTTTGAATCGTCGAGTAGTTCTTCAAATTTGTTGCGAGTCTGCCAGCTACGGACAATCGACACGCGACCGCCGCGCTCCAAGTACCGGTACGCATCGCGCACAAACGGATCACGCCATGTGTTGGTACTGGGGTTGTAACCACCAATCTTCTTAATCTTCTCCATGTTGCCGCTGTTGTAGGCTCCAGCAACACGAAGCATTTGAGGAATACGAAGCTTGCCGAATACCTCTTTGCCCACTATCGCAAAATACTTAGCGCCGTTAGCAGGTCCCAACTCGTTCGCTATGGCGGTAGAGTTGAAGACAGTATTTCTAATGAAATCATACGGCGCAAACTTGGGCTGATAACGAGTATGACCTTGACCCACTAGGCTGGTAAACGTACGTATGGCAGACATGACTCGGCCTTCGGTGGTCTTCTCCGGCTCCCACTCTGGACGTAACGCTTCGATGATCTTGGGATCATTGACCTGCCAGACTTCGATGTCACCGTTCGGCAAGTAGTTGTAGAACTTGTCCTTACCGACCCACTTTTTGCCGCCCTTGCTGTCGGTCTCTTCGAAGTTGATCTCGCCCTTATAGCGATCATTGAACTTGATGACCCCGACCATCTCGCCCTTGACGTACTGTCTGCCGCTCTTGAAATTAGGCTTAATCAAGTTGATAAGTGTCGGCACGATGTCCGCACGCGCAGCGCGAGTCGCCGCCTTACCGGCGTTGATCATACTCATCATGATCGGACTATCAGGTGCGCTTTCACGACCACGGAAACCCGGCAAGATTTCGTTCGGTACGGTATTTAAATAGAGGACCTGATTCTTTTTCTCGACGCTGGGTTTGACCTTGCCCATCAACGGAACGTATTTGTCCCAGCCATAAAGCTTGATCAGGTTCTTTGCGGGCTGCGTCAGGTGATTAGCTTCAGCATTGAACTGCTGCGTCACCTTGTCGAGTTGAATCAGTGCCTCACGTACAGCCTTGATCTCGTTGCCGTACAGCTTCATCTCCTGCGCCATTTGACGCAAGATTCCGTTGTTGGTCTCGTAGTCCCAATCTTGGATGATGTCGTACGCAGGATCTTCGTAATCGACCGGACGCTTACCCGGTTTACGAGCTTCGCCCTTACGATCCAACTGGCCATACGAAGCGCCAAGCGGGTCAGCGTACTTGTCAGCATCGGCAGACTTACGTGGCTTGCCGTCCGGCCCGATCTCAATACCTGCTAGCTGCAGCAGCCGTGCATAGATGGCGTCACGGGTTGCACCGTCCAGTTCTTGGTTCGTCTGCACAGAGTCGATCAGCATGTCGCGAAGCTGCGCGTAACTGATCAGTTTGTCGCTGCCCTTCAGTCTGACGGACGGCGTGGTCTTCAGTGGCTTCTCTTTGAGGTAATTGGTCAGCCGACGCTGGTCGCTCGTCTCAGCGATAAAGAACATGTCGAGCTTGTCGAGGGCGTCAACAAACTTGAGTCCTGTCTTTGCCTGATAGGCTGTGTACGCCTTGATGACGTTCTGCATCAACGGCGCGATGATCTTTTCTTTTACGTCGTATTTGCCCGCCGACTCATCGTTGGCTGCAGCAAGAGTGTTGCCGCCGTTCTGACCGGAGGCCCAGTTAGCGACTTCAGCCCGATCCATGTCACGCTGCAAAACGCGAACGTTGATCAAACTGTCTTGATACTTACGGATGATCTCTTGGATCCCTTCCTGCGACGTTCTGTTTTTGATGAGGCCACGGAACGTCAGGCGCTCAGCTTCAAATCCCTGCCGACGCTTTCTGACTTGCTCCAGCGGATCGACTTTCGGCTTAGGTGTCTTCTCGGCTTCTTTTGCCGCCAACGGACTGACACCAGTTATCCCCTCTTCTACGGGGGCGGAAAGGATTTCACTGAACGCTTGACCGGTAACATCGAGCGCCGACATGCCATCTGACTTGACCGTAACGCCAAACATGTTGGCCACGGCTTTGACGAACTCCGTCCACAGATTCTTAATGCCATTCGGCAGTGGGACTTCGATCCGCGCAAGGCGAGCCTGAAACATCGGCGAAGTCATGCCGTATGCAACGAACTCGTAGACGCTATCGAAGGCAGGCTCGTACTCACGAACCAACGAGATATCGCCCGTCTGCTGCATGACCAAGTCATATACGCCGATCAGACGCTCAGCACCTAGTCTCTGCTCCGGAGTCAGTTTGCTCTTGTCTAGTTCGTACTGCCGTAGTACCCGCACGGTGCCCGCATGGACCAGCTCGTGCATGACAGCGCCGCCGTTAATTTTGTCGCGGCGAACGTAGATCGTGTTGTTAGCCGGATCGTACTCAGCGTATTTGTGTTCGTCTTTAAGACGTTTAAATGTCTCAAGGTTGGCACCCGGCGTAGCTTCGGTTTGGACTTTGACGTTACCGAAATCGACACTGTTGAGTTTGCGGGCTATCGCCGTGAAGACCGGACGGTATGCTTCCATCCGCTTCGGCACCATGTCCACAGCCGCACGCTTATCAACCAAAAGCTGCGTTACAGTCTTGAGGTCGTTGCCTTCCAACGCCCCGCGCATTTCAAGCGCATACTTGGGTAGGAGTTCTTCATCGCTGAGCTTACGGTCGTAGCTGTCGCGCAGCGAATTAGCGATGCGGTCTTGCTCAATCTGACGCTGGGCACGGTCAAGGGCGACGCCTTCTTGTGTTCTGAGACGCTGCTCACGCAGGTCCATGCCGCGACCAGACTGATCGGACTCAATCTTTTCTGCAGAGTCTTCAAACCGGTCAAGGATTTCCTCGGCCTGCTTGAGGATGAGTTCGTAGCCTTCTGGATTACGTACTGGGTTGGCTTCACGAGCCTGAGTACGAAGGCGATTGACGATGATCGGAGTCGCACGGCGAGCCGTGACCAGACCTTCAATACGACGCAGAACGGACTCATACCGCTCTAGCGGGGTCTCGACAGTCTGCCTCTCTAGTGCAGGGGTTCGGTCACCGCTTCCAGTAACAGATCGGTTAGTAGCGTCTGTAACATTTCCCACTCCCTCGTTGAGAGTTCCCGGAGTTGCGGCTTCTGCGGCGGTGACGGGTTCTCCTGATACAGGTGCAGCAGCGCGTCCTCTACGTCCTCTAGGCTTAGCCTCGACAGGAGCCGCAGCAGTTGGGGCGGGTACTGCAGGTTCTGCATCGATATCTGCCGTCGCGAGTGTTTGCTGTAGGACACGGTTTTGCTCCGCTTCTATGGCGTCATAATCTACTACGGTTTCTTCCGGTGCAGTAGTTGGCGTCGGAGGAGTAGGTTCCGCTGTAACTGTTGGCTCAACTGCCGCCGCTGCTTCCGGTTCAGGCGCTCTAATCTTCTCGACAACAGACTCAAACTTCTGTGCGGTCTCGCTTTCTGGAGCCGGTTCAACTTCTTCAAACTCTGCCAGCAACTGCTCACGCGAAGGCGGTGCAGCCTCACCTTCTGCAACAGGTGGAGCGGGCGGAGCAGGAGTCGCTTCTGGAGCAGGCGTCGCCTCCGGCGTAACTTCTGGCGGCGCTTCTGGTGGAGCTTCCGGCTCAGGTCCGAGACGACGTGATGCCAACTCACCAATACCACCAAGGCCAAGACCTGCTAGTCCCTCTAACGTTCCGGCACCGACAGCGCCACGGAATGTGGGGACATCTACGCCTTCACGCTGCAGGGCGATGTTCTGAGCAACTTGCTCTTGACCTGCTTGAATTGCTTCCGGCGCGGCTTCTTGAGCTGCTGCCTTCAGTACAGTCTTCTTGCTAATGTCGCCAGCAATGGCTTTGGCTACGTTGGATTCAATACCGAACCGACCCGCAGCGCCGCCGATCACGGTGCCTAGCAGGATCTGATCAAGGTTCTCGCCGCCGTACTCTTGCGCCAGTATGGCCTTCTTTTCAGCATCTTCTGGTGACGCGCCAAGGTCAGTAAGAGTCTGCTTGACCTCGTCATAGATTGAACTTTTGACCGTGCCCGCGCCCATGACGGCACCAACACCAGTCGAAGCAAGGAGTGCCGGGGCTTTGAGCAACTGAGCCGCAAGACCGCCCGCAAGCGTTGGAGCCGCAGTACCCGCAGCCTGCGCGATGAAATCAACCGGTGCCGTACCAAACGCTTCGAGCGCCGCCATGACCTGAGAGCCAACGCCCTTGTCCTCGGCTTCCTTCATGATCCGAGCAATTTCTTGCTGGTCATTCTTGGCTTGTGCGCTGAGC
>Ga0181363_1000135_pt1 | contig 21247 bp, 20 predicted proteins | sample Fa13NDMLBSN_FD_130109 | JGI IMG/M metagenome (GOLD analysis project Ga0181363, IMG submission 130109) | Freshwater viral communities from Lake Michigan, USA - Fa13.ND.MLB.S.N | ecosystem: Environmental > Aquatic > Freshwater > Lake | place: USA: Michigan | collected 2013-09-23
GATGAGGCTAAGGCACATGCCCGTCGTGTAGGACGGCAGGGCATAGGCCAGCGTGCAAGCGTAGGTGTCATCGCCGCCAGCGTCCGTACAGGTATTGTCAGCGCCGCTCTGCGTGTTTGCACGAGTGGACATTACGGTGGTGTCGGCGGTGATGGCGTTACCGGGGAGCGTGATGCCACTGCCAGCGGTGTACGACGACCCAGGGGGAGTTGCCCACGTCCCATCGCCCCTCCAGTACGTCGTACCTGACGCCGACGACCCGCTGTTCAAGTTGGTGACTGGTAGGTTGCCTGTCACCCCTGTCGCCAGAGGAAGCCCAGTGGTGTTCGTTAAGGTGCCAGAAGATGGCGTGCCAAGTGCTGGAGTGACAAGCGTAGGAGATGTGCCGAACACCAAGGCACCACTGCCAGTCTCTCCTGTCACGGCGGCGGCTAAATTCGCGCTGGATGGTGTACCAAGCCATGTCAGTATGCCGCTGCCGATAACGAGAGGGTTTATTACGGTGCCGTTCGATGAATAGTAGCCGAGGTTACCGATAAGGCCGGATGCTACGGTTCCACTTCCACCAGATCCGCCAGCGCCGTATAGTTCCCAGGTATACGTCGAAGCCGCTGTATTCCCGCACACGTAGAACGTAGCGTAAGCAGCGGCCCCGTTTGTTCTGGCATAGACGTTACCGACTTCATTAGCGGCATCGCAATCAGTTGTCGGTGGAGCACCTGACCCAGTGATCACTTTACGGGCGATGCCGTATTGACCAAAGACAGCGCAAATCGAGAGAAAGAATACAGCAGCTAGTCGTACCATCTACGGCTATCATACTGTATTTAAGCCCTCTTTAACTCTCTCCACACGACAGCTTGCGATACGTTCAACGCTTTCGCGATAGCGTGCGTTGACACGCCAGCCGCCTGCATCTCCTCAGCAATCTTGCGGTCAAAGACTTTGCGCGGACGACCGAACTTCACGCCTTTCTTCTTGGCGTTTTCTATTCCGGCTTTGACGCGAGTGCGAAGCGTCTCTTTTTCCATCTCGGCTATCGCCCCGAGGATAACCATCACCGCTTTCCCAAGCGGGACACTGGTGTCTAAGTTTTCTTTGATCGATACAAACTCGACGTTGTAGGCGCGGAATACCTCGATCATCTCAAGGAGGTGCATGGTATTGCGGGCGAGCCGGTCAAATCGCCACACCACCACACGATCGACGCGGCCAACCTTGATGTCTGCCATCAGGCGATCAAGCGCGGGGCGCTCTCGCTTGGATCCAGACACCCCGATATCCGAGTATTCTTTCAGGTTTATCCATCGGCGGGCGGCGCAGTGCAGTTGAAGGTCTTCGGTCTGCATTTCGACGTGTTGGTCTGAGGTGCTGACCCTGGAATATAAAGCGGTGGTCATGGCTTATCCACCTCATCCTGCTCCAGCCACTGCTGCACAATCGCAGCGGCAAGGGCGGTTGGCTGCATACGGCGGTCGAAGGCTGACTGCCGGAGTTGATCGTATGTTTTTTCATCGAGCGATAGATTGACGCGGTGTGGCTTTCCCATGCCCCACAGTACCATGGTTACGGAGTTACCGCAAGCCCCGCGAAAGTTCGTTCGCCTGCCGCGCCAACTCCAACTTCGCCTCCCGATAATCCCGCAGCATCGCCCTGGCGTCACCTGGGTCCATAGCTCCCGTATTCATCGCCTCGCGAAGCAATTTCTCTTGCTTGTTGATCGCCTGGATGCGCTTGTAAATCGGCGACTGTGCTTTCTCGTACTGCGCTAAATTAACGCGCTCGTCGGTCGGTTCCAGCCCAGCCTTTAGCGCGTTCTTCGCCTGTACGCCTTTGTCGGTCGTCTCGTAGTACGTGGCGAGTTCTTTGCCGGAATCTTCGCGCTGGAAGAAGCGCCCGAATACAGGAAGGTCGTGCGGCATCTTCTCGTCCATCGAGAGCGAAGCGGCGGCTTTGTCTGGATTGGCGAGGAGGCTCAAGAGTTGCGTCCCGTAGATTCCTAGAGCGCCGCCGTAACCGCGCAGTAGATGGTCAATCTGAAGTGGGGATAACTGGTCGGTATGCTCGCCAATCTTCTTCGCTAGTTCCGAGGTGTTCTCATCAAACCGCTGCGACTTCTCTCGGTCACGCATGTACTCCGGTTCGATTGCCTTGCCCCGGAAGTCGCTGAAATTGCTAGCTACCTCCTTGTAGGGTTTAATCGCCTGCGGAACTACGTCCATTTTAATGGTAGATTTCAGGAACCTGTCGAATGCGCCCAAGAACTCTCTACCAGTATCGTGCCCCATGTACATGGCGACCAGCCGCTCCGGCACCACCTTAGCGATATACCCTGCCTCAAACGGGATCTTGACCTTGAACGCTTCCCCGTTCGTCATCGGGATAAACCAGTTGGCATCACGCTCCTCGTCGGTAGCGTTTTGCCACGCTGGCATTTGGCTCGCAGCGACTGAATACAGCGCAGACAGAGCCGCCATCGTGGCCATTCTCGTACCCAACTGCTTCTGCATTTGCGGGTTCGCGCCACGCCCTTTGACCCCCGCGCGGTACAGCACGTCAGCACCCTGCCATGCGGCGTTCTGGAAGGGGATGAGAGCGTTGACCAATTGCACAGCTTTATTATTCCCACGCCGACCGAAGTTGAGCAGTTCTCTCGCCTCATACTGCGCCTGCGCCTCATCGCCACCAGTCCGCTCCATCACGGCGCGGTACACGGTGTCGCGAGTCAAGCCTTCCGACTTGTTGGAGAATTTATCCAGCTTGTTTTTGTATCCCTTTAAGCCGGTGTCGCCAGCGTATAGTGAGCGCAGGTTGGATCCCGTGCTGGCAGCGCCACCCTCACCGCGAATGCCCCCACCTACAATCCCCAGTTTCTCCAGCGATTGAAAGGACGGGCGATTCTTGATAGCCGCCGCAGCCGACTGGAGAATCTGCTGCATCGGGAAGTCCGTATAGCCCTGCAACCAAGCCATAGTGGAGTCGCGCACGGGGTTGTTGATCATGAATACTGGATCATGTGTCACCATGAACCTCAACGCATTCGACGGGAAAGCTGCTACCTTTAGCGCCGTACTCGATGGCAGGCGGCTGCTGGTGATGGAGGCGTAGAGGATCGGATCCAGAACCTCAAAGTGCTTCTCCTTGCCGTCCACCCAGACTTTCATGTTCGGTTTGCCGGGGACAGGCTTTGGTACCTGCTTGATGTACCCAGTCTTCAAGCCATCGCGAGCCACCCGCTGCATAGCCACGTTCTTCATGGCCATTGAAGTGATCATGTTTACGTTGCGGACGATATTGTCGGTAGGGTCGGCGATCTCCAGTTCGCTTCCCTTTAACCGCTCAATACGCGGCGTACTCGCCATCGTCGACCCGGAAGACGGGAAGTTCGCCTCGCCGTCATCGGCCACGCGGTAAAACGGCAGGTACAGATCCTTCTTGAACTTCGCCGCCGTCTCTGCGTCGAGGTATCCGGATGCCTTCCAGGTGTCCACCATCTCATCGTTGAACGCCTTCCACCGCTTGGCGTAATCGGCAATCTGTGGATCCCTGCCGTATGCCGTCCATGCAGCGATCTGCTGCGGAGTAATCTTCTTCTCGCGGCCTTCGTTCAGCAGCTTCTCGCCACGTGATGCCGCGAGGTAGTGGAACAGTTGATCTAGTTTCTTGTTCTCGTAGGCTTCCTTGAACACCACAGCCGGAGCGTTCTTAGAGTCACCGCTGGCTTTGAAGTACCCGTTGCCGGGAGTGCCAATCAGCTTTACCGCGCCGTTCGTCAGCCCAGCCGCCGCCATGTCGATCGAGGCGTCCGCGTTGCGCACTGCCGCTTCTGACCCGCTGCGAGCCGTGGTATCTCCAGCCTTGTAGCCAAGTTCAGCCACGCCAGCCCACATATCCAGAATATTCTGCCGTAGCTTCAGGCCAATACCGCCCAGCTTATCCTCGCGGATGAAGGCGTCCTTGGTCTTCTGAAGACGGCTGCGCTCGTCTGGTTTGGCGAATACGGTGCCACCCTCTACGGGGAGTTGCGGGATGACCGACTTCCGCTCTACTTCCCCGGCAGCTTCGGGGGCTTGATCTTCGGTGAGGTAATCGCCGAGTTCGGTCGAACGCCCGTTGACTGTGTTGGCGTTGACGTTTTCTTGCGACTGAAAGACCGGCTGATTTGTTTGCCCATTTGGGATCTTAGAAGTGCCATATGCTGTTTTCTCGTATTCTTTGAGCGTTCGTGGGGCTGGCGGAGGAGGTGGCAGATTAGCAGGGCGGCTACCGATATCGCCAGTTCGGAAGGACTGAAGTACATCATTCGTGTTCTGGAAGCCTTTGCCGCGTAGCACGTTGCCCAGGCGGTCGACAGTGCCAAGTACTTTGCCGACGATCGACACGGCTTCAGGCGTCCCGTTGATTTGGCCAGCAGCGTACTTCTCGATGCCGCGTGCAACGGCTTCCTCGTTGACCATCTCCGTATTGCCGCTGTAGAGCTTCATGTATTGCTCTTTTTCTTGCGGCGTGAGGGACGTGTTCGGATTGAAGGACTTGTTGAGGATCTTCCACTCAGCGTCGTTGAACAGACCCATCTGCTTCATGCCATGGACCGATTCGTGATTCAACGTTCTCAGTAGGTCGGCTTTCGACTTGCCGTTGAGCGCGAGTTGCACTACGCGATCGGCGTAGGAACCTTGGGCGTTGGGTATATTATCGATCAACCTAGTCGAGAGTAAGTCGTCAACGCCAAGCGCTTTCATCTCTGCGAAAACGTCGAGCGCGATCTGCGGCTTAGTTCCAGCTTCGATCTCTTGGCGGAGTCCGTTGACGGTGTAGGTGGTGGGGGTGGGGGTGGTTGGGCTTTTCCCAGCTATCGAGTAACGAGACGGTGCAGTTTTGTCAACAACGACAACCGCTGGGAATGACTTCGCCCCCATTATTTTAAGGGCATCATACCGATGAGCGCCCTCAAGGATGTACGGGCCTTGGTCGTCAATAGCAACGATGAGTGGGTTGATCTCTTTCGAGTTTGAAATCTCTTCAGCCAAACCTTTCGTCCGCTTGTTAACACTTGGCGGCGCTTCAAACTCAGACAGCGGAATCTCGCGAACCCCAGGCAATACCTCATAGTCGTCAAAGGTGGCGTCGATCGACCCCATATTTGGCGTGTCAGGTCTGACCGCCCTACCATCAACTACGCTACCGGCTTTTGAGAATTTCTTATCTACAAACGTCTCGTCTAGCCACTCCTGTTTTGTTGGGGACTCGATGCTGAATCTCGGCGCACCCGGCTGGTCCATGGCCAGCTTCGACGGTTCGGCGATCGTGCCTTCGTCGGTGAGTTTAACGTCAGGGTACGTGGCTGTCTTGCTGTACAACGGCGTCTCGGGCTGCACTGGCTGCGGCTTGGCGTCGATCTCAGCCTGCTGCGTAGCGGCTATGTCGTCGAGGTTGACTGACGGCGGCGGAACCTCCGCCTGCTTTGCCTTTTGCCCGTAGTCCTCCATTGGCAGTGCGTCCATCTCGACCGGCATCGGCGTGTCAGGGATCAACTGCTGCATCCGCTCGTTGTACGCCTGCGCATCGAGTTCAGCTTGCTGCTTGGCGTTCAGCTTAGGCGTGGGCGGAGTTGCTACTTCCTTCTTGGGTACGTTGTACCCGCGCGGCATATCCACCATCGGCCTAGTCGGCTGTTCGGGCGTCATCCCTGCCAGAAGTTCAATCAGAGGATCACCCCCTTCCCCGCTCCGAACAGCCACGGAATCTACACCCGTAAGCGGCGCTACCGGCTGGGAGGGTACTCGCTCGCGGCGGGACATGACATCCTTACCGACACGCCTCGCCCGCACCCCAGCCAAAGCCTCAAGCACAGCACCAGCGCCGAACCCACCAACAAAGTTTTCTACCGTACCCTCGTATGGATCCTGCTGCTCGTTGTATCGCCCTTCAATTTGATTCTGAAGGTAGTTCTGTAGCGTCTCGACCGGGGCTTCAATAAGCCCAGTCCCAATCGCACGGCTGGCCTGCTTGCGGAGCCCGCTCTCAGCCGCCTCGCGTGCCATGTTTAACCCTTTGGGAGCAAGGCGACCCAGCAGTCTCTCCGCAGGCAGAAATTCCAATAGCCCCGGAGCAGTGCCCCATCGAGCCGCTGAGGTTTCCTCTTCCGGCGTGACGTTCATGCCTTGAGCACGGTTCTCTTGAGCGCGTTGCACCTGCTCAGCCGAGCCTTGCAGCATACCCATGGCGGGGCCAGCCAAGCGAGCCAGAAGCGCAGGGGCCTTGAGCGCATTCGCCGCCATACCGGGGCCGAGCATTGTGGCAAGGTTGCCCGCAATCTCTCCGCCTTGACGCGCGATACTGTCCTCGTAGCCGGGGTTCGCTTTGAAGTTTTCAGTGAGTCGGTTGTTCCGAATCGTCTCGCCAATATCCTTGAGGGTCTGGTTGTCGAGGATGCCACCAAGCCCTGACGGGACAGCCGCGATACCTTGCGCCGCTCCGGACCACACGCCTTTTTGCGCTTCCCAGAGGTGGCCCAGTGCGTTCGTCTCCGGCTTCGGCTGTGGCGCAGCCTTGACCCCCTTCTCCTGAATCAGCCGCGCAACCATCTGCTGCACATAGTCAGACGGCCACGAGTCGTCGTAAGCTACATTCGCTCCGAGTTCAGGTACGAAGAGTTTCTTTTCCATTTAGCGGCGGTTCCACGGCAAGCTATCTCTGAAGCTAACGCTGGGCTGCTGATCCCAACTACCAGTAGCGATCCGGCCATCGAATTGCTTGGGTGGCTGTTTGGGCGGAGGTGGTGGCAAAGTATACGTCGCTGCATTCGGGTTGTAGTCTGGAGTTCTTGCGCTTCCTCGCCCGAAAGTTCTCAGATCAACCAGCTTCCCCAGCCCCTCTAACGCTCCGGTCCCTAGATCACTGCCCCCCTTGCGCTTCTTGCTCATGCCAGGGATCGAGTCTTCCATAGCCGCAGTTCGCTGCTCTAAGATCGATTGCGCTCGCTGCCGGAACTCATCCGCTCGCGCCCGTAGTTCAGCCTGGCGCAGCCGCCCTACGTCATCTGGCTTATTCGTTAAAGGCTGAATCTTCTCTGCCATCGCCTCGTAGTGGTCTGCGCTTTTGGCAAGGTCGTCATACAGGGTATTTAGGTTTCGCAGCCCCTTGTCCATTTCTTTGCTGGAGTCTCCGCCGCCGCCTTTACGCGGCCTGGAGGAGCGAACCTTTTCAACTTCAAGCGCTTGCCCGTGCTTCAGAAATTGCAGTGCCAATTCTCGCTGATAACGAGCGTCCTCTTTGGCCCGCTCCCTTGCGTCCATGGACCCCTGCAATGCCGCCTGGCGGTCCATCATCGACCGCTCTCGATCACCCGTCAGCACTTCCTTTTGAAGCATCGCCTCGATCGAGTTGTTGTACTGCCGGTCGACGTTGTACCCAGACTGCTCTGTGCGGTTAGCGTCGATCGCGTAGTCTTGCAGGCGGTCGTTGTGGCGCTGGATACCTTCCATCGCCTGGAGTCGCTTCCCAGCAGCTTGATTAGCAAGAGCCACGTTGCGGTCTTTGTCCTGCCGCCACCCGCTAAGAGCGCCAACGCCGCCTTCACCCAGCGCCCCCAAGAAATCAGGACGCCGAGATGCTGCCATGGACAACCCGAGGTTCATCAGGATCTCGCCAAGGCCCATCTTCTTGTTCCGATACTTCTCTTCGTCAGCCCCGTACTTGTCAGCCACTGCCTTTAACGGGGATTCCCCAGTCAATTCCCGCAACTCTTTCAAGTTAGCGGCAACCCCTCGCGCCTTGTTCAACGGCACTTTCATCTGTTGCCTAAATGCGTTATGAGAGGCGTCGTTCATTGACGAGTAACCCGGCAACCCCATCCCCAACATAGACTCATCCACTTCGGATGGGCCAGAGGAACCAGCCATGCCAGCGAAGTACGGAGTCATGTCAGCTACGCCCAACTCGTTGCCACCATCGCCACCGCCCTGCATCTGAGAGAAGTAGCCAGCCAGATTAGCTAACCCACCCCCAGCCATCTGCATCGGCGGCTGGGCCTGCTGCTGCATAGGCTGCTGTTGAGGTTGAGCCAACTGCTGCGCCACGGGAGGCTGCTGAGGCATCGCCTGAGCCTGCGCCCCTTGGAACGCCTTTCTCATCGAAGCCCTCCGCTGCATCTCAGCGACGATCAGATACGGCGGTACATCAGTCGGGCGCTGCTGCATTTGAGCGAGCGCCTGATCAGGAAGAGACTTCAATTGATCGGCTTGCTGGATGAGATTCATTCCCTACCCTCCCTGACTCGTTCGATATGCGCCGAGCGCCGCTGTACCAAGCCCAGCAATCTGCGAGAGCGGATTCGTTTTCTGGAACTGCACGCCCTCTTGGTTATACCCCATCGGAACTCCAGACAGCATCGACTGCAACCAGTTCATCTGCTGATACGGGTAGTTCTGCTGGTTCGTCCAGTCCTGATACCCCAGATCCAGAGCCCCCTGCGTTCTCGTGTCGATGCCCGCACCAGCCTGACCCATCGACTGTAACCGGAGAAGTTCCTGCGCCTGGGCGAGACGACCAAGATCCGCACGGCTTTGGCCGATCGTGTTTGCCGCGAGAGCCGAATTAGTCTGCTGCCCCATGGCGTTCAGCCGGTTTGTGAAGTTGCCCTGTCCAGCTTGCTGCTGCAACTGATCCGCCTTGGCAAGTGCATCGAGAAGCGTCGTGTTCTGCGATAGCCGCGTGTTCTGGTTGGCTTGTGCCGCCGTGAGCCCGCTCTGTCGAGCCAGCGCTTGCGTCTGGAGAGCAGCGTTCTGATTCGCCTGCCCCGCAGTGAGGCCAGCATTCTGATTGGCAAGCTGAGACTGCATGTACTGGTTCGCGCCCAACTCCTGCACGCCGAGAGCAGCGCCAAGGTTAGCCTGATTCGCCTGCTGGAGAGCGCCCTGGTTGGCAAGCTGAGCCTGTAGGTTCACTCCCTGATTCTTCGTCGCGGCGTCCATGTACGCCCCCTGGTTAGCAAGATTCGCTTGCTGGCCAAGGGTCGCGCCAAGCTGCTGTGTGCCAAGAAGCGCCTGCAAGTTCGCTAGCGTCGTAGCCTGCCCAGCACCCTGATTCGCGAGTGCCGCTTGGTTGCGGCTTGAAGCGTTGAATTGTCCACCCTGGTTCCGCGCGGCTTGGTTCAACTGCGCGATATTCATACCGACGCCCTGATTTGCAAGATCAGCCTGCATCCGAGAGTTGACGTTGAACTGCTGCCCAGCCATGCTAGCGCCACGGTCACGCTCGTACTGCTGCTGCGCGTTCTCAAAAGCCGCCTGTGAGCCAGTCGCCTGAATCTGATTTAACAGATTGGCGCGATCTCGTTCAGCTAGAGAGTCAGCAACAGCCTGACGATTTCCACCGAAAGCCCCTGCTTTGATCGCCGCAGCAGATCGATTGGCGGCAGACTCCCGGAAGTCGCGGTTGGCCTGATCGCGCTGCACATCGACGACCGACTGCATGTACGGAGACATGTAAGCGTCCCGCACGCCAGTATCGATAAACCGACCTGCGCCAATTTGTCCAGCATTTACATTGGAAACTTGCCCAGGCCGGATAGTCGAAGCCCGATACTGAGCGCCATCTACGTTCCCAGGCCCCTGCGCCTGATATTGGTTGAGCGACTGCCCGCCAATATAAGTAGGGCTGATATTAGACGCGCTTGTATCGACAAGCTGTGGGCCTGCCATCTGGTAGGAGGTGAGTTGAGATGTTCCTACGCCCAGCGGGGACTGAAGTTGCGGAGCCTCAAGCTGCCCTAGCGAGATGTCGCCAGCCTGGAACATTGACGGGTTGTCGGCGATACGCCCCAGCGTGGTACCAAAAGTAGACTGCAATGGAGACTCGTAGCTCGCGTTACCAGAGCGCATACTGGCATCAAGAGCCAATTGTCCAGCCGACTGGAAGGTGTCACCCGCGATACCGAGAGGCGTAGTGGCTTCACCTTGCGCGTTACGGCCTTCAGCAATTGTCCCGTTTTGGTTGAAGTACGACGGGATATTGCCATACCCGGAGATGGCATTGCGGGTCAAGTCACTGGCCTGCAAGAAGCCGTTGTTGTCAACTTGGCCTTGGTTCCCCATGCCGAGGATGCGCTGGCCGCCATACGCCTGATAAGGATTAAACGCACCAGCCTGCATCCCTGGAGGAGTTGGGCCAGGGCCGGAGATATTACTCATGCCAAGCGCCCCAGTTGGCGATAACTGGTCCTGTGTGTACATGGGTGTGCCACCAACGCCATCGTCTAGCATCTGGCTCTTGTTTTGCTGCGGAGTAAACGGATTCCAGTTCTGCTTCGGTTGCGCCCCCGCAAACGGATTCACCGCCCCGCCCTCAGCGTACTTCACGATGCCGCCTTGCGCGAATCCGCCCGTATCGCCGCCGTAGGAGCGAATCTCCTGCCGCAGATTATCGAGCGCGAACTTCCGCATCCCTTCGTCGTCGGCGAACCGCTTGTTGATGTCAGCGATCAAACCGGCGTTGTGCATGTTTGACCCACCGGCATCGATCATCGCCTGCGAAGGTGGAGCACCGGGACCGACCGTGTTCGTGTAGACTACGTGACCGCCCATCTGCCGCGCCAAATCCTGTGCCACGGAATCATCGGCATACTGCGCCGGATTATAGCCACCTTTTTCAGCTTGATCGGCCCCGGCAAAGTTTGCTGGCTTGGCGGCAGTGAACATCGCAGGAGCCTGAGAGGTGCCGTGCGGAGTCTGGATCAACTGCGAAGGAACGCCACCTGGGTTCGGATTGAGCCCTCCCGTCACTGGAGGAGGAGCGGGCGGCGCAATCCCCGTACCGACTGGCGGCGGAGTCACCATAGGGTTCGGGTTCCCGACCGGGAGAGTGCCCGTGGGTGGGGTAGTGATGACGCCATTAGGCCCAGCGGTAGAAGGTGGCGTGACTGTCGGCGGAGTTGGGGCGGGAGGCTGTCTCGTCCCGGTCGAGATGTTGATCGGAAGGTTTACGCCAGGGTCGACCGTCATTGGCGCAGTGTACGCGCCAAGTGGGGTTCCACTGCCACCCAGGAAGACGCCGCCGCTAAGCATCTTTTCAATCGCCTCAGCCGCCTTCGCCAACCCGCCACTCGCATACTGTACTCGATTCGACAGTAGTTCCTCGAATGAATCGGCAGAGTCACCAATGTCTCCCATGCCAGCGATTTGAGAGAGGTAATTGTTGATGTTTTGCTGATTGCCGGGGTGGTGAGTATCAGGCTGCGCCGTGGCTGCTGGCGGTTGCGTTGGCATCGGCTGATTCTGGTTCGCTGCTCCAGGGAATTGCGCTGTAGGGATCTGCATTTGCAGATACTCAGGGCGGAACACCTGCCCAAACGCTGCGTTCAGCAACGCTTTTCGGTACCCTTTTAGTTCCTCTGGAATATCGTTGATATTTACGGACGATGCTACTTCGGCCATTACATGCCCCCCATCCGAAGCGGCTTCGCCTGCTTCTTTGTGCCAGTCTTTTGCATCCGAACCATGGTCAGTAGTTGGTCCAGTTTCTTGCCGCCTGCTTCAGTGGACCCGTCGCCCATCATGCTCACTACGTCAGCCGGGATCACGTACTCGCCAACTGACAACCGAGCAGGGATAGAATCATCCAGCCCAGTTCCAGGGCCTTGAACGCGACGACCATGCGCCATCGGTTGGCCTTGCTGCTGCATTTTGGCGAGCATCGCGAGGACAGTTTCCTTAGCCTTGGATTCCGTCATTTGACCGCCTTGAGCGAACCCTTGGCCCATCTTATTTACCTGCATCGGCGGCTGATACCAGTTGTGCTGTCTGCCTAGAAGATCGATTCGCGGGTTGGTGGCGTCGTAAACCTGATCAGAGATGGATGACAGCGTTGTCGTCGGCGGCGCAAAGGAATACTGGTCTTTCACTCGCTGCTCGTTGCGCTTATCCAAGTGCTCGCCAGCCTCGGACGCAGTAGCCTTTTTCTTCGATCCTGGCACAAACGCCGATCCAAACATCGTGGCCCCGGCAAGTGGCATAAGGATAGGCAAGGCCGCTCCACCAGTAAGGACACCTGCGACGCCGATACCAAGACCAGTCAATAGCGTCTTCCACGAGAACGCCTCTGGCAACCCGGTCTTTGGGTTCACCGTCGTCTTTCCTAAAACAGCCTCAAGCGTCTTCAGTTCGTTTGGCTGAATGTGCATGAGCTTGGTATCGCCATTCCGCCCCTGCTTCTCAAGGCGTTTGGCTAAATGATGTAGGGACACAAGCGAACCTCTATGAGACGGTTACGTTATTCACTTTGACCCGAACTCGGAATGACGGCATAAACACGTCCTCCGACCGGGCCACTTTCAAGAATCCGCTTGCATCGACGTAAACACCATTTACCGGCAACCCATATCCACTCTCCGCCACGTCGATGAATTGAAGCGAAGAGGCGACCAAATCGCCTGGGTTAAATACATTATCTATCAATTGGTTCAGCTTGCGAATGATCTGATTGAAATCTTCTCGCTTGTAGTCGCCTGGGGGAATAGGCAGAGCCGCGACTTTAACCTTTAGGTTCATGACTTCCCGCCATCCGGCCTGATCTCAAGCCTCTGCGTGCCGAGCCGCCACCCCATATTTTGCGAACTGGACGACACTCGCAATGCAAACTGCCTACCTCGCACACGGACAAACTTCTCTGTCGTATCCTGCATCACCTCAGAGGTATAACCGACTGAAAAGTCTTGGCCTGGGAAATTGCGTCTCAGCAACTCAAACGAAGCCGTCGCTGTATCGTTTGTTCCAGTGAAGCTGATATCCGGTATCAACCGCTTGATAAACGCATACTGCTCGCCTTCATTTACCGTAAGGTCTGACCCCTCAATATACGGCTCCATAGCTATGCCATCGGCGTTTGTCCCGTAGTCGTGGATATAGATGTATCCGTCGTTTGTAGCGATCGGGTACCCGCCAGAGAATGACGTGTCATACCAAAATGTTCTGTCGAGCGTCCCAACAGCCCATACGGCATCAATGTAATTGAACGTCACATAACGATCGTTCTCGCTCGAATTAGCGCTTGGGTACAACCACCATATCTCGTTATACCGGACGTTGGTACCGCAGACGATTTTGTACCGCTGCTGAAGGTTGATGTCGTTGAATACGTAGTTCTGCACGGTACAAGGCATAGTCGTCACGCTGCCCGTGTACACCTTGAACTCATTGATGTCCATCCAAAACACCGTGTTCCGCGCCTCTGCCGCCGCGTTAGGCCCTACGATCGATACGCTTTCACCCATTAAGGTGAACCCAAATGTGTAGGGTGGCCCGACGAACTGCATTGTAAAGAGAGTCTTGTCGGTCCAGATAACCGTTTCCTCTCTAGCGCGGATTCCGGTAATGATCTGCGACCCAGAAGAGAGCCTGCTACCACCAGCGGTAGTTTCTCGCGTAGGCTCCCACTCCAGCGCGTCTTCGGATGAGCACCATCTAATCAGCATCAGGTCTTGCGTTGTCGAGCCATACTCGTTGGCTCCTAGCACCACAATCGCCCTGTTTATATCAGAGACGAACACTTCAGCGCCGATGACCGGAGCCTGATTAGACCCAGGCATATCAGAAAGAGCGATAGCCCGAACGCCGGTGCCCGTGCTTGCCGTCCAGTAATAGATACCGCCGCCACGCACGCAAGCCACAAGGTCTTCGCCAAAGTTATCCATTGACCAGATGCGAAGTTGTCCAGTGCTAACGCCAGAGGTTGAGGGTGATCCCCATGTCCCGCGCCCCCAGGTCCCAGTTCCCCATCCAGTACCGAACACCTGTGTATTGGGACCGACGTTAATTTGGTATGTTGCCACCACGGCTGCACCGCCACCACTCACGCCGCCTGCCGCAGAAACCGCCCCGGAAACTTCGATAACGTAAGAATCGTCATTGATCACCTCAGCCACGACCTGCTCAGCGTTGAGCATCCCTGTTGTATAGTTGTCAAACGCGGTTGCGCCGGAAAATGTTACATAATCTCCGACGACAACTCCGTTGGCTGTGTCGCTGACAATGATCCGGTTAGTCCCAGCGCCTTCCGTCTCAAGCGGGTTAAGTCCAAGCGTCACAGTTCGGCGGATAGGGGTGATGTCAAAGCAAGCCCCACCAGTCTCCACGTACAACTTGGATTCAGTGCCAATTCCGGTATAGTTTATACCGTCAAGCGTGGTCCATTGGTGGAGGCAGCGGCAAGAACCGACGAACTGAGTGCTGGAATACTTGCTCCAGCCTCCGATTGTTTCAGGGTATCCGAGCCGAAAGCGAATCTTGTCGCAGGAGTACCATCCGCCAGAGTTAGAGTAGTCGGTGAGATCAGCCACTATACCGGCGCGGAACTGTAGATTCTGCAATGGCATTAAATTTTATTTGCTGTCCCTATCCATCCGACTACGCTACCCCTAGCGATGATCGGAACTGCCTTCATCCTGACTGGAATCACCTCTCCGCTTCTCGTCACGTACCTTGAGTTCAGGCCAAAGGTAGCCCCCTCAGCCACGATCCGATTCCACTCGGAGAACACATGCGGCTGGTCATCTGGATGGATCAGGTTCTTCCAGTTGTTGCCCACGAACTCAGGTTCGGAATACTCCAATAGATCGCAAAGTAAATTATTCGCCGCTGTGCATCGCCCGCTCTCGTCGGAGTGCCAACTCGGTTCCCCATACGCCATACGCCATCGGACTTGATGCGTAGCAGCCAATTCATCTACCGCAACGCTCAGTTGATCCACCTTGGTTGATGTCCGGTCGATGGCATCTCGCAGGGATGACCCACCGTTAGGCTTGACCTCCCGCATTAAAGCATTGACCTGTTCCGGTATAGCCGATACGGCCTCTAAACCCTTCAGCAAAGCGTACATCTGTTTAACCACTTTCCATGCCACCGGCATGTATTTTATTGCCAGAATCACAGCGGACCCAGCGATGAAAATGGATGGAAATTTATCCTTTAGTTGGTCCAAGCATGATCCGTTCTTACTGCGAAAGAACCTTCACCCTCTTGCAAAGCTCCTTCACTGCCGCGAAGAGAACACCAATCGCATCCACAGTTGAGATCGAGGTATCATTTGCTCCGACCTGAAAAGCCGCTTTGAAATCTTGAGCCGTTGGCCCGATGTGCTCTACCCCAGGCTCAGCTTTGTATTGCCACTTGTTCACATCAAGCTGACTGATTGACTCCAGAATATCCTCGGTAGAAACTTCCGAGAAATCTTGCTTCAGCGCCACATCGGAGGCATTTGTCCATGTGCCACCAGCCGTGACGTAAGCGCCAGAAGCCATCTGAAGAGGACCGAGAGTAGGCACTACGCCGAAGCCTACGTCGCCAGCCGATGTGACCCTCATCCGAATATTGCCAGACCCGTCAGCCAGGATAATGTTGTTTGAAGATGTGGCGATAGCCGTCCCGTCATAGCACCCAAGTATGACGTTGTTCTGCCCGGTGGTAATCGCTGACCCAGCCGTATTCCCGACCGCCGTGTTGTTGCTGCCGGTCGTCAGGTTAAGGGCTATGTTGCCCACCGCAGTGTTCCCATTGCATCCTGAAGCCGCATACAAAGCCGTATACCCAATCGCGGTATTGTATGTCCCTGTCGTCTGGAATGCCGCCGAAAAGCCAAAGGCCGTGTTAAACGACCCGCCTGTAAACAGGTACCCGGCGTAGCTCCCCATGGCGGTGTTTCCAGTTCCAGTTGTATTGGACACCAACGCATTAAATCCGACCGCCGTGTTTGTGGCCACAGATGCTGCCCCACGGCCAACCGAAACTCCATTGAAGCTGGAGTCAGCGGATCCAGAGATAGCGCCAGTTACGCTCAGCGTTCCACCGACAGCCATAGACCCGCCAAAGGTTGGACTAGGCATCACCTCGGCCACATTGGCGTTTGTGCCAGTGCCGTCCAGCTTAACTATCTTCGTGTACCCGCTGGCGACCGTAACAGTCGAGCCGCTACCACTGCCCTGCTTGATGATGACGCTGAACCCGCCAGAAGTGCTGTTGGTAATGAAGTACCACTTTTCGGCATCGTTCGGCGTTACCGTTACCGTGTGATTCGCAGCCAGCGTGCCGTTGAATACAATGCTGCGATTCCGGCCATCGGATGAAGCGCCGCTAGTGATAGCAAGCGTAGAGGTAGTCCCGGTGAGAGCGACAGCAACCGAGCCATCCAAAGCCTCGTCAATCAGACTCGTCCCACTGGCATTCCAAAGAGAGCCCCAGGTATTCGGATTTTCACCGTCTGCTGGGAGAACGAAGCCATTATTCTGAGTGTAGCTAGACGGCATTGAGCACTGTCCCCCAAGTCATCAATCCAGAATTTGCCGTAGCAGCCGGGGCCGTGACGGTAAACGTCGACGCCGAACAGGACTTGTTCGACCCAAAATCCAGGATCATCCAAGCTGGATTGCCAGCCGCCGTGTCGTCGTAGATCATCGCACCTCTCGCCGTAAATGTCGCCGCCGCCCACGACACGCTTGCCGGGTTGACGATAACCACGGTCCCGTTGCTGGTTGACTGCGTGGTAACAGTGACTGTGACGGCTGCGCCGCCTGCGGTGTAATTCGTCCCGGTAATCTCATCCGACGTGGTGTACGCCGTCGTCGCTGCAGTGAGCGTGGCTGTATCGGAATACAGGGCCATCTTAAATGTATCGGCGCTGAAGTCAAAGACCCCGTTGAGCAGTCCGGTGTAGAACGACGTGCAGATATACGAGCCTGTGAACGGCATGGTTACTGAATCCTCTCTGGCGGGTTGCGATATTCATCCATAAGCTGCAGTTTTTCAGCAGACTTGATGAGCATCGCCAGTGCGGTATCAAACCTGGTCTGGTACACCGCCATCATGTCCTGCTCACCCTTGTTGTACGCATACCCTTCGACAAGGCACCCGTACAGCAGCGCTTCTGGGAAATTCTGCGAGACGTAGGTGACTTCCTGATCCACGATCGAGTACGGCGCTCCCGCGTAGCTGAGTTCATACGAAACCTCAGTCGTTGGCACTGGGGCAATATAGATCGTCGATGCACCGCTGTAAAGCGTCGTGTAGTCAAGGCAGTAGTCGGACGGCGTGCCGGTCGTATCGCCCCACACCGTCCGCAGGTAGGACTTCTGCCGCTGCATCATCATCGTCCCATTGACCATTAGGTACAGCGGTTCGATGAAATCTTCAGGCGGGATGATCGTGTTCGTTGAAACCACATCGGTGACAGTCTTTCGGCTGTCAATCGTGCGGCAGGCGTTGTAGATCCTAGCCTCGCACTGCTGGACGATCTCGGGAATATTGGAGACAAAGCTGTCTTCACTGTTCTCCAAATATTGCTGAAGCAGCGAAACTAGAGTCGTGTAGGTCACCTACGTTAGCAGCCCTTCTTCGCCATCCCGCCCTTTTTCATCGGCTTCGGCACAGCCTTCGCCTGACCATTCGGTTTCTGAGTGTTCGTAGTGCGGCCCTTCATATCATTCTCCTTTTTTATTCAACAACTACCTGACCAATTGTAACCTGAACTCGCAGGCTGACAATCGGCAACCATCCAAAAAATCCACGGCAAAATGGAATACCGCTGTCCGGTCGCGGCCTCAACAGTGCAATGGCTTCCTCTTTGGGGTTCTTGCCAACCTGCAATTGCAGATTGTCTTTGTCAAAGCACTGAGGGCATACGCGCAGGCCATTGGGGACCTGATTGAATACGTAGTCTCGCAGTTCCGTGTATTTGCAACTGAAAGCGCAAATATCACAGATCGCTAACGCCTCGTATCCACTCGCGTATGCCATTTACTTCTTCCCTGCCCCCGACTGCTCGTCCGTCTTATTGTTGTCGCGGCTGACGATTCCCATCGTGGCGAGTCCACCAGCCAGCACGAACGCCGCCGCCTTCATCGCCGCAGGGTTGTAGTTGACGATATCAGGCACCGCCACGACTAACGCAGCAGCCGAAGAGATCAAACCGGATAGTGTCGTGCGCCAGCTTTTTCTCATTTGAACGCCTCGATCAACACGGATTCGGTGGCCGATGACACGGCAGGAATGGAGTTGATAATGCCGATCGCATCAGCGCGGCTCAGACCGGGCTTGCCCATCGACACCAGCCGGATGGCAGCTTCGGTCGCAGTCGGCGCGTTCTCAAACGTCTGCTTGACCAGACCGGCGTTCATGTACTCGCCAGCGTGCTTCACTTCGCCGTCGACGACTAAGCGCGGATCAGTGACGATGCCATACTCGTGAGTCTCGCCATCGTCCTTCGACGGCACCTGGAGACCAGGGAACTCGACGAGTCCGTAGGTCGGCATCAGCACCTTCAGCTTTGCTTCCTGTTTCTTCGCTTCTTGCAACGTGGTGTATTGAGACATGTGTTCCTTTTAGTATCGTTGGTTTGCGTAGGGCACGAGCATGATAGAGGAGCGGTCGCGGTCTTCTTCCTCTGCCAATAGCAGAGCCTCTTCATACTGTGCTTTCAGTTGAGGAATTAGCGCAAAGGCTTCCTTGCGCTTGCAGGCGATGCGGTAAGCTAAGCCCGCAATAAAGGCGTCATAGAAGCGAAAATTGGTGTCAGCGGTAGTTGTCCCGCTAGTACCCGCGTTTTGCATTCTCCGTAAGCGCCGATAGAAAAACGTGTACGTCTGAGCTCCATCAGGAGTCGGGTAGAAATAGATAGTGGGAGTGGATACACCACGCTCAATCGCGTACTGATTCGGCTGTCCAGTCACCAGCTTGTTCGGGATGGCGATGTAGTCATACATGCTTGTTCTACTGATGACAAGATCGTTCTGCGTCGTGGTGTTGCCAGCGTTAAGGCGGATAGTGCCTTCGATAACGTCGATCGTATCAGCGGCGAGCGAATATGAGGTAGTGCTAGGCGTAAGCGTCAGTGACACCGACTCCTCCGTCCACATATTTATTTGCCGGTTTGCCGCCTCAATCATCATGAGGTTGAACGAGCGGCGGCCAGTGGTAACGTCATATCCACCACGAAGTTCAAGCCCTGCCCGTTCGTAGGCTTCCTGTAGCATTTCCACTACGGTTGGCTCAAATGCCGTGCTGCCGCTCGTAGGCATCTACCCCACCACCCCATCCACCGCAGCCTGAAACGTGGCGACCGCCTGCGCCTCGATAGCTTTGATTCGCTCAGCTACCTTCTTCGGTCGCACCGCCGCGTGCTGCTGGATATTGGCCGCGTAGTTATCGAGCAATACGCGCTTCACCATCTCCGCTTTCGACGCGATCGGCGGATCCCCTGGCTTCACCACAGCCGCGCACATCAGTTCCAGGTACTCGTCGTACTCCGGGGCGAGGTTGATTTCGGTTCCGTCTACTGTGATGAGCATCTACTTCTCCGCCAGCGCCGCAGCGAACAGCGCGTCCCGTTTGGCTTCGAGCGCGGCGATCTTCGCGGCGATCTCTTCGGTATCCGCCTTCGTCTGCGACGACGGGAACTTCGGCGCGATTTCGCGGAGCAGTCGGATGACGTGCTTCTTCACGAGGTCAGCGACATCGGTGTAGCGCGGTACGGAGACTTCGCCCACCACGTCGACTTGAGTCGCGAGGAACTGCGTGAGGGAGTCGAGCCCTGCCGAGGCGGGGACTCCGGTGATCTTGGCGACGGTTTTAACGCCGAGGTCGTCTGTTACTTCGATTTGAATTTTTGCCATGTTAGTGTCCTTAGAAAGAGTAGGCCGCAACTCCGTCAACGGAGTTCAAAGCCATATAGAGATTGAACTGTTCTCGGTTGTTGCCACGAATGCCGAATTTTGCGTGGAAGCATTTGTGGCATGGCTTGCACATCGGAGCGCCGTTGCTCACATCAACACGAAGCGACGGGTGATCTCGGTAATTCATTACGTGGTGGCAGTCCAATTTATTTTCCCTGGATTGCCTGGATAGGCAAGCAATACAGGTAGACCTGTTTGCCGCCAACACGGCAACCCTCCACTCTAGGTAACCTTTTTGCATCAGGCGATTGTTACCTGGATTATCTCTATCTTCCTGTGTGATGGATGAGTTGTAGTTTGGATGCCACTCCAGCTTAGACATGCGGCACTTGTGGCATATTGGCGTCTGTTCAGTGTGTTTCTTGGTCATCACTGCCGAGCAACTTGAACACTTCGGGTATTGGCTGGCAGTAAAGGCAGTGCGGCACTTTATACACCTAGAATACTTTGAGTAGCACTTTTTGCCGCAGTCAACACACGGCTTAACGGTATTCTCTGGATTAGCGCTACCTCGAATAGCCTTCCTGTAGCAAGTCACGCACTCCGCCATCTTCGACGCAGCGCACGCTGGGCCTTTGCAAGTTGCGCACTCCTTCTTGCGGTATCCGAAAACGGGATGTGTCTCAAACTTTGGCATTAGTTTGCGAAGATCTTCCAGTTTGCCCCGTCAGACCAGACGAGCACTTTGTTGGCACCACCACCAGCGACGACCGAACTTATCGTTGTGGCATTTGCATCTGTAACATACTGCATCGACCCGGCGTTGCCAGCAGCTGCGGCTGGTAGAGCGGACACGGCCACTCCAGAATGCTGTGACCTGCGTAGTATCAAATCCCGATACTGACCGGCAGTCCCTGAGTCGATTTCGAGGATTCCAGCGGCGTTGCGGGATAGGCCGAGGTCTGGACCGGCAGTGATATCTGCTCCTGGAGCAAATACGAGCTTGCCGGTAGATGATAAATTAACTTCTCCTCCACTGCGATAATTAAGTCCTACGTTGTTCGCGCCGGAACCTCCAGTAGAATAAATAAACGCAGAGCTAGAAATAGCTCCAGTACCACTGACTCCTACCAATTCCGTCCCCGCATTATTCCTAACACTCAGCAAATTCCCGCTCTGCCCCTGCCCCGACTGAATCACGGCTAGGGTGCTGCCGGTGGTGGCGGTTTGGTCGAAGACGCGGAAGGCCCCGGTGGAGCCGGAGGATTGGACGTCGAGACGGTAGTTGCCATCGGTGATGCCACCCACTGTCACGTTCCCGCCGCGAGGGTTTAGGAAAACCGGGTAAAAATTTGCTAAGTTTGACGATAACGTCCCTTGTATCCATCCACCAAACGGTGATCCACTGTTAATCCCGAAATCTAATACGACAGAGTTTCCAGGTTGAGCTAGTCGCAATACCCCGGTCTGTGATGTTCCTGATGTCGATGGAAATCCAGCAACACCAAAAAATGCTCCCGCTAACCCAGGCGACGTCGTCCCCACCCCCAGCCGAGCCGCCACGAGGTACCCATTCGCATTCGCCCCGCC
>Ga0181363_1000136_pt1 | contig 21221 bp, 29 predicted proteins | sample Fa13NDMLBSN_FD_130109 | JGI IMG/M metagenome (GOLD analysis project Ga0181363, IMG submission 130109) | Freshwater viral communities from Lake Michigan, USA - Fa13.ND.MLB.S.N | ecosystem: Environmental > Aquatic > Freshwater > Lake | place: USA: Michigan | collected 2013-09-23
GGTGAACAACTTTGTAAAGAGTTTCCTAGTAAAGCAACTTTAACCTTAGCAAAGATTTTATACGGCAAATATCCTGAGCATTTTACAAGTGTAGAAGCTGCAAGAACCATGATAAGGTTTTATCGGGGTGAGTTAAAAAGGAGTGTAGCGAAATCTGATAAGATTACCCCACAGTCAACACCTAAGACCCTTAACCCATTTTCAATGCCAGATAGCCATGTATTCAAAAAAGAGGCTTTTATATTACCTAAATCAAGCAAGAAAATATTATTATTAAGCGACATACATATTCCATATCATGATATAGAAGCGATTGAAGGGGCTGTTGAATACGGAGTAAAAGAGGGTGTAGATACCGTTTATCTTAATGGTGATATACTAGACTTCTTTGGGGTTTCCTTCCATGAGAAAGATGCTAGGAAACGTCCTAGAATGAGTGAGGAACTAGATATGGGTAGACAATGGTTGGATTGGTTACGGTTTAAGTTTCCTACCCAGCAAATTTATTTCATCCCAGGAAACCATGAACATAGATTAGAACGGTATTTAACTGTTAAAGCTCCAGAGTTATTAGGCATTGAAGAATTTAATCTAGCCACGCTATTAAGGCTTGGTGAAAAAAGAATCCATTGGTTAGAACATAAGAGTAAGGTTTACTTTGGTAAACTATTAGTTGAGCATGGGGATAAAATGAAAGGATCTGGAGGCATTAATCCGGCAAAGACATTATTAGACAGATTTAAACGGCCAACAATTTGTGGGCATTTTCACAGAACATCATCCGCAAATGATAAAATATATGATGATGGTGGTAATATATTAATGGCATGGTCAACGGGTTGTCTATGCGATTTAGAACCAGAATACATGGAACAGAATAAACACAATCATGGAGCTGCTATAATTGACATTGAAGAAAACGGTAAGTTTAAAGTACATAATTTCCCAATTATTAACGGTAAAGTTTATTAATTATGACAAAGGGTAAAATTGATATTGATTTTTTATCATGGAGTTTTAAGTATTTTATAGGTTCCGAAAAAGAAATTATAGAATTAGATTCTAAACTTACCGGAGGAGATCCTAAACAAACGTCAGGATTTAAGTCTTGGATAGTTCCAGATAAAAAATATTTATTTTTAAATGAAAACGCTGAACTTGATACTATAGCTCATGAAGCTTTACACCTTACTAACCAAGCGCTCAAACATATAAGTCATGAAATAGATGTTGATAATGATGAAGTACAAGCACATGTTTTATCATGGATTATACGTAAATTAACTAAAGCACTTAAAAGACATAATAATAAAAAACTTAAATTATGAAATTAATAACCGATATATTGGTAATTTTTGATAGCAGCCCTGATATGTATATTGTTCAGGGAGAAATAAATTTAGGCCTAGATTCTATATTCATTATTAGACAAGCTTCTGAATTGGATATTCCAGATTTTAGACATGTAGTTTGGCCTAATAGTGAAGGATATAGTAACATATCTCTTGATGACTTTACTGTTTTAATATTAAGCAGCGGTTATGAGTACATCATAAAAATGCCTTACTACGAGGTAATGTTAAAGAAAAATTCGTAATTTAGCGTATGCGATACACAGATCAACAGTTACTTGAAAGAGTTAAAACCCTACCAGGATTTAAAGATTATCCTAAAGGTTATTGGTTTATAGCGGTAAGAAATCGAGAAGATATATATGATCAATTCGATGACCGTATATATATGTATAAGGGTAAAGAGTTTATTTTAGAATCTGATTGTACAACTAATCCTGGAGGTCCTATTCTAAAAGGCGGTTGGAAAAATTATACTAAAAACGGAGCTGCTATAATAGTAGCCGATGAAATATATTATGACACTTACCAAGCTTCCGGAACAAAAGACAGTAACGGAAATATAGTAAGAAAACATCATGATAAAATGAACTGTTTAAGACAGATCAAAAATCTAAAATATTATAGAGATACCGATAATGATAAGTATACTGATGAATCAGGACCTATATATTTAGGTAACTATTCTACTAATATTCATTTTAATAATTATAGCGTATTTCAAAAAATAAAACTAGCGGTTAAAAAATTTGTTGGTGAATGGAGTGCTGGCTGTATAGTTTTAAACGAACAAGAACCGTATGAAACAATGTATAAACTTTGTAAAGAATACGGTAAACCTGTAACACTAGCCTTACTTAAAGAATTTTAAATGGCAGCTAACTTTTCATATATAGATTCTGTAACCGTTTCAGATCAATATACTACGCTGAATCTATGTGCTTCTACAGTGAATAGAAATCTAGTATTATCTAATATGAGTATTGTTCCTCAATCAGGAGCAGCTTCAGATGTTACTGTAAAAATAATTCGGGGAGCTTTAACTATTATTATATTAGAGGAATCTCTAGCCGCAGGCGATAAACTTTACGATTCTACTATAAGATATTTTAAACCAACCGATGAACTAAAAGTAGAATGTACTAATCCTATAGATTTATTTATAAACGGATCATGGTATTAATAATTGATTCAACCGGTAAGATAAAAAAAGCTTACCTATCATCAGGTATAATTGATTCATCCGGTGGTGGCGGTGGAGTAACAAGTGTTACAGCTTCATTTCCTATCACATCTAGTGGTGGAGCGACTCCGAATATTTCTACATCTATGAATACTAATAGATTAATAGGTAGAAGTACAGCCGGTCTAGGCGTAATGGAAGAAATTTCATTAGGAACGGGGTTATCTTTAGCAGCAGGAACATTAACTAATACAGCCCCAGATCAAACTGTTGTATTAACCCAAGGTGGTACTACTACTATAACAGGTACATATCCAAACTTTACAATATCAAGTGCTGATCAATATACTGGAACTGTCACTAATTTCGGATTTACAAATGGTAGTGGTTTTCAGGGTACAGTTTCAACAAGTACTACAACACCAACTTTAAGCTTAGGTTTACAATCTAATAATAATTTTGTTACTGACGCTGAAAAAACTGTACTAAGCAATACAAGTGGAACTAATACAGGAGATCAAACAACTATATCAGGCAATGCAGGTACGGCAACTACATTACAAACATCAAGACAAATAAACACAGTAAACTTTAATGGAAGTGCGGATATAAATGTTGATGCAAATAAAGTTACTCAAAGTTATTTAGGTGGTGGGTGTTTAGTATCTGACATTCAAGGGTTTTTAACAAGCTCTTCAGGTAATGCTTTAAATAATCAACAGATAATTTTTATAGCAAAACCATTGTTAAAAAATGAAACAATTTCTGGTTTTAAATTTAGAATACAAATAAGCGGAGTTTTTGTAGGTAATAATAATAATAAAGCAGGAGCTTATGAATTAAACCCAGCAACAGGACTATTAACTAAAAGAGCCGAATCTGCAAATGCTGAAACTATTTGGAAACAGTCAACAGCAATACTAAATACAGTCAGCTTTGTTACTCCATACGCATTTACAGCAGGAGTGATTTATTTTGCTTTTTTATATTGTCGTTCATCACAAACAACAGCACCATCACTACTAAGAGCATCGGCAAACTCACCTGATCAATATGCTGGTGTAAGTTTGGACTTCCCTAATTCAATAAAATTATACGGATCCTTAAGTTCACAAACAGATTTACCAGCAACAGTAAACATGAGTAGTATTACAGTATCAACAAATAATTTTTGGTGTCAAGGATTTTAATACATAAATTATGCAAGAATTAACTTTATCAGAAGTAAAAAAAGTACAAATAAAACAACCTGAATTTATTTATGCTGATTCAGTTGTAATAATGGTAGCAAAAGACTATGGGAATAGAGTTGAGGCTGAATTATTATTAAAAAATTCAATAACAGGTAATTCTCATAATGTTGAGTTGACATTATGGGATGGTCAAGATTATATAGATATAGGTGTTTGGACTGATCAAGATGTTATTAATAGAGTTGAAAAATTAATAACAACCGCATTTTAAAATATAAAATAGATTAAAGTTTGGATTAATCCCGACTTTTTAGTATATTGTAACATATTAAATCTTTTATAAACTTTAAAACTTAAATAAAATGGATATTTTAAATTGGCTATTTTTAAGAGCTAGTAAATTAGTTAGAACAAAACCTGCTAACCCTAAGTCAGACTTAGTTGTTTTAGGTGCCGATGTAACTTTTCTAAGAAGAGGTGATAGTTACAAAACTTATGGAATGACTCTAACTGATGCCATACAAGGCGGTTGTATAGGTAATACTAAATATTATCAGTTAGATAGAGCACTTACCGATACTGTAGTAGTAGATACCCCCCGCGGTATTATTGATATCCTTGGTATGGGATCATCAGCTCCTTTAACTCCTGATCGAGCTTATAATAGTTCAGTAGAATTTTTTATTAATAATCCAGATCTAGATCTTACCATAGCTAACAGAGATAATATATATGTACAATACTCTGTATATTACAAAAACACTATAACTGATAATGCTATTCCATATTTAATTGCTACAGGAGTTTCAGCTGGATTAGGGTTTAATCTTTATAATGCTAATCCTGCATCAGTCGGTGCTAATAACTGGGATGGTGATCTGTATGTATATTATGAATTATATACAATTAATTAATTATGTCAGTAGGTAATTTAAAAACATCGGGTCAAAAGGGTAATAACTGGACTTGGCAGTATAAAATGCTAAAGCAGTTAGATGCTATTAATAGTAGTATTATAAATAATACTACAAATGTTAATCCTATGACTACTGACGCATTTGGAAGAGAAAGAGTTTCTAACCCACTGACATTATTTGATTCAAGTCATAGATTTGCAGATAATGGACTATGGTCAACAAGTACTGCTACTGGGGCTACATCTGTATTTAATAGTGATCAAGGACTTGTAGATATGAATGTTACAGCAGCATCAGGCTCTAAAGTTATTAGAGAGACTACAAAAGTGTTTTCATATCAGCCCGGTAAAAGCTTACTTGTCTTATCTACATTTGTAATGGCTCCTTCTACAGTTAATCTTACACAAAGGGTTGGTTATTATGGCGACAATAACGGATACTATTTAGAACAGAAAAATAAAGATAGCGTAAGTTTTGTAGAAAGAAGTTTTGTTACAGGAGTATTAATAAATACCCCTGTTCTTCAAGCAAATTGGAATGTAGACCCTATGGATGGATCAGGCCCTAGTGGTATTACACTTGATTTAACAAAAGCTCAAATCTTATTTATGGACTTAGAGTGGTTAGGTGTAGGTACAGTAAGAATGGGATTTATTATAGATGGTAATTTTTATATTTGTCATAAGTTTCATCATGCTAATCTTATTCAATCAACATATATAACAACTGCCTCATTACCACTCAGATATGAGATAACAAACTCAGGGCCTACAAGTGGGGCAAATACATTGAAACAAATTTGTTCTACAGTCATCTCTGAAGGTGGATATGAACTTAGAGGAGCGCAGCAAGCTATTGGAACCCCGATAACAACACCAAAAACGTTAACAACAGCGGGTACATATTATCCTATTGTTTCTATAAGATTAAAATCAACAAGATTAGATGGTATAGCTGTAGCAACAGCTCTTTCAGCAATAGGTAATACATCTGCTAATTACAATTGGCAAGTAGTAGCAGCAGGAACAACAACAGGTGGTTCATGGGTGAGTGCAGGAGCAAATTCTTCTGTAGAATATAATATAACAGGAACATCTTTTGCAGGTGGAAGAATTATTGCATCAGGTTACTTTACAGCTACAGCAAGCACAAGTGTAACTGTTGACATATTAAAGGCTGCATTGTTTGGTAATCAATTAGAAAGAGATGGATTAACAGGAACTCCTTATGAGTTTACGTTAACTATGGCAGCAGGTACAAACAATGAATCTGTGTTTGGCTCAATGGATTGGGAAGAAATTAGTAGATAATTATAGTAACTGTAAATAAAATAAAGTAATTATGTATGTATAACTAAATATTTTTTTTGTAAAATGAAAACTAATCTAAACATACTCAATAATTTATACTCATGGTTTGACGAAACATTAATATTTTTAGTAGCTTACGCAGCAACATTTTTAGCCCCTACAGGACCTTGGTTAGCAACTATAGGATTTCTTGTTATAGCTGATATGATACTAGCTATTATAAGAGCTTACAAACAACCAGGTGGTATTAATAATATTCAAAGTAGAAAGTTAAGAAGAACTATAACAAAGTTTGCCGTATACGCTATAGCTATTCTAACAGCTTATATTATAGAGCTTAATTTTTTACCCGGAATGATGATTATGAAGCTAATTGCCGGATTAATAGCAGCTTCTGAAATAAAGTCCATTGATGAAAATATTGAAAAGATAACAGGCACATCATTGTTTAAAAGTATTATAAGAAAATTTTCTCCTAAAGAAAAAAAAGATTAACTTTGTAAGGAATTGTTTTAATTGTTCTTTTGTTATTGTGCTCTTGTATTAAGATTAACACCCTCTATTCAAATAGTAGGGTGTTTTTTTTATTATTATTTTTAATAAAAATTTTTGTATTTAAAATAAATAATTTAATTTAGCGGTATAAATCGTTAAATATGTCAGAAAAAACCAATTACACAGAACAAGAACTTCTTGAAAAGAAGGAAGAAACTATTAAAGAATACGATAACCTAATTGCTATTTTATCTAAAGAATCAGAGTACTTAGAGGTTTTAGCTAGAAAAGAAGAAGCAATGTTACGTATTAGATTAGCCCAATCTAGAAGAATTCAGATTGAAGCTCCTGCTCCTCAACAAGATAGAGATGAAAAACCTAATAAAAGTTTTGATGAAACTAAAATTAAGGTAAGCTAATGGCTATCGTAAATCAAGTTAAAAAGGTAGTAAAAATGGATCTTTGGGACATTATACGGTTTCAAATATTCTTCTATTGCTATATAAACAAGTTTTCGGTAAGTGAACAAAACTTAGATTGTTTGACTCTATTAGCTCTAACCGGGGATCAAGAGTTGGGAATTTTTTGTGATAGTGTTGCTGAACATAATATATTCAAGAACTCTCAATCTACAAGAACCTCATTACCAGTTTTAGAAAAAAAGAATCTAATCCTTACATATAAAAACGGTAAGGAAAAAAAACGTATAAAACTTAATGAAAACTTGAATATACAAATTACCGGTAATATTTTATTAGATTTTAAAATAGTTAGAATTGAATCCGAAAACACCTGAAGAATTAATTGAAGAGTTCTGTACTCTAAATAATCTTGACAAAGCAACTGTTAAAGATGTATTAGAGTTTTATTTTAAGGAAGTAAAGGATACACTAGTTAATCTTGAACATCCTGAAATACTAGTCGAAAATTTAGGAACCTTTTCAGTTAATAAAAACAAGTTAATTAAAAAAATAAAAAGAGTAGAATTTCTTATAAATGCAACTCCTCCTAATTCATATTCTAATACAGCTAAACACTACAAGCTTTCTAAAGAATTAGAATCTTTATCAGCTATCTATAAAAAAATTCTTGAAGAAGAAAACCGTAAAAAATTATATAAATTAAAAAAATGGAAAAGCCGCTTAAATTCACAAGAATCTTTAGAGGATTTTGGAACTTCATCTTTAGAAAAAGAAAAATAGAAAAGTTAGCTAGGGAACGTATGAAAATATGTTCAACTTGTAACTTTTTAGATACTAAAGGTGATACGTGTTATGTTCCAGGTACTCAACCTTGTTGTGGTATATGTGGTTGTAGTCTTAAACTTAAATTAAGAGTACCCGAAGAAACGTGTCCTAATAATGAACCTAAATGGTAATAGTATGTGGCAAATATGTCCTCTTTGTTTAGGAACAGGTCTTGATCCTACAGTAACAACTGGTACAACAACGGTAACCTGTCCGGTGTGCGATAGTACAAGAATAATATCCGAAATCACGGGTAATCCCCCAAAATATGATAATATAAGTTCTACAATAAATGGGTCAATTACCCCTATTCGTAGAGGTTGTCATATAATGGATTGTGAATGTGACGGATCATGTAATGAAATTATAGGATATAAGTTTGAGTAGTATGTAACTTTTGGTGACTGATAACACCAAAATTATATATTATGGCAATTAAATTTATTGACAAAGGTCATATCTATGAAAGTATAGAAAATGACGGTATAAAATGGATAAGTGTAACTTCTATTTTATCAAAGTTTAAAAAACCGTTTGATCCAGATAGTATTGCTGAAAAATGCGCAACTAACAAAAAATCAAAATGGTATGGGTTAACAGCAACTCAAATAAAAGACTATTGGAAACAAGAGGTCGATGATGCTATTATATTAGGTACATGGTATCATAACCAAAGAGAATCTGATATTCTTGAATTTAATACAATAACCCGTAACAACATAGATTTACCAATCTTTAAATCACATACTATAGACGGTATAAAATATGCTCCGGAACAAAAACTAATTAATGGTATATATCCCGAACATATGGTTTATCTAAAGTCAGCTGGTATATGTGGTCAAGCAGATAGAGTAGAAGTCATAGATGGTTATGTTAATATATCTGATTATAAAACTAACAAAGAAATAAAGACCGAAGGTTTTGTAAACTGGGAAGGAAAACGGGATACTTTGTTAGCACCTTTAGATCATTTAGATAATTGCGAACTACTCATATATGGGTTACAGTTAAGTATTTATATGTATATCATACTAAAACATAACCCTAAACTGAAACCAGGAAAACTAACTATAGAACATATTATATTTGAGGAACATACCCGAAATAAGTATAATGTAAGGAATTTAGTTAAAGATCATGACGGTAAACCTCTTTTTAAAGATATGATCCAGTATGAAGTACCCTATTATAAGGATGAGGTAATTACAATAATTAATCATTTAAAAGATGTCAACACTAAATCATAACATACCTAGTTTTAAGTGTTTAGTAAGAGTTTCACATTTTACTAAAAACCCTGAAGATAATGATAAATATCATCAAGGTTATGCTTTTGCTATTCAGTCTTTATCTAATAAGATACTAACCTTTCATGTTATGACTGACTACGGTATGTTAAGATCGAGAATTCCTTTATCCGAAATCTATTTAAAAGAACCTATTGCTGATATATCTTATGATTTTAAACAGCTTTGGGATTGTTTTTCAGAAAATGTCTCAGTTACTAAATATGATTATCTAGTTGAAAAAAGATGTAAAGTTGTACTAAAAGACAACAGTTTAGTCTGGGCTAAATATCTTATGACAATAGACTGGTATAGTAATCCTTATTCAGATGAACCCAGTGATTATAAATGCGGTCACTTACTAGTAGCTGATGAAGGGTATTTATTATGCCAACCTAATAATCGGATATATTGGAAGGATTCAAATTGGGTAACTAAGGATTTTCCGATCCCTGTAAAAGATATTAAGGTAGATCAAGAACTAATTAGCGTAGAAAACGTTTCAAATAAATGGATTACTGAAGATTCGGATTGTTTCTATTATGATATAAAAAAGTAATAATATTACTATATTTACAGAATGATTAAATTATTTGATATTGAAAATGGTGTAATAGTTCCTACTGAACATTGTTATACTTTAAAAGAACTAAAGTATATAATGGATACTTACCCAGATCAGTATCTTAAAATATATCAATATTTATTTTACATGACTTGTTATGATCCCGATATGAATCCATTCTTTAACATAAAAGAACTTGAAAGAGAGGAGGTTATAATGCAACAGCTGGATCCGAGCTTTACTACTGAAGACAAAGGGATACAGGAAGCTTTAAAATTATGTGAAAAATTATATACTACTGCTACCCAAAGAGCCTATAAAGGAATAAAAACTGCTTTAGACAATATAGGGGATTACTTATCTAGTGCTAAGATTACAGTAGGTAGAGATGGAAACTTTAATTCTATTATTGCTGCTGCTGAAAAGTATGATAAAATAAGACATTCTTTTAAAAATACAGAACGTGACTTGATAGAAGAACAACAATCCAGGGTACGTGGTGGAGGCGGATTAGCTTATGATCAATAAAATATATTATGGAAACAAAAGAAATACTTGAATTAATTGATTATGTTTTTAAAGTATCTACAGATCCTTATAAATCTTTAGAAATTAGAAGAAATTCTGTAGAAAAAATTAAAACAGAATTATCTAAAACTAAAACTGTTAAATTACCAAAAAATGAGTAATGATAAATTATATGATTGGGTATTTCACTACAATCATTACACTAATGAATGGTGTGCTTTTAAAAGAGAGTACTATTCTGAATATTTTAACGGAAATCACAATAATGTTATTAGGAACAAGAGTCATAACAACTTAGTGGATTTTATATTAAAATCTTCAGAAAAGAAAACCAAATCTAAAGAATGAGCCAACTAGTAATACCAACTTGGGATAATGGAACTTGGACTTATACTGAATTTGAAAATACGGATAAGTTTAAAGATTTTCTTGTTCCTCTCTTTAAAGAGCCGGGTAAATACGAGTTTAACGAAACAGCCTTTGTTTTCAACCAAGAAAGTAGAAATTTCAACCAAAACCAGTTATACTGCGTTCACCCTAGGAACTCAACGGATTTCATTAAATATTGGGATGATCAAAAAGAAAAGTGTAGAAAAGGCGTAATCTACATAGACGGTCCTAATACATGGTATCTTACAAGAGATTATTATATGTGGTTAAACTTTCTTCCTATTTATGATAAAGAAGAAAGTAAATTCGGATTTGCTAAAATTCGTGATGCTCAATATCATATGGCTTTATATGAGGTATTAGCTGAGCTACATCATAAACATGTAGCTATAATAAAGAAAAGGCAGATTGCCTCATCATATTTTCATGCTGGTAAATTCATAAATCAGATATGGTTTGAAGAAGGAGCTATACTAAAAATAGGAGCCAGTCTTAAAGACTATATTAATGAAAAAGGAACTTGGAAATTTCTTGATGAATATAAAAACTTTTTAAATAGTCATACCGCTTGGTATAGACCAATGAATCCTAGTAAAACCCTTATGTGGCAACAAAAGATTGAAGTTACTACAGGGTACGATAAAAGAAAGATTGAACGAGGTTTAAAAGGAGTAATACAAGGAATGTCTTTTGAAAAAGATCCTACTACAGGGGTAGGGGGACCTTGTAAATACTTTTTTCATGAAGAAGCGGGTATTGCCCCGAAGATGAATACTACTAAAGAATACTTAATGCCAGCTATGAAATCTGGTACTATTTATACTGGTATGTTTATAGCAGCCGGATCAGTCGGAGATTTATCTCAGTGTGAACCTTTAAAAGATTTAATTCTTGAACCAGATAATAATGATATATACGCTGTAGAATCAGATCTTATAGATGATTTAGGAACTATAGGTCGTACAGGATTATTCATTCCAGAGCAATGGTCGATGCCTCCTTTTATTGATGAATATGGAAATTCAAAGGTAGAAGACGCTTTATCTTTTTTAAATAAACAATTTACTGATTGGAAAAAAAATCTTGCTCCAGATAAATACCAACTAAGAATATCTCAACAACCTCGTAATCTAAAGGAAGCTTTTGATTATAGGGAAGAATCTAAATTTCCTATTAATTTAATTGAAGCTCAGGAAAAACGAATAAAAGACAAAGAATATCCTATCCAATATATGGATATTTTTAGAAATCTTGAAGGTAAAGCTGAATTAAAACCTAGTAGTAAGTTACCTATATTAGAATTTCCTATTAAAAAAGCTGAAGAAAATAAAGAAGGTATTGTTGTAATATATGAACTTCCTAGAAATAATCCAGAATTTGGAGAGTATTATGCCGCAGTAGACCCGGTATCGGAGGGAAAAACAACAACGAGTGATTCTTTATGTTCTATTTATATATATAAAAACTCTAAAGAAGTTACTCGTATTCAAGCTGAAACTTCTGAAACGTCTATTGAGCATGGTAAAATAGTAGCTTCTTGGTGTGGTCGTTTTGATGATCTTAATAGAACTCATGAACGATTAGAATTATTGATAGAGCTTTACAATGCTTGGACGGTTGTTGAAAATAACGTGAGTCTTTTCATACAATATATGATATCCAAAAAGAAACAGAAGTATCTGGTACCTAAGGATCAAATCATGTTCTTAAAAGATATAGGGGCTAATAAAAATGTATATCAACAGTATGGTTGGAAAAACACGGGTACCTTATTTAAGAATCACCTACTTTCATATGGTATAGAGTTTTTAAAAGAAGAATTAGATACCGTAACCAAAGAAGATGGAGAAATTGTTAAAAGAATATATGGGATTGAAAGAATCCCTGATATAATGTTGCTAAAAGAAATGAAAGCTTATAGAGATGGGGTTAACGTCGATAGGATGGTAGCTTACTGTTCTTTAATAGCTTTTGTTAAAATCCAAGAATCTAACCGAGGATATAAAAAAGTTACCATTTATACAGACTCCCAAAAATTGGATAATTATAATAAATTTAGTAAATTTACTAAAAACCCTTTTGTCCATTATGGTAATGCTTCTAGTAATAGAGGTAATAAATATAGTAAACAGGCATTTAAGAATTTAAGATAGTTATGGAAATATATAACGCGCTAGACCTAAAGAGTGGAAAGAAAGCGGAAATAACCAGAATGGGCACATTAACCCAGCCGATCCAGTTTATTCCAACAGAAAAGAAAACTCAAGAATGGCATGCTTGGAACGTAGACTGGTTAGAATGGGAAGGTTTAAAACAAATCCATAGAAAAGCTCGCCGGTTATTGAAAAACTATAAACTAGCTAAAGGTGTTATAGATAGAACGGATTATATAGTTGAAGAAGATAATGAGATGGCAGATCTTGTAGAGGTCTTAACTAAAGATGATCAAGCAGCTTTAGAGCTTAAGTTTTATCCAATTATTCCTAACGTTATTAATACCCTTGTTGCTGAATTTGCTAAAAGAAGTTCTCAAGTAACTTTCAGATGTAGTGATGAATTCTCTTTTAACGAGATGCTTGAGCTTAAACGTTCTCAATTGGAGGAAGTTTTGGTAAATGACGCTTACGAAAAGATTAAAATGAATCTTATACAAATGGGTGTTAGTCCTGATTCTGAAGAGTTTCAACAAGAACTACAACCAGAAAAGCTAAAAACCCTACCTGAAATAGAACATTTTTTTGAAAAGAATTATATCAGTTTAACTGAACAATGGGCGGAACATCAGAAGAAAGTTGATGAAGAAAGATTCTATATGGAGGAACTTGAAGAAAGAGCTTTCCGTGATAGCCTTATTACAGATTCTGAGTTTTGGCATTTTAAAATGATGGAAGATGATTATGATATTGAATTGTGGAACCCTATTTTAACATTTTATCATAAGTCTCCGGAAGTAAGATATATTTCACAAGGATCTTGGGTAGGTAAATTTGACATGATGACTGTAGCCGACGTTATTGATAAATACGGATGGTTAATGACAGAAGATCAAATGTTATCTTTAGAAAAGTTATACCCTGTTAGATCAGCGGGTTATGTAGTTCCAGGTAAACAAAATGATGGTTCATATTACGATGCTACTCAAACTTATAAATGGAATAACGGAGCTCCTTCATTAGCTTATAGACAATATATGAGTATGTGGGGAGACTACCTAAATCAGGGTGGCGATATTGTACAATGGATATTAAGTGAATCTGAAGACTACTTGTATAACCTATACGGTAATATGCTTAGGGTTACAACAGCTTATTGGAAATCCCAATATCGAGTTGGGCACCTTACAAAAATAGATGAATCAGGACAAGTAACAGAAAATATTGTAGACGAGTCCTATAAAATAACCGATAAGCCTATTTATAATACTAACCTAATTAAGAATAAAGGTAAAGATAACCTAATATATGGTGAACACGTAGATTGGTTTTGGATTAACCAAGTTCTAGGAGGGGTAAAGATCGGACCTAATAGACCTAGTTTCTGGGAATCTAGAACTAGAGATGGATTTAATCCTATATACTTAGGTATTAACCAGAATAGGATGGGACCATTGAAGTTCCAATTTAAAGGAGATACTACTGTTTATGGTTGTAAACTTCCAGTAGAAGGATCTGTATTTTCTGATAGAAATACCTATTCTATGTCTTTAGTAGATTTAATGAAGCCTTACCAAATTGCCTATAACCTAGTTAATAACCAAATTGCGGATATACTTATTGATGAGTTAGGTACAGTAATCTTATTAGATCAGAACTCACTTCCTAAACATTCTTTAGGAGAAGATTGGGGTAAAGGAAATTACGCTAAAGCTTATGTAGCGATGAAGAATTTTCAGATGCTACCTTTAGATACAAGCATTACTAATACTGAAAATGCGTTAAACTTCCAACATTTTCAAAAGCTGGATATGGAACAGACTAACCGTTTAATGTCTAGGATTCAATTAGCTAACTTCTTTAAACAACAAGCATATGAAACTATCGGAGTTAATATGCAACGGATGGGAGCTCAACCTATACAACAACAAACGGCTACCGAGGTTAACGTAGCAATGAGTACATCATATGCTCAAACCGAAACCTACTTTATACAACATTCTGATTATCTTATGCCTAGAGTACATGAGATGAGAACTAACCTAGCACAGTATTATCAATCTAATAAACCTTCAGTTAGGTTACAATATATGACCAGTTTAGATGAAAGAAAGAACTTTCAGATAAATGGTACAGATCTTTTGTTAAGAGATATTAATATATTTTCTACAACCAGAGCTAATCACAGAGCTATAGTTGAACAACTTAAACAACTAGCTATGACTAATAATACAGCCGGAGCTTCTATATATGACTTAGGTTCTGTTATTAGATCAACATCTATGGCTGAAATAGAAGCAGCTCTTAAAAACATTGATAGCAAAAGTCAGAAAGCTCGTCAATCTGAAATGCAACAGGCTCAACAGTTACAACAACAACAAATTGAAGCTGAAGCTGCTAAAGAAAAAGCTAAGATGGATTTCCAAGCTGATCAGAATGATAAAGATCGTCAGACTAGAATTATCGAAAGAGAAATTCAAGCAGCGGGTTATGGTTCAATGATAGATCTTAATAAAAACGAAGTATCCGATTTCCAAGATGCTTTAAAAGATATTCAAAGAACTGATGAGTATCAACAAAAAATGAATATCGAACAACAAAAACAAATCGGTAATCAAAATATTGATAGAGAGAAGATTAACTTAGAAAGAGAAAAACTTATAACTCAAAAATCTATATCTGATAATCAATTACTTATAGCAAAAGAAAACAAAAATAAATTTGATAAAAAGAGTAAATCAAACAATACAAAAGAAAAATAGACATCTACATAGTTATAATATCGAAAAAACTTTGTAATTAATTTTAATTATATAACTTAAAGATTCTATTTTTGAGTATATTAATTTAAAACCAACAAAAATTATGGCAGCTAAAGAAGAAACCGTTGTTCAACAGGTTGAAGTAAATCTTGATGAATTATTAGGTTTACCAGGTTCCGAAAATGTAATGGTTCCAACACAACCAGAAAAGAAACCTGCAATAAAACCTAAAGTATTTCAAAAGGAAGAATCTGCTACAGCGTTCCTTGACAATCCTGAATTACAAGAAGAAGTTGAAACAACTTCGTCAACAACAAATGCAACCGATAATACTATCGATGATATTATCGATGAGGCTACAGGTGAAGAAACTGATGAAGATTATGAATCAACCGAATCTAAAATTACTTCACCTAACTCAAACCTATTTAAAAAATTAATAGAGAAAGAGTTACTCTATGATTTCGAAGGGGACAAAACAATTGATGAGTATACTGATGAAGATTTCGAATCTTTATTAGAAGCTAATGTCGAAGAAATGCGTACTGAAGTAGCTCAAGATTTTTTTGATAATCTACCCCATGAATTTAAACTAGCTTATAAATACTTTGAAGATGGTAATAAAGATTTAAAATCTTTATTTAAAGTGTTAGGTGCTATGGAAGAAAATAGATCTTTAGATCCTAGTAATGAATCAGATGCTGAAATTATTGTACGTAAACATCTTACTAATACTAATTATGGAACTGTAGAAGAGATCGAAGAAGAAATTGAAAAGCTTAAGGATAGAGAAGAAATTGTAGATAAAGCTAACAAGTTTAAACCAAAGTTAGACGCTGTTGAACAACAAGTTATTGCTAAAAAACTTGCCGATCAAGAAAATATCAAGAAGCGTCAACAAGCAGCGGCTCAAAATTATATGACTAATGTTTATGAAACACTTAAACCAGGTCAATTAAACGGAGTTAAACTTGATAAGAAAACTCAAAGTATGTTATACTACGGTTTAACAGAACCTAATTATCCATCTGTTAGCGGTAGACCAACTAATCTACTAGGTCACTTATTAGAGAAGTACCAATATGTAGAACCAGATCATAGTTTAGTAGCTGAAGCTTTATGGTTATTAGCAGATCCTAAAAGTTATAAGAAAAAGCTTTTAGAACAAGGTCAAACGATTGCTGCTTCTGACGTAGCTAAGAAACTAAAGATGGAACAAACAATAAAGAATTCAGCAACTCCGGTTATTGAAAAGGATGAGCGAAGAACTAAAAGAATAAAAGGTAACGACGATAACTTTTTTAAACGTTTTTGATTAACAATTTAAATTAAATATAGAAATGGCAACTCCAGTTTTAAACAATGGGATATTCCTGCGTGACACTGCTTACCAGGCATCATCCCACATTGATTCCTATCACTTAGTTAACATGCTAAGAAATGCTGATCCTATGGATTTAGGACCAGTAGACCTATGGGCTATGGCTCAAAAAGTTGAAATGCCTCTTTACCAGATGTCTTCTTTTGGTGGAAAGAACGTTATCATGGTAGACAACGCTAGAGGTGAGTACAAATGGCAAGTTCCAGTACCTCAAGATCTTCCTTATATTATTGAAGATATTGAGCCTGCTAATAACCAAAAAGGTACTGACGGAACTACCTTCCGTATTAAAATTAATAAGCGTGAATTTGGTCATGGTGATATTATTACTTATGACAAATTTAACGGATTAGAAATGTACATCACCGCTGATGATATTATTCCATCAGGTGACGGTTATATCTACACTGTTCAACTTGTTAATAATGATAACTTCCAGTTCCTTGACAACAAATACTTAATGTCAGGAACAAGGGTATTCCGTAAAGGTTCTGCTCGTGGTGAATACGGAGAGCGTTTTTCTGATATCCAAACTCGTGCTGGTTTCCGTGAATTCTACAATTTCGTAGGAGGAGCTGAAGCTCACGTACATTATTCTATCTCTTCTCGTGCTGACCTTATGATTAAAGGTGGTATGAACGCTGATGGCACTGTACCAGTAGTTGAGATTTGGAGAAACTTTGACAAAACTATGGATCCATCTATTGCTAGTCTTGATGACATGGCTAAAAAACTTGGTCCAGGTGCTGTTAAAAACGCTATTAAAAATGGTGCTCTTTCTCGTACTTTCTTAACTACAATGGAAGCTGCTCACTTATCTAAAGTAGCTAGTGATATTGAAACCTACTTAATGTGGGGACAAGGAGGTAGAGTTCGTCAAGATGGTCCAGATGATCTTCGTTTATCTGTCGGTCTTTGGAGACAGCTTGATAACTCATTTAAGCGTATCTACAACAAAAATAGCTTTAACTTGGATTTATTCCGTTCTGAGCTTTATAACTTCTATGCTGGTAAGGTTGATTTCAAAGGTCCAGATCCTAAGCGTCAACTTATTGTACAAACCGGTATGGGAGGTATGCGTCTTGTTAATGAAGCTATCAAACAAGAAGCTGCTGCATCAGGATTGTTAATTAACGCGGGTCCAAGCGGAAACGGTATCGGAGCTATCTCTGGTCAAGCTATGGATCTTAACTTTGGATTTGCTTACACTAGCTACGTTATTCCATTCTTGGCTAACGTAAAATTTGTATTGAATCCAGCGTTTGATAACTTGAATACTAACGATATTGAAAACCCAATCATTGATGGTTTCCCATTATCTTCTTATTCATTCATTATCTTTGACGTAACCGATAACACTAACGATAACATCTTCTTATTGAAGTTATCTTGGGATAATCAGTTGAAATGGTGGTATCAGAATGGTACTATGGACTACATGGGACGTACACAAGGATTCGCTTCTAGCGGTCAATTCAACGGATACCGTGTATACATGACACAGACTATGCCAGCTATCTGGGTAAAGGATCCCACAAAAGTGTTAAAAATTGTGATGCGTAATCCGATTACTGGCGGCAGCTTTTAGTAAAAAACAGCAATAGGGTTTCACAAATATTCTTTTTATCGTTGTGTTTTAATTGTAGAACATGGAAAAAAGAAAAGAGTTTATCCACACAGACCTTATCAGGCTGTTGCTAATCTAAGTAAAATCTCAGATGAGCAGAAAGAAAAGGTAAAAGAGTTATATCTCCAGGGACTTGCTCAAAGCAAAATTGAGCAAGCTCTGAAGATGACTCGAAAAACAATCAGGACAATCCTGAAAGAAACTGAAATAAAAGATAAGTATCCAAGTCTTGCAAAAAAGGAAGGTAGAACTAATACTGTATTACATCAAGTTCACTATTACTCAGAAGATTGTAAAAAAGTACTAGACCTACTCTACAAAGACTCAACAGTTTATCTAGAAAGAAAGTATCAAAGTTATCTTGAAATTATAAACCAACCAGAAATAAATTAAATTTAATAACCAATAAATAAAACCAATAAATTATGTCAGTTACAATTGTAGAAATACCAGCTAATTCCCGTAATAAAGCTATTACGGTTAGACCCTTTTTTGATGGAAAAAGATTTAACATGGGTCTTGAAAATTATAACCTTTCAATGCACGACGGAGTATATCATGAAGAACAATTAGCCTGTTTAGAGGCTAATGGTACAGTTAGATACTTAACCGGTCTTAATGAATTTGCTCCTGAAATTAAAAAACTTCCTGAAGAATTTAAAGAAGCTAAAATTAAAGACATTAGACAAACCATAGCTCAATTAGAAAAAGAACTTGCTGCTAATGTTATTGATGAACAAGATCCTGATTTTTGGAATAAAGTAGAATTACTACGTCCGGATAATCATGATTTTTGGTCTAAGATATCATTACGTTGTGGTAATGAACCATTATATTTAGATCCTGCTAATAATCCTTTTGATTTAATTAAAATATACGCTATAGAAGCTGGTGGATTTAGTATGGTAGCTCGTAGTTACGAAGATGCTCGTAGTAAACCAACCGCGCCAAAGTTTTACCTAGATAGGTATGAAGAAACTGTAAGTACAAAAACTGAGGTTAAGAAACTTCGTAATAAAGCTATCTCTGAGTTAGATAAACTTTATACTAAGAATGTAAATAAACTATTCTACGTAATGAAAGTATTGGATATTAATAGTATCCAGTATAAAAAATCAACTCCTACAGATGTTATCTATGATAATGCTGATAAGTTTATAAACGGCGAAGGTGTTGAAAATAATGCTAGAAGAGCTGCTCAAATGTTTTTAGATGCTTGTAATCAAGATATTGAAACATTAAAAATTAGAGCTTTGATAAAAGATGCAACATTCTTAAAAACTATTGTTTTAAAAGGTGATGGGTTTATTTATCATAACTCAAGTAATGCTTTATTAGGTCGTACACAAGCAGATGTTTTGGAATATTTAAAAAATCCATTAAATGACCAAATCTTAACAGACATCTTGAAAAAAGTTGAACCTAATTGGAATAATTAGTATATTAGTATAAATATTTAATTTTTATATAAAATGAAAGCTTCAATGAAAAAAATGACAAAAGGTACCAAGAAAATGATGACTGGCGGTATGGCTAATCCTAACGCTAAAGCTAATCTTGAGACTTATAGCCCAGAATCTCGTACTAAAGCTAGTACTACTATGAGCGATGCTAAACTTGCTAAAAAAGGTGGTATGATGGGTAAGAAACAAGTTGGTGGTACTACACAAATGGCTAATGTAGCAGGAGGTAGAAAATCTGCTGCTGTAGCATTAAATCGTAAACAGAACGAAGGTTTAGGCGGTACAGGTAGTTCTGTTAAATCTACAAAAACTTTTGCAAAAAACTTAGTAGAAAAAAGAAAAGCGTTAGAAAAAACAGAGGTTGGCAAAAAACCACAAGGTTATGGAAAATCCGTTAAACCTGTTAGCGGTTCTACAAAAAGTAAAATTGGTAAAAAAACAAAAATTTACGCACGGAAAGCAGAAGTGCCTTTTTATAAAAAAATTATGGATGAAAAACTTAAAAAAACTAGCTAAAAATAGTAAGTCTAAAGTAAATCAGGCTGGTGTATATACTAAGCCTGGTTTACGAAAGACATTATTTAATAAAATCAAAGCCGGTACAAAAGGTGGAGATCCTGGTGAATGGTCAGCTAGAAAAGCACAATTACTTGCTAAAGAATATAAGACTAAAGGTGGTAGCTATAAAACAAAAAAGTAATGGCTAAAGATCCTCAACAAAGTTTAAAAGATTGGACTGCCCAGAAATGGATGACTTCCGGAACTGCGGCTAATAAAAAGAAAGGTTCTAGTAAAGAAGTTAAATCCAAAGGTAAAAAGAGGTATCTTCCAGAAGCAGCTTGGAGTTCTTTATCATCAGGAGAAAAAGCAGCAACTAATAAAGCTAAAGCTGAAGGTAATAGAAAAGGTGAACAGTTTGTAAAACAACCTAAAACAATAGCTAAGAAAGCTAGTAAATTTAGATAAATATGGCTAAAACAACAGGTAAAGCCGAAAAAGGAAAGATTAGTTTCGGTAGTAAAACTACAGGAAAAGCTAAAAAGAAGTTTGGTCCTAAGGAACAGAAACCTAAAAAATATAGAGGTCAAGGTAGATAATCATGGCTAAGAATAAATCACAACAAGCAGCAATAGCTATCTCAATGAAGAAAGCTGGTAAGACACCTCAAATGAAGAAAGGTGGATCTACTCCTGCTTGGACACGTAAGGAAGGTAAGGATCCTAAAGGAGGGTTAAACCGTAAAGGTGTAGCTTCTTATCGTAGAGAAAATCCAGGTTCAAAACTTAAGATGGCCGTTACAACACCACCTTCTAAACTAAAGAAAGGTAGTGAAGCAGCTAATAGAAGAAAATCATTTTGTGCTAGA
>Ga0181363_1000137_pt1 | contig 21202 bp, 26 predicted proteins | sample Fa13NDMLBSN_FD_130109 | JGI IMG/M metagenome (GOLD analysis project Ga0181363, IMG submission 130109) | Freshwater viral communities from Lake Michigan, USA - Fa13.ND.MLB.S.N | ecosystem: Environmental > Aquatic > Freshwater > Lake | place: USA: Michigan | collected 2013-09-23
ACGCATGGGTTTATGGTAACGCAAGGGTTTATGGTAACGCAGAGGTTTCTGGTGACGCATGGGTTTATGGTAACGCAGAGGTTTCTGGTGACGCAACATCTACAAAAAAAGTTTTTACATTAAATTTTGTATGGAATTTAACTTTAACTGATCTACATATAAAATATGGATGCGTTCAAAAAACATTTCAAGAGTGGCGACATTGGTTAGATTCTGATGAGGAATTTGAAACTAAACGCACATGTAAAAAATTTGAATTAATTAAAATGAGTTTAGAATTAGCATTAAAACAAGCAGAATTATGAAATTAATAATATTAATTAGCAGTTGGGTAATCCTGACTGCTAGTACTTTCAAAAGCACATGGTATGGTAAAGCTTTTCATGGTCAATATACATTTTCAGGTGAAGTATTTGATATGAATAAATTAACGTGTGCTTCTAACCACTTTGCAATAGGTACTAAACTAAAAGTGATAAACTTAGAAAATAAAAAGAGTGTTATTGTAAGAGTTAATGATCGTGGTGCTATGGATAGATATATTATTGATTTATCACAAGGAGCATTTAAACGAATTGCTAATTTAGATGTTGGAATAATTAATGTAAAAGTTAAAATAATAAAATAATTATTAAACATGAAGGTAAGTAAAAGAAAAGCAAATAGGAATAGATTGTACTGGTTGTATATTAAGAATTTCGGTAAGCAACAGAAAATATTCACGTTTGAAATGTTTTTGAAAATTAAATTACTATGAAAAAATGTTTCGGATGTAAACGTAACTACCCATTGTTTTTATATCACATAAACGACTCTAAGTATCAAAGGGAAGCTGACAAAGGTGTAACTATAGAATGTAGATTATGTACGTTTAAAAGAGCTAAAAAGCACAAAGGATTAATGCAGCGTATAAACGGAAAGTTTGAGTTTGTACCAATGAGTAGAATAGAGATAATTAAATACGTACTGAAACGATGAGAAATATAGAGTTAATAGATAAGGTTGTTTATGAAGCAAGAGTTCTTGAAAGTAAAACTGGAGGATGTAAAATATCAATTACGCTGAATAGCGGTCAATGTTTACAAATAATAGAAGATTTTACAGGTGTAGACTTTAAAAAAACAGGAGTAAGTGATTTTAAAATGTATGGTTTTAGTGTTTATCCTTCTGATTTTTTAGAACATAATAGTTTTCTTGTAGGTATAGAAAGTTTAGTATTTGGATATAATCCAATATAAAAATAAATTAAATATGTTTTAAATAAATGATATGCCCTTCATGTGAACAAGAAAATAGTTGTGGTTGTAAATCATGTGCAGAAAGACCAGCTGAATTTAAAAGAAACATAATGAAAGGAGATACAATTCAATGTGGTTATTGTAACTTTAAAAGCAGTCACGATGTGTGGTTAGATTATGAATTCAGTCAATATGATAAAAACAAATTAAAAGAATAAAAAATGAATGAAAATAAAAAAAATACCATGAATAATATATTTAGAGCTTGTCTATTAATGCAGTCAACTCTTCATAGATTAGAGAATATTCAAGGAGAAGTGCCATTTGTTAGAGAAAATAAAGCAAGGCTAAATAATACTATTAAATGGTTAGAAAGTATAGTTTGTGAGCTTACAGAAAATTTAAGTATTGCAGAAGCAAATGAATATATACAATTAATTGCAAGTATTGATAATTTTGCAGAACAAATAGAATTAGAATTTTAAACCAATAAATAAACATGAAAACACAAGGACAATTAATCGTAAAAAACGATGAGCAAGTAATTACTGAAAAGTTTACTAAAAGGGATTTTGTAATAAGAACAAACGACAAATATCCACAGGATATTCAATTTCAACTTTCACAAGGAAATGTAGATTTAATTGATGCTATTCGATTAGGTGAACAAATAGAAGTTGAGTTTAATTTACGTGGTAAAGAATATAATGGACGTTATTACGTTACATTAGATGCTTGGAAAATATCAATTCAACAAGGTAGTACACAAACATCACAACCGCTACCCATACAAATGGCACAAGAAAGTAAAAATGAATCACAAGATCTGCCTTTCTAATGAACAAAGCAAGATTAACAAAAAATAGACTCACAATAAACTGGACGGGTATAAGTAAAATTATACCTGTTCAATTTGCTGAGATATCATACAAAAGATTTAAATTTAGAGAAAATCGAAAAGGAGTTTTTAACAATAAAAAATATATAAATGAAGAAATTGATTGAATTAGGCACAAAACTATACGGTAAATTTGATTTAGATAAATACATTACAAAAGATAAAGAATACATTGTAATTGATTTTAATAAAGAAAGTATAATATATCTAGCTGATAATGGACACAAAATGACTGTTAATTATAATAATATAAGTGATTATTTTGATTATAATATAATAGAAATACCAAAAAAAGATTCAATTGTTGAAAGCGTAGTTAATAAATTTCTTCAAAGAAGTAAAGTAGGAATTGAAAAGTATGGTACTACTTTACATGAAAACAATTCAGACGATTTTATTAACCACGCTATGGAAGAAGCAATGGATTTTACTTTATATCTTCAAAAATTAAAGAGTCAACAAAATACTTCTACTAAAAATAATGTATTAGTTTGGGCAGAAGATAAAAATCTTATACATAATACAAATATTTGGATGCAATATTGGAAATTACAAGAAGAATGTAACGAATTATACAAAGCAATGTTAGATGATAACAAAGCAGAAATAATAGATGCACTTGGAGATATTAGAGTAGTTATTACAATACTTGCTGCACAATTAGATTTAGATATAGATGCTTGTTTTGATATAGCTTATAACGAAATAAAAGATAGAAAAGGAGTTACAAAAAATGGTACTTTTATAAAAAAATGAAAATAATTGAAAACATATCATATTCTCAACTATCAATAGCTAAATACTACGGAGGTGCTAATATAGATGGTGTATATTACCACTATTGCAATCAAACGGATAGATTGATAAGATATGATTATTGGAAGCAATACAAACGTTTAAACAAACGTTTAAACAAACCTATAAAAAACGAAGAAAACAACCAGTTAAATCTAGAATTATGACTTTAGAACAACAAATAGAACAATTGAAAAAAGACCTTACAGGTAATCTAATGCAAGACATAGATACACAAGGCAAAATTTACGAACTAAAAAAACAAATAGCAAAACAACAAGGTATAACAGTAGATGTATACGATAGTAACAACAATGAACAATGTGATTCATGCGGTAGTTAAATAAAAAACATTATATTTATACTTTCATTCATAGATTTAGTTTTAGCCCTTACATTAATTTGTAAGGGTTTTTTTATTTATATTTGTTAGAATGAAAACACAACGAACATTTAAATACTACTACATAGAAAACGAATTCTATAAAGGTGGAATAGAAATAATAATATTTTTAAACTAATATGAAAATAGTTAATATAAAAGAGGTTAAAACAAACCCAAAAAATCCAAGAATAATAAAAGACGATAAGTTTAATAAACTTGTAAAGTCTATTAAAGACTTCCCTGATATGCTTAATAAAAGACCTCTAATAGTGTTTACGGATGTAGATGGTAAATATGTTGTATTAGGTGGTAATATGCGATTAAAAGCGTGTAATGAATTAAAACTAACTGAAATTCCAATTATACTCGCAGACGAATGGACGGAGGAACAAAAGAACGAATTTCTAATTAAGGATAACGTAGGTTTTGGAGAATGGGACTGGGACGATTTAGCAAATGAATGGGACGCTGAAAAACTTACTGAATGGGGTTTAGATATACCAAACTTTGAAACTGAAACACATTTAGAAGCAAAAGAAGATGACTTTGACGAAACTCCACCAGTAGAGCCTATAACTGTATTAGGAGACCTTTACGAAATAGGAGAGCATAGGTTGTTGTGTGGAGATAGCACTCAAACAGATTCATTTAAAAAATTAATGAATGGAGAACTTGCTGATATGGTTGTAACCGACCCACCATACAATGTAGCCTATGAAGGTAAAACTAAAGACGCTCTAACTATTGAGAATGATTCAATGGGTAATGAAGATTTTTATAAATTTCTTTATGACTTCTATTCTGCACTTACAACTGCAGTAAAAAAAGGTGGTGGTATTTATATATGGTTTGCAGATGTTGAAATAGTTAATTTTGCAAAAGCATTTAAAGATGCTGGTATTAAATTAGCACAAATGTTAATTTGGAAAAAACAAACATTGGTAATGGGAAGAAAAGATTATCATTTTAACCACGAGCCTTGTTTATATGGTTGGATTGAAGGAGAAGCTCATAAATGGTATTCTGATAGAAAACAAACAACAGTTTTAGAATTTGATAGACCATCAAGAAATGCAGAACATCCAACTATGAAACCAATCGAATTGTTTGCTTATCAAATAGGTAATAGTTCAAAGGTTGGTGATATTGTTATTGATGCATTTGGTGGTTCAGGAACTACAATGGTAGCTTGTGAACAATTAAAAAGGAAATCAAGAATAATAGAGTTTGACCCTAAATACTGCGATGTAATAGTAAAGCGAATGATTAAACTTGACCCTACTTTATCAGTTAAGCGTAATGGTGTTGAATGCAAAAAAGACTTTGAATAATGGCATACGACAAGAATAAAATATTCGAACAGGCAAAAGAAATGATAACTAAGCATAAACTATTCTTTATTGAAGATATAGTTTCATTTCTTCCATGCAATAAAACAACTTTTTATGATTTTTTCCCAGTTGAATCGAACGAATTGAACATACTAAAAGAATTACTTGAATTAAATAGAGTTGAATTAAAAGTATCTATGCGTTCAAAATGGTATAAATCAAATGCTCCAGCACTTCAAATGGCATTAATGAAATTAATAGCTAGTCCTGAAGAATTGCGTAAATTATCTATGCAATATGTTGAAAGTGAAAATAACAATGTAAATAGTGTAAAAATAGAGATTATAAGACCTGATGAAAGCGACGATAATATTTGAGAAAAATTGGAATGCTATTCAAGAACAAAATAAAGATGGATCTAACAAATATAGATACGTTATAAATGTAGGAAGTTCACGTAGCAGTAAAACAATATCTTTAATTCAATTACATCACTTATACGCATTACAGAATCCAAATAAACGTATGACTATTTGGAGAGATACAAAGCATGATTGTAGACAAACAATACTACAAGATGCTATTCGCTATCTACGTGAAAATAATATGTATCAAAAAGGATTTACTTTGAATAAAACGGAAGGTAAATTTTTCTATAATAACTTTTCAAGTGTTGAATTCTTAGGTACAGATGATGAAGAAAAGATACATGGACTTACACAAGACTGTTGTTGGGTTAATGAACCTTACAATATTTCACTAACTACATTTAACCAATTAGATCAACGTACTAGTGACTTTGTATTTATTGATTACAATCCAAAAAAAGGTCATTGGGTAGAAGATTTAATGAAAGATAAAAGAAGTCTTATAATACACTCTACATTTAAAGACAATCCATTTTGTCCAGCTGAAAGTAGAAATAAAATACTTTCTTACCAACCATTAGAAATGTGTGAATCTGTTTTAAATAACGTTTTAAACGTTTCTGAAGCATTTTCGTATAACTTTGAACAAAACATTAAGCAATTAAATAAAAATCAAATTATAGAGCTTCAAAGATGTTTAGATAACGAAAACAAAAATAGTGCTTCAAAATTTAATTGGGAAGTTTACGGACTTGGTTTAAAATCTGAAAAACCTAACAGAATATTCAAATGGTCAGAAATAAGTGAACATGAATACCATCAACTTGATGCACCTGTTTATTATGGTTGTGACTGGGGGGCTGTTGATCCATGGGCTGTTGTTGAAGTCAAATATTATGACGGTACTATATACGTACATGAAAAGAACTACGATAGTGAAAATATTATTAGAGAAAAGTTACAATCTAACCAACGTAATGAAATAACAAACTACGAGCTTTCTGAAGGAGTAAATGAAGGTATAGTTATTTATATGTTTAAAAAGTTAGGTATACTAGAAGATAGACCTATTATATGTGATTCAAATAGACCTTTAAAAATAGCTATGCTTAGAAGATTTGGTTATGATAGCCATGTTGCATACAAAGGTACTATTATAGATAGGATTGACTTAATGAACAATATTAAGATATATTATACTTCAAGTTCTAACAATATTAAGCATGAACAAGAAAACTATTCACGTAAAGTTGATAGGCACGGAATTACGTTAGAAGAGCCTGAAGATAATAATAACCATACAATGGATGCTATATCTTATGTTGTATTACATTTACAAAGAGAAGGAGTGTTAAGGGTATTATAGATTTACCCCTAACAATTCATTTATTTGTTTATCTTCAAATCCAGCATCTTTTAATGTTTTAATGCTTTCAGTTAGTAATTTGTTTACTCGAGCTTTCTCAACTTGATTTTCTTGTAGTACTGGAATATGTGAATAATCTAGTTCTAACCATTCAGTTTTACCATCTAAGTTAAACATTGTGGAATGGTTCATAGCTATTTCTTCAGCTTCAGGAATAATAGTACTTTGATATGTTTGTTTTAATGCTTCTTTTTGATTCTCAAAAGTTGCTCCTTTGGTACTAGCAAACAAATCTCTTTTTACTCCATAAGCATCGCATATTTGACAAAAATCATTTTCATCCTCTTCAAATAACATTAAATCTTTTGTTGGGAATGATATTGATTGCCATTTAAGATTAGATGAAGCCATTATTATAGAGCTTTTACCTTCTTGAATTCCGTAATCTTTTTGAAATTCTTGTTCTATTCTTAAACGTTCATCTTTAGGTATTGCAACATGTCCAGCTTGATCCTTTGATTCGTTAGATAAAATACCAATTGCTCCTTTTTTTGCCATCAAAGTATTCCTAAATCTTAAACCTAATCTAAGGTTTGATATTGGCATATATAAGTTATTTAATGGACTTTCGCCTTGTAAAGGATTTTTAGAATTTTGAATCCAAACATGGTTTATATCTTTTACTTCTAATTTCTCATTACTAGAAATAATTTCATAGTGTTGAATAATATCTTCAATATTACTTTGTTTAAACCATTTATTGAACGTTTTAATCCTTACATCATAACTTGGTAGAATAGTTAATAATAATGGATTTGATAAAGAATAAGGTTTTACCTGATATGTATATACGTTACCGTAAACACACTTATTTTCATTTAATAACCTTAGATAGTCATTACCTTTATATAATGGGTTAGGATTTTCTAAAGTATTTACTATTTCACTATTATCTACTTCTACCTTTTGACCATTTACTAACTTATAATGTTTCCATTGACCAGAAGCTAATAAATCTCCTCTTCTTTGTATTACAGCCCATAGATGCGGAGTAGTTGAATAAATATCATAAGCATCTATATTTTCAGGATCTATAAAGTCATTACCATTTAAAGATAATAGATTAACACCTTGCATTTGTGGGTTAGAATCGTATCTTTTGAATCCAAAATTGAAGCCTAAGCGTTCTGTTAGTTTAATAAACATATCTAAATTGATTAATTTTTAGTCAAAAATAACAAATATTATTTTTTTTATTTACTTTTACATTGATTAAAATATAATCAAAATGGATATTAAGAAGATTAAGAAGGAAAAACTTAAGATTATCAAAGAAACTCAAATAGTAAAGAAATGACATTTGAAGAAGTATTTAAGAATAAAGATCTAATTATTGCACAAAAGAAAAACGCTATCAAACGTGGTGATTTTGTAATGAATGTATCTTTAATTGAAGAAAAAGAAAGTGCAAATAAAGCGGAAGATATTTCTTTAAGTGTGGAAAATCCAACTGTATTACGTGCTAAATTGGTTATTAATACCACAAACGTAATTGATAGCCACATGGATTGTCATATTCAAGGTATTTGGAAGAAATCTTTACAAGAATCAAAAACTTTGTATTTATTACAAGAACATGAGATGGAATTTGATAAGATTATATCAGATTCAGTAAAAGATGAGTTAAAAGCATATACAAAAGTAATTCCTTTCAAGAAACTTGGTTTTAACTATGAAGGAAATACGGAAGCCTTAGTTTTTGATACTCAAATAAAACAAGAGGTTAATCCTTTTATGTTTGATTTATATAAAAAAGGTCGTGTATACAATCATTCTGTAGGAATGCGATATGTTAAGTTGTACCTATGTATTAATTCAAACGAAGCAGAATATTCATCTGAAAAGGAAAACTGGAATAAATACTATCCTATGGTAATTAATAAAGAAGTAGCTGACGAAAAAGGTTTCTTTTGGGCGGTTACTGAAGCAAAAGTTATTGAAGGTAGTGCAGTAATTAAAGGAAGTAATGAATTTACTCCAGTAATGGAAATTGAAATTGAGAAAGAAGCCGAGCAAATCACTTCTGAAACAAATATAAACGAGCCGTCACAAGACACTCAAAGCAACAAAAAACAACAATTTTTTATTAATCTATTAAATTAAACAAAATGAACTTTAAAAGTTTTTTAGTATCGAAAGGTATTACAGAGGAAACGTTCAAATCAATGGACGTAGAAGCAACAGCTGGATTATACAATGAGTATAACTCTTTGCTTGGTAAAAAAATTGATGAATTAGAAGCAAATAACGCTACTAAATCAGAAATGACAACTGCATTAGATGAATTGAAAAATGCACAATTAGAGCAAATGAAACAAATGAATGAAGCTCTTAAAGAAATGGGATTGAAAATTGAAGCATCTACTGAAAAGTCAGGAACTTCAAAAGGTGATTCATTAGAAGAAGTAGTTGCTAAAAATAAAGAAGCAATTGCTCAATTAAAAACAGATCGTTCTGCTCCTTGGGTTAAAATGACTGTTAAAGCAGTAGGTACAATGTTAGAAAGTGCTAACGTATCAGGTGGTAATGTACCAGTTGAACAAAGAGTAGCTGGACTTAACGCTATCGCTTCTCGTGTACCACGTTTGATGGATTTAGTTTCAAGAGGTCGTGCAACTTCAAATATCATTTCTTGGGTTTACCAACAAGGAAAAGAAGGTGCTGCTGGTGGAACTGCTGAAGGTGCAACTAAAAATCAAATTGACTTTAACCTAGTTGTAGATTCACAAGCTGTTGTTAAACGTACTGCTTTCATCAAAGTATCTACTGAAATGTTAGATGATATCGATTTTATTCAAGCTGAAATCAATAACGAGTTATTACGTGAATTGAACAAAGACATTGAGTTAACTGCTTATTCAGGTGATGGTACAGCTCCAGCAATGAAAGGTGTTAGAACAACTGCAACGGCATTTGCTGCTGGTGATTTTGCTTTGGCAATTGACAATGCAAACGAAGCAGATGTTTTAGTTGTAGCAATTAACCAAATAGCTATTGCTGAACAACCAACTCCAACTGCTATCTTAATGCACCCAACTGATGTAGCTAAATTATTAGTTATTAAAGTTAGTGCTACTGATAAACGTTATGTTGATCGTTTGTTAATGATTAATGGTCAATTATCTTTAGATGGTATTCCAATCGTTAAAACTACATTGGTAACTGCTGGTACTTACTTAGTAGGTGCTTTCAATTTAGCAACTCTTTATGATATGGGTTCTATTTCTATTGAAATGGGATTAGATGGTAATGACTGGACTAAAAACCTACGTACAATCATCGCAGAGTATAGAGGTGCAATGGTAGTTAAAAACAATGATCGTACAGCATTTGTAAAAGGTACTTTCTCAACTGATAAAGCTGCTTTAGAAACTGCATAATTATAATATAGGGAGTTGAAATATACTCCCTTAATTTTACTTAATATGGCAAAGAAAGTAGTTGAAGTAGTTAAAGAGTTAGCGTTCTATGAAGGTGTAAGATTATTTAAAGCAACTGGTTTAAATAGACACTTACCAAAAGATTTAGAAGTTGAACTAACTCATGAATTAGCATTGATATTGTTAGGGAAAAAAGCAGTTGAATTAAAATAGTTATGATAGTAGTTAATAGTGATTTTATAGGTAGATATGAATTAGCGTTAGACAAGTTTAATGTTGATAAAATTGATTACTATATTGAGAAGTACGAAAAAAAATACTTAATCCAGTTATTAGGTGTTGAATTGTATGATTTGTTTATTGCTGACTTAGATGTTAACAATGAGCCACAAACAGCAAAGTATATCACTATTTACGAAGCATTGAACTATGATAATAATGGAAGTATTGTTACAAGTGATGGTATTAAAGAAATGTTACTTGGATTTATTTTCTACCATTACACAAATGACAATACGCAACTTCAAACGCCAATAGGTACTACTAGTGCAAAAGCTGAGAATTCTAATGTATTAGGAGCTAATTACAACAACATAACACGTTTTAATGATTGTGTTGCAAGTTTTAGATCTATACAACAATACATAGAGGACAATATAAGCGATTACGCTACATATAACGGACAATATTTACCTTTTGAATACTTATTATAGTGAAAGATATTTACGACATAGTACAAGACGAGATTTTTTCTAAGTTGAATAACGAAGTTAAAATAGTTAGTGCTTCTGCTTTAAGTGGAGGAACACAAACAATTGTATTATGTGTTCAAAAATGGGTTAGAGTTGGAACATATTTAAAAGATGCAAGTAATAAGAATTGGTTAATTCAATCTATTACTGATAATGAAATAGTAGTTAAAAAACCAACTGGAGCTACAAATTTGAGTGTAAATCAAACGCTAACACTAATCGAACCTAAATTCTTATTTGGTACTCGAATAAGTGCAGATAATGAGTATAAGAAAACAAGTAATGACAACCGTAATAAGTTACCTTTAATTTGGTTAGTAGAAAATATCCGAGAAACTGAATACAACTATGGTAGTGCTATTGAAAGAGATGCTTCGTTGAGATTCTATTTTCTTGACGATAATAATCCAAAACAATATTTAAATGAAGATTATCGAAAAAATGTTGTAACTCCTATGATTGGATTAAAAGATGAATTTTTAAGAATAGTTAGATTAAATAAAATATTTCAAACTTATGAAAGTGTAGATATTAGAACTATTACAAGATTCGGAAATGAAACAGAACAAGGAGTAATTGAAAACATATTATCCGATAATCTAAGCGGTTTAGAACTCTCAATTAAATTGAGTGTGAAAAGAAAAAAAGAATGTAATTGTTAATTTAAAAAATAAAAGAAATGGCAGATTGTTTATGTGGCACAGGATTAGGTAATTTAGGTTTATCTTCTTGTGTAGTTAACAGAAATGTTACAAATAAATTATTCTTTGTGCCTGTATATGACAGCACGGGAGTAAAAAACAAATTAGATTTAACTGGTACAATTAATGAAGCTACTATTACAGCTTTAATTAATCAATCAGATGCTTCTAAACGTTGGTATTTATCTCCAGTATTTGAAAACGTTGTTAAAGCAACAGCAGATACTACATTTGAAGAAGCACCTTCACAACGTAAAAAAAGAATTAAAGCTGGTAAAAAATCTTTCAGTGCAGAGCATTGGGATGTATCTCCACAATTAGAAGGAAAATACAACGAGTACCTTTGTGGTGGTTGGGGTGTTATTGAACTTGATATTGATGGTAATATAATCGGTAAAAAAGTTGGTACAGATTTATATCCTATCCCAGTCGATGGAGATTCTTTTGATGTGAAATATGTTGATCCAACGGATGCAGCAACTTCTAAATTAATGGTATCTTTTGATTACAATCGTTTAATGAAATCTGAAGAGTTATGGTTAATTTCTGCTGAAGAAATTGGAGCTGATTTGAATGATCAAGATGGATTGAAAGATGTAGAGTTAGAATTTGTTTCTAAAACTTCTACTCAAGTTGTTGTAAATGCAACTTTATCTTATGGTACAGCAGTTCAATTGTTGAAAGTTAAAGGTTTATTAGCTGCAGATTTTGCACTTTATAACAATACTTTAGGAGCTTCTCATTCAATTACAACTGTAACTGAAGGAACTGGAGCAAATGAAGGTCAATATACTATTACTTATGTTGCTATCACAGGTTCAGTTGATAATTTAACTTTATCAATGGCAAAAGATGGTTATGTAGGTAAATTAGACTATGTTGATGCTTAAAATTTAATCAATGATTAAAATATAATCAAATTAGGGTAGTTAATAGCTACCCTTTTTTTATTTTTGTTGTATGGTAGATTTATTTCAAACGGATTTAGGCATAATTACAAAAAATGCAAAGATACTTAACGAGGTAAGTGCTTGGATAAATTCATTTGACATTCAAATTAAAAATGAAATTATATACCTTATTCAATATGAACAATTAATTAGTAAAGGTATTGATGCAAAAGGTAAAGTAATAGGTTTATACAAACCATTTACAGAGCAATTAAATCCATTAAAAAAAGCTGGTGAACATTATACTTTATTAGATACAGGAGAGTTCTTTAAATCTATGTTTATTGATGTAATGCGTGATAGTATAATAATTAATGGTAACGGTCAAAAAGATAATGAAAATCTATTTATTAAATTTGGTGATGATATCGTAGGTTTAACGGATGACAATAAAGAAAAATTAGCTGATTTATTACTAGAAAAATATATAAACTATGTTAGAGAAATATTACAAATCGGTTGATGAAATACCTTTGTTTAATTGGATAGAATGTACACAAGGTAATTTTAACTATGTTTTACATGATGAAAACAACACAACTAAAATAGAAAATTCAAAACTAGAAGAAATATTTAATACTATTTTTGATAGTTACATACAAAAAAACGGTATTTCTAAAACATATGAAAGGTTATTGAAATTGATCCGTAAACGTGCTTTGTTACAATTAGATTATACTATTAATTTGGATAGATTTAATTTAACTAAAATTGAGTTGTGTGATGCAGAAATAGAAACAATGAAGAAAAGTACCGATAGAGGTATAAGTATTCAGGAAACGCTTGTAATACTATCTAAATGGATAGGTTACAGATTAGATTGGAAAGTAATAAGTAAAGGAGAGTTTGATACTATCCTAAAAACATATACAAACGATAAAAAGCAAGAAAATGGCGAAAAAAATACTATCTAGTGATATAATAGAGCAAAATATATTTAAAAATACTATTAAAAGTGCGGATGAGTTAATTATTAAATTGACTGCATTAAATACCGAGTTTAAAACAGTTGCTGAAACTACCAAAGAGGTAATTAAATCTAGTAAATTTGATTCTGTTAAGTCTTTAAATGATTTCACAAAAGCAACTGAACAAGCTACTAAGTTACAAAAAGCACAATTACAAGTTCAAAATGAATTAAACAAAGCTCTAGGATTAAAAGCTAAAATAGAAGTTCAATTAGAGAAAAGCGAAACGGAAAGAACACGTAGAACAATTTTACAAACAAAAGAGCAAGAAAGACAAGCTAAAGCAACTGAAAGAGAGATAAAATCTCAATCTATGCTTGAAAGTCGTTACGCACGTGTTAATAGTTGGCTTAATAAATTACGTGCTGAATATAGAGATTTAGCTATAAAAAAAGAGTTAGGTTTATCTTTAACTGAAAAAGAAGAGTTAAGATATTCTACTTTGGAAAAACGTATTCAAACATACGATAAAGCTTTAAAAGGTGTTGATGCTTCAATGGGTATTCATAATCGTAATGTAGGTAATTATAAAAGTGCTTTTGATGGTTTAGGATTCTCAGTTACTCAATTAGCACGTGAGATGCCAGCTTTTGCGAATTCGTTACAAACTGGTTTCATGGCAATATCGAATAACTTACCTATGTTATTTGATGAGTTGCAAAAAATTAAAAAAGCAAATGTAGAACTACAAGCTACCGGACAACCAACAACAAGTGTATTTAAACAATTAGCTGGTGCAGTTTTTAGTTTTCAAACATTATTATCAGTTGGTGTTACATTACTTACTATTTATGGAGCTAAAATAATTGATTGGGTTAGTAATGCTTTAAATCCAGCAAATAAAGAACTTGAAGAACTTAATAAAAAACAAAAAAGAATTGCAGAAGAACAAAAGGCACAAGCTGAATTTGTAGGTAAAGAAAGTTCAATGTATGTTGGGTTGTTATATGCTTTAAAGCAAACAAATAAAGGTAGTAAAGAAAGAGCTGAATTGATTAAAACAATTAACGATCAATACGGAACTACTTTAAAAAATCTACAAGATGAAACTAAATTTCAAAATCAATTAAATACTTCAATTGAAAAGTATATTGAATATCAAAAAAACAAATTTACTTTAAATAAAAATGAGGAAAGAAGACAAATTATACTAGAAAAGCAGTACGAAAATGATATTAAAATACGTGAAAAACGTGAAGAAATAGAAAAACGTGAAGCAGAAGCAAGAAGTAAAAGATTTGGAACTGAAAGTTTTTATGCAAAACAAAGACTTGAAAAAGCAGAAAATGAATTAACTGTATTAGAAGATAATGCAAGGTATTATGATAGAAGGTTAGAAGTGTTAGCTAAAACTGACTTAAAATTAAATGGTTTAAATAAAACATTTGATAAACAAAAAGATATACAAGACAAAGGAGTTAGTTCGCAAAAAGAACTTAATCTTTATACTTCTAGATACTTGGAAATTTTAGCTAAAATACAACAATATAGAAATCAAGTTAGAGAAACAGAATTACAGGACCAGTTAAATAAAGAAATACAAAAAAAAAAAGATAGTATTTCACAAATTGGAGTACCTGAAAACAGTAAAATTGAATCTATTTTACAACAACAATTAGATTTTAAATTAGAAGCACTAAAAAAAGAATATAAAGCAAATCAAGACGTTAGAGAAGAAGAATTTAAACAAGAAAAAAAGAAATTAGAACAAAAAAGAGATACATATAAAGTAGGTACTGAAGAATATAAAAAGTATCAAGAATCTATTAATGATTTAGAAAAAGATTATAAAAAAGAAAATGAATTTTTAACTGAACAAAATGCAGATAATAAATTAAAAATAGAGCAAGATTATAAAAAAGAAAAACAAAATATAGATAAAGAATTATTTGAAACATGGGAAGAATACCAAACAAGACAGTTAGAAACGCAAAAAAACAATGCTGAAAAACAATTACAACAGCAAAAAGATACTTTTCAAAAGTTAGATCAATTAGCTAAATTTTCAGCAGATTACTTCATTGCTCAATCTGAACGTAAAATAAATGCTATTGACAAACAAATAGACGCTTTAAACAAACAAAATGATTACATGAAGGATTTAGCAGCTAGTGGAAACATTACTGCTCAACAATCACTTGCACAAAACAATAAATTGATTCAAGATGCTAATAAAGAGAAACAAAAAGAGCTTAAGAAACAAGAGAAAATAAAACTTGCAATGACAGTATTTGACGCGTATAATGCTAACTTACAAAGTAAAGAATTAGGCGGTCAAAACGCACTAGTAAAAACAATCAAAGATGTTAGTTTACTTCAGGCGTTTATAAACTCTTTACCAGCATTTATGGAAGGTACTGAAGATACAGGATTAAATGGTAAAGGATTAGATGGAAAAGGCGGTTTCTTATCAGTATTACATCCTAATGAAAGAGTTGTGCCAAAGCAATTAAATGAAAAAATGAAAGGAATGACTAATTTAGAATTGTCTAACTTAGCGGATGACTATTTAAGAGGTAACGTTATTAAACAAGATACAGTTATAAATACTAATTGGAGTACAGAATTAATAGTTTCAAAATTGGATAGCTTAGAAAAGGCTATTATAAATAAAGAAGAATATAAAGCAGAAGTAGGTGAGATAATCGGAGGAGTTATGCACGTAGTTGAGACTATTAAAACTAAAAACCAAAGAGTAAGAAATATCACTAGGATATAAAAAAAAGGTAGCCGACAAGAACTACCTTTTAAACGTAAATAATAATCAAATGTCAACCATGACGACACAAATATATAAATAATTATGAGACATTTTATAGCAAATAAAGAAATTACACCAATAAATACTTTTGATATTGGTATTAATGTGAATTTTGAAGGTACAGTAGATCAAAACAAATTAACTACTGATACAATTAAAGTCAATCGAGAAGCATATACATTAATACAAAATCATTTACTAGTTAAAAGTTTTTTAGAAGGTTTAGATTATAAAGTTGAGTTTGCTACTGGTAAAGAATTGAATTTTGCTATTGACTTTACAAATAGTTTTAGAGACTTTGGTAATGAGTGCGAATTTAATTTACGTGCTATAAAGTCACACGATCATTTCTTTGATGATGCACAAGGATTAAGTTTTGAATTAGTAAATACTAAAATAAAATTCACAGGGTTTCAAGTAGGTTATCAAGTTATACCAAAAGATGCTGTTGCACAAGCTTTAATTACTTCTGTATCGTTATTTATGATATCAATGGCTTTAGCGGATAAAGCACGTGAATTAGCTAAAACAACAAAAGAATTTAGTTCAGCTGTTGCATACGCACCATTTGCAATTCAAGGTAAAATAGCTGAAGCTGCTGTTCAATTAATAATAGAAATAGCATTTACAGCTATATTGTTATTTCAGGCTGTACAGCTTGTAAAAAGATTATTTAATTTGATTTTCCCACAAGTAAGATATTTAAATGCTTGTACAGTTAAGGAATTATTAGAAAAATCATGTTCTTATTTAGGTTATACCTTTAAATCTACAATATTTGACAATAACTATAATAATATTGCAATTTTACCTATACCACAAAATACAACTAGTCAAAAATGGTACGAGATATTTCAAAATGATATTACTTTAAAATACAATAAATGTTATCCAAGTGCAAGTGATGTTACTCCAACTTTAGGAACTTTATTAAATCAAATGCAAATAATGTTTAATGCAGATATTAGAGTAGTAGATAAAGAAGTGCATTTAGAAAGATGGGATTATTGGCAAAACTCAAATAAACTATCTTTAAAACAACCTATGAATGTTCAAGAATTACGTAAAAACGTATTCACTTTTGATACTTCTAAATTGTTTAAAAGATATTATATACATTATTCAACTGATTATTCCGATCAAACAACACTAGATAATTTTGAAAACACAAACGCTGAGTACTCTCAGGATTTGATTTCAGGTGCTACAAATGAATTTAATCTAATTAAAGGACTAACAGATGTAAATATACCATTTGCACGTGCTAAAGCAAAGACTTACCAAAGTTGGTTAGAAAAAGAATTTGTTAAGTTGTTTAAATTGGTTGATAAATTAGCTGGTACTAATTATGCGTACAAAAAAGATAAAAAAGGTTATATAGTAATTACGGAGCAATTTTTCTCTATAACTAAGATATTTATGTGGGATGGAGTTGAAAAAGTAAGTCAAACAAATGAATATAAGTTAAACGCATCTAATATTTGGAATAATTTTCATGTGATTAACTCTTTAGAAAACAATCAATATATCATTTATGAAAACGTTAAGATTCCAATGACTGGGAGTGAATTTTTAGATATTTATAGAAATAATTACGTGAATATAGAAGGTACTATTTGTAAAATTATTACTCTACAATATTTCGATAAAAAGAATTTTGCTATAATTTCTTTCAAAATGCCAAAAAATTTGATTAAAAACTCGTCAAAACTCACAAAGTTATATTAATTTTATAGCATGGATATTTCACTATTAAATAACTTATCTGAACAAATAGAAAGTATTGCTAAGAATATGAATATTCAGATTCAATCAAAATTAAATGATGAGAATCTAAGCAATGAGGATAAAGAAGTAGCTTTAAACCTTATGAATACATCAAGTGATGTTATTAATGCTTTAAAAAACAAGGATATTAACAAATTAACAGATATTTACAATGCCTGTAACACTAGTAAGTAATCTATATACGGATGTTTACGGTAATACTTCAAGTTATTACAAAGCAAATGCAGGTGATACTGTTTCTGTTAAACATACTATTAGTACAGAAATATATATAAGATCAACACAAAGCAATTCAATGTCAATGAATGCTATTGATGGTACAATTGTACAATCACAAGGTTCGTTTATAGATGAAGGATTTAGAGCTGGTCAAACATATGTATTTAAAGATGTAAACAACTCAAATGTAGTTACTGCAACTTATACAGGTACAATTATTTCTGTTACTGATTTACAATTAGTAGTTACTGGATTACCTAATGTGAACAATTCAAGTTCTCAAGGTTCTATTTGGTGTATATTTGTTGAACAAACTAGAAAATCTATTGAATTAGGATTAAATTTCGTTGAAAATGAAAATCCAAATCCATCATTAGAATCTTTAATTGATGGTGAAACTATTAGATTTGTATATAATTCTGTAGATACTTTAACTGTATCTTCTCAAGCAAATTTAACACAAGTAGGTAAAAAATCAGGTGGATATGCTGTTTCAAATTGCAAAATAAAACGAATAGCTGATACTGTTAATCCTTATGGTTTTACTCACAATAGACAAAATTTTGAAATAACATACGATATTATATTTATAGGTGCATTTGTTGAAGATGCCTTTATAGGTGTTGAGTGTTTAAAATTATATTCAAAATTACAATTTAAAGTTAATGTTGGTGAAACTTTTGGTGTAACAACTATTAATATACAAGATAAAGCAGATACTGGATGGTTTGATACTGGTTTTAATAGTGAAATATCAAATGTTATTTCTTATACTACGGATGCAAACGAATTATATTATAATGAGTCAAAAAATATAATTTTCACAATTACGACAAATACAACTAGTATATCAACTATACAAATTGGTGGATGTTATATTACTTTAGATGAAAATCTAAATTTAAATAAAGCAGAATCACAAGAAAGTTATTTACCTTTTGTTAAATCCCCTTTATGGAATGCTACTAATATAGATGATTATGTTAATAGCTCTTCTGATTTTTTTACTATTGCTTTAAGAGATTTTAGTTATGTAGATGCTGGTGGTAATAGAACTTTTACAATTGAAATAGAATTTTTGCCTTATTATAACTCTTTAAATAGATTTGGTAAATTTATTGAAGGTAGAGGAGATTCTGACAGACTATTTTATATTTGGTGTAAAGTTGGTAATACAAATGTTTTAGTATATGGTAACCAATTAGAATATAAACAACCAGTTGGTGTATTAATTACTCCTGACTTTTCAGCGTATGTAAATCATGATAACAACCAATTATTCAAAGATTTATCTGAGCCTACAGAAAATTTGGATATAAATGTTCATGATAATATAGCTGTTATTTGTGATTTTGATTTTTCAGCATTAAATACTTTAGGAAATGTAATAGGAAAAATAGTATGTTATAATACTGCAAATGACTCTGAATTTGTACTAGATTCAATAACATACGATTGTAGTAATCAAGATCCGAATAACTGGGTAGAATTAAGCCAAAATTTATCATATAGCTTACCACTTACATCAAACAAACAAGTATCTTATTTAGCTTTAAAAAATGCTGTATCGCATGATTCTTATACATTAAGGTTATACTATCCATTTATGGTTAGATGGGAAGATTATTTAACTGAATTTGAAGCTAATAATTATTTTAAATCGCAAAATAAAGCTACTAAAAACTGGGTAAACTATCAAAATGGAACGTATGAACTTAGATTTAAATTAGAAATTGAACGTAATGGAGTGTATGATTATTTTTACAAAGATTTAGTTATATATGATTATGATGATTCAACAATTACATCTAATATAAAAATTTACGATTCAACCGGTACAAAAGAATATAATACAATTATACAAGGTAATATCTATCTAGTAAAGGCTACTCATGTACATCCTACTTCATGGAGTGGTTATCCTTGGGGAGATATAACCATAGAGCCACAAAACGGCAAACCAATGCAATTAATGTCAACGGAAATAGATTGCGATAAAAACAATGCTTTATACGGAATAAATAATGATAGACTTCAATATAGTTTAGTTTCTGCTGATACCATAGAACTTACTTGTTTATTAGATACTAATAAAGTAAATTATAGTTTTATGATTACTAGTAAAATAAGTGAAGATGGTCAAGATAATAATCACTTAGAAGAAACTAAATTAATGGAAGATGGTACTATTAAATTAATGGAAGATTTAACAACTAAAATAACCGATTAAAAATGGGAAAAAAAATAACACAATACCCTAATAACGTTTCAGTTAATCCTGATTTAAACTCTTTATTAGATTTAAGTGAAAAAACTGGAACAACTACTTTTGAAAGTAGAAAATGGACTTTAACAGCTTTTAAAACATGGGTTAATAGTTGGGTAGTTGCTGGATCAGTAGCATGGAGTTCAATTACAGGCAAACCTACAACTTTAAGTGGTTATGGTATTACAGATGCTGTAGATGGTAGCGGAACAACTGACTACGTTCCTAAATGGACTGATTCTAATACTCTTACTGATTCATCTATTAGAGAAACTAGCGGTAAAGTAGGAATAAATACTACCCCAGTATCTACAGCACGTTTAAAACTTGCTGAAACAGATGGTACAACTCCATTAAGAGCTGAAAATAATATAACTTCTACTTCATCAAATGCTACAGTAGGTTCATTTCAAAATGATGCCGTAAATAGTGCAATTAATTATGGAGTGAATACTTTAGTTCAAAATAGTTCTAATACCAATATAGGTGTACAAGGTAGAGCAATTGGTTCTGGAACTTCATATTCAATAGGTGGTCAATTTAGTGCAGAGGGAACAACTACTAATAAATATTCTGTTAATTTAAAAGATGGTACAGAAGGAGTAGCTGGAAGATTTCTGCGTAATATGGACACTGATGGAAATGCAAATTGGTCAAATATTGTTATTTCTGATGTTAATTCATTACAAACTAGTTTAGATGCTAAATTTCCTCTTAATCCAAGGATTCAAACATTTACTAGTTCAGCTACAGTTACTCCTACATCTACAAATGATTTAGTAACAATTACAGCGCAAGCTACTGGACTTACACTTGCTAATCCTACTGGTACATTCGTAGAAGGTCAATCGTTAATGATTAGAATAAAAGATAATGGTACAGCTAGAGCAATTACTTTTGGTGCTGACTATAGAGCAATTGGAATAACTTTACCTACTACTACTGTGATAAGTAAAACAATGTATCTTGGAATTAT
>Ga0181363_1000138_pt1 | contig 21117 bp, 24 predicted proteins | sample Fa13NDMLBSN_FD_130109 | JGI IMG/M metagenome (GOLD analysis project Ga0181363, IMG submission 130109) | Freshwater viral communities from Lake Michigan, USA - Fa13.ND.MLB.S.N | ecosystem: Environmental > Aquatic > Freshwater > Lake | place: USA: Michigan | collected 2013-09-23
CTGGCAAGATATATCCTCGTTTGTCAAGGAGAACTAACCATGAACCTTAACGACCGTGCGCTGCTGGTGCAGCTTAACATTTCACAGTGGACGGCGCGCAAGCATGATAAGCGCGCTACGGAGGACGTTGCTGCGATGCACAACGCTGGCAAATCTGCTGGCCGGTATCACAAAGCGTTGCTTCCCATGAACGATTATCTGGATAACGTGCAGAAGAAAGCCACGTTGATCCGCACCCGTTACTACCAGAACACGTTGCCGTGGGCGATGGATGGCACTCAGATGCTTCCCTCTGCTAACTACCTGTCGTTTATGACTGACTTTCGCAAGCAGAAAGCGGAGTGGGAGTATGCCGTTGCGTTGTTCATCGACCACTACGATGACATGAAAACCATAGCCAAGCGTGTGCTTGGTTCGCTCTACTCCGAGGCTGACTACCCGTCGGAGCAAGAGATCATCCACAAATTCAAGATGGATATGGCTGTGTTTCCTGTGCCTTCCACTGACTTTCGTGTGCAGTTATCGAACGATGAACTAAACCATATTCGTGGTGACTTAGAAGCTAGGCTTGCCACTGCACAGCAAGCGGCTGTGCGTGATGTGTGGGATCGACTGTTTGACAAGGTAAAACATATTGCTGACAAGCTGGCCGACCCCAAAGCTATCTTCCGTGACAGCATGGTGGAGAACGCCAAAGAATTGTGCGAACTACTGCCAAGGTTAAACTTTACTGATGATCCGAACCTTGAGATGATGCGCGCAGAAGTGGAAGCCAAACTAATCGGCCATCATCCAGAGGCGTTGCGTAACAACCTTGACTTGCGACACGACACTGCGTCCGAAGCGAAAGCTATCATGGATAAGATGTCTGTGTTTATGAATGGCTTATGAGATACGATAGCTGCCAGTTTGCTATTGTATAGTCTCACCTGACTTGCATGGTGGTCGAGTGGGACTCGAAAACTGGGAAACGAGGAAGCACTAAGAGTCGTCGCGGCAATCGCGTAACACGCTGCGGCGACTCACTTTTCCGGCGACTTGACACGCGCCGCAACGTCGTGCATCATCGGGCTGTGAACTGAACACACAAAGGACTAAGGCAATGGACTTACTTAAACGCTTATCGAAAGCCAAGACTGGCCTAATCCTAGAGCATCCCTTCATCGGATCGGTTGCCATTAACATGCCGTTCGAACTGGACGAAACCATTGCGACTGCTGGCACCAATGGCAAGCGTGTTAGATTTAACCCTGCGTTTATTGAGAAGCTGACCGATGAGGAACTTAAATTCCTTGTCGCTCACGAGTGCCTTCATCCCATGCTCGAACATAACTATCGCCGCAATGGACGGACTGCCAAGCGTTGGAATCAGGCGGCTGACTATGTGATTAACCAGCTTCTTGTCGATGAAAAGATTGGCAAGTTTATCGACGGCGGCTGTCTCAATCAGGCTACCTATAACGCTGGCGGTGGCACCAGTGACGGTATCTATAACATACTGCCGGAAGATAATGACAATGGGGGAGATGACATCGGTGGCGCTGGCAATGATCTGGAAGATGGTGAAGGTTCACCTGCCGAACAGGAACAACAAGCCGCAGAGTGGCGTGTCAAAGTTGCCCAAGCCGCGCAAGCCGCGAAGATGATGGGTAAACTGTCGGCTAACATGCAGCGTTTTGTTGACGAAGTATTGCAGCCCAAGGTTGCATGGCAGGATGTGTTGCGTCGGTTTGTGCAGAAAGCCAAGACGGATCAGCGCACGTTCGCCCGCCCCAACCGTAGGTTCTTGGCGCAGGGTTTGTATATGCCGTCCATCACTGGCGAGGTTCTTGGTGAGATTGCCATTGCCGTTGATTGCTCTGGCTCTATCGGTCAGCGTGAACTCAATGAGTTTGCTACTGAAATCAAAGCCATGAAGGAAGATGGCAACCCGGCTGCGTTGCATATCGTTTACTTTGACGATGGGATTAGCCACTACGACCATTATGGTCGTGACGATGAGGTTAATATCCAGCCACATGGCGGCGGTGGCACAGCGTTCAGCCCCATCTTTCAGTATCTTGAGCAAAACAATATTAACCCTGTCGCTTGTGTCGTGCTTACCGATTTGTATTGCAATGACTTTGGTGACACGCCGGACTATCCTGTGCTGTGGGTAACCAATGGCACAGACCAAGCGCCTTGGGGTGAAGTGGTTAAGATGTAAAGGGAGAGTGCAATGGATTACGAATCATTACGTTTGTTAGCTGTCCTTCTCTGCGGTCTGTGCTTAGCACAGACCGTATGGATCATAGTGCTGCACTCGCAGCGCGACGAAGCTAGAGATATGGCAGGATTTGTAGCACAGGCTGTCGAGGATATTGCAAGAGGCAAAGCTAAAGCGTTCATGCACATGGGTCGTGTTCACATAACCAATGATATGGGAGAATAACAATGGCCGTCGTTCGTATGTCTGATGATCTGCGTCGTAACATTGAATCTATGGCGCGGGCTTCCTTCGATGCCCGTATAGATGCGGCTAACAAAAGCCTCGTCGTTCCTATGACTGGCGATGAAATCTATAACCTGATGTTTGGCGATACCGTCAATGGTATGCTGGCATTGCCAGATGGTTATATGAGGACGACTAACAGGTTTACCGTCGCCAGTGTGAATGGCGTGTCCATCCATTATGATTTTCATACGAGTCAGCCAATGCCGTGGCCGTATGAAATCCCTACTATGCCCCACTTTAATAAGGGCAATATGTATGGAAACACAATGCTGGTTCATCTGCGTATGAATGAAGCCGGTATGTGGGATACACTAGAGGCTGCGTTTAGAGATTGGCATAAGCGTATCAAAGACGTAGCCGATTCGCGTGACCAGTTTGTTGGCGGGGTGCGGGCGATCCTCAATAATAATACAACTCTTGGCGCTGCCATTAAACAGTGGCCCCCACTGTGGGACTTTATCCCGCAGTATGCCAAGGACAAACACTCGCAGGTTGTTGAAAAGAAAAAGAGAGAACTGATTGAGAAGCCAGAGGTTGACACCGCAAGCCTGACCGCGATGGCTGCATTTAACAAGATGGTTTAAGGGAGAGTCACCATGCCGATGATTGAATCTTATACCGATGCTGTGCGCTTGTTCGATAGCGCCAAAGATAAGCAGAAGGGTAAACCCCTTCTGTCATTCGGTCGCTTGCTTAAAGACGGCGATGCGTATGTTATTCACGTTCACGCACTGGCAGTTGCGCGGATCACATCCGACAACGTGTTGGAATATCTGCCGACGGTCGAACAGTATCGGTCATACCACAACACTATCGCCATGTCGTTCCATCATGTGGTGCCTGTCCAATCCATGCGAGTTGGCCCGTTAAAGTATCGTATCGGTCATATGAAATGGATCGGAACGAAAGTGCAGAAATGGGGGGTTATTACCAATAATTGGGAAAGACTACGCAACGAAGCGCAGGAATATTTCAAGGGCGTCAAGATCGACATGGTAAGTGGCGATTACATTAACTCGCGCCCTGATTTTACGCATACCATTGTGCCAGAGAAGCGCAAGACTTGGCTACGTTGCCTTCGCAATTTCAAGAACGGCTTGAAGGTTCGCCATAAACTTGGTGTGTTCGATGCGCTTATCAATGAGATGGGCCTGTCGGATGCCAACCGTTGGTCGTATCGGTATGACTTTGATGGCACGTATATCGACTCGCTTGTTGGCAATATGAAGGAAGGAACCTTCGAAGATAATCTTATGCGTAGCTTTGTGCAGTATGCGAGAGGCCAGACCTATGGTGTGATGTCCGGTAAACAAGTTCTGGATACAGCCATGTATCTTCTCAAAGACTTGAGCGTTCCACTGCGCCGTGAGTTCGAGGTATTCGGTGATGCTGAGTGAGATTAACCAGCAGATATTAGCAATGGCGAATGACGGAGTTAAATACTCCGTCATAGCCGAACGGCTTGGGCTAACCTTCCAAGTTGTTAAGAGTCGTTTACACCACATGCGTATGACGCCAGAGCAGAAGGATAAGCTGCGCGCCCGTCGCCGTAAGACTAAGCGCGATCCAGTGAAGGCAAGAAAATATATAAAGGATTACATAAAGAATCATCCAGAGAAACCCGCAGAGTGGAGCAAGGCATACCGTGAAAGAAAGAGAGAAGCTGAATACAAATGGAGACGGGAGAACCCAGACAAGTGGGCAGAGCAACGCCAACGCGACAATGAAAAGCGTAAAGCACGACGCGAAGCGGCGCGCAATACTCCAGAAGCTATTGCAGAGCGCGCTAGAAAGACGGCTGAAAAAGCTGAACGAAGCGCAGAGTTAAAGCAGTTACGGCTGGAACGATGGAATGAGAAGCGTAGGGAGCGCAAGCTAAATAACATCTCTGACTACCAGACTTTGAAAGCTAGACTGGATGCAGACCCTGAGTTCAAAGCACAATATCTTGAGAAGCGGAGACTGATAAATGCAGAACGCCGACGTAAGAAAATGGAGGCTATCCCGCCAGAAGAACGGGAGCGCAATGCCCAACGGGCTAGAGAGGCTAGGATCAAAGCAGTTAGGGAAGCTAACGCGCGTCGTCGTGCCGAGCGTGAAGCAAACCCGCCGCCCAAGCAGCCTAAAGAGAAGCCTAATAACACTAGGCATTTGCCCAAGGTGGGGGGTAAAATACTAGATAAGCGCAAGCCCGGACGATTGCTGGCGCTGATGGGATGGAGAGGGTTCTGATGAATATAAAGCTAGAACTTAACGAGTATCTCGATCCCCAACGCTATCGCCTTGGGACGCGGTTGGTTGATGTCGAACTATTACGGAGGGTTATCAGGCATATAGAGAAACAGGAACAACTTATTCTGCAAATGCGTGAAGCCATCGAACTGGCTTTATCAAAATCATGTAGTCACTGTGCAGGAGAAATGACTGTAGCGCGCAAGCTATGGGAAGATATGGAGGTTTACTATGCTGAAAGTAATAATGATGGTGGCGATTAACATTGTCATCACACTGGCGTTTGCGTCCGCGCAGACTGTGTATTATAATAACATGCGAGGATCACCGACTGATTCGACGATCTTCTTCGATGGGAAAGGGATGATGACTGGTAGTAGCTTGCAGGTTGGGAACATGGTGACATACCACGACGCAAGTGGCCGCATGGTGGGTAGTTCAATGCCTACTACGCCACTTCCGTTAGAGCGTTCACCGTTATCGGAGCATTACCTTGATGAAGAATAAATACGGGCTGCTAATACTTGCCATGCTTCTGCTGGCAGGATGCTCGTATAACCTAGACACTAACGGTGTGTATTACAAATCGAAGAACCGATACAACACCGAGTGTAAGCAAGTAAGTGAATATAAAATAGACTGTAGAAGCAATGGAGTAGAGCAATGACTGATAATTCTCTGAGTGAAATCCTTAATCGTGTCGATGACCAACTGTCTATGGAACTTGCACAGCCAAAGACAAAGACTAAGCATCCGACCGCAGCCGCGCCGGTCTATGTGGAAGCCGTAAAGAATGATGAGGGTAAACTCCCTTGGCATTTGCTCCCGTCGGATGCCATCGACGATGTGCTTGAGGTGCTACAGTATGGCGCTGCTAAGTATGGAGAGCGCAACTGGGAGCGCGGTATGGAATGGAGTCGTCCGTTCTCTGCATTGATGCGCCATATGTGGGCGTGGTGGCGTGGAGAAACGTATGATCCTGAGAGTGGCAAGCCTCATCTTGCCCACGCAGCGTGTTGTGTTTTGTTCCTAGTAGCATACGAACGTAGAGGCGTAGGCGTAGATAACCGCGTTAAGTAATAATAACGCCGGGGCTACGGCCCCGGCTACCTTTGGTGCGGCTATGAGCAAAAGGTATATGGATGTGAGTAGCTTATCACGCAGCGTAACAACGGGTGCCATAAGTAGCAGCCCTTCATGGACTACTGCAACGGTATCAAACACTGTCGCTTCTGCGCCACACAACCACTTAGATATACAGGGAACCTTAAAGATACGCGGTCAAGAGCTTACAGGTGATGACGTTAAAGAACTGAAGATGATGCTTGACTTTCTTCGCCATGTCATTGCCACCGATACGCATATGAGTGAGTTGTGGGTAGCATACAAAGCAAAAGAAAAGATACTGAGGTGATGAAATGTATATGGTTGTCCATCCAGTTAGGCAATACACAGATAGTAGAGGCATAAGCAACAGCATTGTGGACACGCACTTGCTGGAGCAAGTTGTAAACCAAGTGCAGTATAACTTTACGGAGACAGATGAAAGACTGAAGAAGCTGGAGTCGTTTCTGGAATTTACGCAGACACAATACCCTGATGTGATTGAAGCATACAGGGTAGCTGCCGAGGCAAAGAAAAGAATGGGTGTGTAATGGACATCGTGACCATCGACTTTGAAACTTACTATGACAAAGAGTTCTCGTTGTCCAAGATGACAACGGAAGCATACGTGCGTGACCCACGCTTTGAAGTCATCGGAGTCGGCATAAAGGTTAACGATCACCAGACTGACTTTTATTCTGGCGAGAACCCCGGTCGCTTTCTCCGGTCGCTGGACTACAAAGACAAGGCTATCCTTTGCCACAATACACCGTTCGACGGGCTAATCTTATCGCATCACTTTAATATCAGGCCGCGGTTCTGGCTTGATACTCTCTCGATGGCGCGTCCAAGACATGCCATCACTGTGGGTGGATCACTCAAAGCATTGGTGGAATACTATCGCCTTGGCGCTAAGGGTGACGAGGTTCTCAATGCGCTTGGCAAACGCCGCGCAGACTTCGACGCTTATGAGATGGCGCGCTACGGTGACTACTGCCGCAACGACGTTGATCTAACCTACAAGTTGTTTCTGGAACTGCGTAAAGGTTTCCCCGCATCTGAACTAAGACTGATAGACCAGACGCTTCGCCTCTACACAGAGCCGACGCTGGTTATCAATAGGCTTTTGCTTGAGCGCCACCTTGAGAACGTGCTGCAAAAGAAATCCAATCTGGTTGAGGCGCTTGGCTTAGACTGCACTGAGGAAGAAGCTAAGAAGATACTTATGTCGAATGAAAAGTTCGCTGAGTATCTCGCTATACGTGGCGTCCAGCCGCCGACAAAGATCAGTCAACGCACTGGCAAACAGACCTACGCTTTTAGTAAGACTGACCGTGGGTTCACAGACTTGCTTGAACATCCAGACGAGAGCGTTCAGAACGCTGCGGCTGCTAGGCTTGGCGTCAAATCAACGCTTGAAGAAACACGCACACGTTCGTTGATAGGTGTCGCAGAGCGTGGCCCTCTCCCCATCTTGCTTAACTATTACGGCGCACACACTGGTCGCTTCAGCGGTGGCGATAAGATGAACCTACAGAACTTGCCTCGTGGTGGTGCGCTACGCAAATCATTGTGTGCGCCAGAGGGTAAGATGCTTGTCGCTTGTGATTCGGCGCAGATCGAAGCCCGCGTGGTTGCGTGGGTGGCAGAGCAGAATGATTTGCTAGATGCTTTCCGTGAAGGTCGTGACGTTTACTCCGAGTTCGCCAGTGAGGTCTATGGCAAGAAGGTAACGAAGGCTGACAAGATCGAACGCTTCGTCGGTAAGACTTGTATCCTTGGCCTTGGCTACGGCATGGGCGCTGAGAAATTCAAGGCGACGTTGGCTATCGGCGCTGGTGGTATGCGCGTCAATCTAGATACACACGAAGCTAAACGTATTGTCCAACTCTATCGTACGAAGAACCACAAGATCGCATCGTTCTGGAACCGCTGCAACGTGGCGCTTGATAGAATCTATGGCAAGCAAGATTTCAACCTCGTCCCGCACTCCCCTCACATTCAGTTAACGGACGATGGTATCCAAATGCCAAATGGTTTGGCTATTAAATATCCGATGCTGACCATGATGGATAACGCTCAAGGCTTTGCTTATGCAGCAGACGGGCGTGTGTATCGTGAAGCATTGAAAGATAGAGTTCTAGGCAAGCCGATAAACACAGAGAAATTTATTCGTGTTTATGGTGGTAAGGTTACAGAAAACCTAGTCCAAGGGTTAGCCAGAATCGTTGTGGCCGAGCAGATGGTTAAGATTGGCGAACGATATAAGGTCGTTCTCCAAGTACACGACGAAGTAGTTATCCTCTGCGATGCCGACGAAGTGGAAGAAGCCAAAGCATATATGCTTGAGGTCATGTCAACGCCACCCAAGTGGGCAGAAGATTTACCTGTCGCATGTGAAGCAGACTACGGACTGAATTATGGAGAGTGCAAATGACGTACATGGAAATGCTTACTGACGCTGGCCTACACCTATTCTTCTTTGGCTTTGGTTTACTCGCTGGCATGTTTATCTTTTGGATTGAAACACGGACAGGAAAGAACCAATGACCATGAGTTGGGAAGATTACTTTATGGACTTGGCTTGCAAGATAGCCGAGCGGTCTAAAGACCCGAGCACCAAGGTCGGCTGCGTTGTGGTGACTGAAGATAAGGTCATCGCTGCCACTGGCTATAACGGTATCCCTCGCGGTGTCGAAGATAAGCATGAACGTATGGAGAGACCAGCTAAATATTTATGGACAGCCCACGCAGAAGAAAATGCTGTGGCTCACGCAGCGCGTGTGGGCGCACGATTAAAAGGTGGATCGGCGTTCGTGACACATGAGCCATGCAGTCGGTGTGCGCGGTCACTTATTCAAGCGGGTATTATTCAGGTGCATGTCGGCCCCGGTACTACCAAGATGCCACAAGAAGAATTTGAAGTGTCACGCATTATGTTCGAGGAAGCTGGAGTAAAGGTGTACCGCGATGGTCTTATATAAACTAGATAAACAAATCGTAAGTGATCTACGTAAAGAAGCAGAGGACTGTATCAATCCAATCTTGCTTAAATATAATCTGCGTTGGGAGCATGTGTTCGCACACGACCGAGCAGCCTTATACGTTTTGGCAAGGCAGGAAATATATACCTCCATCCGTACGCGGTTGCGTTGGTCATACCCGAAGATAGGTCGGCTGTTTAACAGGGATCATGCGTCGATCCTTAATGCAGTGCGGCGATATAAAAATATAAAGAGACAACGCAATGAACCTTAGTCATTCCTATTCATCAATGAAGCTATACGAGAACTGTCCATATCGGTACTACCATCAGCGTATAGCTAAGACGGTGGTGGATCAGGGTGGCGAAGCAAGTAAGCATGGAGAGCGCGTACATAAACATCTTGAAGATAGAGTAAACGACAAGGTTGAACTGCCCGAAGAACTTAGCCATGTCGAACCAATCGTAGAGTCATTAGAGAATCTATCCAAAGACGGAATCCTACGGGCCGAAGCAGAGATGACTCTGACGGTTAACTTTACGCCAACAACTTGGTGGGCGAAGGACGCATGGATGCGTTCGAAGCTGGACATCCTCATATCCAAAGACACAACGGCTGTTGTCGCAGACTGGAAAACAGGGAAGCGTAGACCAGACTTCGCACAGTTGGAGTTATTTGCGTTGCAAGTGTTCGCGCACTACCCGCACATCAACAAGGTCACATCCAGTTTCATCTGGATTAAAGACATCGCTATGGATCGCAGGACATACACACGTAAAGACCAGCATGAACTGTGGAACAAAGTGCTGACCAAAACGCAGCGCATTGAACACTCACTTGAGAATGAGAACTGGCCCGCTAAACCAAGCGGTCTGTGTGGATACTGCCCATGTAAAAATTTTTGTGAGTTCGCTTACGTTAGAACTTGACACCTGTGTAAAGTAGGAACAATATAATGGCTACACCCGAAGCGAAAATAAAGCTGAAGGTCGATAGGGCTTTGCAACAACTGAAGATTTGGTTCTTCAGTCCGCAAGCCGGTCCGTTTGGTAGAGCAGGTATCCCAGATAGGATACTCTGCGTGAACGGGCATTTCGTTGGGATAGAATGTAAAGCGGATAGGTCGAAGAAACCTACCCGCTTGCAGGTAGATTGTATGCGTAAGATAGAACAAGCCGGGGGAAAGTGTTTCGTTGTCTACGATGATGAGACACTGGTTGAAGCAATAGAATATATTAAAGAGGCGATGAAATGCTTGTAGTCGAAAGAGCCAAAGCGCTTGCGCTAAAGCTAGACTACCCAGCGCGTGTGCTGGAGACGATACCTACTGCCAAGATGCTACGCCCCAATATCATTGTGGCTCCGCACCGGCTGGATGAAGTGCGCGTGTTACGCAACATGGGCATCGACGCTCCGTCGCCTATACTGCACTACTATGATTGGCCCGGTAGGTTCCAGCCGTTCGAACACCAGAAAGAGACGGCTGCGTTTCTTACGGTTAACCAACGTGCGTTGGTGCTTAATGAGATTGGTACTGGCAAAACCCAGAGTTCACTGTGGGCTGCTGACTATCTGATTAAAACCAAACAGGTTAAGAAGGTTCTAATTATCTCTCCGCTCTCTACACTAGAGCGCGTGTGGGGTGATGCTATCTTCTTTGGCTTTCCGAACCGTAAGGCTGTCGTCTTGCATGGCACAGCCGAACGTAGACGCAAACTGCTCAAGAGTGACGCTGACTTCTACATCATTAACCACGATGGCTTTCCGATTATATCGGAGATTACGAATGGCATGTTCGACCTAATCATCGTGGACGAAGCTGCAGTGCTACGCAACCACAGCACAATGCGCTACCGCGTAATGCGTAAGTACATGGAACGCAATCCAGATACACGTTTGTGGTTGATGACCGGTACGCCTACGCCTAATGATCCGACCGACGCATGGACGCTATCCAGACTGGTCAATAGCCCGTTCATACCATCTAGCTTCACTGCCTTTAGAGATCAGGTGATGATGAAGATTGGTATGTATAAGTGGACGCCGCGTCCGAACAGTATGGAGCTTGTAAAGAACGTACTGCAACCGGCTGTGCGTTATACCAGAGATGAATGTTTCGATCTGCCTGACACCATAACGCAGACACGTAAGGTTGAACTGACACCCGACCAGAGAAAGCATTATCAGGCGATGATTCGCCATCTGGTTACTGAGTCTGGCACTGAGGCTGGCACCATCACGGCTGTCAACGAAGCAGTCAAGATGCAGAAACTTGTGCAGATAGCTTGCGGCGTAGCGTACGATGACGATGGCACCAACGTCGAACTTGAATGTGCGCCGCGAGTTAATCTGGTTAAGGAACTTATAGAGGAGGCCGGAGAAAAAGTTATCGTATTCGTCCCACTGACCGGGACACTGGAAATGTTAGAGCGTGAGTTGTCTAAGCATTGGACTGTCGGCGTCGTCAACGGTTCTGTCAGTTCATCGAAGCGCAATGTCATCTTCCACAACTTTCAGAACGAAAGTGATCCCCATGTGTTGATCGCGCATCCTGCCACGATGGCGCATGGGTTAACGCTGACATCTGCGAGTACTGTGATCTGGTATGGACCAGTGACTAGCAACGAACAGTATGTTCAGGCAAACGGTCGCATCGAACGTATTGGCAAGCGGCATGTATCGAATGTCATCCACATAGAGGCGACTGAACTAGAGCATAAGATGTACAGCAGACTTATGAATAAGCAAAAGCTACAAGGTCTGTTGTTGGATTTGATACAACAAGAAACACGTTAAGAGGTAAGGCAATGGATGTAACAGTGGAACAGGTCGTCGCGGCCTATATGAAACTGCGCGATAAGAAGAAAGCTATCGAAGCCGAGGCTGATAGCAAAGTGCAAGAAATTGTGCAGAAGATGGAGAAGTTCGAGACTTGGATAAGGGAGAAAGCCACCGAGCAGGGGGTTACATCCTTCAAGACCAACGCTGGTACTGCGTTCTTAACCACGGTTGACTTTGCCAACGTCGCTGATTGGGATGCAGTCTTGTCATTCATCAAAACAAATGAAGCGTACGATATGCTTGAGCGCCGCATCAGCAAGACCGCAGTGCGTAGCTATATCGAAGCGCATAAGGAAGTACCCGCTGGCGTTAACTACGGCACCAAGCTGAGTGTCAATGTCCGCAAGCCAGCGGCGAAAGGAGAGTAAGGCAATGGGAAAGAAACAAAAGTGGGCGTCACCGCAAGTAAACCAAGCGTATCCCGGTGGCGTATATGCAACGGATGTGATCGACAAGTTCAATCCGAATCACTGCGCTAGGGCAGCGTTCATAGTCTACGAAATCCAGAATGGATACTTGCTTAGAACAGAAGTCTTGGATGAGTCACCGTCTAAGATGGTCTACTGCAAGGACATACAGGAATTGTCAGAACAAATCCTGACATCACAGGCGCAAATGCGTCTTAACCTTAAGTAAGAGGACAACATGAGCAATCTTATTCCCGCTAACATTCAGGTTCCGGCTCACATCGCTAAGCGTATGGGTCAGCCTTCGGCTCTGGCTACCGCCATCATGGGTGGCATCGGTGGTGGTGAGTCGTTTCCTCGCATCTCGATTAAGGGTAGCCGTTTCCGTATCAAGGATGGTGACGCCGAGACTGTGCTGGAAACCACTGCGCTCGACGTTATCACCGTCGGCGCTAACCCGCATCCGTCGAAGACGTACTATGCTTCTGACTGGGACCCCAACGCTGAACCGGCTGCGCCTGATTGCTACTCGCTGAACGGTGTACGTCCGAACCCTGACGTTGCTGAACCGCAGAATGACATCTGCGCTACGTGTGAGTGGAACAAGTTTGGTTCTGCCAAGAATGGTAATGGTAAGCGTTGCGCTGATAAGAAGCGTCTTGCTGTCGTCGCTGCCGACGATCCGACCGGACCGATCTATCTTCTTGAGGTTACTGCGACGGCTATGAAAAGCCTCAACGTGTACCAGAAAGAATTGATTATGCGCGGCATGGGGCCGGAGGTTGTTCGCACTCGTGTGTCGTTTGATACAGACGCCACGTATCCTAAGTTGCAGTTTGGTTTCGGTGGGTTCTTAGATGAAGAAACTATTGATGCAGTTGCGCCGCTGTTCAACTCCGACAAGGTTAAGGAGATCACAGGTGAGTCTGCTTCTGCAGCGGTCGCGGCTATTCCCGCACCCAAGGAAGCTCCGAAGCCAGTGCTTGTCAAAGCCGCAGCTAAACCCGAACCTGTGCAGGTTGAAGAAGCTGAAGCAGAGGAAGCACCTAAACCGATCCGTGGTTTCGGCGCTGCAAAAGCGAAGCCCGTTGCGCAAGAATCTGCTAAACCCAAAGCAGCGGCTAAAGTTGCGCCCGTTAAAGCGGAGAGCGTTAGCGATATAGCTGACGAAATCGCTGGCTTGCTTGGCGAGATGGACGCGGACGATGCTTGACCAGATAGACTTTGCTAAAGTTGAGGTGCTGCGTAAACATCTAATGATTACGCAGAACGACATGGCGCAAATCTTCGGTGTATCTAGGATTACATACCTTAGTTGGATCAAAGGTACACCGCTTCGCCAAAAGAACTTGACTAACGCAAAGCGAATCATTCGTCGTCTCATTGGTCTTGTGAAAGACCACGACTGGCCGTCGTTAGAAGTACGCAAGTTAGAACACCAAGATAGATTACAAAGACTACTTGCGGCGCTTGAGTACGGCGCGTAAACTCAAACATTCGGGGAGGTAAAACCTCCCCGTTTTCATCATGCCGTGGACATCACTATGAATACGTTGGATTTTCTTCAGCGGGTACTTCCATCTGATGGGTACTATGTCGCCGTTGCGATTAAGAATAAAAAAGTTTTGCTGCACCGCTTTGTGGACAACATAGTATCTCTAGAGACGGTAGTAGACGGTATCAGTGCTGGTGGTGGCAATGCGTACTTCGCAGTTGCATCATTTGTTACAAACACTGGCGGTCGAAAACAAGATAATGTGCATAGCTTAAAGTCTTTATATCTAGATATTGATTGCGGTGTGGATAAACCATACCTCACCCAGCGCGATGGGCTTAAAGCCTTATCCACATTTGTTAAAGAGACGCAGCTTCCGACGCCAATGATTGTCTCATCGGGCAACGGACTCCATGCGTACTGGATTCTAGATCGTGAGTTGCCGCGTGATGAATGGCAACCGCTGGCCGACGCACTGAAGAACGCAACGCAGCAGCTTAAGTTTGAGGTTGATCCCGTGGTGCCAGCCGACAGCGCCCGCATACTACGGCCAGTCGGGACGATCAACACGAAGGGCGGGGAACTTGTAACTAGTTTGTTAGCAAAGGATGAGACACACAACGTAGAATATATTGACAGGATACTGTCGCCGTATCGTGTTAACCAAATAAAGATAAGACCACCGAGCGCGCAGTTCACTCCGCTGATTGATCTCAGCACCAAGACAGAGTTCCCCCCGACCAGCACCACTGCGGTGGTGGATAAGTGCCAGCAGATTCGGTGGGGTGTAGAGAACCAGAAGAAAGTCCAAGAGCCATTCTGGTACGCCTTGCTGGGCATCGCCGCCTATTGCGAAGACCCAGAGGCCACTGCCGTGGCATGGAGTAAAGACCATCCAGAGTACAGCTACGATAAGACTGTAGCTAAGCTTGAGCATTGGAAGGCGTCAGTCTCAGGGCCGACAACCTGCAACAAGTTTCAAGAACTGCGTTCAAGTGGATGCGACAAATGCAAGTTCAAAGGAAGCATAACAACTCCCTGCTCGATTGGCGTAACATATAAGTCTGTTGAGATTGATCCTTCCGCACCCGACGAAGTGGCCCACCTCACGCCACTACCACGGGCATACAAACGCGCTAGCGACGGTGGCATTAAGCAGACGATTGACAGCACCGACGTAGACATTTGCCCCTTCGACCTGTACCCCGTTGGCTATGGGCGCGACGAGGCGCTGGGCTACGAGACTGTACGATACAGGTGGAACAGACCCCATGCTGGGTGGCAACCACTGGTATTCAGGCAAGCCTACCTAGCTGACGGAAGCCGCGAGTTCGCGTCGGCCATCGCAGACCAAGGCATTGTGCTACTCCACAAACATCAGACGGAAAAATTCCAGATGCTTCTGCGCACCTACATGGATGAACTGCGTAAGATGAAAGCCATGACCAACATCCACACTTCTATGGGGTGGAAGGATGATAGGTCACAATTCCTAATTGGCGACACGCTGTTCAGACGGCACGACGATGGCTCTGTATCGGAAGAAGTTGTCTCGATCTCGCAGACATCGAACCGCGCAGCCCCTACCATGTACGGCGTATCTGGTACGTTGGAAGAAGCCACCAACTTCACCAGCATTATTGATAAAGGCAGACTGCCCATCCAAGGATGGGCTATGATGATTGGTCTGGCGGCACCGATGTTCGAGTTCACCGGCATCAAGGGCTTGACCATCAATCTGTACGGGCCGTCAGGGTCAGGCAAGTCATTAGCTCAGCTTATGATTCAGTCCCTATGGGGCAATCCTGATATGCTCCATTACGCATCCAAGTTTACACACAATGCCCTCTATGCCCGCATGGGTCTATGCAACAACCTGCCCATGACGATTGATGAAGCCACCACGATGGCGGCTAAAGACATCGGTGATTTCCTGTACGATGTGTCGCAGGGTAGAGAGAAGGCTCGACTGACTCGCACTGCAGAGGAACGCAACGCCCGTACGTGGCGGTTACCCTGTATAACATCTGCCAATAAGTCTCTGAATGCCTCGCTTATATCGACTGGCTTGGAGACCGACGCTCAGATGATGCGCCTCTTTGAGATCACAGTCACCCCGCATCCGTTATTCGAGAAGTCTACAGATGCAGGACAACGTATTTATAACTTCGTGTCAGTCCATTATGGGACTATTGGTCGGGCCTTCATCCGCAAGCTGTTGGAGATTGGTGCTGAAGACTTAGCCACCATCATTGATAACCACAAGGTTGAGTTCACCAAGAAGTATAACTGCAAGTTCGAAGGCACCGAACGGTTCTGGGAGCAGAGTGTTATCCTCGCTGACCTAGCTGGCAAGCTGGCCTGCGAGTGGGGGCTGTTCAAGTTTGACTATACCAAATGCACCAATGCTGTCCTGTCACAGATGGGTTCGATCCGTAAGAATGTGCAGGAGAATGCCACGGATTCCTTCGACCTGATCTCTGAGTACCTTAATGCTCATAGCGAGGCAACGATTATCGCTACCCATACTGGTGGTAGCAAGGTGTATGTAGATACCACCCGGCTACCGCGTAAGGATGTGCGTGTTAGATTTGATCTGTACCGCCCGTCGCATTCCGATCCCTATGAACGAGGCGTTGTCCTGCTGGATAAGACGCACTTCAAACGCTGGCTCTCCAACAACGGAGCCGATATGCGTACCGTAATGAAAGACATCATAGCGGCGAACGCAGATGCTACGCCCAAGATTGGCAAGGCTTATCTAGCCAAGGACTCGTCGATCAAACTGGGCCAGACCTACGTTATTGGCGTCAGCCTACAGCACCCACGCCTCGTCGGTATCCTCACTGACAAGGATGACAACGCCATCAACAATGATCTGGCTGGCTTAACGGTGCTGCAAGGTGGAAGGGCAGATTAGTCTGCCGCTTCCTGTTCTCCGGTCAGCGCTTTGAACTGCTCCGCGAACCTGCGTTCACGCGCAGTCTGCTGCTTCGGCGCACTCTTCAGGTTGGCTATGGCTGACGGCTTGAGGCCGACGCGCTTCTTGGCAGACTGAAGCGCCAGCCATTCAGACTTGGCAGCTTCCACGCCAGAACTATCGCCAGCGCGTTGAGCCTCAACGAAGTCGCGGCGCACCTCAGTCGTACGCTCACTAAAGTATTTGTCGTACTCGTACATTTCTTGACGCTTACGGCGGACGTTAGCCATGTTGGTGGACGTAAAGCCAAGTCCCTGCAACATACTGTCAAGAAGCGTAAACTCTTCCGGCGATACAACGAGGTCGCCGTTACGGCGCGTGACACCCTTATCGAACGTCTCGCGGTATGCCCGCATCGCGCTCTTGATTCCGTTGGGCATCATAAACTCGATGCCCTTCCAGTAATCGCCCTGCGCCATCATGCCCATGCCATCTGCGAAGTTGGCGGCAGTACCCATAAGCGGGCCACCGACACCGAGAAGCGTACGGCCAAGACCTTCACGCGAGGTAAGATCAACGTCAGTGTACGGCAGCGGAGAGAAGACATTACCCAAGCCAAGTTGGCCGGAGACATCGACACCGAGGCCAGCCGGTACACCTTTGAGGATCGTGTCAGCTAACCAGCCATCTCCGATAATCTGACGGAGGAAGCGTTCCTCATTCACCGGCTCATCCGGCGGTCCGAAGATAGCCGCCAGAATGTAGGACATGAGCGTAGCCAGCGGCAGTCCGAGCGCACCAGTGAACACAGCCGTCTGACCGATGACGTTACGCATGACTGCACGGGCAATGGCGCGTTCTTCCTTCGATGCACCTGCAAACATATTGTAGCCATTGCGGATCAGCAAAGACGCCTGCATGACTTGGTATTTGCGGAACTGAGTAATCACCTTGCTGAAGGCGAACGCATTGAAGTAGCGCGGCGCGTTCAGGCTGGAGTAATCACCCTGCGTCTGGCTCAGAACTTCAGCCGCGTAGTTCAACGCTTGCTGATTCGAACGCCCATCAGCTTTGGCTAGACGGTACGCAGCCATACCAGCCGTGACACGGTTGGCGACTTCGACCTGACGAGCCAGCGCTGTCAGTTTGTGCATGACATCTTGAAGCGCTTTCTGCGGACCACTGGTCTTGAAAGTCTCCCAGTATCCAAGGTCATAGCCCATACCAATGTCGAGCAGTCCGTTGTCACGGAGCGTCGTCAGAACATCCTGCTCTTCCTTGGAATATGCTGAGCCATCCAGCTCGCGCATCTTGGCTACGTCAAACTCGCCGCGCATAAACTTGTTGAAGTCGCCTTTGTTCTTGAATAAGCTCGTACCAAGTTCTTTATACGTGCGGTTGACGGCATCAGCCGAACGACCGTAGCCAAATGTAGCCGCCATATAAGGGAGACTAAGCATGTAGGTCTGAGTCGCATTCTGCAGGTAATGCCGAGGTAGCGTAAGCAGCGTCCACACGGAGTTGAACGCCATCAGTTTGTCCTGCAGAGGCGTCGGCGTATAGGTCAACCCTTGGACATGGCGGCGTAGCACTTCATTCAGCGCCCGCATACGGTCGGCTTTGGAGCCATCAATACCAGCAGCCGCAGCTTCTTCGTCGGACATACGAGCCTGACGGCTCATCTCTTCAAGCGAGTTCGACACTTCGCTATCATTGGTCATCGACGCAATGAAGTGCGCGTCAGCCGTACCCTTGGTAGCGAATGCCCGCAACATATCGTCGTAACCCGCAACGCCAGTACGTGCGAGTTGGTGGCGACGGGCGCTGTTCTCAGCAAGCGTACCAATATACAGGTCGGTGATAAGCTGATTGATTCGCTCAACTTCTTGAGGCTGGAGATCAGCGGCAAGGTCTTTCTCCACCAGCGTCTTGATTCGCTGGAGGTTGAGCCATGCAGGGACATCGACTTTGCCCGGCGACAACTGGCGTTCGAACGCCTCAGTAAACATGCCGGGGAACTGAGCCTTCATCTCCTCTTGCTTCTGCATCGCAGCGCCAAGTGACTCAGAGAAGATCACGATATAGCTGTCAGGATCAGCACGCATGGCTTCGAGTTCCGCCGTTTCTTCGGCGGTACGATCCATCGCCGGGATAGATTCCAGTTCGCGGAACCGCGCCGACTTGCCGACGGTGACGAATTGACCGAAGCGAGATAGCGGAGCATACGGACCTTCACGCTCCTTGAAGATGGTATTCATAAGCTGCAATCTACGCGCAACATCTTCCTGACGTTGCTGCTTGATGTCAGCCGGGAGCGATTCGTACTCCGGTCCCGTGAGTTCGCCCCTAATCTTTTCTACAATAGCTTGACGCATACGCTTCGAGGTCTTGAAGCCATGCTCGAATATCTGATCCGCCACACGCTGAGCATTTTCAGGCAGCGCTTCGTACTGCTCTTTGGCAGTCGGGTCTATTACAACTTGTTTACCAATCCATGTAGGCTGGTATCCCCATGCTTGGTCAATAGTGCTGCTGGCTAGAAACTTATTCAGAGCCTCGCGTGCGTCACCAAGATCACCAGTCTGGAGCATGATCTGATCGACTTCCTGACGCAGCTTATTCGTCAGGGTCATACGGTTAATCATAAAGTCGAAGTACGTCCGCACCGCTGGCAGCATAGGACTGATCCAGTCCACAAGGTCACGACCAAAGGCCATGCCATATGCTTTCTTCAAAGCGCCATCACGAATGTTTCTGGCGATGGAGAGCGCAGCCGACTGCATCGGAGCCGGTACCGCACTGGCTACGAACTGCCTGATCGACTCGTCTGTGCTGCGACGTTCCGCTGTTGTGGCAGTATCCTCCATCGGAGCAATGCCGCCACCGCCGGGAGGAGTCGTATCCTCCTTGATACCGAGGATTTCAGAGAAGTCTGGACCGCCAAGACCGTTGAGGAAGTCCGTGACATTCTGGGTAGGCAGACCTTCTTTGCGACCAGCATCGAACAACTTGTTCATCAAACGGCCAAGCGTCGAGAAGAACCGTTCAGTGATCGTCAGCGGCTTACGCTGCGTCGTAGCCCATTTAGATACCTGATCGGCAAACCATTCGCTAAAGCTATCCCAGTAATCCGGATCAGCCTTAAACATTTCTCCAGCCGACGCACGACCACGCGCACCCATAGACCGTATAGATTGTTTGGCTCTCTGCGGCGTACGGAGTAGCCGCATCCATTCAGCCATAGTGGGCATGGCATACTTAGGATCGGCTTTCCGTAAGAACTTTTCGAAGTCACTCTTGATAGGAGCCTGAACTTCAGGCGAAGCATTGGCGAGGGCGTTAAACTCTACACCATGACCGATCTCGTGAGCGATAACTTCGAGCGCCAAAAGATACCGACGCCCACCTGCTTGATTAACCAAGTCTTGGTTAAACAGGATAACATCGGTGCCGTCACCCAAACGCGTATAAAGACCACGCGTCGTAGTTGACAACAAATATTTGCGCAGTGAGCCTTTGAGTACAGTTAACTGCGTGTCGGTGATACCGAACTGCTTACCACTTTTGGCATTGACAAGTCGCTGCAAATCCCCCTTGGCGATAGAGCCAAAGAGAATCTTGCGGTTGCCAAAGCCAAGTGCTTTTGTCAGTGCAGACACGTAGTTGGCGAAACGTGCATCGACATCCGCGATGACCGTGAGGTTGCCAATCTTAGTGCCAGCCGGAGTCGGCGTGATTACTTCTTCCGGCTGCGGCCCGCCTTCGACAACGAGATTGCCACCGCCTGCTTCACCGCCGCCTTCTTGGACTTGGGCCGCGACGTTCCGATTGACCCCTTCGCTTGGTACTTGTCCACCAACTCCTTGATATTGGCCGACACCACCTTGTTCGATTTGCCCGACTTGAGCGGCATTGGGAACCTCCACTGGTTGAATAGGCGCAGCCACGGGAGCGACTGGCGCGGGAGCGGCAGTCGGAGTAGGAGCCGGAGCAGGCGCAGGAGCCGAAACAGGGGCGACAGGAATTGTCGTGGGGTCTGCTATATATCCATCAAGCTGTTTGAGTAGCTTCTCGCCAGCGTTGATGTGACCCTTGATGATTCGCTCAGCTTCTTTGTACGTGATGCCCTGCGCCTGAGCCATCTGAGTAAGCCGCGCCATGGCAGCCTTCGACGGACCGAGAAGTTTTTTTCGTTCCCTCTGTTCAGCAGCGACAAACGCGCGCTGACCCTGAAGGTCTTGAACAGTCGGAGCCTCTGTAAACTCAAGCGGCTGCACAGGAAGAAGCGTAGCCTTAGCAGCTTCACGACGCGCGTTCATCGCAGTCGTCTCGGCAGCCAAAGCAGCGCGACTCTGTATCTGCTGTGCGCCAAGTTGGCGCACGATCTGAGCGCCACGACGAAGCCTAGAAACACCGCCTTCCAAGGGCATTTCCATCTGCGGTTCAGCAAGAGGAAGCTGAAGCTGTGTCGGCGTAGCGACTGGTATCTCAGTAGGCGCAGGGGCAACGCCAGCGCCGCCCTGCAGAGGCAGCGGAATCTGTTCGCCGGGAGGAGTCTGAAGCACACCTTCTGGGAAACTAAACAGAGGCAGACCTTCAACACCAGCCTGCGGGGCCGCTGCAGATGCGGGGGGTGCGGA
>Ga0181363_1000139_pt1 | contig 20994 bp, 27 predicted proteins | sample Fa13NDMLBSN_FD_130109 | JGI IMG/M metagenome (GOLD analysis project Ga0181363, IMG submission 130109) | Freshwater viral communities from Lake Michigan, USA - Fa13.ND.MLB.S.N | ecosystem: Environmental > Aquatic > Freshwater > Lake | place: USA: Michigan | collected 2013-09-23
GGGCAAAGTGACAGGTCACTTTCCTCCGAGGGCTTCGTGCCGGTAGGTTTTGCCGCCATTGGCGTCTTCGATGACATCTACGTTGATTAGCTTGCCCACCAGCCTATCACACCAGCTCGGTTTCACGGCCACCAACACCTTGTCCCCAAGGCCTGTCTCAGGGATGCAGTAAATCCAATGCGGGTTGGGCGCCGCCTTGACTGCCCGCAGGCGGATGCGCTTGGGCACGGCCAAGGGTACGGCCACAGCCAAGCGCACCTTCTCCGCCCCCTCCTGAGTGAACCACTTCTTGCCTTGGATGGTGGTGTGCTCCTCGTCGGAGAGCTTCTCGTCTCGGATGCGGGCCAGCTCGAAACGGCTAATCTTGAGCTCGTCCGCAAGGTCCTTGAAGGACACTAGGTTAGTAGAATGCATTCTTAGGGCGGGTTATGGCCATCTGGCCGGGTGAAATGTGCCGGATGTCGGCTATGGCAGCATACCGAAGGACATCCACTGGGTCCTTCCACGCCTCGTCCAGCCCGCCTTCAGCCGTGTACTCCTGAATGGCTGTGATGATGTTCTGGCAGCGATTGCTGATGTAGATGCGGGGCCGGTTGATGCTATCCATCGGCTTCTTCCGGTCGTAGGCCATCTTGGTTTGCAGGGCCTGAAGCCCATCCTCGATGTCCAGCCCCGGGGCTGGCACAAACACCAGTCCGTTGTCGCCCAAGTCCTCAATGATGGACGAGGCGCCGTTCTGGGTCTGATACTTCTGGGCTCCTAGGCGCGGGTCGATGAGACGCTCAAGAGGCTTCAGTCCCAAGTCCTGCTCAATCTGGCCAATCAGAGCCACGTAGTCGCCTATGCCATACCCCAATCCCTTGGCACCGGGGCCGTTCATCCACTTCCCGCCCCGCATCTCGGCCCATTCCCCTACGTTGATGTCCGGCCACTCGGCTACCACGTACCAAGTGTCGCTGGGATCGACCACAATCCAGCACATAAACCAGTTTTTGCGCCCCGCCGGGTCCAGCACCATAAAGTGGGTGCAGTCCTTCTTGGGCACCTTCTCCGGTTCAATGACGTTCACCTCAATGGAGAAGCCCGGGAAGCGCGTTGTGAGCGTCTTGGTGGGCACGCCATAGGCCGCAGTGAGCGTGTAGGCGTCGTCACCCTTGGCCCGACATTGCTCTGCAATGCTCTCGTAGCCAGACCAAGGGTTGTCCTTACTGTGGAAGTAGACGATGCCCGCGTTCTTGGGCTCGTTCTCCTGATGGTAGGGCACCTCCACGTTCCGTAGCAGCTCGGCCCGCCTCGACTCAACAGTCTTGGCCCCGTCCAAGTAGTAGCGCACCGTCTCCGTCGTGCCGTCCTTGGGGGTGAACGTCAGCAGTAGCTTGGACCCACGGGTGGCCAGACGCAGGTAGAGCCGGTCCAGCATCTCCATCCCCATCAGGTATTCGTCGCACCACGCCCCAACGTTCGTCCACTTGGGGCTCAAGCTCCCCAGCTCCATACCCTCAAGGATGGTTTGGTTCTGCTGATACTGGCTGTACGTCTTGAAGATGATGCGGCTGCGGTTGGGCAGCACCAAGCTGTTCCCAGCAAAGCCATTCTGCATCGAATAGCTGATGTAGTGGGTTTCCTCCGTGGCCTTCTTCTTCAGTTCCACCGGCAGGTAGGTGTAGACGGCACTCTGCTGCACCAGAATGGACGTTTCCTGATTCTGGCTGAAGCAATACAAGAGGCTCTCCTCGTTTTCCAGCGCCGCCCTCACCACCGTCTTGGCGCCAAACATTGTCTTGCCGCTACGGTTGGCTCCGAGCAACAGGAGCGTCTTACGCCTAGCCATCACCTCCTCCGCCTTCTTCCAATGGGGCAGGTCCCACCCATAACGGTAGGGGTCGCGTCTACTATTCGCAATGGCCGAATGGTAGACATCGTGAAGCCTAAGCACCTCTTCCGGCTTCATTGCCGCCAGCTCCTCGCTGGAGGGGGGCCTCAGCACCTTGTGGGGTTCCCAACTAAGCGCCATAGTGGAACTTACGCATTCCCGTCGTAACGGAAAACCCACCCTCTGCGCCAAAGCAACCAAAGGACACCCGCAGCGTGAGGTCCGCAGGCGCCTCCATCTTCAGGTGTTCCGCCTCCCAATTGTGCCTACGACGCACCTGAAGCCTCACAAACGGGATGATGTCGAACTCGTACAGGTAGCGCTTGTACGTCCAATGGTAGTAGCTATGCCCCCAGATAGCTCGTCTGGCACTCCATTTCCACTCCTTCTGGGCCATCAAAAAGCCCTCATTCAGCGGCCTGTCAGGGTCGCTCAACACTTTAGCCCGGGCGTCCACCCACTCTTGGTCGGTCATTAAACTTCCTCCACTGGCTTGGCCACCACCTCAATGCTGCCAGCCTTCAGCTTGGCCTTGGCCTCCTCAATCGCCTTCATTGCATCCTCAAGGCTGGGAGCTCCACTCCTGTGCTCCACCGTCACCTTGTTCCCCTCCGTAGCCATAAAGAACTTATCGGCATAGATGCCGTAGCTCATAGCCAAGTCCCTGATGTTCACACGCTTAAGGGCTCCCTCGTCCTCCGCCAGCATCTTCATCTTCTCCTGCTGGAGCATCCTAGCCCCCTCAATCAGCTCCATCGCATCCTGCGCCACAATCTCCTTCCGCTTCTCTATCAAGCCCTTATGCCGAGCCCGCAACCCCACAAGCGTGTACCAGTCCACCCCCTCGTCACGCACAATGCTCTTCCAGCTCTTCCCCTCAGCCATCAACTCCAACAACCTAGCCGCCCGCTCAGGCTGACGCGCCTCAATGCTACGGCCATTCTCCCCAGCCGCCACTATGGCCTTGGCCACTTCCTTCCTGATGGCAGCTCGTTCACTCATACCCCTGTGTAGGGAATACTGCCCAGTTTTGTCAACATCCACATCCATAAATCATAAATGGGATCTTTACACTAAACCATAGTAAACCAGCGTAACTTTTGTAGCCTTCCCCCCGTCCCCTACTCCCTTTAATCCCCGGGGAACTCACAGGAACTACTTCCACTACCGGGCGACTGTGTAAATTTTTTTGAACCGACTGGGTGGACCCAATGATTGTGGAACCCGCGGGCGAAGCCCGACCCCCTCCCCCCCCACCTACTGAACGACTACCTCGGGCTGGTACAGGTGATTGGACGACGGCTTGGCCGTGTTCTAGATTCGCCCGGGGTCTTTGAGCCGAGGCCCCTTCTGAGGGGCGCGTGCGATCCATCGGCTGGCTTGGCAGCGTTCTGATCCAAGGGCCTAGGGGCTGGCCCCTAGGCACATAGTTGAAGCCTAAATGCGTGCAACGGCACAACAAAAAAGCCCTAGGGGGTGAGCCTAGGGCTTGCGTGTGCGAGGGATGCGTTAGGGTGTCAACCTATCTCCCGGGGTCCTCGTACCCCTTTTTGGGCTTGGGTCGGGTGGGCTTATCAGGCCCGCCGTAGAGGATGAGATAGAGCAGAACGCTACAGATGGCTAGCAGGGCTGCGAGAGCGCCGAGGGCGAAGTCGGCAAATCCGCCAAGCATATGCTTCATGATCCGAAGAGGTCCTGATAGGACGCGGCGTTGTGGTGGGAGGGGGACGAGTTGGCGTGCTCGATGGAGCCGTAGTAGTCCTTGGAGGAGCGCCAGTTGGTGGACTTGGGCGCAATGTATACCTTCTCCTTCTTGACGAAGGAGGAGATGGACAAGGGCCGGTGGGGCTTGCGGGTGGACCATTCAAGGGCGGTGAAGTCCTTGACGGGCGAGCAATCGAGGGTCGTGGCGCAAGCTACGGCTTCCCTAGTGGTGCCGAAGGCGTAGCCGTAGCCCGGGATGCGGGCGGAGACTAGGCTGGCTTGGTCGTCCTTGACGATGGTGAGGCGCTTGGCCTTGGCATCGAGGAGGGCGAAGGCGAAGTAGCCTTCGATGGAGGCAAGGCCTGCCGTCCCCTTGTCCTGCATGGCCCGGAGGAGGAGTTCCGAGTCACAGGTGGTGGACGAGTTCTTGTAGCGGTCGGACTCGACGATGCCGTTGTGGACGAGAGCTTGCTCTACGTCCAGCATCGGATGGGTGTTGTCGAGGGACTTGCCACACGTGGCCTTTCGCCCGTGAATGATGAGGGCGGAGCCGTCCGAGGGCTCGTTGTAGCCCACTTGGTCATACCAGCCTTCGGACCAATCGGTGAGGCGATTGGTGAGGAGAGGCGTTGAGGATCGGATGTGGGCGAGCTTGCCAGAGCGTGAAACCCATGCGGCGCCGAAGCCGTCGCGTTCGCCGGTGCGCTCGAAATAGCGCCAAGCGTGGCGAATGATGGAGTTACGCTGGGCGGGCTTGTGGCCCGTTAGGAATAGAAGTTTACACATGGGAGTGATAGTGGGATTATTCGCTGTCGGTGGTGGTGTCGGTGGCCGTTGCGCTGTACTGCGCTGGATTTAGTTCTCGATGGCGGGCTCGCCAATAGGCGAGGTCGTGGGCAGCGAGCGGGAGCTGCTCAAGGGTGGCGATGCAGGACCCAGCCTTGGGGCCCTTGGGCATGGCCCGGATGAGCTCGACGAGGCGGAGCCAAGCGAGCACCTTGTTGTAGTCGAGGGTGGCGGAGCCGCATCTAACCTCGATGGTCTTGTGCGTGTTCCATGAGTAGACGTTGACTGCACGGTAGCGGTCGTGCTGGGCAATGCCCCATTGGCAGTAGTTGTTGTTGCGGCGGGAGACTGGAAGGAGCTCCATCATCGCGTGCAACCACTTGTCCATCACCTTGGCTCTGGCGATAACCTCGGGGAAGGTCATTGAGCGAGCGTCCATGTGGATGTGGAGGCCGCAGGACTTATTTACCCTTAGGCCAATTTCCGCAAATCGCTTGCATAGGAAGAATAGGCGAGGTTCGGCAACTGAGCGGTCCAGTAGAGTACGAATTTCGTGTCCGTTCTGTCCGTTGGGCGGTCGGATCGAGCCGTCGCTTGCGACCCTAGTCCAGAGTGGAAGTTTACGAACGAGGTCGCGGCGCTCGATTGTGCCGTAGGATTCGAACTCGATGCCGACTGCGTACTGGTAGTCGTACATATCGAATGTCTTACGGGTGCTCCATATGCTGGAGAAGTGCTTTCCCGGTGCCAGTGGCAGCGAGTAGAGCATTTCGATCATTCGCTCTCGCAGTGGCGTTCCGAAACGGTCAGGCAGGGCGTTTTGGATGCCTTCTGCGCGGCGGCGTTTGATTACCGACATTGCGGTGCGAGCCATCTGGAATGACGGATGGGTGATGAGTCCACGGAGGCGACGGAAGCGTCCCGGTATGTGGGTTCGCAATAGGGAGGTTGGAACCCATACAATCTCGTCACCAGTATTTACGTGGAGAGCGCTTACGGCGGACTCCGTTCTCATTAGGTCATTGACGTAGTAACTGACGGCGAGTCCTGTGTTCTCGTCGGCTGGGAGGCCCGTTTTAACGGACCAAACAAGGCCCTCTTGGGTGAGGGTGTTGCGGATGGTGGACCAAGTGATCGCTTTCATAGTAGTGGTGATAGTAGGTCAGGCTCCGATGGAGTCGTTGTCGTTGGGATTGGCGAGGCAGATGGCGTCCCAAGTGCTCTCTTTCTTCTTCAGATGTGCGCGCATCATGTCGCACAGCTTGGTGTAGGTGCTGTAGGCGCCAGCCTCGTCGATGGTTTCGATGGCGTTGGAGCCGAGCCCGTAGGCGAGGCGGAACAGCGCCCGCTGGGCGTTGTCGTATTCCTTGTAGGCGTTGTAGTTGGCGCGCTCGGTGGCGCTCAGCTTGTACTTAGCTTTCATGGTTGTGTCGCGTAGTCACGCGCCGGTCAGGCGCGGCCCATAGCCGGGCTAGCAACCCCCGAAGAGGGGGAAAAGGAGAAGATGTAGGTGCAAACGTCGGCAATCAGGCCGCAATGCTGGCTGCGGCCCACGAACTCGCGTGAGACGGAGAGGCACTCGTCGTGGCGATGGCCCCACTTGTCGAGGAAGGCATCGACCGCTTCGCGCTCGATGGGGTCAAGGCCGCTCGCATCGCCATTGACGAGGTAGGACGCCCAGTAGGCGGGCAGTTCGTATTTGCGGGTGTTACGCAATGTGAGCTTCATATGTGGAAGAGTCGTATGGGGGCGATACCCCATTGGGAGGTGATAGTGGGATGAGGGGTTAGTTCTTGCGGAAACCATACGAGAGCAGGGTCTTGTAGAACTTCCGAGCGCTTTCGATGGACAGCTCGACCTCAACGTCCTCGGAGTTGAAACGAACGGTGGTGACGGTGGCCGTGTCTTCGCGATGATTGATCGCGAAGATGTGGCGGACGTAGCCCTTTCCGCGGATGTATTGCCCCAGCGTGTGGGTCTCCTCAAAGGCCTCGTCGTCGTAGTCGCTCCGCGACCGCGTATCGCGGCGGTCGTTGGAAGCCGACTTATCCATGATGCTCGACGCGCTGTGCCTATCGGCCTCGTCGTTCTTGCGGTCACGAATGTTGTTACGCGAACGAATAGAATCAAAATCCATACTGACGTCGGGCGCCTCGGAATCGGGCGCCGTGGTGTTTGTGGTAGCTGTGGAGGACTGGGTGAGCTTGTGGGTCATACGAGCCCCCGGAACACACAGACGGGGCCCTAAAGCAATTCGTAGTTTTACGTGGCGCGCTTGCGCGCTACGTAAAAACTATGAGTTGCTTTGGGGTGGATGTGTGTTTCGGGTATGCAGGGGCCGGATGACCCACAAGCGATCCGCGTCCCCTCAGATACCACTTACCACGGTGCCCGATTCCTGCCCGACCTGCTAGCCCCTGCTCGGCTACGAGCGAAGCTCCAGCCGAGATATTGAATTGACAGACCCCTTGAGGGGGCTGTCTTTACGGGGTGACCCTAAAGACTGCGGAGGGCGGTTGGGGCGAGGGGCCCCAATCCGGTCCCGGAGCCGTACTCGAGTTGCGCGTGAGCCGCAGCGAACGGCAGCAGGGGGGCGTCGCGGGGGGCTGCAAGCCCCCTGCGTCTCCGCCCATTTTTTGCGGCCCGCGTGAGCGGGACGCTGCACACCGTCGCGGAGCCCCAAAGAATTGGTGATGTGATAGTATTGGGGATGCGCAACAAGCTAGCGGGGAAATACACGGGAACCAGCGAGAGCAGTCGTTACTTTGCGAGGAATCCCGAGGCGAGGCGTAAGAAGAACGCCTACAACAAGCGCTACCACGCGAGCGAGGAGAGGAAGGATTATCGGGCGGAGCTGAACGCTGCGAACCGCAGGATGGGCAGCGAGGGCGACGGGAAGGACGTTAGCCACACGAGGAGCGGGCGGATTGTCCTGGAGCGTGAGAGCAGCAATCAGGCGAGGAACGGCAAGGGTGGACGACGGCTGCTGTAGGATTGGGAACGAACCACAACGGTCACAACCCTATGATAGTAAACAGCTTACCGTTTTCCAGAAACCGGGCTCAAAAAAATGCACCCCGGGGGCCAAAAATCCCTTGACGGAATGAGATGTGGTGCTATGGTGGGAGTCGCCAGTTGTTCATTGTGTCGCTTCTACCGGCCTAGATTAGTCACCTAGGCCACGACCCTCACCTCGATGCACCGGGGTGAGGGTTTCTTGTTTGTAGGGTAGAAGGATTGACACGCGGGGTGCCTACCTGTGCAAGGAGGCAATTCCGTGGTACTGGCGGGAGGCCTGACGAACAACACCAGCCTCTCTTAATAGGCTCCCTTTGGGAGTGAACCGCCGAACAACCCGTGGGCAATGGCCTACCAGCACGGGCGGCAGCATACCGGACACCTCGTCTCTCAGCAGACAGCGTTTGGATGTATCACCCAGCAATGGGTGAACTGTGCACCCGTGTTCCTGCATCAGCACCAGCGTTTGGATGCATAACCCAAAAAGAAATATCGTAAATAGCCATCCAACAGCACCTTACTAGCCTCTTAAAAATAGAGCTAGTATTTTTGGGGAAAATAATAGATAGTGCTGGGGATGAAAGAAACAACTGAGCTAACCAAAGCCATCGAGCAGGAGGATGTCATCTGTGTCCTTGAGTTGATGGTTCGTACCGAAATCGTCCTTGATGGGCTCTTCAGCCGCTTTGAGCTGGAGCCCACCTGCAAGGAGCAGGAGACGGCGCTGCGCTATGCCAAGGAGCTTCACAAGGAGTTGAGGGCCACCCGCGAGGCTGCTGGCTTCTCCCTCTCGGTGGATGGCGACAACGTCCGAGTGACCCGAGGCGATCCGTCCAACAACTAATTTCTCCCCGCAACGGGGAGCCAAACCAACACACATATGCCTACCGTAAAAGCTGATAGTGGTAAGTCCATCGAGCCGGTGCCCACAGGGGTGCATCAGGCCGTCTGTTACGGGGTGATTGATCTGGGTACGCAGGACCCGGGCAATCCCCAATACCGTGCCGCCCGCAAGGTGATGATCTGCTGGGAGCTGCCGCACGAAACCATCTCCACTGCTGACGGCCCTCAGCCGCGCATCATCTCATCGGAATACACGATGAGCATCGGCAAGAAGGCCACGCTGCGTGGCATCTTGGAGAGCTGGCGCGGGCGTCCGTTCACCAACGAGGAGCTTGGTGGGTTCGATCTGAAGAACATCATCGGCGCCAACTGCCTGCTGAACATCGTTCACAAGCCCGGGAAGGCCGATCCGAGCCGCATCTACGCCCGCATCCAAGGCGTGATGCCGCTTACCAAGGGTATGGCACCTGTGCGTCCTTCGATGGACACCGTGGTGTTCGACATCCCCGAGGCTGGTCCGATTGTGGTGCCGTCTGCGGTGCCCGAGTGGATTAGGGCCAAGATCGACGCCTCTGATGAGGCCAAGGCCCGCTCCAACAGTCGCGTGACGCAGGCTGAGACGGTGGCCGACGCCGCCGACTCGGAAGACGTACCGTTCTAATCATCTCCCAATGCGCACGCTCCTCTTCCTTCTGCTTTCAGGCCAATGCTTGGCTGCTCCCAGCGCGGCGTTCTGGGTGGCGCTCCATCAAGTTGAGAGCGGAGGGAGGTTGGGGCGTGTGTCTTGGGGTGAGTATCGAGGCCCGCTGCAAATCAGCAGGGCCTATTGGGAGGATAGCAACGTCGGTGGAAGCTGGTCCGACTGCGACGACTTGCAGAAGGCCAAGCTAGTGGTCGAGGGGTATATGAAGCGCTACGCCCCGAGGGCGTGGGCGACTGGGGATGTGCAGACGCTGGCGCGGGTGCACAAGGGTGGCCCGAGGGGCCACAAGAAGGATGACACGCTGGCCTATGGGCGGCGTATCGAAATGATTGCCTATGAACACAATAAACAAACTGCTAGCGTGCTTTGGGGTAAAGCTGGTGTCCAATAAGGGATACCTTGAACACCTCACTCGTAAAGAGTGGGCCGAGCGTGAACAGGAACTGCTGCGCAAGCTGCACAACCAGCGCGTGCTGACCAACTACCACCGCAAGAAGGCCAGCCGGTCTTCCTGCATTGACAATGCCATCGAGGAGGCGTCGTGATTACCATCTTGTGCATACTTGCTTTCCTAACGGGGGTGAACGTGGGCGTCGTCATCGCCGTCATCCGAATGCGCTTGAACCCAACTGAGGCGACTGAGCGCATTGAGGAATTGGAGAAGGCATTCGAAAAGTTGGAGATAGCAGCCGAAGCAGGCGCTTCGCGGGAGGCCGCATTGCGCTCGACGATTGCGGAGCTACAGCGCGAGAACGCTGTACTAACTCGATCCGTAACACATAGCACCGAGTCAATCCGCAATCTGGAGCGTGAGAACGCCGCGCTGCGCGCCGCCCTCGACGCCGCGAGAAAGGAGCAGCCGTGAGCTCATCAACCAAGCCAATCCCGATGTCTGACAAACCCAAACGACGCTACCGCAAACTGAACACGCCCGAGATGATGGCCTCCATCGACCGGATGATTGCGCAGGGCCAGCGTGCACTGCACATCGCTCAGCACCTGCACATCGACTCAAAGATGGTGGCAGGGCGGGCCCAACGCAAGGGCTACTACCTAGCCTACGTGAAGGCTGATGAGCACAAGGCCATCTTGCAGCAGCGTGCAGCGAAATCACCAACGCCCCCTCTATGAGCTACCCGCGACACGAGAAGACGACTGCAATCCGCCAGATGCTGATGGCTATGACTCCAGTGAAGCTCATCGAGCTTGAACTGAACGTACACCACGAACGCATCCAAAAGCAGGTGAGGGAGTTACAACTGAAGCGCATCTACCTCACCGCTGAAGAGGAAATCTTGATAAAAAATAATAGGAAAAAACTCTTGCAGGCTGGCCATAAATGGTAGCAAGCTGACTCCGACATATGAGCGAACACTGGTACACACGCGACGGCAAACCGTCCCACACCCGCATCAGCAAGTCGGGCGTCATTCGTAGCACCACGCTGCGCGACGCTCGCTTAGAGCACCTGCTCCCTTCGGTGAGCAGCGTTCTCAACGAGGCAGCGGCCCCTGAACTGGACCGCTGGAAGGCCAACAAAATATTGGAAGCGTGCTACAGCAGCGGTGACCCGCTGGCCGTGGCTCCGACTCTGTCGGAGTATTCCGCGATCATTCGCGAGAAGGCCGACAAGGAGATGGAGCAGGCGCAGGTGTTTGGCACCGCCTTCCACAAGGCTATGGAGGGCGAAGTTCCGATTGGGATGGAGCTACTCGTGGAGGCGACGAACAAGTCGCTGGACACCTTGAAGACTGCTGGCCTCAAGGTGGAGCAGCAGGAAGTGACCGTCACTAATCTGTTCCTTGGATACGCTGGAACCACGGACTACGCCTTCTCTGAGGGCGGGCTCCCCGGCATCCTCGACTTCAAGACCTGCAAGACCGAGAAGGATGAGCCGATTGCCTTCAAGCGGTCCCACTGCGCTCAGATTGCGGCCTACATTATGGCCAAGTATCGGCCCTTCTGCACCGAGTTGCCCGAGGACGAAACCGTGGGCATCAACATCTACGTCAGCAAGACGGAACCGGGGCGGGTTGATGTCGTGCGCTACGACCACAAGCAGCTTCACGAATCGTGGGAGTGGTTCAAGGCGTGCCTCACCCTGTGGCGTCTGCGTCGCAACTACGATCCGAGTGAGGTGGCGTCGTGAGCGTAGTGCTTCCCCATTCCGAGGAGGGCGAGCGCATCGTCCTCTCCTGCATCCTTCTCGATGGTCCTGCTTCGTTGGCCAAGGCCATTGACGGCAAGATTGAGGAGGAGTGCTTTTACTTGCCGCAGCACCGCCGCCTCTGGCGGGCCATCCAGTGGCAGCACAAGAACAGCCAGCCGCTTGAGCTGCACGCTCTGGTGGAGGAGCTGAAGAAAGTGAACAAGCTGCACGAAGTGGGCGGCTTGGCTGGGCTCGTGGAGATGACTCAGGCTGCGTGCACCACGGCCCAGCTCAGTCACTGGATTGATGTCATCCGCCAGCACTACGTGATGCGTGAGCTTCACGCCACCTGCTCCCGTATGGCCGAGAAGACGCTTGCCCATAGCGGCAGCGTCGAGGGCTTCGTGATGGAGGTGAACAACCTCATCACCAAGCACCACGAAGGCCAGAAGCAGGAGACGCTGGCTGATGCTGCCGACTCCGCCATCCAACTGGTGGAGCGGGTGCAGGCTGGCACCTACACGGACAAGGACATTGGGATGAGCTTCCCTTGGCCCGACTGGGACCGTCGCTTCGGCCTAGCCAAGCCGGGAGAACTCATCATCATCTCGGCCCGTCCCGGGATGGGGAAGAGTAGCTGCTGCCGCCAGATTGCCCAGCACTGGGCACGGGACGGCAAGGTGCTATTGTTCAGCCGCGAGATGCCAACCAAGCAGATGGCCCCGCTGTTTGCCCAAACCGAGTGTGGCATCTCCTATCGGGACATCCTCTCTGGTAGGTTGTCCCACTCCTACCTTGAGACGTTCAAGCAGGAGCTGGCCAAGGTGCGCAATCTACAGGTGGCGGTGTATGACCAAGACCGCACCCTGTCGCACATCGTGACGCGGGCCAAGGCCTTTGCTCAAGTGAGCAAGCCCAAAGCGATCTGCGTGGACTACCTCCAGCGGTATGACGCCCAGCAGGAGCGCGGGGAAACCCGCGATATGGCCCTTGGCCGCTTCACGATGGCGATGAAGGACCTAGCCATCGAGCTGTCCGTTCCCGTCATCCTGCTTGCCCAGCTAGGGCGCAGCGTGGAGCGCGAGAACCGTGAGCCCCGCCTGTCCGACTTGCGGGAGAGTGGCAACTTGGAACAGGACGCCGACCGCGTCATCTTCCTCAATGCCCCCGACCATCGGCCTGACGGCACGATGCAAACCATCACCGACAACGACCTGCGCTTCATCTACGTGGACGCCATCCAAGCGAAGGGTCGCTCCGACGGCACGGGCCGTTGCGGGATGATGTTCGACCGACCCATCACCAAGCTCCTTCCCTACGCACCTGTATGAACACCTCGCCCAACTTCTCTGAGGCCTCGTTAGACCTCATCCTTGGCGACCGCAACGAAGCCTACGGCAATCCCCGCGAAGACTTTGAGGGCATTGCTATGATGTGGTCTGGCCTAATCAACGCAAAGCTGCACCAAAGCATCACCGCCGAGGATGTGGCCCGTATGATGGTGGCCCTCAAGCTGCGCCGGGACAGCCACCGCCAGAAGGACGACAACCTCATCGACGCTCACGGCTACCTCCATTGCCTGAGTTGGATTCAGAAGGGGCTGCGCCCCGCAAGAGGAGATGAGGTATGAGCCTAGGATATGATGTGTCGGAGACGATGACCTCAATCCGCCACATCCTAGCCAAGCATACGAAGGGCTGGAAGTGGAATGAGATTCCTGATGTCGTCGTGAAGTCCAAGAAGGAGCCATCCCGCAACCAGATTGAGAAGCCCGAGCTTCTCTATCAGGTGAGCAAGGCGCTGGACGAGGGCATCCACCTGAAGGAGGCGTCCCATCGCTTCGACATCTCCTGCACTACGGCGTCTATGATTAAGCGCCGCCTTGAGCGTTACGAGGGTATGCCTCACGACCGTGACGGCATCCTCCTGTGGTACGTTGAGAGGAAGAATGCCAAAGCCAAAGCAAGAACTGACGCGAGCAGGTAGACAATGGACGGAGGCACGCTACTGGTCCTTTTTAAGAAGCGCTTTAAGGCGTGCCTTCGTTCGTTGGCCTCCAAACTACCAAGCCAGAAGCGCAGGGCGCAGGCCCTACGTCGGGCCAGTGAAGCAGCAGAAGTGGGAGTACGAATGCGCCATCTGTCACCAGTGGTTCCAGCAGAAGCAAACACAGTTGGACCACGTAAACCCGTGTGGGCAGTTGAGAAGCACCTCAGACCTGCCGGGGTTCGTGGAGAGGTTGTTCTGCGAGAAAGACGGGCTAAGGGTGCTGTGCAAGCCGTGCCACAAGGAAGTGACCAATGCAGCTAGACATCTTCGGCCAGAAGGAGGAGCCGAGCCGATCACCGAAGCCTTCCCCGAAGCTACCCCCGAAGGTTCACCACCTAAGCGCCCTGCAAAGCGCAGAAGAGTGGATGTTCCAGAAGGCACGCCCCTACAAGGTGACAAAGCTGGGGCCCAATAAGACACTCATCGAGAATCTATGAAGACCACCGGCCTGTTCACCACCCACAAGGTAGTAATCAATCAGCCCTGCGACAGGCCGATCAAGATCATCCCCTTTGGCGATGTGCACCGTGATAGTGATATGCATTGCGGAACCAAGTGGCGGGAGTTTCTGGCCTACGCCAAGGGCCAGAAGGACGCCTACTTCCTAGGGATGGGGGACTACTTCGATGGGATGTCCACCTCGGAGCGGGAGGGGCTCAGTCGCAGCAGCCTGCATAACACCACGATCAAGAACATCGAGAAGCTCTACAGCGAGTGGATTGAGCGGATGAGTGGGGAGTTGGCTTTTATGAAGGGGCGGCTGATTGGGATGCTGGGCGGCAATCACTTCTTCTCTTTCAACAGCGGGATGAGCAGCGACACCATCCTCTGCCAGAACCTAGAGACCCGCTTCCTAGGCGTCTGCTCATTCATCCGCCTGAGCATCCAAACTCACAAGTCCAAGGATCGCAGCAGGGGAGGGTGCTTCGATATCTTCGCCCACCACGGGGCAGGGGGCGGGAGCACCCCGGGCGCTACGTTTAACACCATCGAGAAGATGCAGCAAACTGCGGATGCCGACCTCTATCTGATGGGCCACGACCACAAGAAAGGGTGCATTCCTTCGTTTCCTAGGCTTCGTCTGGTGGAGGGAGGGGGAAGCCTCACCATACGGGAAAGAACCCCTTGGCTGGGCCGCACGGGCAGTTTCCTGAAGGCCTACGAGGACGGAGAGGTGAGCTACAACGTGGACGCTGCCCGGTCGGCCTGTGCCCTTGGCTGGATTGAGTTCGACCTATGCCTGAAGCGGGTGCACAACAGTCACGGCGATCATCTGGAGGTGTCCGTCCGTGGGACCTGCTGAGGACAAGGGCAGCCCCCTGTTCCGCCTTACAGGGGTGATGGAGACGGTCCTTACTACGGACGGCAACGGTGGCTACGCCAAGTGGTATCCCGGCAAGAATTGCTTCGTGGTCACCAGCCAAGCCCCCCGCACGGACGGAGGTTACTACCTGCGCTGCGAAGTGGTGGGAGGGCCTGAATGTGGCAGGCCCTTCCTCATCGACTGCGAATGGGACTGTCCCGAGGAGTGGGACAAGATGTGTACGTGGGCTGGCTAGCGGGAAGTGCGCCTGATCTGGTCCTGAACCGCGACATTCAGGACATCATCCCGGCGCAGGCGCTTCACAAACTTGGAAGCAGCCTCTTCGCCACCCTGCTGACGTAGGGCCTGAGTGGCCTGCATAATTGCACGGGCGCGCTCACCGTTCTGAACAGGAAGCCGAGCGAATACATCTGAGATAGGCGCCTTGTTGCGCAGATCGTTCCTCAATGCCGAGTTGAGGGCATCAATGAGGCTGTTGCGCCGGTTCATATCCTTGCCCGACATCTGGATGAGTTCCTGCCTGATCTTGGACGCCTTCATCGTCTCCGCCTTGTATTTCTCCTTCAGTCGGTCGATGATCTCTGAGTGGCTCTCCTCAATGCCCCGCGGCATTTGATCCGTGTAGCCTATGGCCGCTGCGGCAATGAGGCGGCTTGGAACGCCAGCCTCTTCCATCAAGTTGATAGCCTTGGCATCCCCGTTCTTGCCGGAACGCCGCACGGTGGCAAGGTAGAGGTCGCGTAGCTGTTGTTGGGCCGTTGCGTAACGGTTAGAACTCTCTCGGTAGAGCAGCTCCTCATTCACGCCATTGTAGCCACCAGTCTCTCGGTTGATGCGGTCGCGAATGATGCGGCGATAGCCTTGAAGCTCACCCGAAATCGGATCAAGGGCATCCTTGAATGCGGGAAGCATAGCCCTGTCATATTGCAGGGTGGTGGTGCGGACGCCAACGAGGCGACGGGCAACGTCCTGTTCCGTAAACACGGTGCCCATCGGGCTGACCACATCACGGGAGGCCTTCTCTGCACGGGCAAGGGTGCCAGCGAAGAACTGGGGCAGGAAGGCTCGGCTAGCGAATCGCTCAAACAAGGCCACCTTGTCGTTGGTTGGGCTGATCTCGCTACTGGTGTTGTAATACTTATTGGTAATCATCTCGATGGCTGGGGTGGCCAGCGGACCGAGGTCGTCACCAAAAATGATGCTCTTGGCGTAAGGCAGGGGGTTCTCCCCGCGGAAGGCCTGCGCCAAGACGTTCGTCATATTGGCGTAGGGCATCACGTAGTTCATCGGGAAGTAGGCAAACTCGCCCTTCTCCCGATTGGTGTAGAAGAAGGCATTGGCCTTGTTTCGGTCAAAGCTTGGGACAGCCTTGGCCAAGTCCCGCTCCTCGTCCTCAAGGATGCCCTGCGAGCGATTGAACAGGGTGACGGCGGCAGCGGTGCCCGCAGCCACGCTGCCCATTGAGGCCAACCGCTTGAGGCCAATGAGCTGCATCGCCTGATTGCCCGTCTGAGACCCCTCCTGAATCAGCTTCACGGCATACCTCACCTGCTTCACGGCGGTGCGGGCCACCTCAAACTCAAAGGCGCCGAAGTTGTTGGCCAGCGTGAGGGCAGATGCCTGACGCAGGCGCCGTGGCACCATCTCCTGCGTGACGAAATCGTCCATCGTCTGGCGTGCCGCCATCCGCTTCATCGCATCCAGAGGGATGCGGCCCGTGCTGCCATACATCTGCTTTATCTCCGTCAGATTGCCACGGTAAATGGCGTAGCGCGCAGCAACGTCGGCAAAGCCGTAAATCTTGCTGAACTTATCCAGAACCTTGGACTGGCTCTTTTCCCGTGCCGCCATCGACATAAAGGTTCGAAGCTCCTCGCTGTCGGTGCCGCCCCGAAGCACGCCCAGAGCACGCAGCTCCTTCAGCTCTTCAACAATCTTCAGGCTCCTTGTGGGGTCTCCTCCGGTCCATCCTAGGTCGCGCATCGCCATCTTCACACCCATAGCAAGATTGCTGATGCTGATCTTGCCCGAGGTGGCGGCCAGCAGGAGGTTGCCCATCGCCTGCGTGGGCAAGGCTTCGGGTATGTTTCCTACCGTCTTCATCGCCTTAGACAGGGTAGCGGCCTTCATAAAGGTAGCCATCACCTGCCCATCACCAAACAGATTGGGGCTCATCACTTCGCCCAGCGCCTTGGCAAACTGCTCAGGCACGTAAATATTGGCCAGCTTCTCCCCGATAATTGGCCTGTCTCCAAAGCTCATCTTCACAAGGCCCTTTTGGGCCCCCGGGGTCATCGTTCCGATGCCGGAGTTAATGATGAAGTTGGCCATCTCGTCGTCATACTTGGCGTGCACCACCAAACGCGACTGGGCGCTCAGGGTGGACTTCATAACCATAAACGGGTCCTTCACCTCGCCCAGCCACTCGCGCGCCAGAGGAGACAGCTCGTGCCGCTGCATCAGCGGAGAGCCCATACCGGTCCCTGTCTTGACGCCGACCTTGCCGCTAGCGGCATAGTAGACATCATCCAGCATTCGGTGCATCGTGGCCGAAGCAGCAACTTCGGCATCTTCCATCGTGAAATACGGCAACCCAACATCTTTGTTGGGGTCCCGTTTTACCATCGTCCCAGATGGCACATTCGATCCATCGCCCTTGGCGTTCTTCACCCAATTGGCGTAAATCTGCTCAGACAGCTCCTTGTGGTAGGCTTGCCTAACTTCGTCCCTGTCGTAGTCGATCCCGCGCTTGGCGTTGGGGTCGTGGGCTGCATAACTTCGACGGAGATAGGACTCGTCGATCATCTTTCTATCAATCGTGTCCCGAACGTCAGGGGCTATGTTGTCGTAGTTGTCTAGGATGTATTGAGAGTAATTCGCACGTAGTTGCTTCCACTTCTCGACTATTGGGGCCACCGTACCGGGTAGTTCCGCAGGACTCGACAGTCCGTGCATCGCGCTCAGCAGGTCTGCATCCGTTACCTGTGCAGAGGGATTGGACTTGTTCCACTTTTCCGCCTCCCGCTTGGCCAGCGTTGCCAAATCTATGGAATTATCCTCCAGCGCCTTTGCCGTGTTGAGGCGCTCCACAGACTGCATCTTTATCTCGCTGCCCACCACGCGCTCGGGAGATACGGCCCGATTTAGGGCATCCCTATCCATCTTGGCCAATAGGCTGGGGATGTGCGTGGCCCCATAGGCAGCAATGCCAGCGGCGGCAGCCGAGGTGAGGGCGTTCTCGTTGCCGCGCTCCTTCTCACGGTTGTAGACGTAGGTGCTGACGGCAGCGCCCGTGCCAATCTGAGCCGCCTGTGCCGCAGCGTTGTTGGTGATGAAGCGCCCTGCTTGGGCATAGCGCCGCTCCACACCGCCAGCCACGCCACCAAAGGCAGCACCCATAGCGGCTGCTGGCAGCACCTCCTCCTGAAACGTAGGCAGGCGCCCCTCGTCGATGGCCTTCTCCACCGTGGTGGAGGTCGCAGCCGCAACGCCGCCCTCGGTGGCACGAATGAGCATAGGGCGCAGGAAGCCCTGCGCCTTCATCACGGCCTTGGTGGCAACGCCGCCCGGGATGGCCGCACCGATGCCAGCCCCCGCCACCTGCCCCATCTTCACCTCGCGGCCCGTCTCCCGCTCCTGTAGCTTCTGGTCAATCCAGTTGCCTAGGGAGCTTAGGGCGCCTGCACCAGCAGCGGCACCAACGGGCCCACCCACCGCAAATCCGCCCAAGCCGCCCAGAAGGCCACCACCGGTCTCCAACAGGGCGCCACGCGCCCGAGTGAGGAGATTGGTGTCCTCGGCCTCAGCGGCCACTTTCATCTTGTCCTCCCTGACGCTAGGCCCTGCTACCAACTGCTCTCCCTCCTCTTGGGTGGGTTGCCGGTTGGCCTCCACCTCAAAGGTGCCTTTGCTGGTGTTGATAGTAAAAACGGGCATAGGTGGATTCTACCACCCAAGCCCGTTAGCTGCCTCCGACAGCAGCCATATTCAACTGGGAGAGACGGCCCTCCTTGGCCGCAGCGAACATCGAACGGGCGAACGGGTCCTTGTTTAGCGCACTTAGGCTTGGCTGCTTCCCTTCCGACAGCTCCTTCAGGAGACGCATAGACAAGGCCTTGTTGGGCAGATAAGGGATGATCTTCTTTAGGGCCAGCGTGTCGGAGCTGTCCTTGGCCTTGGGCTCAAGTAACTCAAGGCGAGCCTTGCTCAGCTTCAGCTCTCCCTCCATCCTTTTCAGGATCGGTGGCCCCTGCGTAGCGTTCAGTTTCTCACCGGGCTTTGGCAGATAGCCATACCCTCGGGCGCCAAATTCGTAATCATCCGAAGCGACATTCTTGTCTCGGTCCACCTTGAACGAGCCCGAAACGCCGGGCCTGCGAACAAAGGAATCGTCCAAGATGATGTCCTGAGTGGGCAGGCTAGGAGGAATGACGATGTCCTGCGCAGGAGTGGGAATAACAATATCCTGCACAGGAGGACGAGGTGCAGGAGGGGGAGTTGGGGCCTGAGTGGGCGCAGCGACAGCAGGCTGAGTTTGCGTAGGGGCAGGGGCAGCGGAGCGTCCCTCACGGAGGTCCATCCGGCGCTGCTGCTCGGCGACCTCCGCATCGCTGTACGTCATTCCCGTTACACCGTTGGGACCCTTGAACGGGGTTCCCATTTTGTAGAACGACTTGTTTTGGATGTTGGGCTGCTCGGTGATCTTCTGGTCTTCAGCAGTGGGGGGCGGCTTGGCCGACACCGGCTTAGGCCCACCCTTCACTTTAAGCTCCTCGCTTGGCTTGTCTAGGCTGGCCCGAAGGTCGCCTCGGAACGGACCAAATACCTTTTCCGCAAACTCAGGGTCTTCGTAGTTCTCGAAGCCCTGTCCAGCAGTAAGCTTTCGTGCGTTGGCCAGATGTTCTGCGGCTCCTGCCTCATCGCCAGCAGCAAGTGAGGAGTGGTACTTGAAGGCTTCAGCCCTGAGCTTTGCCCCCTGTTGATCAGGGGGTGGCTTGGCAGTCCTGATCTGAGTGGATGTGCCACGGACTGTGTCTACAAGGATCGGGATTCCATTGACTTCGTCTATTCTGTACCCCGGCTTCTTGTTATTTCGCACATCGGCCAAGAAATCGGAGTTGGCAGCGTCCTCCTTTAGCTTCTGATCGGCCAGACTCTTGTCCAATGTAGCCCGCTCACGAGCCAGCCCAAGCTGCTCAGCATTAATGACATTGCCAAGTGCGCGGCTAGCCGCTTCAGGCGGGAGACCGGCTTCGGCCACGGCCTTCACCTTCTCGTCGTAGGGCGTGTCCTTCGTGAAGCCGCGAGACAGCTCGGACCACCTGCCCCAAGCCTCATCGGTGTTTTTGGCCTGCTGTAGGTCATAGGCCATCTTGTTCACCGAAGCACGGGCCTGCTCGGCGTACAACTGCTTCATCTGGTTGTCACGAGACTCCTTAACCATCTCGTAGGCTGTGCTCAACTCCGCGAAGAGCTTGCTGTTGTTGTTGAGGTCAAGCCCTCCCTTCTGGTCGCGCTGGGCAATGAGCTTCTGGATCGTCGGGCTGCGATTGATGACACCATTGGTGGCCGGATCGCTGGCTATGGCGTTGAATAGCTGGGCGTTCTTTCCTTCCAGAACAGCATTCTTCTGCTTGGTCTCAGCGTAGCTTTCGATGGCCTTGGATGCGGTGGCGCCAAGCTGAGAGAGCGACTGGGCGCGGATGGCCGCAGCCTGCTGGGTGGCCTGAGCCTGCGCCTGCGCGGCCTGAAGGATGGGCGAGAAGTCCTGCCGCAACAGGGAGGGATTTACCTGTGAGCCGAAAGTGAACATAGGGGTATTCTACCTCTTCAAATAGCTGGCTTCCAGCTTAGGGGCCCAACGAAGCTGGCTAGAGACATTGCTGACGGCTAGACCCCACTTTGGGCAATGGACGCTGTTTCCCGTATTCTGGGACATACAGGCGTAGCAGCAGCCAATGTAGTCGGGGTTATTTGTCTTGTCGTCCTTCTCCACCCACTCCCCATCCCGCTTCTCATAGCGTTCGTAGTGAATCGGTATGTTGTTCTCCTCGATGTACCGCCATACGTCCGCGTGGGTGAAATGGCGAATCGGGAACGCCGCAGACGGGGCTCCAATGTTCATAGCCACATCGGAGAACAGGGGCACATCGCCCATAATCGGGTCGCTGTCCACCGACTTATGGCCGTGGAACACTAGGTCAAAGGGGTAGTTGAAAGTGCCGGTTGGCTTGCCGTAGATTTCAGTAAGGGCACAAAGGGTGTCTGGCCCCTTGTCTTCGTGCTTCAGGCCCGTGGGCAGATGAACGGTTCTGGCTCCAATCTGGTAGTAGTTGACTACCTCCATATCCGAGCCGACTTCCGCTGCTGCCGTGCTAGCGGGAGGGTAGTCGATAACGTGCAAGTCCCACTCCTTCATCACACGATTGGCGTAGTCGTACTTGTGATGCTGGAACGGCTCTCTGTGGAAGATCACCTTCAGGCGCTTGAAGGTGTTAACCAAATGCAGGACGACCATACTGTCCTTGCCAAAGCTGCACATCACC
>Ga0181363_1000140_pt1 | contig 20972 bp, 29 predicted proteins | sample Fa13NDMLBSN_FD_130109 | JGI IMG/M metagenome (GOLD analysis project Ga0181363, IMG submission 130109) | Freshwater viral communities from Lake Michigan, USA - Fa13.ND.MLB.S.N | ecosystem: Environmental > Aquatic > Freshwater > Lake | place: USA: Michigan | collected 2013-09-23
ACGGCTACTCCTACTGCTATAATTCATTCAGTAGGTAGCGTTACTGCAAGTAGTGCAATTGCAAGAGGTAATTTTTTACAACCTACTCTTGTAGCTGCTGCGAACAGTGATGTGTTGGTAGGGTTAGAAATTAATCCAACTTTTACCAATGGTGCTTTTACAGGTGTTAAAAATAATTGGATTAATTTAGTAGGTAATGCCTCTGTCAATTTCACGAATCAACTGTACTTAAAAAGAGGAGATGTTGATGTTTTATTTGCATCATCGGCAGAAACACAACTGAAAACAGTATCATCTTCATCGCCATTAAAATTCTTTGTTGGAAGCACTTCACAATACGCACAATTCTTTGCAACAACAGGGAATCTTCTACTTCAAAATGGTGGTACTTTCACAGACGCAGGTTTCAGATTAGACGTTAATGGAAGCGTTAGAGCGACAGGCTCAATAAGCGCGGCTTCGCTTCTTGCGAGAGGTACGTTCTTGAATCAAACGCTTGTAGCGACAGCGAATAACGATGTGTTGGTAGGGTTGGATATTCAGTCTACGTTTACAACAGGTGCGTTTACAGGTGTGACAAATTTAGGAATAAGGTCATCGGGATTTATTGCAGTTAATCCTGCAGGTGGTTTTTATGGTGGATTTATTGTTAATAGCAACAGGTCAAATACATCTTCGTATAATCATTCTTTTGTTTCACACTCCCCAAATAGTGGTGTGGCAAATGCAATCTATTCAGGAACAAGACCAGCAGCACCTAATGTTAGCGCTGTTGAACACTATGTAGGTACTGATACGCAAGTATATTGGAATACAACTAATGCACCGTATAATTTTTTAATTAGCGGAACACAATACTTAAAATTGTTTAATGGTACAGGTAATCTAACACTCCAAAGTGGTGGCACGTTTACGGATATTGCTTCTGCACGATTAGCAGTAAACAGCACAACGCAAGGATTCCTTCCTCCGAGAATGACCACAACGCAAAAGAACGCTATTGCTTCACCTGCGACAGGCTTAATGGTTTACGATACTACTTTAAATTTAATTTCTGTTTACAACGGAACAACTTGGATAACACTTTAATATAAATACAATGGCTAAAATTCAACCAATCAGTTTTCCTCTCAACGCAGGAACAGCAACAGAGATGAGTGTACTCATTCTGAACTTCGAAACGAGCGCAACAACTTGCACAACTTACTATGAATTAAAGACCGAAGAAGGCACAGTTCTTTCGAATGGTAACTACACTTTAACCGAAGAAGAGTTCGCAGCGTGGGGAACGGACAACGAGTGGGTTACGGAGTGCGTGGCAAAGGCAATAGGTGTAACAATTTTATCTTTCTAATATGCAACTAACAGAGGAACACTTAAAGCAGTTAGATGCTTTCATTCAAGAGATGCCAGTGAAATTTGGCTTACCATTGATTCAGTTTTTCAACAAGATAAAAGAGGAATCAGAGAAAGATGCCTAACGAACAGAGCGCACCAAACTTCTTCGCTGTCGTTAACGATATGGCAAAACGCTTTGTCGAGTTGATGCAGTCTGACTATCGTATGAAGCGAAAGGTTGGACGCAACTACACTAACGCGGTGGCAAGTGGTACGCTCGAAAAGTCTTTGAAATACAGACTACAAATCAAAGGGCAGAATATCAACGTTTCGGTCTATGCGAAGGGTAAAGCGTCGCAGTATTTTCTTGCGCGTGAGAACGGAAGGAAAGCAGGAAAGCAACCGCCTGTTGACGCGATTCTTGAATGGATGAGAATTAAGCCTATCAAGTTACGCGACAAGGAAAGCGGTAAATTCAAGAAGCCAACGGAAGCACTCAAAAGACAAGTTGCTTTCTTGATTGCTCGAAAGATAGGCAAACAAGGAATGAAGGGGTGGCACGCTTTCGATTACGCAATGGAGAACATTTGGGACGAATACGAAGCAAAAATAATTTATGCTTACGGAAAGGATTTCGGAGCAAGTTTAGACGGATTAAACGACATATAAAAATATAATAATGGCAATTACAATCAACGATCAACCATATCAGTACACTCCAATAGGTCAGCGACTTATGCTCGTTGCTTCTTCAACGAATGTGGCGAATACAGGCTTTCGCTTCGTGTTCGACTTCGGTTCTTTTCAAGTGAACGTACAACCCAACGCATCGAACAAAGGAATCTTAGACCTTGCGCCTATCTTTCGTGAATCATTGAAACACCGCGAAGGAGCAGCAAACGAAGGAATCAATGTTGAATACCACAGCGTTGCAAATATCTCTTGCACAATAAAAGAAGGGTGGTTGGTCGACGGAGTGTTCACGGTTAGCGGTAGTGGAATGGCAGACATTGACGATGTGTACGCGTTTCTTGCTGAATATCAAGTGAGCGACGGATACAAGCCGAATCCGACTGATAGATATGGTTTGTTTACAACCAATTCTTATATGATGAGTGAAAGAACAAACGACACTCACAAATGGATTGAAGCACCTTCGCGTGGTCTTTCAAACGATTGGGTGTACATACCTACGCGATTGGCTGACTTTGGACAATTATACGCACCTTGTTTTAATGGTTTGATAGGTAACAATGCAGATTCTTTAATTGTCTCTTTATACGACGACACAGACACGTTGATTGATAGTAATTACTACACACTACCAACAGATAACAACGCGGTTGCGCGTGTGGGTGCTTATCCTTCAAACCTAATAACCGACGGTTATGACTTTACTGACGTTAAATACTACACTATCCAAGCAGGTGAAGTCACTTCGTTTCCTGTTTACACACCTTTTTCACGCGTTTATTGTTTCTATCTTGTCGCTGACGATTGTCGCTTTGACAATGTTCGTCTGGGTTGGACGAATACTTGTGGCGGTATTGATTACTTTAACTTCACGAAGAAAAGCGAGTTGTCGTACAACTACGATCGTAAGCAATACCAAAAAGTGGTAGGAACATACAACGCTTCAACCTTTGATTTCAACACCTTCGACAGAGGCACAACGGATAGATACGTTACAACAACAAAAGGACTGCAAATAAACAGCGATTGGGTATCGGTTGGTGAGTTCAACTTACTTCAAACACTTTGTCGTTCAAATGACGTGTTTATAATCAACGACGACGGAACGATGACACCTGTTCTTGTCGATGCTCAAAACTTTGTTATCAAGGACGAACGCTATTCTAAACTTTACAATGTTACTTTGAATCTTAAATACTCTCAACCTGTTGGCTTATGATGAATCAAGTAATACTAACTCTTACCGATAACGACGGCAACAGCGCGATTCTCGACTTGTACGAAAACGAGAAGATGCACTTGAACTATAAGTTCACGGACATTACCGACTTCGCTTCTGTGGGCAATTACTCGCAAGAGTTTCGCGTTCCTGCAAGTAAGACGAACACCGACTTTTTCGGTGCAATCTTCAACGTAAACTTCGATGGTTGGTTTGACTTTCGAAAGAAGGTTGACGCGGTGTTGACGGTGAACACTATTCCAATTGCAAGTGGTCACATTCAAGTTAAGAAGTTGTACTGGCAGAGTGGTAAATTATTTGAATTTGAAGTTGTGTTTTTCGGTGAAGTACCAAACCTTGCAAGATTACTTAATGAAAAGAAACTCAAAGATATTGAAAGCATTGTCGCGGGTGACCTTGACTACGATTTACTTCACGAATATGTTGAGACACAGCCTAACGACCATACGATTCTAACACTATGCGATAAGTTTAATTTAACCGCAACGAACGTTGAAGGACAGCCTGTCTATTCAACCGTAATTAGTGGGCAACCGACCTATAAACCGCTTTACGTTGGACATCTTACTCCTGCGGTGAAAGCGCAATACTTGTTCGACCAAATCCTTGCAGACGCAGGGATTCAGTATTCAAGTGATTACTTAGGAGATATACTTGAAAATGTTTACGTTCCTTTCGTCAATGGTCAGTATTTGAATAGCGCAGTAGGATTAAACGATAACGCTTCAAATCTTGCGTTAGCTTCAAACATTAACGGATTAACATTTGCACCTTCAAATAACATTTACAATTTATACAGCGCGTTAACTGAATACGAAGACGCAGGTTCTAATTGGAGTGGTGGTGTTTTTACCGTTCCTTATACAGCGCAATACACATTCAGACTTGCGGCAAATGGTCGTGTGAACACTTTGAACGGACAAGACTTTGGGAACTATCCTGTTCGAATTATGGTTTATGTGAATGATGTTTTCACTTATGAATACGAATTACTTCAAACGAGTTATTTGTTTTATTTGAACTCAACCCAAACCTATGCTTTAAATGGCGGTGATACGGTGAAATTTAAGTTGCAAATCTTACCACAAGATTCAACCGCAGCGACATTCACTTGGGACGTTGATTTATTAGGTTCTGGTGGTGTAAATCAATTCGGTTGTGGTGTTGAACTTATTAGCGTTGGAACGAATTTAACAGGCGACCAAGTTGTAATGGAGTACAACGCTCCAGATATGCGACAAATCGATTTCATCACATCAATTCAAAAGATGTTCAACCTTGTTTTCGTAGCGGACAAGACGCTTCCGAATACGCTTAAGATTGAACCAATGGTTGAGTATATCGCAAGTGGTAATACGCTTGATTGGTCGCAAAAACTCGACTTGTCGAAAGACATTATGTACTCTCCAACAACCGACCTGCAAAAGGCGAAATTCTCTTTTACATACGCTGAAGACGGAGACTTTTACAACTCAGTCTACAAGGACAATGGACGCATCTACGGACGCTACGAAGTAACAGAATCAGACTTCGAAGTAATTAATGAGTTCGCAACAGGTGAAGAAAAGGTTGAACTTGCTTTTGCATCTACACCTTCAGCACCTGTTGAAAATACAGATGTTGTCGTTCCTAAATTCTTGAAAGCAGAAGGACAATTCGTACAACCGAAGCCACGTATCCTTTACTACTTCGCTGACTTCTTTGTGAATATGTATGATGAGGTAAGCGGTGACGTAGTGCAAACAGCGGTAAAGTGTTTGAATAACTACTCGACAATGAACGCAACGGTGAGCAACAAAGACTTAAATTTCGCTCCCGAAGTACCTATTCACACAATTGTTGCTAATCCATACAACAATCTTTATAATCGTTTTTGGCGCAATTACTACCGTGAACTATTCGACGGACAAGCGAGAATTTTAGAGGGAATGTTTGCACTTACTCTAAACGACGTATTTACGTTTCAATTTTCAGACAAGATATGGATTATTGATTCTTGGTGGAGAGTTCTTGAAATTCAAGGCTACGTTGTAGGTGAACAAGATATGACGAAAGTAAAACTTATTCGCGTTCTGGATATCGACAACGACTGCGACCTTACACCTGTGTCCGCCAACCTTGACCAATCTTTGAATTGGGAAAATTCTAATGGTGATCCTGCGACGATAACACAAGATTGTTGTCTTCGTTTTGGTTACAACTGGAATAGCACAAAGAATGATTGTTTCTCACAACCAAACAACGGAACGCGTTCTTTCATAACTCAACAAGCACCATCACTTGCACCAACAAAATTCGGTGCGCCTGTTAGTTTCGGTGGTTCGATTAGTCAGCCAGTTAGAACGATAACGACAGACTACGTTGTAACGAATTTCGACCGAATGATTTTTGCAGATACAACAGGTGGAAGCATCACAATTTATTTACCTTCTGCAACGACAACGGCAGGACGTGAATTGATAATTCAAAAGTCTGTTTCGGCTAACGGAGTAACAATCCAAGCATACACAGGAGAAACGGTTGAGGGAAGCGGAAGCGTGACCTTGAGCGCAATGGGTGACACAATAACAATAATATCAAATGGAAGCGACTTCAAAGGAACATCTTCAAAATAAAGCAGGCGCAATGGTCGCTTGTTTAGAGTTTATTAAACTCAACGTCAAGAGCGAAAGTGAGTTCGGCAAAGTGGCGAACGGAAAGCGTAAGTTAAAAATGTGGAAACACTACGCTTGGAAAGTAACGCGTATTTCCGTAAACGTCGCATTTTGGATATTTATCTTATATAAACTACTATTCTAAATGGCGAATACAATTGACTTTAATGTAAACACAAACGCGGTTACCGTCCTCAATCAAACGGCAACAGCGGCAGACAATACAGCGCAAGGTTTTTCAAGTGCAAAGGCTGAACTTCGCGCGTTACAACAGCAGTTGTTGTCAATGGATTCTTCGAGTGAGGAGTTCAAGAAAGCGTCTGCCCGTGCTGCTGAATTGAAGGACAACATTTCCGACTTGTCCGCTGAGATTAGTGCAAACGCGGGTAACGCGTTTGAAGGTCTTTCTAACAACGTCGGTTTGTTCGGTTCACGTCTTATGGACTTGGACTTAAAGGGAGCAGGACAGGCGTTGAGTGGAATGGGTGCGGCAGTTAAAAAAATTGATTTTAATACTCTAAAAGATGAAATCGGTGGTTTAGTTAAAGGATTTGGAACTCTTGCGAAAGCAATTATTTCAAACCCGATTTTATTACTTGCTGGTGCTGTCGCTTTAGTAGTTGCAAATTTTGACGACTTAGTAAAACTTTTTCCCGCAGTTGAAAACGGTCTTAGTGGTATTGATGAACAGCAAAGAGAAATTGCTAAGAACGCACAAGCAACCGCAGACGCTTCAAAAAAGGCATACGAAAATTCTTCGTTGCAAGAAAACTCTTTAAGGCTACAAGGGAAAAGTGAAAAAGAGATTCTTCAAATTAAAATGAAGAAACTTGAAACGTCGATAAAAGACGCAAAAGTAAATTTAGAAATTCAAGAAAAACAAGCAGAATCTCAAATAGCTGCAAGTAAGCGAAACGCTGAACTATTGCAACAAATAGTTAGAGGTGCTTTGGAGTTGAGCGCGGTTGGTTTGAGAATGTTAGTTGCTCCAATTGATTTGGTTTTAAAAACAGCTAACGAAGTAAGCAAGGCTTTGGGTTTTGGAGAAATAACAGCTATTAATTTAAATGAAGAAATTACAAAACTAACGGAAGCAGGAAGTAAGTTAGTAACTGAATTATTGATTGATCCAGCAAAGCAAGAAAAGGAACTCAAAGAATCATTTGATAAGCAACGAAATGAAATTGCTCAAATGACAAGCGACTATCAAGGCTTTCAGTTGTCCATTCAAAAAATGGATAAAGAAACAGCAGATAAAGCAAAAAAAGAAAGAGAAGATGCTATAAAAGAACAAGAAGACGCTCAAAAAGAAGCAGACGCAAAAGAGTTAGAACGTCGTAAAAAATTAAACGACGAAATGATGGCAGAAGACGAACGTATGTCTTCTATTGGAATTGATGATTTAATCGCAAGAGAAAAGAAAAAGACAGATATAAAACTTCTTGCAGAAATGGAAGGACATTCCAAGTTGACTGCATTAAAATCTGAACATAACAAACAAGAATTAAAGAAAGACGAAGACGCATTCAACGCACGTTTAAGTATTGCGTCAAGTGGATTAGATGCTTTAAGTGCATTGAACGACGCCTTTACTAAAAAAGGACAGCAACAATCTAAGAAACAATTTCAGATTCAAAAAGCGTTGAATCTTGCATCTGCTGTTATCGATACTTACGGTGGTATCAATAGAGCATTAAACGACAAGACAATGCCTTCAACAACCGCTCGTATTATTCAAGCGTCAATCGTTGGAGCAATGGGACTCGCTAACGTGTTGAAAATTTCAAAGACGGAATACGGAAATGCAAGCGCACCTTCTGGAACGAATATGAGTACAGGTGGTGGCGGTGTCGGAACGGCTGCTCCTTCACCTGCGAACTTCGCCTTTGTCGGCAACCAACCCAACCAACAACAACCACCATTACAAGCCTACGTCGTTGGAACGCAAGTCAGCAGCAATTTAGAAGCACAACAATTAATTCAAAACCAATCAAGATTAGGAGGATAAAACAATGAAAAAAATAAAAGTTATTGAATACGGAATCGACGACGCGGGACTTCTTGGAGTGTACGCAATAAGCGTAGTTGAACAACCTGCCATAGGTGTCGACTTCGTTGCACTATCAGAACAACACAACGTGAAGTTTAAAGAAGACTTTAGAGGTCTTTTGTACGGAGCGTTATTGATTCCCGACCAACTTATTTACCGACGCAACGACGAAACGGACGAGGAATACTACGTTAAGTATTCGAAAGACACTATTCGTGCAATTGCTTACAATTATTTGAAACAAGCCAACCAAAACAACGCAACGGTTGAACACGCGAAAGTTGTTGACGGAGTGAGCCTTGTTGAAACGTGGATAATCGAAGGTGAAAACGACAAGAGTAAAAACTTCGGCTTCGACCTTCCAGAAGGTACTTGGTTTGGTTGTATGAAAGTGGACAACGAAGAAGTAAAGAAGCAGATACAAAATAAAGAAGTTCTTGGCTTTTCTATCGAAGGCAACTTCATTGCAGAGAAAGAAATGTATTTGAGCGAACAACAACCCACCTTAATTGAAGAATTGGAGCAGTTGTTAGCGTTAGCCACACAAGAAGAAATAGACGCGCGTTACGACGATTATATGAACGCGGTGAATATGACCTATTCAGAACTAAAAGCGTGGTCAGAAACGGAGTGTTCAACTTTGGCTTCGTTGGATCGTGCGCCTATCGAGCGTAACCTTGAACTACTTCAAACGAACAAAGCCGATTGGACGGAGAAACACTACGAAGATGCGGGAAAGACAATTGCTTTCATCAATCGTATGCGTGAAAATCAAGCAGGCGACATATTAGAAGACAGCAATGGGAACATCTGCGGAAGTAAGCGCACGATTTCTCTTTTGAACTGGGCATACAATCCGAATAAGTAAATGAATATCGAAGCAGGTGGTTTCTTTAAGTTGGAGTTATTCAACGATGACGCTAACCTGTTTCTCAATGCGCTCACTAAGATAACGAATGAGGGCGGTAAAATGGGTTTTAAGACGTATGGATTGAGTGAAGACGAGATGAAAGTATTAAACGCGATTCTTGACAATTTAGGATAAAAAAAACGGGGGTAATCACTCCCCCGTTCAAACCTAAAAATCAAATTCAACCTATGAAAAAGCGAATTACGAAACAAATATACCTCTTTTTATATCTACTGACTAAACAAACAATTAACAGAATTATGAATTTACGAGAAAAAGTAAACGCTCTATTCGCAAAACACAACGTTTCTCTCTCTGCTGAAGAAGTAGTTGAGGTGAAGCAAATGGTTGAGGCAATTTTAGAGGACGGTACAAGCATCTACACAGATAGCGACACTTGGGCAGCTGGTGTTCGTGTATTCGGCAAAGACGCAGACGGCAACGAGGTTGTTATCGCGGACGGAGAGTACAAGACAGCAGAAGGAATTGTTGTTGTTGTTGAGGGTGGTCTTGTGACTGAATTAAAACCAATGGAAGAAGAAGAAGCTCCAGAGGTTGAAGTAGTAATCGAAGAAGAACAAGCTTCTGAGGTTGTTGCTGAGGAATCACTAAACGCAGAGGTTGAAGGACTTTTGTCGTTAGTTGCTAAGTTAGAAAGTGAACTTTCTGAAATGAAGAAAGCAAACGAAACACTTTCAAGCGAAGTAACAAAATTAAGCGCTCAACCTGCTGCGTCTTCAATCAAAGAAGTAAAACAGGCAAAACAAACACCTTCAAAGCCATACGCTAAAATGTCGGCAGAGGAGCGTTTCTTATTCAATCTTAAAAAATAAAAAAAAACACAAATAAAAAATGGCTACTACCACTTCATTAACCACAACCTTTGCAGGTCGTGAAGCAGCAGGATATATTCGCGCTGCGTTCTTAAGTAACGAGTCTTTGGCTGCGGTTACTTTCAAAGAAAACATTGAGTACAAACAAGTTGTTCGCAAATTAGTTGATTCTATCACTTTTGCTAACGCTACTTGTGACTTCACTCCAACAGGAACTGTTACTCTTACTGAGCGTATCTTAGTTCTTGAAAAATTCCAAGTTCACAGACAACTTTGTAAGAAAGATTTCTTAGCAGATTGGGAAGCTAAGTCTGAGCAAGACGGATTCCTTCACGCTTCTTTAACCGACGCTTTAATTGCTAACGTTATGGCAGGTGTTGCAGCAAACAACGAGCGCGTAATGTGGCAAGGTGTTAACGCAACTGCAGGTGAGTACGCAGGTTTCGAAACTTTGTTCTTGAACGACGGAGATGTTATCGATGTTGGAACTCCAGAGGCTATCACTTCTGCGAACGTTATCGAAGAAATGAATCGTCTTGTATTGGCACTTCCTGTGCGCGTTCGTCGTGCTACTGAGAAGCCTGTAATCGCAGTTTCTTCTAACGTTGCTGAAGCGTTCAGAACTGCAATCTTAGGTCTTGGCGGTGGTTCTTACCTTTACCAAGGAGAAACTGTTAAGATGACTTGGCAGGGACAATACGACATTATCGAATGTCCTGGAATGAGCGACGACACAATGGCTATGTTCCAAAAGAGCAACCTTTGGTTTGGAACAAATCTTAAAGACCAATGGAACAACGTTGCTGTGTTGGATATGTACCAATACGACTTGTCTGACAACGTACGTTTCGCAGCTTCTTTCTTTGCAGGTGTTCAATACGGCTTCGGAAACGAAATCGCGTTCTACCAATATACTGCATAATCTCAACCATTCTAACCCTTGCATAATAGAGGTGGTGGCATAAAACCCACCCCTCTTTTGTGCTAATTAAAAACATACAAATATGGCTTGTGAATTAAGTACAGGATTTACACTCGATTGCAAAGACGGAATCGGTGGTATTAAGCAAATCGTTTTGTTGGATCAATCATTGGTTACAGGTATTACATTGGACTCATCTCAAGTGATTACAGCAATTGCTGGTCCAACAGATGCAGACTTATATACTTATGAACTTCCAACACAAACAGGTTCATTCGAAGAAACAATCAATTTCAACCGCGACAACGGAACTGTGTTTTACACTCAGACCGTTAACGTGATGTTACACAAATTGAGCGCAGCAAAACGCAAGGAATTGCAAACAGTTGCACAGGCTCGCGTTATTGTATTCGTTCAAGACACTAATTCAAATTGGTGGGCTGTTGGATATGAGTACGGAGCAGACCTTTCTACTGCAACAGCAGGAACAGGAACAGCTTTAGGAGATGCTAACGGATACACCTTAGCGTTCACTCACGAAGCAGCAGTTCGCGCTTATAAGTTGAACGGAGCACCTGCTTCTGTTATTGGCTAATAAAAACTTTTACACATCTAGGGACAAAGCGTCCCTAGGTGTTGTAATTTTAACGTAAAGGAAAGATAGAATGGTTTATCTAAACACAAATACAGCGAATCAATACGCGTGGCTTTCACTCGATGAAGGTCGCCAGTATTTCAACGTTGCCTTTACACACTACCTACTCGTTTTGACTTACGAAATGACAGGTGAACAACTCGCACAAGTAGTGACCGTGATAAACGAGAACGAACGCGTAACTAAAATAAGACTTACCACCGTTGGTTTGACCGATGCAGGACGTTATCATTACGAAATGTATGGACAAAACAGCAGTAGCAATATAAACCCTACCAATGCTTCCGTCGTTGGATTGGTAGAAAAGGGGTTAATGATTTTACAAGACGGAACAATTTACTTTGACGTTTCAACACCGACAATCCCTGTCGATGTAATTTATACAGGTGCATAATATGAGCAACATTCAAGCAATAAACTTATCGGCTTATCAACCTGTTGAAGCGGTTGAAAAAGAAAACAGAAGCGGTTGGATTGACTACGGACAAAACAACTTATTCCCTCAACATCTCATAAACCTTTACCAAAACTCACCAATACACAACGCGTTGGTGAACTCAATCTCTTATATGATTGAGGGACAAGGAACGGGGACAATTCTCGACAACGCATTGCAAGGTATTGCGTTCGACTTAAAGTTACAAGGCGCATTTGTTGCTGAAGTAATTTGGTCAATGGACTTCACTCGCGTTGTACAAATCAACCACCTTCCTTTTGAGAATTGCAGACTTGCATACGACAAAGAAGAAGACGACATCACAGGAATTTTCTATTCAAAAGACTGGGCGAATACGCGTTCAAAACGTGGTAAGCCAGAGTTCATTCCTGCGTTCAATCCTTCCATTGCACAAGAACAACCAAGACAAGTTATTTACGCTCACGGAATGAGTGCGGGAAGTGTTTACTATCCTAAACCCGACTATTTCGGTGCATTGAATTACGTTGAATTGTCCTATCAAATGGGACTTTATCACGTTAATAATATCTTGAATGGTTTGTTTCCTTCATTCATCATTAACTTCTTAAATGGTATTCCACAGAAAGAAGAACGTGAGGCTATTCGTCGTGAGTGGGAAACAAGATTAAGCGGTGCGGCAAACGCGGGTAAGTTCTTGATGACATTCAATGAAGATCCTGCACGCGCTCCACAGATTCAAGACTTTCCTTTGTCTGACGCAGACAAGCAATATCAGTTTTTATCAGAAGAAACAGCGAAGCAAATTATGGTAGGACACCGCGTTGTGTCACCATTAATTCACGGAATCAGAGATACAACAGGATTCGGAAGCAATAAAGATGAAATGTTGGTAGGTTTGGAGATATTCAACAATCAAGTTATTAAGCCTTATCAAAGAATCATTGAGCGTGTTTTCACTCCAATTTTAGGAGAGATAAACATCGAAATGAACTCTCCATTTGACGCAGAAGTTGTAGTTGTTGAACCAACGGTACAAACTGCTGAATTAAAAAAAAAAGTAGTTGCGGAGAAGAAGGATGCTCATGTTAATATAAGCAAAGAACAAGGAGACGCTTGGCTAAACCACTTACGCGAAAAGGCTGAATACATCAACGAAGAAGAATGGCAGTTAATTTCTGACGAAGAAGTAACTAATCCAGAAGACGAAGAAAAATATCGTACTGAGTTTATGAGCGTTCGCGGTTACGCAAAACCTAACGAAAAGAGCGAAGAAAAGGATACAGGGTTGTATAAAGTTCGCTATTATTATTCAAGAAATTATACTTGGAAAGAAGGCGAAATGGTAACACGCGATTTTTGTCAAGAAATGGTAGCACTTTCTAAACTTGGAGCGTTGTTTAAATACGAAGATATTATTGAAATGGGAAGCGACGGAGTGAATGGACAATTTGCTCCAAGTGGTTCTTCAACTTATTCAATATGGACGTACAAAGGCGGTGTCTATTGTCGCCACGCGTGGTTCAGAAAGGTATTTTTCCGCAAAAGAAAAGACGGAAAGTTCTTACCTAACGACGGATTGAAAAACGATACTGTTGTAACAGGAAAAGTAGCAAACGAACTATTCCCAAAAGGCGAAGAAGCGGTAAGACCGAACGATATGCCGAACAGAGCATCATTAAAATATAAATAAAAACTACAATGGCACTACAACCCGAAGTTCTACTCATAGACGAAAACTATATCAAAAAATACACTTGGATTAACGGCTCGGTTGATCCGTTGCTTATGTATCCTGCAATCTATTTGTCGCAAGACAAGTACGCGCAATTGTATTTAGGAACTGACCTTTACAACCGCATCAAAGAAGATGTTGTAAACGACGACATCGCAGGAGCATACGCAACCCTTCTTGACAACTACTTGCGTCGAATGATTATGTGGTGGACGATGTACGAAGTGCTTCCTCATTTGTACGTTAAGACCGACAACGGAAGTCTTGTTATTCGCACAAGCGAAGACACAACACCAATATCACAAACCGACTTGCAAAACTACCGCGACCAAGCGCGTTCACAAGCAATGTTTTACACGCAAAGAATGGTCGACTATTTGTGTTTCAATCAGTCGGACTTTCCAGAGTACACAACGAACACAACGCAACAAATTTGGTCACAAACAAACGTGTATCCTTCCAACGCTTTTGAAATTAGCGACGGACGTGATAGACTACCATACGAATACAGACGACGCGGTTTAGGTTGGTTGAGATAAACTAAAATAAAAACGAATGGCAACAAGGGGACGCAAGAAAAATTTAACGATGCACAAAATCTACGAAGAAAAGTTTCGTAAGTATTTAGCAAAGAAAGAGAAACAAATAAAGAAACTGAAAAATGAAAGTTAACGCTGACGGTTACGCGCTACTCAAGAAGTTTGAAGGCTGTCGTTTAAAGGCTTATTTGTGTCCTGCAAACGTGTGGACGATTGGTTATGGAAATACGTTTTACGAAGACGGAACGAAGGTTAATGAAGGCGACGTAATCACACAAGCAAGAGCGGAACAATTGGCGAAAAACGTCATTGATAAATTCGCGGTTTCTGTTCGTGCATTGATAACTCAAACGCTCAACGAAAACCAATTTAGCGCGTGTGTTTCTTTGGCTTATAATATCGGTGTTGGTGGCTTCAAAAAGTCGTCTGTGCTGAGAAAGGTAAACGCTAACCCTAACGATCCAACAATAGCAGATTCTTTCCGTCTTTGGAACAAAGGAGGCGGAGTAATTCTCAAAGGTCTTGTTCGTCGTCGTGAGTCTGAAATTGAATTGTACTTTAAGAAATGAACACCGAAACTGAAATAGCTTTGATACACGAACAATTGCAAGAAATGGACAAGAAGATTGACCGTATTTATAACGTGTTGATTGGTGACGACGAAATGAAAATTGAAGGTCTTGTTAGTAAGGTGCAGAAGCACGACAAGTACATTCAGAATCAACGATTGCAGGTCGCTCGTTTGGGCGGTATTGCAACCGCTGCTGGTGTTGTTGGTGGTTTAATTGTTCAATTCATATTGAAGTTTTTATGAACGAATATATCAAAGAGCTTATTCAGTATGGCGCGTTAGGTGTTATCTGCATTGGTATGGGTTATATGATTTTTAAATACTGGCAAGCAGACCGCGCAGAAAAGCAAAGATTGATTGAACGTTTGGAAAAGTTAAACGACGAATTAAGAAAGAAATGAAAGAGAATTTGAAGTCTTGGTTGAAACAATTGCTGACGAGTTCAACAAAGGTTTCAAGTAAGCGTTTTATTTCTATATTTGTTGTAATTAACTTAATTGCTTTTACTTACATTGCTACATTCACTATCTACAATTGCCCTATTGAAATGTTCGATACATTAGCAATTCTCGCAGGTAGTTTGTTCGGTGGTACGGTAATCGAAAAGTTCACAAAACAAAAATCAAATGGCACGACCACAGACAGAAGCGAGGAAAATAACAGCGGAGATTTGCAGTAAATTTCCCGATGCTCCTTCGCATTCATTGGCTTCAAAGTTATTTACTGAATATCCAGAAGCATTCGATTCAATGGAGCACGCGCGTAATTACATTCGCACCGTTCGCGGTAAGATTGGAAAGCGAAGCAGAACATCTAACACACAAAAAGAATTGATTGATACAAAAATACGACCTTCCAACCCTTACGCACTTCCAAAGTCTTACTCAAAGAAACGTCGTCACGTTGAACTGAAGGGTAACAAGTTTTTGATTCTTTCAGATGTCCATTTGCCTTACCAAGATAACGAAGCGTTAGAGTGCGCTATTTCTGAAGGGTTAAAACAAGGGTGTGACGCAATCATCTTGAATGGTGATGCGTTAGATTGTCATATGATTTCCGACTTTGTCAAAGATCCACGCAAGCGCAAATTCAAAGACGAGTTGTATTCTATTCGTCAATTCCTTGCTTCATTAAGACACACGTTCCCGAACGCAAATATCTACTACAAAGAAGGCAATCACGAAGAACGTTACTGGCGTTATATGCGCATTAAAGCGCCCGAATTATTCGACATTGACGCGTTCGACTTTCCGACATTGACGCATTGCGACAAACACGATGTTAAATGGATTGACGGAAAGAGTAAGTTAAACATTGGTAAGTTGTCTATCTTTCACGGGCATGAATTCGGGAAACAATTTCTTCCGTCGGTTAATGTGGCGCGTGGGTTGTTTATGAAGACAAAGGTGAGCGCATTGTGTGGACACCACCACCAGACAGCTGAACACAATGAGAGGGATGCTAACGGAAAATTTATCACTTGTTGGGGTGTTGGTTGCTTATCTGAATTATCTCCCGACTACAACCCTTATTCGAAGTACAACCACGGATTTGCAATAGTCGACAAAGGCGCGAATGGTTCATTCAGCGTTCACAATTACCGCATACACGAAGGGAAAATCTTATGAGAAAGAATTTATTATTTGCAGTCTTGCTTGTTTTGGGAACGTCAATTATTTGGACGGTTATTTGTTGGAATTGGTGGGGACGAACTGTTGCAAAAAACGCAACAACTGAAATTCAGAAACAAGATAGCATTATAAATTACAACGCTGGCGAATACGATCGTTTACTTCAAGAACAAATAGAACTTTATAAACAACTCCGCACTTATGAAGATGCTCAACTTACAGCCAAAACCACCTATCAAAGAACTCGTTCTACTATTGTTATTCGAGATACTATTGTTCGCGTTGATGTTCTACGTTTGGTAAACTCTTGCGATAGCGTTATTGCTTCAGATTCGCTTGTAATTAACAACCTCAAAGAACAATTGAACATCGAAGGGGAAAAGATTGACAACTTACAAGAAGTCGTTGTTGCTTATGAACAGAAGACCGATGTATTAGCCGAAGAAATAAACACTCTAACTGCTGAAAAGAAAAAGTTAGACAAACAAAAAAAGCGCAGAAACCACGCTTTAATCTTTACTTCGTCTGTCGCTGCTCTTTCTACTTTTGTTCTGAGTGTTTTACTTTAGATTCGGGAACGTAGAACTTCAAAGAAAACTCAATCGCTTCACTTAAGAAAGTGTTGCGACTATTCTCACCTCTCTTTTCGTCTATCTCGTTCCATAGGTCTTTGTGCAAGTACACACATATTCCTTTTTTAGTTTTGCTTTCTGGCATCTTCTTCAATTTTAAGTTTCTTCAAATAAAGTGCAAGGTCTAACGCTTCTTCGTAAGCGTGTTGTAACCATTCTGAGCGTGTTAAATCGGTGCGGTCAAGTGTTGTTCCGTAGGTGTCAATTCCCTTCGCTTCACGCGCTTCTAATTCAGCGATAACCTGCGTTAGTAAATTACTTTTCTGCATCTGGCTTACTCATCATTGAACCAATCATTAACGCTAAGTATATTTTCTCTTTTGCGTTCAAATCTTTTCGTTGTGAAAGCTCCAGAAGGATGTCTCCGAGAATCTTTCCCTGTTGGAAGTAGTTCGCAAGAGAATTAACAATTTCGCGTTCGCGTTCGTAAGTCATTTTTAACGACTCGTATAGTGGTGTATTTTTCATTTCGTAAATGTATGCTAAATTATTTTATCCGACAACGTATTGTCCATAACTTGGATTGAGTTCGAAATACATTCGCATCATTATAGCGTCGGCAACGTCGGGACTAATTCCTTCGCGGTTCTTGATTACGTCCTTCGGTGTGACCATAAGTTTTCCGTCCACGTCTGCGCGGTGTCGTTTAATCATTTCCAGCTCACGAACGATTTGTTCTTTGCGTGTACTCGATAAGATAGTAACCTTGTTTTCTTCAACATATTGAGCCAATTTGTAGTAACATTCGCTTTTCAGATTTTGGTATTGTGGGTGTTTTGGTTTAGATCCGTTGACGAACCCTCGACATTTTAAGAAGTCAACCACACCACCACCAACACCGTCCTCGTCACACACTACGTCTTGAAGTAAAATTGAATGTTGTTGACAGGTTAAACGAATCTTGTTCACGACTTCGTCTAACGCTGCACGATTGAGTTCAATTATATCAATAATAGTAAGTCCTTCCCAAACAATAATAATCGTTCTATCCTTACCAAAACGCGCAATGTCGGCTGTGATATACTTCTTTCCTTCGTTGATTACTTCGTTGCGGAACATTCGAAGTAAGTTCTCCGTGTTGAACAACTTGTCGCTGTCGTCGTCGAACTCCCAGTTCCCTTCTAAAAGACGTTTGCGGTCGTACTCTGGAAGTCTTCGCAATGATTCGATATAAGCAACAGGAAGGAATGGGTTATCTTGTGGTAACGCTTGAACGAAAGCACGGTGTGAAGGTAGTTCGTTGCGGTTGTTCTTCATATAGAACTCGTTGTACAACCAACCCTTCGACGGATTGCACGACAAGAAGCCTTTGGGAATAAGACCGAACTCGTTCAACTTATAGCGACAACGAGAGTGAACGATGTTCACGGCTTTTTCTGTTACCTCTGCAACCTCGTCTATAAAATAATCGGTAATTTCCAACGATCCAAGTGAATCGAAGTTCGGATTTGAAGGATAAGCGAACAGGTCTTTCAATACTATTTCACTTCCATTGAAGAACTTAATCACGTTCGTTTGTCCGTTGTAGGTGTAGTGTTTATCTGCAACCAAACCAAACTCACGCGCAGTTTCAAAAAACGTGTTTAACGTTGTCTTTTTCAGCGTGTCTAATTTGCTACGTCCAATTAAAGAACGTGTTCCAACGTACTTCAAACGACGTTGTATCTGCCACATACAACCGAACTTCGTCTTCCCACCCCCTGCCGCGCCACCATAAAGTAACTGTTCAACTTGCGAATCGGTTGCTAAATAGTTAAGTGCTTCAATTTGACGCGGCAGGTATTCGGGTTTATATGGATTCATTAAAATAGTGTTAGTTGATTTTCAACCACAGGACAAAGTTCGTCTTGAAGTATTTGAACAATGCGGTCGTATTTCTTCGCGTCATTGTTTTGCTTTACTTGGTGCAATAGCAATTCAAGACCAGCGTTGAACGCTTCGTCTTTCGTTTTGTATACGCAGTATTCAGCGTGGTAAATCAAAGGCTGCGACCAACCTTGATCCTGTCCTTTGAAACTAATTGAATAACTCCAATTTCCTTTTTGAACAATGGCTACATTAACCTGCGCTTCATAACCCTTTATACATTTGTAAGTGTATAAAATAGGGTTCTCACAAACACCTTGTTCGTTAAATATAAATTGGTTCATTGCTTCGACAAATAAAGTTTATACAACTCACGCAGCCCTTCAAACTGAATTGATTCTTTGAGCAATTGTCTTTTTCGGTCACTCATTCTTTCAACCATTCCTTTCGAAAGTTGTTGTTCGTTAAAGACTGTCTTTCGTGCCTTTGCTTTGCACAACTGGTATTCGTCGTCTGTAAACGTTTCAGCGGTTATACGCTTACTTTCTTCGAGCCATCGCATCATTGACACACCTCGCAATTCTAACGTCGTCATTTTGCCTTGTTTGAAGCTCTGCACGTCTTCGTCCAACATTCGTCTCCAGCTATCATCGTTTACCGCCATTTCATTCTCCTTTATTAATTGTGATTTTTCCTCAATTGATTGAGCTATTTCACGCTGAATTTGTATATTCGCCTTGTCTCTGTGTGGTTTGTAGTGAGTAAGCACGTCGCCAATAAATGAAACGCTCAACGCTCCAAAATGCTCACACTTTTTACTCAATTCATTCGCTGCGTTTAGTTCGAACGCAAGGTTAAAGTGTTCGAATGTAACCCAACGGAAGTGTTTTACTATAAATTCGTGCAGCATCTGGAGTAGTTGCGCTTCGGGTAACGCTATTCCGTACATAGCACACACCTTCGAACATAACTTAACGAACGTTGGTAAGTCGTAATCGGCTACAAATGCGCTTTCTCTTTCCGCACGATCAACCCTTTGTGTAATGCTGAGCGTCGTTGTAGATGCGTTGCGCAGCGTCTGAATCGAATTTTCCATTTTTGATTTTTGTGTTTTGGTTTGTTGTTGCGAATGTACTTAAATCCCACTTACGAACGGCCGCCTTCCAGTCTTTCATTGGATTCCTTCCAACCTTCCAACCATTCGCCTCGTAGTGTGCGTGGAATTTCTCTGTGAATTTTAACGCGTCGTCATTGCTTAACTTTTCACAAGCGTATTCGTAGATTTCGACAACCGTTGGTTTGACGAACGCAGTCTTTTTTTCTTTCGTCGTGACTGGAAGGTTAGCTTGTGGAACTGATAAGCGAATTAACAAGTCGTTTATCTTTTGGTCTTGTTCCTTTATTTGCGCTTCGAGAATCTCTATTCTCTTTTTTAGTTGTAGTATAAGCATCATATTTTCTCCTCTCTAATTTCGATTTTGAATAAGTCTTTTAGTATCTCAATTTCGTGGTCTTTGAAATTGGTTATTCCGTTTTCGCGTAGGCAGTAATTCGATTGTTCGATTCCTAATTTATACGCGAGGTATTCCTGTTTGTATCCGTAGAACAGACGGTAACATTTGATTGATTTGTGAAATGGTATCATTAGTCCCAACCCTCTCCTTTGTAATCGTCTGCATCTTCTTCGCGAGTGCATTCGTAACAAAGACCGATTTCGTCTTCGAATAGTTCTTGCACGTCTGAATCGTCCCAGTCTCGATATTTTCTATTTGTTCTTTTGATTTCTTCAATGCGTTCTTCAATTTGGTCTGAATCGCAATAACGGCAATAGTCGCTCATACATTTTTGATTTTAAGGTTTATTTGATTTTAGATTTCTTTTTAAGTGCTAATTCTTTCTTGTATTCGATATGCTCGACAAACTTACTAAAAAATATCATAGGTTTAGCATAGCCTATCTCACTTAATAGATAACAAATGCGTTCAACGTTCGAACGATATTGTCTGTCCCACTCAACCTGCGCACTTGCTTGGTTGATACCGTGCAGGATTGTCGCGTGGTCTTTCTTGTATCTGTCACCAACGTTCTTAAGCGAAAGTAAATAGCAAGGACGAACCAAAAAGAAAATGATTTGTCTTGCGGTTACTATCTCGCGCTTTCTTGTCGGTGAATATAAAGCCTGTGAGGGAACACCAAGAACTGAACACGTTACATCTTCCAATGCGCTCCAGAACATATCTCTTTCGTTCTCCATTTCCTGTTGTTGTTTAATTTGATCCGCAGTTAACCTTTCGTATTTTGGAATTATCATCGTCCAAAGCAATTCGAATCTTTCCATATGTCGCAAG
>Ga0181363_1000144_pt1 | contig 20602 bp, 35 predicted proteins | sample Fa13NDMLBSN_FD_130109 | JGI IMG/M metagenome (GOLD analysis project Ga0181363, IMG submission 130109) | Freshwater viral communities from Lake Michigan, USA - Fa13.ND.MLB.S.N | ecosystem: Environmental > Aquatic > Freshwater > Lake | place: USA: Michigan | collected 2013-09-23
AATCCTGCTTGATGAATGCTCTCCAGGGTGAGGTCAATTAGTTGACCATGTGAAACAGGCTTATATGTTCTTGTTTCTTTAGGAAGTTCCGTACCTGTGAGAAAATATTTAGTTGTTGAATAAGTTGACATAATTAATTACAGTTTTCTTTGATTAGTTCTTCTACATCTGCCATACATAGGCTTATTTCATGATACATCGATCCTCCTTCTTCAATCTCATTGATTGCTAAGTCTAGCAGATCTTGTATCTCTTCTTTTAATGATGGGCAATTTTTAGCACGCTCTGCGCACCATGCCACTAACTCTCTTACTTCTCCACTCATGGTATTATAAATTTTTGTTTTAAATAGTGTTCAATAATTTGTATTCCATACTTCTTTGCCAGATCTGCCCAGTCTTTGATTCCTTCTTGTAAATAATACCTTGGCACATTACAATAGTCAAAGTTGAACATCTCTGTTACCATTTTAGAATTCTTTACACCTGGAACATCACTGTCAAAAGAAAGGATTTGGCTGCTTGAGTTGTGCTTCAAGAAGTCAACGTTCTCTTCAGAGAAGCAAGCCACTCCTTCATTTTGAACAGCGCATGAATGTGGATAAATCTTCTTCATCACCATGTAGTCTTTCTTACTCTTGTTTATGAAAGCCATCTTGGTATTGTCAAGATTATCTTTGCCATCCATAGCAGATATTGGAACATTATTTGGAAACCATTTAAAATCCTTATTAAATGGTCTGTAAATCTTCCAATGTCCATCATAAAAGTAACCAAACCTAAGTTCAGTTTCTTTTAGATGAACAGCTCTTCTGTTTAGGTAGAGTTTCTTAATAGAATAGACATTATTCTCCTTTAGATCTTCTATGTCTTGATGATATTGATTCCAGTATTCTAGCTCTTCGTTAGTGAATTTTCTAGTGATCACTTGAATGTGTGAATACTTCTTCTCCAACTTCTCAGGCTGTTCATACTTAGAAACAATTTCTGTATGACTAGGTAGATCATCTCTCTTCTTTATTCTAATTCCTAGATTGAAATCTCTATCAATCATCTCCTGACATTCATTATACCCTACATTGAACAGTTGCCTCACAAAATCAAAGCATCCTCCTCTGTAGTGTGGATCTGAAAAGTCAAGATAGAATAATCTACCATCTTTAGAATAGATTGTGAAAGAGGGCCTAGATTCATTTCTGAATGGAGAATAAGTAACTCTATTAACCTCCCATTTCTTATTAGGCATATACCATCTGAATATGTCATACTCAGATATTTTAGAAAGAATGGTTTCGTAATTTAATTCTTCAGATACTTTTTTCTCCCCAGTAATCATTGATAATTCACATATTGTTTCACCTCATTTATTCTAGATCCCATTGCAACATTGATCTTACTCTTCAGTTCAAATCGTCTGTCGTTAAGGAAATAGACACTTCTGGCTTTTGCAATAAATTCTTCATCAAATTTTTTACTAGCTTCCATTTTTCTCAGGTCATCTTCTACGTCCCAGAGATTCTTGTTCACCATCAAGAGAAGATCGTATAGTTCTTCCACTTCTTTGTTTTCTAAAAAGGGTCTTGCTACATCCATTAACTCTTGTAGCTCATCCTTTACCATTGCTAGCTTCTCTGTGTCACTAATCATGACACGTTTAATATTGAGGATGCTCACTTTATCAAGTAGCTCCCCAATGCTTCCAGGTATCCAAATTACTTTTGCCATAGTGTGTAAATAAAAAAGGCTCCCATTGCTGAGAGCCTTGAATTTAAAAGATTATTTATCAATAATCAGCATCATCATCAGCAATTACTTTGTTTGATGCCACCATATTTGTTTCTGGATCGTAATCATGCAAGTCTTTGAATGTATAATAGTCTTTGCATCCATATTCGCCAGCAATCTTAACAACAAATCTTTCGTGTGGACGAAGATCTTTTGACTTCTTAGTAAGTAGTGCAGTGACACGAGATTGATCGTTGTAATCATTCTCTTTAAGTCTGAACTGCTTCAAAGAATATGCGGGTAGAAACGCCTTGTTGTATACACTTTGGTATTCTTTCACTTCTCCATCCTTCTCTTTAGTTGTGATTGTAGCCATTGCTACAAAGTTTCCACAATAATGACCATCGATTTGAGAAGTGATTTCTTTTACGTTTCCTCTGATTAGTTTCTTCCAATCCAATGATAAAGTTGTATCATTCTTACCATAGTCTAGTTCACACAACCAGTTACGTAGAAACTCATAGAATTCTTCTTCACCAACATAAGCCACTCTGAAATCCTTTTCATTACCAGGAGTGCCTTTAAACCATTGTGCTAGACCATCTTCATCAGCTGCCCAAGCGCAAAGTCCTAGTTGGTTAATGTATTGCTTTTTGGTTCCATCCTTGTTCTCACGCTCTTTATCTTCTAGATAATAGTTGATGTTGAAATTCTGACTAGACTTAACATCTTTTAACCAGACGCTAATTCTAATGGTAGTATTACCATCTCTACTCTCACCAAGATATTCAGTTGCTTTGCTATCTTCTTTTAGTTCGATTCCAAGAATGTTTTTGTATTGCTCAATCGTTGGATTGATTGCAATTACACTAGCTTCGAATAAGCCAACTTTCTTTGGAAACTCGCTTCCGCTTTCTTTTCTTTCTCTTTTTGAACCGCCAATTCCTGACATAACTTTAATTGTTTAATTGTTTTTTATTTATAATACTCATTTACATTATTCACAACCATTTGGAGGTTGTTTGGTATTTTCAATTCAGAAAACATACCATCTGGTGATTTAGCTGGCATCTTTCTAAACCTATTGGTTATGAAGTTGTACGTAGCTGTACCATCTTTCTGTTCTTCTACAAGAGTGTAAAGACACACAGTCATCAAACCTTCTAACAACACTTGGTTGTCAATCAACTTGCCTGCTGTTTTAATCTTATAACCAATGATTTCACCAGAATCCTCAATCACTTCTGGGTGAGTGAAATAGAACACAACAATGTCATCTCTGAGCATTCTTGCTGTTCTAAACAAATCAACCATATCTTTTGCCATCAATGAGAACTTCTGATAGCCTACTTCTGTGGCTTTAGACACAATAGTAAAACCCATGATGTAGTTCGAGTCTTCGATAACAATGTTCTTGATGTGTGGTGCTTTCTCAGAAATAGTTTTTAGAAGCCTTGAAATTTCATTAGCATCATCCACTTCTTTGTAATTCTTCTTTTCTGCGCTGTACATCTTCTCAGAACCTTTGAAGGGAAGCTCCTTCTTAGCTACGTTGATGATGTACGTCTCATCTGGATTTAGGTGTTTGATTGATGTTGATTTTCCTGTGGATGTTTCTCCAACAATCCCGATCAGTTTACTTGCCATTTGCTTTGATTTTTAGTTTTTTAATTTTTTTGATTAGTAAATTTAACTTTTTTGATTATAAATTCCTACTTTCAACAAACTTAATTTTAGCCCTGTCAAAGAACTCTAAAGACTTCTGCAACCACTTCAACTCCACCTCTTCATTGCTTGATATGATGTATATCTGAGCCTTTTTATCAGGGTTGTTGTATTCCATAGCTGTGCATCTCTGTATCTTCTGAGCAAGGTTTTCACTATTGCTGTCAAAGTAATTAATTATAACACGATTCAAGGGTTTGTATGTCACACCTGTGTTGCCAATCTTCACAACAGCCATGTGATTACCTTTTCCCTCAGCGAAATCATTGAACATTTTCTTTTCGCTGGACTTGCTGTGATAGGAAGGAATTCCTAAATCATCAGCCACCTTTGTTACACCACAGAATATGAGCATTCTCTCGTCCTGGTGCTTGCTAATCAACTTCTTGGTAAGATTCATCTTTGCTAAAGAAGATTGTATCAGTCTCATCCTTGCCAGTCTAAGAAACATGGTATCTCTGCGTTCTGACTGCATTTTGTTAATCACCCATCCATAGCTGTCAAATTGCTGCTTTTCTGTCTTTTCCTTACCACCATAGTTTTGTTTAGTGATAATGTCTAAAGGTGTTGTTACAACAGTGATTTCATAGTCTACAATGATGCCTTCTTCTATTGCTCTCTCAAGAGGATATTCAGCAACGATATTCAGTGCTAAATATTCTGCTAGTACATTCTTTGTTTCTTTAGCAAGAGTTCCTGTTAGTCCCAGCACTTTCTGATTAATGTCAAAGAAGTCTTGACACACCTCAATCTGTGCTTCACTAAGAAGATGTATCTCATCCACAATCACTAAGTCAAACTTTTTGCCTGCATACTTCTTTAATGAAAGATGTGTAGTGAAAGTGATATTGTCATTGTTATAACCAAGAGCTTCAAAATCATCTAACCAGGATTGTTTAATCTTATTGTCTGGATAGGCAATAAGCACCTCTGCATCTTTAGCAAACTCTTTTAGTACATTGATGCTAGTTCTAATCTTACCAAATCGTGGACACAAATAGAGAATGCCATATTCTCCTTTGTCTTTCCAAGCTTTTGCAAACTCAGCTTGTCGCTGGTCTCTGAGTGTCATTTTAAAGAATTATCACTTTGTATAATCCATCTACTTCATACTGTATTCCTAAGTCAGTAAGTTTTGTCGACACAGTTTTTACATCCATATCATCAATCTTCCATCCTTTACCAGCTAATAATTTACCATCTGAGAACTCTAATTTATTAGCAGCATTTAACATTCTCATCCAATTACTTTTACTTTTTTTGTCTTTTCTAATTAATTGTGTTGCCATTTTAATTTTTTAGTTTAGTTTCTTTTTTACATTTTAAACACAAAATCACACCCTTATCCAGAGTGTGAGTTGTGATGTTCTTACACTTATCGCAATGTTGAACTATGTTGATCATTTAAGAAGAAGCTTTTGTTTATAACATTTTCATAGTCTACATCTGTCATATCCTTCCTCTTGGGAAGTTCCTTAAACATACCAATAGAACCTAAGAAGCCAAGACCAATTCTTACATCATCTTCGCCATAGCTATTCTTGATGAGTCTTAGTGATCTAAAATACTTACCACCATATTCATCAATCAGCTTGTCAAGATTATAACCACTAGGATCTGACACCTTGTATCTCATAGGATCAAATAGTGCTAACACAACATCAGCATCTTCTTGAGGAACTGATGATTCTTTGAAGTCTTCTAGCTGTGGTTCTACATCACCATTCTTGATTCTAATAGGATTTGAAATATCACGATTGAACTGCTGCACAGCTACAATAGTATAACCATAGAAGTCTCTTGCATATCTGAGTTCATCACTCATCTTGTCAATAGTTTGCTTCTTTGTAGTGAGCTCTTTGGTAGTCTTGAGCAATCCTAGGTGATCTACAACAACAATGGTCACTTCGTTCTCATCATTAGGAATATAAATCTTGTTGTATTCATCAAGTTGCTCAATAACACCATGCTTTAATGCATGACTCCTTAAGTCTTTAGCAATACCAACAGGATTTTCTGGACCATCTATGATTGTGATGACATCATCCATTTGTTCCATGTAGTCTTTGTACAATAGAAATATGTCATGCTCATCCTTGGTCATCTTCTCAGTCCAGCCCAACAACTTGCTTACGGGAATGATATAACCATGATCTAAGAAGATCTTTCTACACACCCACTTAGCAAGTTTGTATGTTCTACTACGCTCCATTGAACGATATATGATACGAAGTTTAAATTTTGGGTCTTTCTGACTGATATACCAGTCATAAGGATTCAAAACAAACGCATCGTCAACAAAGCTAGTCTTACCTGAGCCTGTTAAACCGCCTGTTACAAAGTACATTCTTTTACGAATGCCTATGTATCTATTGAGACGATGAAATCCCATAGGAATACCATTATTCCTACCGTTTATACCATTGTCAACTTCTCGCTTGAGAGCTTCAAAACTCATAGAATATCTATTTTATTATCCTTAACATTATCAGCCACTTTGACTAATTCCTCTTTTGTATTAACCACTGTAAGAGTGCCACTTTGCCAAGCTTCTATAAGTCCCATCAACTGAAAAAACTTTTTCTCATCATTAGATGATTCGATTAAAGTTTCAAACACAGTGATCATCTTCATAAAGCTTAATTGTTCTTCTTCAGGGAACATCAGGAATGCTTTCTTACTAGAGCGTTCGAAGTTCACTTTTAAGTTAACAAGCTTTGTGTATAGTGCTGGGTCATATTGATTTAGTGGCTTTACATGTTCATACATGTCAAGCATTATCTCAGACATAGCTGAGAACATGAGAAAACATGATGCATTTTTAAATTTAGCATTCATATATCAATTGATCTTTTTGTTTGTGCGTTAGGTACTTCCACTCCTGTTTTAATCATCTCTATAAACGGCTCAAAACTTCTTTGTGCAAGATAGGTGAGACTATTCTGCAAGAAACTAAGCTTATTATCACCACTTCGTAAAGAAGCTTCCTTCTTTAGATATACATCTAGATTAGTAGAATCAATAATATCCTGTGCTACATATTCTCCCTCAGCAAGAATTTTATTGAATTTGATTCTACAATCCTCTCTAGCTCTCTTTAGAGCTCTTGATCCAGGAAACTTCTTTCCTTTATGCTCAAAGTTGTCTGTAGATGGGAATGCATTCCACCAGTTTTCAAAGTCTGATGATTTTTGCTTCAGTTTTTTCATAGGCTGTTTCACTTCTGAATCAGCAAATGTCAACAACTCTCTTCCTAGTTGTGTAACTTCTTGTGTTACATCAGAGACAAGACCTTTCCTGATCAAAGACTGATAGAGGCCAGCTATCTTCATACTTCCATCTGTTAATGGTTGTATGTCAACATTGGCCTCTACAAGCTTCAATAAGAAAATGTGATCTAGACTATAGGATTGTTTGAGAAGTTGTTCAAAATGGGAGGGTGTCACATTGAACTTCATTGTTCTTCTTCTCTGTGGTTACGATGATTTTTGCAGGTTTTATTTTTTCATACTCGTGGTTTGCTTGTTCCACTTCTTCTCTCATCTGCAATTGTATGATGGCAGCTTCTCTAACGTGTTCGTGTTCGTAATCTTCGTTCGTGTTCATCGTTTTCTATCATGTTTAATTATAAATTCTACTAGTGCAATTAATAATGCAGTGCTAAACAAAAAATAGAATAGAAGAAAACTGGCCATGACTCAAAGTGTTAGAAGTCCAAAGTTTTTGTCAAAGAACTCGTATGTTTCACGAGCTTTTGCACCGTTGAATCTAAAAACTTTTTTTAATATTCCAAGGGCATAACTCTTGAATATTTCCTTCTGCTTCTTAGTCAGCTTCCATTCTTTTTTCCATTCTGTTTCTGTAATAGTGTTTGCCATTGTCCTACCAATAATATTGAACTGGTATTCCAGAAGATGTTCTGAAACATTTTCTCTATTTATTGGAGGATGTGGCACATTTGTGAATTTTAAAAGCCTCACTTGGTTTTTAAACTCATCAACTTCCCAAACATCAATCATAGCATTTTCCTTGATTGGCATCAACTTAATCGTGTCTGGCTTAGAATATATCACTACATGCACTACACCATACAGATCAAAGTACCTACTACCTCTTGCTATTGGAATCTTCATTGATCTTCGATGTACAGGAATAAAGTTAACAGGAGGTAGTGTTTCTATTTGTGTATAAGATTTTTCTTCTTCCATGATTAAAATAAAGAAATTTGGTTAGGGATTCTTTCTACTTTTCGTTTCTTACCTTTTGTAACAATCTTCAACACAAGACTTTCAGCTTTATCAATGTAATAGTCGTAGTTGATATTCATTGATTTGACATCTGTATTTGCAGGAAGATGGTTTACCACCTTGCACAACCAATCACCAGCCTCCACTTGTGAGCTGCTTGGTGCAGTTGAATCTGATTCTTGGTTCTTAATTTTCAATAGCTTCTCACCATCACCACCACTTGTTACATAGTAACGAATAAGCTTATTGTAGATGGATGGCTCCATGCCTTTTCTATAACCTTCGTAATGAAAATCACTTGTTGATTTCTGTCTTATGCAAAAATCAAAAGGATTTTTATGAAGAATAATACTCTCAGAAATAGGAACACTATCAACAAAATAACGCTCAAGAGCAAGAGGGACAATTCTGGCGGATTTGTTCTTATGAAGTTCAAAATCCGTGAGAAAGTCTCCTTTCTTTTTAATTTCTCCATCTGTTTTAATTGCTAAATAATCATTAACTGTTGAAAATATAATCTTCTTGTAATCAGCTCTTTCAAGCTCGTATCCAGTGATTTTGCACCACCAGTCATTAATCTTATCCATCTCAGCTAGCTTGCTCTTATGAATGTAGATTGTTACACCGTCAGTGTTTGCTGATATTACACGTATATCTTTGGTTTCATACGCTTCAATGAGCATCATCAAGGACAATTCTCCTGTGATGGTCGTAAACATAGTGAGTTGTCTATCATATATCCAACTATTCATGTCACTAGATTTACCATACACAGAGTTTACAGCAAGCTTCAACGCACCAACAATACCTCTAATCTTCTTATCCTTCTTTGCAAAAGGCTTTAGTTCAAGACGCTTCTCATACATCTTTTTATAGCCTGTGAGAAACTCTTTACCTAAATGATATGGATACTGCTTGTTATTGATGATGATGGCAGGATAGTAGCTAGAAACGTCCCAGTCGATGATGAGATGATCTTCATCTTCCTCAAACACTTCAGGCTTGTTTTCTGTGTGCAATCCACCTTTCATAAATGAATACACATTGTCGTAAAAGTGTATGTGTTCTTTGAAATCATCTGTAAGCTCTAGACGCATCTTCTTAATCTTCTTAAGAAATTCAGATAGCTGAACAGTCTTGAACTGTACATACGGAGCAATACATTGACTAATGAAAATGTATTTTCTAAAATGACCTTTTCTAGGAAGTGTTTTGATATCAATCTTTTTCTCTTCACAATAGTATTTCTTGATGATCTCATCACCAATCTTACTGTCTGAATAGTTTATACATGGAATGTCAAACTCCTTCTCTATATCTAGTCTCAATTGTATCTGATCATTACCCTTGTACAATGGATGATTTGTGTCACCTATGGTCACTTTATAAAACTCATAAGTGGCCATAACATCATTCTTACAATACTGACGTGTGAGTTTTCTGTCATCTAGAGTCATCCCAACCTTTGTGTGGTGAATTGGCATCTCTTCAATGTTCTCAAGATCCATTTCAAACTCTAGTCTCTTTAGACTAACACGTCTATTCTTATTGTCAAAGTGATGTATCTTGAACAAATCAATCTGTTTGAGTGTAAGATCCTCTTCACGATACTCAGCAAACACATCATAATTAGCATCATGAATAACATCCTGTGCTTTTTGAGCAATCATACCTGCTATATCTAGATTAGATTTTTCTCCCCAGTCATGGCACTTTCTCAAGATCCATTCAACAACTTGGCAGTCAAATCTTAGATTGTTGTAGCCCACCCAATAGAAGTCTTTATACTTCTCCGAGAAATCTACAAACCTATCTAGATCGTATTTGCTTTTGCTCACCTCAAACTCATGATATGTATTCTCGTGAGGAATATAAATCCCCACGAGAAACATTTCTTTTAGAGTTTCTATGTCATAGATTAAGACATTCATCAACTGCTATTGGTTTTAAGTTTTTTCGTTAGTAAAATACATAATTTCAGTTAGTCTTGCAAGTATTCATCCCAATCATGATCATCATCATACAAATCATCTATGAATTGATATTTCATGATCACTTCTTGATCTTCTGTAATTGTATAGATTGTACCATCTTGATCATAGGCTTGCTCATCAATGAGAAGACTCACCTTTCCATAGTTTTTCTGAATAATCCAATTAGCATCATCAACATCAAACTCTCTGATTGAGTCATCATCTTGATGAATCCATCCTATTTCTGGCGGATATGCCACAATTAAATCAGCTTCATCAGGATTATCCATCTCTAGTGTGAGCATCATCTCAACAGGAAAACCATTCTTGTTGACAAAGTTGTCATATTCTTCCTCAATGATGTCTTCTTCAAGCAACCATAGCTCAACAAACTCTTTGTCTGTTCCTGGATATAAACTATTCATAAAGATCATACCCTGCTCAAGTTTCTCAGGTTGGTAGAAGTTAACCTTTAAGTTAACCTCTAACCACATGAGATGTCTCATATCAAATAATGACCCAGCCATTGTCTTTGTCTAGTTTATCTTGAATATCCATCCAATAATTATGACCTTCATTTGATTTCTCCCAAACAAATGCAGAATAAAGAAATTCATTCTCGAATACATTTACAGTTGAAGGATCTATTAATACTTCTTGACTTGCCATATTAGCAAAGAATTTATCTGCATTGTCCTTGTCTAGATATACATTTGCCCAATGCTTGTAGGTGTTTAGTTCTTTTTCCATGATGGATCTGGTTTTCTTACTTCAGTGAATATGTGATCAAATACTTCATTGAACCCATAGGTTCCTTTAATTGTGCTTTTTACACCTGTTGGTGCTAAATCTCCTGGTCTTTTGATTTCGTTGTTTGCTTTAAATAGTTTCTTCATCGTTTAATTTTTTACGTGCTTTAAAATTTCTTTTCGCTGTTTCCATTGCTTCCACTTCTGTGTCAGCAAACCCTGTATCATACGTCCAACCATCGTTGAACCAATACAACCATTCTCCTACATGTGACTGAAACACTCCTATTGAATCAATGGGAATGTCTCTGCCATAGAATAGGCTCTTCGCTTGTTTTCCTAAATAGACTTCCATAATGCTAAAATAAAAATGTCCAGCGATTAAAACTGGACAATTATTCTTTTCCTTCTACAATATCCTTGAGTTGATTCCAGATTCTCTCTGCATTCTCTCCCCAATAGTAATCACATTTATCGTCCTTAATTGGTGCTTCCATAAAATAGGATTGCATATATTCGCTAGGTTTTGCTGTAAACCTATAGCATTTTTCTTTCTGGTGACAATTTGTCCCTGGGCACATAGTTATGTCTGGCATGACTTATTCTTCTAAGAATTCAATTTTTGTAGGACTTCCTGTAAGCTTCTTGTATTGTATCTGCGTCAACGCAGTTTTTGTAGCTTCACCATACGCTTTAACAGCGAGTAATGCAGCTTTTAAGTCTTTTGACTTATCATAATTTTTCTTGGCATCATTACCAATTCTAATTAATTTTTCTCGAATGGATAGAATTTTTTCTGACATAATTTTTGATTTTTATTTTAAACTAATCTTTCAATATTAATATTAAGTTCTTTTGAAACTTGTCTTTTGAACAATATGAAGCTTCTATGCAATTCGTATAATTCTTCTGTCAAATCGCTCACGTGAATGTTCAAACTGGAAGCAACATAATGTCTTGAAAGGTTTAACATTGCATTTTGAGTTGCTCTTTTTGACATAGCTTTATATGCTTCAGGATTATTTTGTCTATATCTTTTTCTTTTTTCTTTATGTAATTCAGGATTTTTTATGGCGTAAACTCTACTTCTAGCATTTTTATTTTTGAGTACGCATTTTTTACAAATACCTTTTTGAAGATAAGAGTCTGATTTACAATTACATTGTTTACAAAAAACATAATTAAAATATTTAAAAAGTAATTTTCTCACATTTTTTTGTTTTTGTAAAATGTTTACTGCGTGATTTTCATTTGGAATCATTTCGTGCAGACTATTATCAATATAATGTCTATTGGTTACACCAGAATATTTAATTCTATAGTTACTAATTACAACACCATCTTCTCTGATTGAATACTGCTCATTTGTTCCTTCAATGAATTTTGTCTCCATAATTTTTTGCTTTTATGATTGTAAACATGAAAATGAAAAAAAGTCTGATCATTGACCAGACTCTTTAAATTAACATCAAACCCAATTATTTACTATCCTACTAATGAACGCTTCTTAAGCTGATAATACACTTGTGTAGGCTTCTTCTTCATTTTCCAAGCCATCTCTTTAATTGTTAGCCTATCTCGCCACAATTCTATGAGAGTGTCTACTTCTTCTTCTGTGAATGCGCTCATAATTCTATTCGTAATAGCCCCATTGGATTAGTTTATCCTCTGGGGCTGTAACATGATAATTGTCTTTAATTTGTTTAACATTAAATTTGACATTGAACTTGTCAGCAATTGCTCTAAAGTTCTCGATCTCCTCTTCTGTAAGTTTTATTGTTTTGGTCTTTACGTGGCTCATACATGTATATCGTTAATAGAATCGTCAATGAAGCTATTACATGAGCTAGAAATCCCAAAGATGGGTGCAATTCCAACGTTCTGCACGTTATTATCAACACTAGCGTAATCATGTAATACACAAATATGTAAAACGCTAGGATCATTGCAATAAAACTTGTCATATTTTTCATATGTTCTTTCAATGGAGGTTTCATATCCTAAATTTATTGATGACTTTTTTTAATTAAATCTGACCTACTACTCTTGATGTTTCTAATTTCCACTCCATCAGTGACTATTCTATAAATCACCTCATCAGTGTACCTGACTTTACTATACCATCTGTTTGTTATAACTAATGGTTTAATCCCACTGACATCACTAACACGTTGAAATGCATATCTTAGATTTGTAGGATAGAGCTTCACCATTGTAATGATGATTCTGTCGAGTTGTTCTTTGTCCTTGATTTTCATGATTGTAACCAGCTAATAAATGTGCTTTCAAATCTATCCAAACTTAACTTGCTAATCTTATGACAATACTTTGCATAAGCCTCTGTAAACTTCTTCTTGTCGAAGATTTCTAGAGCCATCACTGCATTTAATGATAGCATCATTCTATTTGATAATGGCTTATACTTAGATAATTCACCAGCATAAGTAAATACATCATTAGCCTCTTTTAATCTTGTTATCTTGAAATTACCTTTCTTAATATTTTCAGATGGTGTAGTTTTACCAACTGAAGAAAGTGTTGTTGCAACAGCAGTGATGGAATAAGGAGTTTTAGACTTAATCTGAATCAAATCTATATACTCTTTCTTGCCAACATGAGCATATGATCTAATGTAATCCATATTGATCCACGCCTTCTGACTATTGTTAAGACTTGATACAAACTCAACTAATTCTTCAAGATTTGAGAATTTGTTTGGAAGAAGTATACCTCTAAATGGAATATTCAAATAGAGAGCTGTAGTAGCTCTATTGTGTCCATCTACAATATATATTCTATCATAACCATCAAGTAAATTAGTTTTAATTAACAAAATGGGAACTGTGAATCCAAATCTGTTCATGTTTTCAACTAATTTTTGTACAACTTTAGGATCTCTATTGAATGGCATGCTATTTATTTTCTTAGCAAAATCCTCTCTTGTTGGGAATTCTATAAGTGATGATTTCATAATTATCAAGAGTTAAAGAGTAAGTCAAAATGATTAACAACTTCATTCATTGTATCCCATTTGTAAATGAAATGAGATCCCACTTCATCGTTTACACGTATTGAGAAAGGAATAAATGTACGTGTGAGAAATGTTTCTCCTCTCATAGCTTCAAACTCATCTTCTCCTGGATAGGAAAAGTAAAATGTGTTCTCGTGATCTGTAATCACAACGAACTTCTTTGCTGCTTGAGGCGTATTGATGTCCATCAACACGTCTGCAATTGTTGTGTGTGCTTTCATGTGCGTTTTTGCTTTAATTGTTTGTTTATTTGCTTTGATTTTTACTTAATGCTATATAATTGAGCAGTTTATTCTGATGCTCAGCAGACGCACAAATCACATTAGAATATGATTTGTGGATATTGCTTAATAAATTCAATCCACCACACAACAAGTGCGCAGATTAAAATGCCCAACATGCTATAGAATACTATTGCATAGCTGAATTCTTTTTTATTTAATTTTTTCATGTGCGTTTGATTAAATTAATCTTTTAATTCTCCAAATAACTCATTCCATTCTACTGGATGAATACCAGATATGATAAACTCACGTTCATCAACAGACAAATGAGGAAATGCATCTTGAGCAAGTCCTGATATACCTCTAACAAAATCATTCAACTGTTGTTGAGTGATATCCAATTCCATCTGATAAGTCTTACCAGATATAATACTTTGTTTTTCAATTATCATAATCTTCAGTGTCTGGTTCAAAATCTTCCCATTCTGTGTAATAAATAACATCATCAGCATAAGCATCGTCTATATCTCTATATCCCCTGCTTACACACCATTTGTGTGCATCTTTCTCATATTTGAAATACACACATCCATCATCTCCCACCCATCCTTGATTCATTCCTTGTCCTGTAATAGAACACTCTCTGGCATACTTCATAAGAATACCAGAGAGATTGTTCCAATAATACAAATAATCATCAATACAGCAGCCTGATTAAATGTTGTTTGATGAATCTTCTTAATTGCTTCTGATTCAGCTGCATCTCTTCTAATAAGAGCATCAACAGCCAACCAATACAATGTGGAAATAAGGAATACAATAACAGTGATGAGAAACTGTTCATCTGTTACACCCATGTCAAGTGCTGTCTTTGTAAATACAATCATAAAGACAGATAGAATACCTGCAAGCAAAGCTGTTCCAACAGCAATAGCTCTAACTAGTTTTAATGTGTTCATAATGTGTGTGCGTTTATGTTTTAAATAACATCCCTCTGCACTCAGTTGTAATACACTAACCTTTAGCCACTATTGATAAGTTGGGCTAGGTATCATAATTTGTATATATGACGTATTACAACTGCTCACTCTTAGAAAGTGAGAATAGTACATTGAAATTGTATGTCCATCCTACATGCTTTCACATGCATCACGGATGGATTAAGGTGCTACGTGACCACATACAATTGTTTGTTAATGCTATATAAAATAGTGAATAGTAAAAACGACACTTACGAAAACATGTCTTTATTACGTGTGTGGTGTCACTCCTACTCTTATACTTACAACTAATTCTTTACAAAGTACAACATGAAGTTTACAATTCCCCGTGTAAAACTTTATTAAATTGTACATTACCATATAAACGTTGTATTTTAATAAGAACATGTCCTCACACCACATACAATACAACGCAACATGTATTTATATGTGTCATCTATTTGCTAGATGATGCATTGGAATGTTCTTTTATATACGATAATAAGCGCAGCGATTTCTCGCCACGCTAATTAATGCCTATTGGCAAAGGAGCGTTATTGCTCCAATGCCTGTAGGTCTGCCTCAGTAAGTTCTGCTTCTGCTTTGAATGAACCCTTCATGATGCTCTGTAGTACAGCATCAGTCTTGGTCAAGCCAATCATTTGAGCATTGCTTGCGTAACCATCGAATGCCAATCGTGTAACAGTGTTAGTGTTACCATCAGCATCAGTGATTGTGTCTTCGTTCTCAAGCAAGAATGCAGTGTGAACTTTACCATTCTTAAGGTCTGCAAGGAATGGGTCTTTATCATTAATAGTAAAGACTGTTCCGTTGTAGGTCACTCTAGAATAAGTCTGTCCTGCAAGTGCAGAATCTTTTGCGTAAGGTCTAGCAGATTCTAGGACTCTGAGACGAAAGATTTGAGGGCCTGTGATTTCGATTGCTTTTGCCATCTTAGTGTGTGTTTTGGTTTTAAATAATTTAATAAAGGTTGAGCATATAAGTTTATGTAAAATGGCCCATCTTGCTCAAGGATGGGTTGAAAACTGCCTATAATAAGTTGTAATGGTTACGCAGACTGCCGCCTACTGGTGTATCACCAACCTAATGGACTTACTATTCCATTACAACTTTTACTGGCAAAGAAGAATCAGCCATCGTGAGTGGTTTGATTAGTCCCCCGCATTCCTGTTTCGAACCAGGCGCAAAAGCAAGTACGGGACTACCCCCAACTTGCCACGACCCGAAGGGGGTTTTGATATGATGTAACCTCCCCTCCTATTGACACAACACTTTTCCAAATTTTGAAAATTTTGGTGGGGGGCTTCTTTACAACTTCTATTGTGGGTGGGGCCTTTGAATAAAAACAGAAATAATAAAATTTGTTATTTTCGTTGAGGATGTTTTATATTTGTTAGAAACCAATAAGGAAATGATTGTACAACGATTAAAGAAGGAATTACAGAATGACACAGAAGTGTCGTATAGGTATTATTCTGTTCTTTCTGCATTGAATGATTTGGAGCTTACAGACAGAGAGATTCAGTTGATGTCTTTCATTGCTGTTTCTGGAAGTATTTCTGTTCCTAGTAATAGAGACAAATTCTGTTCAACATACAAGACAACAGGAGCTACAGTGAACAACATGGTGAGTAAGCTCAAAAAAAGAAACTTGCTTCTTAAGAAGGATGGAAAGATTGTTGTCAATCCTTTAATATCATTAGAGTTCTCCAGTGACATTACATTAGAGATAAAGATTTTGCATGAAGGAAAAGCCTAATTCAATGTCCCATAGGGATTGGTTTGTTAGGAAGCTTGCTGAGTCCCTAGAAATGGATGTGAAGATTGTTGATCAAATAATACGACATCAGTTTGATAGTACACTGGCTGCTCTACAGAAGAATAAGACAGTGGAGATTTCGGGGTTTGGCACATTGAAGTGGAATGATAGAGCTGCTCAGAAGAGGCTTGATGTTCTAGATGAGAAGATTAGAAGTTTGAGAGACATGATTTCTAGCTCTGATAGTGATGTTAAAACGGAGAAGTGGAATGATGATATTGATTACATGTTGTTGAGGCGTAAAATACTAATGAATAAGATAAATGAGCTTAACACAGATTTACGAAGGTTGGAAAAACAAGCTGCTTCCAGAAGAAAGACTAAAGGAACAGATTGATCAAGTGTCAGCGGAGAGAATGAGCATTTGTAACAATTGCAAGTTTCATTCTAAACATCACAAGACAATACGTCTAGATGCACATTGTGTACATTGTGGATGTACGCTGTCAGCTAAAACAAAATGTCTGTCTTGTGCGTGTCCTACAGAGAAATGGAAACCAGTAATGACAAGAGAACAGGAGGAGGAAATCGATGAGGCAGAATAAAAAAGAAATACGTTTTAGAAAAATCAGCCTAGAGCTGCTCCTTGATACGCTAACACATATATGGGATGCTGGAGCTGATTACGTTGACATCATTGGTATTCAGGGAGAAGATCAAGATGTCATTAATATTGTAGTGAAAGAAGATTACATGTCGGAGGAAGAAGACATCGAAGACTATGATGATGATGACGACAATGAAACACCAACACTTTCTGATGAAGATATAAACAACTTGATATGAATAGAGCTATGATTGGACAAGAATCAATGTCCGTAATTGAAAGATTGGCAGCCTTGTGCGCCACGCCTGGTATTGATGATAAAACTAAGGAGATTGCCAATAAGCAGATTCAGGAACTTCTTGGCGGTCCTGTACAAACTTCTGTCACAGAGCTGAAGACAGCTGCTGCTGGTATTGTAACCCTATCGTAATGGCTGCTCCAAAGAAAACTACGTATATTAATACAGAGCTCGATTGGGCAGAGGAGCAACTTTCTAGTTGGAAGCAATATGTTGATGCCAATCCTATGCACGAGCTTAAGGATAGGATTGAATGGAAGCCTACAGCTAAGGGTGGAATGCTGCCTATGGTGATTGCTAGTATTGAATCTCAGGGAAAGTTTATTCAGGAAACAATGAAGAATTATCTGGCTCTTCTTGAGGTGGTGGATAAGCTGAGAGAGAAAGAAGAATCTAAGGTGGAAATACGTGGTAATGGTGAGCTTGGCTCTATGGCTGAAGATTTCCTTAAAGGTAGACGATGAATTTAGAAAATGTTAAATACAGTGAGTGGTTAATCAACCAGCCACGCCTTCCTGATAAAACATCACAGGAATACAAGCCCTTCTTTGATTTTCATAAGAAGCTGTGTCTTGATGGATTTATGATGGATGGTGTGTTCATCAACCCCTTTCTGTATTGGCATTTGAATTTGTGGCATACAGAAGTGGATGTTATGGATGATAGAGGACGCATCTATCAGAAATATGCTAATCCCTCTCTCAGAGACAATGAATGGTTAGTTACAAATGAAATAGACAGGGCCCATGCTGAAAAGCGTGGGTTGGTCATTTTGGGAATTAGACGTTTTGCTAAATCTGTCTTAGAAGCTAGCTACATTGCTTGGGGGGCTACGTTTGATGAGAACTCACAGAATGTTATTGCTGGCTTGAATGCTCCAGATATTAAACTAATTACAGACAAGCTTGACAAGGGCTTAAACTTCCTTCCTGAGTATTTTAGATGGCAGCGTGTAGAAGATAATTGGAAGAATCAGGTGACGTTAGGAATAAAGACAAAGGGAGGAGAGAGAATACCATTCTCTCAAATTCTTATTCGTAACTTAGATGAAGGTAATAATGAAGAAGCTATTGCTGGTACAAAGCCACGTAAGCTCATCATTGACGAGATTGGTAAAGGATCTTTTTTAAGAGGCTTACAAGCTGCTGTTCCTGGTTTTACAACACCATTTGGATGGGGATGTTCTCCTATTCTTACAGGTACAGGGGGTGACATGAAGCGATTTATGGATGCTAAGTCATTGATGTTTGATGTTGACAATTACAACTTTCTAACATACAATAACGAAGATGATACAAAACGTGTACATGGGCTATTCATTTCTAATAAATATAGAATGGAAGCCAAAGAAGATTCTACGTTAGGAGTTTATGTAAATGCTGCAAAAACTAGCGAACTTCACAATGTAAAAATGTTAGTGTCCAATGAAGAGAAGGCTGACAAAATCACCACTGATAACTTAGAAAGATTAAAGAAGGCTGGTGATAGAGTGGCATTCCTAAAAGAGAAAATGTACTATCCACAGAAGGTGGATGACATATTTCTCAATGAAGACACTAACATCTTTGACATTGAAGCTGCTAAAAGACAGAAAACCAGACTATTACAGAACGAAAGAACAGGAACGCCTGTTATATTATTTAGTGACGAAGGAAAGATAGGACATGAGTTTACAGACAACATGCCTATAACAAACTTTCCTCTCAAGAGTACAGATAGAAAGGATGCTCCTATAGTGATATATGAGTTTCCTATAGACAATCCTCCCTATGGTCTTTATGTTGCAGGAGTTGACCCCTACAGACAAGGACAGGCAAAGTATTCAACTTCACTAGGTTCTGTGTATATTTACAAGAGAATGCACGATCTCACTGGTGAAAAATATCAGGATATGTTCGTAGCTTCGTACTGTGCAAGACCTGATAAGAAGGAAACGTGGGAAGAACAGGCTAGATTACTAATTAAATACTACAATGCTAGAGCTCTTTGTGAAAATGACGATATTTCGTTCATTGAATACATGAAAAGCAAAGGCGATGCACACTATCTAGAGAAGCAACCACAATGGTTGTTAGAAGTGATTCCAAATACTACTGTGAAACGAGAGTATGGAATTCACAGATCAGCTCAAAAAATAATTGACTATCTACATACATCGTTAAAAAGATATATGGAAGATGTTATTTATTCTGAGAAAGATGATAATGGGATTGTAACTAGAGAAGTGACAGGGGTGAGTAAGATATTTGACCCAATGCTTCTTGAAGAAATCATCCAATATAACGATGAGGGAAACTTCGATAGGATTGTAGCAGCAGAACTTGCTATAGCTCAGGCACTTAAGATGGACCCCATATTAGGAAAGATTGGAGGAACTAGCGATGAGCGAGTTAAATCGTTATATTCAAAAAAAGGAAATAACAATAAGCTGTTTAACAGCTCTAAAAATATGTTCAATACGAGGAAAAATAAATTATTTTCATAATGGCAATCATTAGATATACAAAGGACGCAACCATACGATATGCCTACCTTAACATTTTCCCTGATCAATTCAAGACAGAGAAAGAAAAGCAGGATGAGAGTTGGGTGAAAAACACGATGGATTATTTCGCAAACAAGTCGTATGCGGAATACATGAAGAGTCGTGACACGTTTGTTAAGAACTATGACCTTGTAAAAGGCATCCTGAGAATGGAAGACTTTTATCAAGAGCCAGATGTAAAATCTTTTACAGAGATACTTCAGGCAGATTTAGGTTTGCCATCATACGTTAAGCACTATTCTATTGTAACCACTCCCATCAATAACCTCGTAGGTGAAATATCTAAGCGTCCAGATACATTTCGTGTAAAGGCATTTGATGATGATAGTCAAGCTGAAGAACTACAATTCAAAACAGATGTTCTTCAGGAGTTTATTATTTCTCAGGCTAGACAGAACATAATGCAGAAGCTAGCTATGAAGGGTGAGGAGATTGACGAAGAGCAGCTTAATCAAATGACAATGGAGCAAGTGAAGGATCAGCTAGATTCTTACACTTCTGTAGCTGAGAAATGGGCTAATCATATTCTAACATGTCAGAAAGCTGAATTCAACCTGAAAGAAAAATCAGAGGATGCATTCAGAGATCTTCTTATTTCCGCTAGAGAGTTCTACCACATCTACGAAGATAACTCCAAGCTTGGATTTAACATAGAAGTGGCCAACCCAAAGAATACATGGTTCCTCACAACACCAGATAGAAAGTGGATTTCTGATCCA
>Ga0181363_1000145_pt1 | contig 20601 bp, 11 predicted proteins | sample Fa13NDMLBSN_FD_130109 | JGI IMG/M metagenome (GOLD analysis project Ga0181363, IMG submission 130109) | Freshwater viral communities from Lake Michigan, USA - Fa13.ND.MLB.S.N | ecosystem: Environmental > Aquatic > Freshwater > Lake | place: USA: Michigan | collected 2013-09-23
AAGATCCTCCATCTTTAAAACTTGGTCCACTATAATGTCTACCTCTTTTCCTTGGAGCATTAAGATTATCTATATAATTATTAAGCATTCCAAGTTTTTCCTTAACATACTGTTTTCTTCTAGATTCCGTTTCAGGGTCTCCTAACTCCATATCAGATATCTCCTGCATTCTTTTTTTGTAGAGTTCTCTAGCTCCTCTTTCAGCAGGTTCTTTTGCTCGTTGATCTAGTATAGCATAAGGTTCTAATTCATCGGGATTTTCTGTGCCAGCTTTCCATACTCTGCGCCCATCCTTTAGAGCTTCATAGTCTATAGGTTCTCTATATTGATAACCGCTTCTATAAAAGTTTTCAAGTGCATCCCCTGATAACCATTCATCTGCTAATACTGCGCCTAGATAATCACGATTATGTGGGTTTGTTGGATCCGTAAGATCTGCCCTATATATATGAGCAACTCCTGGATTACCATATTCACGTGACCTTTCAATATAGTACCTAGGTTTTGGTTCTAAGTCTTCTTTTTTAAATATGCCGTACTCGGGATACTGTACATCATAGGTATGATAATAATTACTTGCATCTGAAGAGCTTGTTGAGCCGTATAAAACATTACAGCCTATACAGGGTTCTTTATAATTTGCCTCATTAGCTATTTGATAAAATCCCACATTTGGATCATTAATATATTGATTTTCAAGTTTGGCTATTTTTTCACCGTCATCATATACAGGTTCTGATATTATTCTATAGTTTGGATCATACTCAGCAAGTCGAGCTAAATTTTGTTGAGTAAGATCATACAAGCCCATTTTATTCTTGTAGTTCTGTACCCATGGGGAGTCCGGACTATCTACAAATATATTTTCGGCAGATGGTCCTGGCATAGCTGTAGCAGGTATGCCATAAAACTGATTTTGAATATAGTTTTGATCAGGCTGAGCTATAGTATAATCTTGCCCATTAATTGTAAAACTTGAGCCGTAGTTAGGTATTCCCGATAAAACAGGATTAGCTTCTTGTATACTATAACTAGGCTTTGGATAAATAGCAGGATTATAGTGGGGAAGGGCAAGTAATTTATTTTTACGATCAAGCATCCAATCTGCTCCTAGTAAAGGAATATCTTGTTGACCTAGTATTTTATCATCATATAAAACAGGCTTCCTAAACATTTCACGCTCGTCTACGTAATCCAAAATAGTATCGGGAATACCTTTAAGTTTTTGTTTAGGGCGGGCGTCTACCCATTGTACAGGAACGTCTCGATAATCCTTACCAAAAGTTTTATAATCTTTAGGATCAGGTTTTTCTGTGTTTTTTTCTCTGTCTAGATAGATGTCTATATATTTACTATTTAAATCAGAGGATAAATTCTTTTGCTCCTTAAGTTTGTCATATTCTTGCTCAGATATATTGTACCTAGGATCCATAGTACTCGTAGTTCTAAGAACATTAGGGGTAATTATTCTAGAACCATCATTAGATAAGGGATAGAGGTCATAATAATCATATATAAGGTTATCCAGAAGATCGTTGTAAGCGTCGTTTTTTATGTCAATTTTACCATTAATCTCACGCGGTTTGAAAGCTTCAGGAATCCTATCTATGTGTACATGCTGTGACGTGAAATAACCACTGTCGTAATCTTCAGGACGCCTGTAGGCCGCCCTATCAATTACATCTTGACTGATATTTAACATATCTTTATCAGTAACTCCTATTCTTTGGAGATACTCTGCCCAAGTTAAACCCTTTTGAGCTTTGGGTAAACCGTTTATTCTAACTTTTCTCATATTATAAAAAGTAATACATTGGTAAGTAACCTGCAAAGTAATCTTTATCTTCTCCTCCCTTTTTTAGTTTTGGAGATACTTTTTTCTTTTTACTGTCTTCCTTTTGTCTAAAGTAAGACTCTATATAACCCTGCATTTCATCATCATATTCTAAAGATCCACCGTCTTCAAATCTAGTAGAGGCTTTTCTAAGCTCTGGTTTACCTGATCTATAGTCTACTATAAAACTACCTTTACCTGGAATTTCTACAAAACCATAACCCTTATGACGACTGTCTTCATGATTAACCAGATATTCTTCTCCATCCACAACTATAGACTTAGCATAGTTACCTCTAGCTCTTGGTTTTAAGCTAATGTTTTCATAATCAGGATACTCTTGATTCTTATAGAACGACCTCTCTTGATAAGGTTCTGTATACATTAAACCGCTTCCTTCTCTGTTTCCCCATTCCGTATCTATATTATAGTCAGAAGTATATACAGGAGGATTATAAATTAGACTACCCATGTTACCAAATGTAGGTATAATTCTATATCTAAAATCGGGATCACCTAAGTCTTGTTTTTTAAGTACTGTAGGAGTATTGGTAACTTGTTGTTCATTTACAACAGGTGTTATAACAGGCTCATCCTTCTTTTGTGTTAAAAAGCTTATAGCTTCTTTTTTAGATTTAAACGGTGTACCTGATGTTCCATACCACTTTATACGATTTAATTTTTGCTTTTGACTTAGTTTTGACCAAGGGGTTACAGCTAGTTTATCGTAATCATAAAAACCAGCATAGTCATTACTATTTTCATAAGTTTTAAAAGTATTAGGTTTAATACCTGGATGATATATCTGTAAAGGCGCGTTGCGATTAATTACATCAGGCGCAAAGTCACCGATATAAAATATATCGTTATTTCTTTTTACATATGATTCATTACGAACTTGTGGAAAAGTATAGGATCCATCTGTAAAGTTTACTCTAGGTTTATTAGAAAATCTGGTAATGGCACTACCTATATCATTTAAAGCATTACGATCAGCTGGATTGTTACCCATACGAGTATAGCCAGCATTTTTAAGATAGTTTTCTAATTTACCCGCATAATTAGCAATTTGTGAAGAATCCGCTCTTGACGCTTGATCACCCGACATTAAAGAAGAGTTCCATTTATTCTGCACCTGACGATCGGTTTCATACGTACCACTTCTTCCATATTGAGCCATCGGGATCTCTCCCCCATTTCTATAGATAGGTCCTCCAAACTTTTTACCTTGTCTTTTTAAAACCAGATTATAGCCAGGATTACCAGGTCTACTAATGTCTGCTGAATAATAGCTTTTAAAATCATCTTCCGTTAAAAGACCATCCTTCTTATCCATATAGTGCTGATATCTACCGTTATCGATAGGTATATATCTTATATCTCCTTCCTCGCTAATAAGTTTATTAATTTGTTCAGACGCAGCATTAGGATCACTATTATATATAAACCAGGCTTTTCCTGTTTTTGGAGCATAAAAAATCATCTTGCCGCCCATTGGTGCATTATTATATATAATAGGATCTTGTGATCCACCTGTAGGCGCAACAGTTCTATCTGATAGGAGCCTTAATGTATTTTGATCTGTAACACCTGCTTGTACTACAGGGGCGTATGCGTTTTGAAATTCAGGTCTAATTGGAACAACAATTGTTTCTGGATCAAAATCATCTATTGAACCCGCTTTAAATTTACCATTCTCAACACCGTAAAAAGCAGGTACAGAACTAACTGAAAAGTTTCTGTCACCTATAGTTGTATTTTGATTATCTTTAAACCACTGAGCTTTATTAACGGTGTTATTAGTCTCTTCAATAAATTCGCCACCTATGATTACATCTCCTTCAGCCTTCTCGTTTACTCTTGCGGATGACATAGTATTACCTTCATCATTTAATGATATCATCACACCTTCTTTCACACCCTGTTGAGCAGTACCACCCCCTCGAGTAGCTATAGAGAATATATCTGACTGTGCCCCTAATTTTCTACCTACAGCATTTAAATAAGGTACAGTTTGATTATATAGTGGTGTTATATAATCATCACCTATAACACCTAAAGTACCTACGCCAGCAGCCCCTGCTAATGATTTTAAAATAGGGGCTGACTTAGGTGCTTCTCCGGGTCTCTTTTGATTAAGTGCTCTATAAAGTATTTCTTTAGGATTATTTATATGGAAATCTTTGCTAAGTGCCAGCTCGTTTTTTGTCCATTTTTTTGGATGTTGTAACTCACGTGCCTCAATGTAATCCCCTGTATTCGCTATAAAGTCTAAAAACCTGTCTCTAGGAACATTTTTAATTTTTCCAGAAGTTTTGCTAGCTCTTGGTGCACTTTTAGAAAAAACGTCATTTATGTGTAATTGAAGATCTGCAATATGAGGTATATCATAACCTGTGTATTTATTTGTACCGGTTAGTTTATTAAAGTATTCTGCTCCATCAGATGTAAGCATGGGTTGGGTATTACCGCTATAGAACAACTTCTTACCAAATATACTATTTTGTGACTTACCTGGAGCATACATGTAATCTTTAAGATTAAATGGTGATACATTACTAGCTTTGTCAGCATTCATCCTAGCTAGATCATCTTGGGAAATAAGATCAGTTTTATCACGGAAAAAGTATTTTTTAAAATTATCATCGGCTTTTATCGTTCGCCCAAGGTTCCCAGTACCTTTTCGAACATTATTTAGACTGTTTAATAAAGGGGCTGTTAAAGCATCTGCTCCTACATTAAATGTAAAATCAGCTATTTGATTTTCAAGAGGTGACCAATTTGGATTATAAGTCCAACTGCTAGGGGCCATTGTTGGTACATCATCTTCATCATCTTCGCTTGTATTAATAGTATTAAGTGCAATATTTTTAACCGTCTCTAAAGGAGCATATCCGACATCTAGTAAATTATATCCTTTATTTTGAGCATTATAACCAACAAGATTATGAGCCATCTCCCCTATTGTACCAGGGCCTTCGGCATTATCCCAATTACCCCCTAGAAAAGAAAGGGTATTAGCCATACCTTGTATAGCTTTATCTGCGGGAGAAGGTTCTAGTAAGTAATTATATTTTCCGCTATTTTCAATAGCCGCTCTTGCCTCTAGTAATTGTTCTGCCTCTTTTTTAGTAATAGTTAGTTCTCCACCCCAGTAATCTGTATTCTTGTCAAACTTTACTACACCTGTTCCAAAAGGACTATTAACTATATCTCTCAGAATCTGAGGATCCATATCTAAAATTGATCTAAATGTCTCATCTGAAAGCACGGTAGGCAGACTAGTTTGATAACTTGTTCCGCTCTTTAATGGAAGAAGGCTTCCAAATATAACCCTAATATCCTTTATACGATCTTCTGCAATTTTATCTGCCTCAATTCTAGCATTTCTTTCTATTGCCGATTGAGGCGGTTCTCCCTTAGAACCTAGGGCTTTTGCAAGAGGTGTCTGCATATCCGCACTAGCACCTTGATAGGCTCTTCTAGCTAGTTCTAGCTCGTACTGTTCTTCAGGTGTTGTTCCAAAAGTTATACCTGGAGAACTGTATCCTGGATTAACAGGACCAAGTGATGCTCTAGAGCTTGTTCTCGGATCAACTCCTGTCAAAAAGTATTCGCCTACATCTCTTTTAAGTAACTCAGGATCCTGATATATACCTAGGTTTTTTGCCCAACGCAAGTCTTCGTTAGTTGCACCTACAAGAGGAAAGCGCGAAACAAGATTGTTAGCAAAATCAAGTGCGTTAGCGAGCGTATTAGTCTCCGGACTTGTCATAAGGGTAAAAGTACCATCAGGATTTTGTATAAGAGGTGAGTTAGGCATCCGCGAAGCACCTGTTATGAAGTTTAATATATCGTCGTCAGGCCAGCCCGTAAAATAGCTACCATTTAAATCACGTAGGGAACTTATATCTAAATCTCCTTCAGCTGTTTTTATAATAGGTTTAGTTTTTATAGATTCATCACCTATAGCAAATGGTTCTCTAGAGTAGATTGTATTATTTCTAACATAGAAAGGTTGTGAATATAACTCTCCTGATGCATCTGACCATTTTTGTGTAAAGTCGTAACTATTAGGATCTTTTCCAGTTAGGTCAAAACTAGATGTTCCATATGAGTATGATCCTGATGCATAAGGGTTATTACTATAATCAGAAGGGAGATAGTTAGTCGGTGTACCTATCCTAAGATTAGGATTAGTAGGATCGTATGGTGCATAATACCATTCTCCTTTTTGTTTTGTAGGAAAATTATAAAAACTACCAACCGGTGGATCTACCGTACTTGGATCTTCGTCACCTTGATATTTTCTAATTTTATTTATTCTAACTTTTCTAGTTCCTTCTTGTTTTGCCATAGGGATTTCTGTTACAGATGTTCCGTCAAATTTATAGTTTTCTCCGGGCATCATAAGTTTTATATCATTTGTATTACTAATTCCTAATATAGGACCTTTTTTTAAAGGTGTCCCGTCTTCTTCCAACATTGTAATATTGTTAGATGGAATTTGAAGAAATGGTTCATTCTTATCTTTAGAGTTTTTTCTATAACCTGTTTTTGAAATTCTAGTCATTATCTAGGAGAGTTAAGAAGTTTATTATTAGTTACCTTTAATAACATCTTCACATTATCTGACACCGTTCTAATTAATACAACGTGGTTAGCATAGTGCCTAAACTTCTTTCTCTCAAAAGGTGATTTATTTAAATCTAAGTTATTTACATTTAAGTTACGAATATAACCGTTAAGTTCGGTACTCCATATAGGTTGTTGTACTAAAATTCCACCGGCTTGAAATTCTCCTCTGTTTCTTGTAACATCCCAGAATTGATTGAAGCGGTACTTTTGTTCCTCCTTGGAATACAGAATGTTAATTAAATTTGTAGCTACATCTATCTGAGGATAGTTAACAATTACAGGAGCATTATTCTTAGGGCTAAGATTTAATTGAAGTAGACCAGAGACCTGCTCGTTATTGTAAACAATAGCTTTATCAAAGTTATAATCAAGTACTTCGTATCTATCTATACCATCTTGATCATAAACGTAACATTCTAAAAGATACTCTATACTTCTTGTTGTAGTAACGCTTTGTCCCGTAGAAGAAGTGTATTCTATTATAAACGGATAGTCTTTACCGTAGAAGTTACAGAACTTTTTAGTATTGTTATAGTGTCTCCAAATTTTACCTATACCATTATCAGTCTTAGTTGTAAGGAAACCTTTAATATTAGATATTGTAAGTTCAGGATGCCAGTCATGGAAAGATAACCAAGCTTTTAATTTAGGGTCAAAACTTACAGTCCATGATAGATTATCAAAATAGATAGGATCTCCTAGTTGAACAAGTAATCCGTTTACTGCGAATTGATCTCCTTTTACTAGTTGCGTATAAGGTAAAAACTGATCTTTAATCTTATAGTCTGTTTTAGAGAAGTATAAAATTTGATTCTCGTTGTCAAAAACAGACTGGCAGCCTATACCTACTACAGGATTTCCCACAAGTCCAAAATCTGGAAACTGATCTAATAAGAAATAATGTAGATACTTACTAAACCACCATTTCATTCCTAGATCTGATATAGGTTGTAGGCCTTCAGCTATAGTAAAGATTTTACCCTGTAAGGCGCTCATCCAATATACTCCGGCTGGAGTATTAATCACAGATAGTCTATCTTGACAAGAACCGTGTTGGAATTCTATATCGGCATTACTTAAACTTTGTAGAGGTTGGCTAAACAGTCCGCCGTCCCCAATAGTAATCTTAGTTCCTGCTCCTGTCTCTAAAGTATCAACAGCATTAAACATAAGCGGGCTAGCCTTCTCTTGTAAGATAATTGCACCGTTTCTATTAATTGACTTAAACGCTGTTACCTTACTGTCAAAATCATAGTAGTTGTTTACTAAGAATATTTGCCAATAATCTTTCTTATCCTCAAAGTTAGATTGTAAAGAATAGATAACTCTAAATGGATAATATGTAAAACATGTTTCTGATACTTCTGGATCATATGTTCCAGACTGAGTAGATCCCCAAGAGATATAATTATTGAACGTTCTAGTTACACCAAGAGATATATCATATTTATAATAGTTACCAAACTTTATAATAGATGTATCAAATAAAGCTCTAAGATCGTTGAATCCGTATGGATCAAAAATCTTTTCTACATCTTGTTCTCCGTAATCTCTATGATCAATATTATATTCTGACTCTACAAAGAAATCTCTTACACCAGATTGGAATAAATACATATATGCATTTACTACCCCAAGTCTTAACTTCTTTAATACGTTTTCATAAAAATTCTGATCTTGGAAAAAGTTAACCGGTCCTTCTAGGTTATACTGCCTAGAAGGTGCAGCATTTTCTATAGCTTGTGAAAAAGATGATGGGTTATTATTATTATTAGTAAAAATATCATCAATAGATTCAGCGGTATTTTCTGCAAACTGCTGTATAAAAGTATCTGTAGAATATTTACTAAAGTCTGCCCAATATCTTGGGTAGTTGATCATATACTTTAATCGATAGTCGATTTCTGTACCATCTGGAACATCATATAACCAATCGTAAAAATAAAAGAAAGTATTTTTTTCAGTATATCTTCCTACATAAGTATCTCCTCCAAAAACTGAAGGACTCTGTCTAACTATAACTTGACCGTTTCCAGGATCCAGTTGTTCAAGTAATTCTTCAGTTATAGGTACATTTGGTTCACCTTTAAAATAAAAGTGACATCCTGTAGTTATCTGATTAGTAGAATTAATCTGACCGTACTGATTACGGTATCTTACTTTTAATCCCCCGTACATTGCAGAAGCTGTAGAAAAGAATTTACCGCTTGTAGGATTCTTAAATGTTATACCGAAGTTTTGAGGATTATTTGGAGTAGCCGTTACTGACTGAATTGTTCTAATAGAACTATCTATAACAGTAGGAGCAAAGGCACCTTGTGTAAAAATAGGATGCGGGATAATAGTACCATTACTTTCTCTACCTAACTGTACTGCTACACATCTAGATCTATATAAGTTATTTACTCTTGTTCCCCCGATATTAGTAAACTGATCTTCTAAATAACCAATCTCTTGGATATGTCTTCTTGTGTTACCGCTACCAAACTGAGAAATTAAAGCATTACCAACAGCCATCTTATGTAAGATGAGATGACATATTGTTCTGTAAACATAATCTCTATAAGGTATAATTGCCTTTATCAAATCTAATGTAGCGTCTGTACCCTGTCCCCAAAAATATCCAAAGGTTATAAGGCCTCCTTGACCCTTAGCATAACCTGGGGTACTTCTCCAAGCCGACCATTCGGTTGTATTATCATAACTTGATGTAATACCTCCATTATTAACGTATGCTGCCGATGCTGCATTAATCTGTCCATTTAATGTCGACCAACCAAGGGAATTTAATCCTACAAAAGCTCCATCAGTATTTGTAAATGCTGCTCCAGTAAGAAGAGTATTAACTAAAGACTGTGCTGTAGCATTATACGCAATCATAGCACTATTACCTGTTGTAGCAGCACCGTTTGCCGGACCAGATGTAATTGTAGGATTACCTACACCAGATATACCAGGATTAAGACCAACTGGACCTTTTAAAGTTTGTATTCTTTTACCGACTAACGACGCCGCGGCTAACCCTAGTCCTACAAAAGTTGATATTCTAAATGCTATATCTGTAATTAACTTTTCTTTTGGATGACCTGGTACTGGTTCGAATCTACCCTCCATGTTATTATAACTACCAATTTGACCATACAGTTTTAGCTCGGTAGCTGACAAAAAAGGATACTCAAAATTTGTATCAGGGGAGTGAAAAGTTAAGTAGTCATTCTTATATGTACTAAGTAGGGCATCTCCTTGGTTATCATTTTCATCGCTTAAGGAACTAAGTGTTGGATCAGATCCTAAATAGTTACCTAAGTAGTTTTGATAAAGAATCTCTTCCCCTAAAGTAGAGCCCGTAGATTGCTCTTCTCTATAAGATCTCATATTTGCTACAAGACCTTTAGCAATAATACTTTTGTTACCTTGTCGGGATCCTCTTAAAATTTCATATCCAACAACGCCGGGTATAATATCACCGTTATTATCTACAGGTGCTTTAATATTTCCAAAGCGAACTCCTAGTATTCTTATTGCTTTTGCAGAACCTTGTGCAGCTGACCCTACTAAGTTAGTTGATGTAGCTCTAACGTGGCTAGTATTATACTGTGTATTAGCATTAGTATAACCATTATTAGTAGCGTATATAAAATCAGCAGGCATCTTATGATGTCTTATACGTTGATTACATAAATCGTAATCATCTGCATCTGTCCCCGGATAAGGGAAGCTATCTGTTTGAGACCAGCTATGAGAACTAGCATTCCAAACTTGTGGTTTATCTGCAGGATATAACTCGCTAGATTCCCAATAACCCATGTATCCAGATAGAATAACTTGTCCTGGATTTACAGGATCACCGTCTGCTGGAAGAGATGTATAGGGATTTAATGAATAAGCTGTATTAACAACTTCCCAAACTCGTGTGTCATAGTTAGGATCTAACAATCTTTCTATGTTATCTAAATCTGTAGACCCATATAGATCTTGCTCCCAATCGTTTGCCGGTCTTCCCGGAATATGATAAGAACTAGAAGTTTTACCATCGTTATATACCCATCTAATCCAGAAAGCGTATACCTCGTCTCGCATATATCCTACTTCGTTTCCGCCTTTCTCGTAGTAGTCGAACGGTTGTTCGACCATTACCCATTCTGTTTTAATTTGGTTAGCTAACGGTTGATAGTTAAAATCAAATTTCTCTGTAGGCGCAACACGAATAAGATATCCATTTACATCATACATCGCCTCCGTCTTTTCATACGCGGGTGTGCGAAGAGGAATAGTATTTAGGGGAACAGCAGGTAATGTCTGATCAATATAATCAATTGATATGGTAGAAGTTCTTGTACTATAGTAACCTATTTCTTTAGCAACAGTTTGTTGGTTATTTGTAGATACTACTACTAGCTGAAACTCTTGAAAGTTTTCAGTATCTAAATTACTAATAAATATATCTAAGGAGCTTGCTGTATTTCTGTGTACAAACAAAGCCTGGATATTAGATGGTGTAAAGTAGTCAGTTACTCTTTGCTGATTTTCTGAGTATGCGATAACAGCATAATAAGAACCATTTAATAACTGACCGCCTGATAAACCTCTTTTTACAGAGACACAAGGAATAGACATTCTTTTATTAAGTCTAATCTTCTCGCAGTCTAATCTTAGTGGTAATTCATTTACACATTCGTAGCAGTCTGAATTATTATTCAAAGGCTCGAAGTTACAGATATAAGGTATTCCTGGCCAAGGCTCGTTATTAAATACGTCTGGGTAAGGTCCTTCTAAATTACCAATATTTAATTTTCTACTGGGGTTTAAACCATCATCCCAGTAAAGATCATATGTGCAGTCAAACTTATATTTAGAGTCTCCTATAATAAGATTCTCTCTGTTAAAGTTTAGACATGGATCATTAACTATTGTAGTATATGTGCAGCTAGGCTGATGAAACAATCCTATTTCTGAATTAGCATCATCTGTAGAATAAACTATAAAGTAATCTTGTATAATTGGGATTGATCCAATTATAGTATAAGGAGCCTGTGTACAAAATTCATTTGCCGGCTCATTTCCTACTACACCTAAATCTCCTAAGTTACTGTTATTAACTAGGTTTCTAGCATAACCCCAGCTACCCTCAGGAGATATTGAAGTATCTAAATCCATGTTCATACCCTTACTAAATGCGTTAGTAGTGGTAGAAGATGAATTTTCTAAATTATTATTTTGTTGTTTAGCCATGTTTAAACAGCATTATTTACTCTTAAGTTACTCATAGGATACGGATATGATTTGAACATATCGTAATACTTACCATACATAGCTTTACGGTTTGCTGCCCAAAGTTTTTCCATCTCAGAAAAGTTAGGTGTATTAACAACGCTTAGTGCATTATTTCTAGCTCCTCTATATTCTTGAGCAACATACTGTAACTGTGCACCTACGTTAACCCCATCCATAACTAAATTTTCTAAGATACGTTTTTTAATTCCGTATTCGTAGTATTCGTTAAGCATAGGGTGATCCGGTACCATCAAATCTCCGCTTTCATTTTCTAAAGTACCCTGATAATTTATATATAAATTACCATCTTCAAAGTTTGTAAAGATCCAACCATCTTTAATATAAGCCTCGTCTTTTGCCCAGCTTGTACTTAAGTTTGGACAGTCACAATCTACAAACTGAGAGTTTCTAAATCTAATCGGAGCAAAGTGTTTATATGTACGAGTTTGATTATTTAAAACTTGAATAAGTTGATACGATGTTCCACACTGTGTTAAGCATACAGGTTGTTGCGGCAAAGAAATATCTGAGCAATAATTAGCTTCTACCCAAGGTCTCCATTCTGGTGTAACATCTTGAATATTAGTACCTTGCGGCATAGTCTCAGTCTGTGTATACTCTCCACATACTAGTGCGAAGTTCATAACATAAAAGTCATCTGGAAGTCGTACACGACCCTTTTCAACTTTTAATAATCTCTCCTTAGTCATGTAGATTCTAAGACCTAGATCATAATTAATACGCATCGCAACTTTAATTAGCTGAGAAGCATCTACAGAACCATCTGTAGTAAGACTTTTAAGATCTAACTTTACATCCTCTACAAGAGATTCAAAAGTTCTGTATTTAAGAGTATAATTATAATTCATGATCTAAGTACTGATTGTTTATCCGAAATAAATTGATCTTGTGGAATCTGTGCAGACTTATAGAAATCGGCTACTACTTGCTGTTCAATTTCTGCAAATAGCTCTGGCGGGATTCCTAATAACTGATCTTGTCTTTGCATACAGGGATCATCACAATTAAAGCCGGCGATACCCCCATCAAAAATTCCCTCTAGCGATAGATTGCTCCATTCTACATTTGGGATATAGATATAGTTATCCATCAGCCAATAGTACGTATTCTTATTATACTTAAATGCTGATGTTTTAGTCATACTGTTATATAAAGAAGGTGTCGTTCTAATAGCTTCTGTAAAACCATCAATAGATGATACAGATCTTAAGAGCGGCCCTTGTGGTCCTTCCATTATATTAGGGAGTTTATCTTTTGTACGTTTTACGGTACAACCGGATTTAATTTCGCAACAAGCCTCAACCTTATCTACGTCTATAAGATTTACACAACCTAATCTAGTAAATAAGCTAGAGAACTTTGTACCAGTTCCCTGAGCACTTTGTCTTTTTATATAAGCTGAAGCATACTTCATCATAAGAGTATAGATAACTCTATCTGTAATAAAGTCATCCATATCTACAGCTTTGATAATACTTCTTATCCTAGAGACTGCTTCTCCTACTGTTTTCATAATTAATCGTTTAGATCAAATTCATTATATGTTTTTAGCCTTTCTTTATTCTTCTCAACCGCAATTTCTTTTTTGGTTAGATTCTTAAATAAGGTTGACACAATAACCATCTTATCAACAGTTACATACTTTTTCCAGTTTTCTCTAAATTCTTTTGTCACAGCTCTTTTAAAATAGCGATTGCCTATAAATCCCCAAAGTACTCTACACTTTAGTTTATATCTAGAAGAGTAGTTACTATAAAAGATTTTACTAATGTGTCCATCAGTATCCCAATTCTTGTGGGTAACTTTTACACCGTACTTAATAGACTTACCATAATCTATATTTTCTTTAGATGCTTGCTGACAAGCACCTATAAAAAGATATCCTAGATTCTCTGGTAATTCTATACCATCCCTGTTTTCAATTGCCTTTTTCCAAAGCTTTTCGTTAAAAGCCTTGATTATGTTTTTATAAGAGCTTTTACTCATTCCCTCGTGTTCTGGATACTTCTCCTTAAAACTTTTTATAAACTTATTATCTATAAGCTTTACTTTAGGAGAGGAGTATCTTGGAGCATTTAGGTTTGGTTTGTTAAAGTTCTGCATGTGCCTTACTATAATTTACAAAATTTCTTCGAGCTTTAAAAGTAATACTTAATTAGTTGAGAAACAAATATTAGTGAAAAACCCCCAGGCCTTTGCCTGAGGGTCTCTCTGTTTAGTCACGCTAAACCAACAAACGTGGACTATTATGCTGTTAATGTCGTTAAAGCTATAATTGCACCGGAAGATGTGTATGGTACAATTCCACATACAGTTGTAATAAACATATAGTATGTAGTACCTGGGGTTAAGTTGGTTAAGGTATATGTGTTAGAGGTAATTCCAGAAACTGTTGTATATGGTCCTCCTGCTACTGTTCCGTAGGATAGAGTATACGTATCTGCAGATGTGGTTTCCCATGCAATAACAACTGCCGTAGTTCCAATATAAGTAGGACGGAAGTTTATTACAGGTGGGCAATTCGAATTATAAGTCTGAATAGACATCGCTTGATAAGCATTCTCTAAACTAGCTCCAGCTGGTAAAGCCGGATAAGCATCTCCTCCTGCCAAGTAAGCTCCAAAATTAACAATGCTATAATCGGTACTGTGTTTTACACAAGTATCCTGAATAGTCTCATAGCATGGAGTTCCATCTGGACAAGTTAAGTTAGGGGGACATGTATAAACAGTCTGGGTTGTAAGGGGAAGATCCTTACAACCACAGGTGTTATTTGTACAATTACAAGTTGAACAAGCCATTTTAATTAGGGATTAGTAGTTACTGTTGTATAATCACAGTCTTTAATTGAAGATCCGATGATTACACGTACACGTATTTTATATGATGTAGATGCTGTCAATCCTGTTAGCGATCCTGTTACAAGACCTGCTGCCGGATTTACAATTGTATCTGTAGTAACAATAGCAGTTAATAAACTATTCCAGCATTCAACAATATATGTTACAGGGCTAGAGATATTATTAGTAAAGCTATAGTCAATATAGGTTACATCTGCTGCATAAAGCATAGTTGGGCAAAGTGCTGAGTTTTCTACAGTTCCTGTTACACACTTGTTACAAGTTAATGTACCGTCTGTAGCACAAACATCTAGTTTAACAGTATAGTCTGTATAAAGATTTAACAAGCTAAGTGATAAGTCAATTACTTGAGCCGCTCCACCTAAGTTAGGAATAACAGATACCTGAGTTGTATAAGATACTCCGTAAGCATCTGTAATTGTTACATACATACCTGATGCAAAACAATCTGAGAAACCAACGGCTGATCCAGTAAATGCTAAACTTAAGTTAGGATTAGTGTATGATAGATCCATAAATATATCTACGGAATCACAAGATGGATTACAGCAATTCTCTACAATATTTTGTACAGCTGTACGCATGTCGCAGATAGTAAGCCACATGTTTGTAATAGCATCAGATAAATTAGCATATGAAGAAGAACTTACCCATCCCGGTAATGTTCCCATAGGTACAGTCGGATTATTTAAGCTAGGTGCTGTATCTAAGTTAATACATTCATTTCCAATAGCTGTAGTAATTTCCGTAGCACTTCCTGTTGCTGATTTTAGCTCACAGAAAGCATCCTCTAATGTACTTACAAAAGTTACAATAGGAATATTAGTAGATGCGGATAAACAGCTATTTGGAACAACAATACTATCTTTTACAGACTTAGTTAAACCTCCTGCTGGAAATACAGCCGTATTTAAAGTCTCAATCTGTTTAGTATGTGTATTAAGAGTATTAGTTATTACAGGCTCTCCGTTTATAACGCTACATAAAGCATTTCCAATAAGGACAGCATAGTTATAAATAGAAGTTTCTACAATAAGATTACCTAAAGCATCAGTAGTTTGTAAGCAAGTAGGTACAGGAACTAGACAGCTCATTGCTTCTCCGCAGTTTTGTAAACCAGGAGTTACAGGAGTTATGTTTTGTATTTCACATAACTTGTTTAAAATAAACTGAATAATATCCTGAATATTCTCAGGCTTAGGACTAATAGGTGGAAAGCATGATACATCTAGATTAGCGATATTAAGCTGATCTAATAGTGTACAAAGTTCTGTTGCTATCTTATAAGTAACATCAGAAATGCTATCTCCCCTGCATAATTCTATGCATGGAATATCTGGTCCCTGCCAGATTACGCAGTTACTTGAAACAGGACTACATCCTGCTTGAGTATCTTTAGGTTGAATAGGTATTGCCATCTCTATATAATTTACGAAATTTATTTATTATTAACTAGGTTCTGGGCAAATAATTGGTTCAGGAGCTGGAGTTATTGTACACAAACTCTGATTAGTTATCATTGCCATATCGGACAACTCTTTCTTTAACCATACTTTATCTAAGTCTAAGTTATCACAGCAGTTTCCCATACCGTGTTTTAATTTCTTGTATAACTGATAATAAGCGTTAGCAAATTTAATATTTGCTTGTATATCACATTGACCCTCAGTTATTTGATAAAATATTCTATCGGCTTTTGGAATAGTATTAGGATTTTTGCAGCATACAGGTGCAGGCGTAGGTAAGCAACATTCACAATCCGTAAAAGACTGTGTAAGAGTAACGATATCACCGGATCCAGTCAGTCCTGAATCTTCAACTTGCCAGCAGCCAGCTTCTTCTTGAATATTAATAACCATCCCTATATATACAGAAAGATCTGTAATAGTAGAAATAGTATTTAATGGATTTGTGCAATCTCTTAAAGTATAAATAGGAGGTTCACAAGGTCCTTCTCCAAGTACGCTAACTGTACCAAATTTATCTACAGGGTTGGCGTTTAGTATACATGCGTCAGGATCTAAGCAAATATCATCTCCTGGGTTCTCTGGAGTGCAACAAATTCCATCTACTAGCCAGGTACCTGGATAAGATAAATCTGTACCCGTAACAAGATTACCAACATTTGTTGTCCAAAAATCGTATGTAGCAGAATTAGCTAATCCTATATTAAATAATACGGAACTACCTGTAGTACAACTGGTTAGTGTAACACAACACGTAGGAGAAGTAGGTGTTGGTTGGGGACAAGGACCTGCTCCTAAATTAGTAACATCGCTGTAGAAGGGCATAGTTTTACCTTCACATGGCGCAGAACCCCCAGTTAGTGACCCGTAACAAGTAACAGATAATACTATAAATATTTGATTATTTAAAAAGCCATCGGTTGATTGGAATAGATCTCCAATCCCTGAATTCCATAGCGCTAAATCAGGAGAAGTTTGCCATACCCCAAAGTATTGGACTGGTCCATTTGGGCAAACCTGTACTGCAACGCAGCATAATGTATCGGTAGGTATTATACTCATTTTAACAGTTATATGATATACAAGTTGGACAATCGTTATAAGCTACAGTAGGAGTCAATGATTGAAGTACTCCGCTGCAGCTGTAGTCTATTACAAAGCTCCAACATACATTAGGATATTCCTCAAATGTTAGAATTTGACCAGGCTGATACATTGATAGATCGCTATTAGTACTAATAGTAACTGTAGGATCATCACATCTAGATAAGCTATAACAAGGAATTACTTGCTGATCTTCATTACAGTCCTGACAACTTGTATAAGAAGTTATATTAGCTAGTTCACTAATTGTTGTAGAATTAGTGCAAGCATTAGTTACCTGTACATATAAGCATACATCAAATCCGTCTACATAGATGTACTGATCTATATATTGAGCCATAAAATCATCGTCTGATGAATTAGTATTTACGGTAGCAAATACGCTCCCGTCCGCACAGTTAATGAGATCATAACAGCATGATACGTAAGCAGATGGTGATGTACATTCACATATCCATTCTCCAGTAGGTAATTGAACTACTACGCAAGGATATTGACAGTTTATATAAGGAGCAGTAGAAATAGTACATACTAAACTATTTACCATAGGATTTACAAGAGCTGCTAAAGCAGAGTTTGTAAATTCAGCCGTATGGTAATCAGGTAATGTACTTATATTATTGCTAGGAAATTTAGGATAAGGAGCTGATCCTGTTCCAGTATATTCAGCATATATATGCGGACAAGGAGGAGGAGTTATGGCTGTAGTAGCCCATAAACAAGGATCAGCTGTAGAAGTAGGATCTAATCCAATATATGCCGCTAAAGCATTAGCTGTTTGTGCAGCATCTCCTAATACAGCTAGAGTTATATCTACAGCTGTTGGAGTTCCCGATAATGGAACTGCTGTACCCGCTTTTATTTCCTGGGCAAGATCCATTATCATGTTATACAAGGCTTGGTTATAATCTTGATAACCAAAATATGAAGGACTTGCCAAACCAACCTGACCGTCTAATCCACAATATGTAGTCCAGTCACCTACTACAGGATTCCAATCTACCCCTGCATAACCATATGGTGCTGTAGAACTTGTGTTATAAACAGTTCCTGTATTGTAAGCAATAGGATAGTTATTTGTTATAAATAGAATTCTTTTATTTGCAGCAGGTCTAGCGCCAGGTCCTAACGCAGCACTATATGCGGCAGCTAAACCTAAACTAGGATCAACGCTACCCCATGAGCTTAAATAAGGAATATTATAAGAATCAAAATAAGAACCATTAACCTCCTCTGGTGTTCCAAAGTCTAATCTAATATTATTAATATAATCTTTAATAGTTCCAGAACCTGTTGCATCTGTAGATAACCAAGCTGTTGGACCTCCTGTTAAATCTAAGATTTGTACAGGAGTACCTACCTGGCTTATCATATAGTCAGCATCGTTCCATACTACAATACTTACTTTAATCTCTCCATTAGTTATACGTTGAGCACTATTTGCAGGAGTATTTAATACTCCATTTGCATCATAGCCTAATTCTAAAGCATCAACTAAACTTCTAAGAAACTGTTTAGTTTCTGACATTTGTTCTGCTGTTATAGAACTAGATGCCTCTACAGATAGTACTAAGTCTAAATCACATGGTACCACAGATGCTGATTCACATAGCCCAGTAGTAGGATTATATATTCCTCCATTTTGACAAAGGCCTGTTTGACTTATACAGTTTCCCGAAACAGGATCATAAGTAAATCCTGGTTGACAACCGCATCCGCTTATATTAGTAGAAGCTACATAAAAAGGAAGCATCCCTAATTGTGTCAATATATCTGCACCCTGTGTAAGATTTACACCGTAATCCGTAGTAAAATAAGTTGTCCAAACTGCACCATTCTTGATAAAGAAACCAGAGTTGCTATTATAAATAGAACCTGCCCAAAAAGATGTTGATATACTAGCTCCGGTATTTACTGTAACAAACCCATCAGTCGTATTATATACATCTGATAAGTCTGATGTAATAACGCTTATACCATCTAGTGTTTCTAGTACTGAGCCTGAAAATCCGCCAGGATTGGCAAAGTTTATAACTTGTGACCATACTCCGGAACTATAACTAAATACCCCATTTTCAGTACTAGCTAAAATAATTAAGTCTTTAGTAAAGACCTTCTTAACATCAAATCCGGCATCAGGTTGACCAATACTAACCCAGGTGCTACCAGCATTAGTACTTGAATAAACAAAATCATTAACGGATGCTATAATATCTGTAGCATCATAACTAGATATTGCTTTACAGTATGTAGCAGGAGGAACCGGTCCCCCTAAGATATTAGATACTGTAGTTAATACAGAAAATGAAAGTCCACCGTCAGTTGATATGACAATATCATCTACTTCTGAAGCAATTATAATTTCCCCGGTTGAACATAAAGTACTAGATCTAAATTCATTAGAAGTAGCTCCGCTTAACCAAGTACCTGTAGGTTGTGTAAAAGTAGTTCCACCATCTGTAGAATAGATGATGCCGCTCATAGCGGGAGTAGCTACAGTATAATCTCCATATATTAACAAAAAATTATTATCCGCAGGTTTAACTAGTAACCCTCCAAGTACTCCCATTTGAGCACTTAAATCGATATAAGGGTCTAACCAGGTTGCACCAAGGTCTGTACTTATTGTTAAGTAAGGATCTCTATCAGCTACATATACTTTTACAGACGACATTATTTTTTAGTATTTTCAGTTTGTTGTTTTGGTTTTATAGTGTTAATACACTTACTGCATCCGGATCTTCCATCTGCCGTTGTTCTTCTCTGACATCCACAAGAAAGGGTTAATCCACAGTTTGTACATTTAGCCATAATAGTTGGTTTTTATTATTGTTTAACATGATTCACATCCGCATCCGCAGGCTAATTTAGTAAGCCTTTCTAAAACATAAGTATATATAGCCATACCTTCTTTCGGATTATGACAATATTCTACTTTAGCTTTTGCTGCTTTTAACATAACGGATAATAACTGAACCTCTTTTAATTTCTCTTTCATAGGAGCAAGTGGTTCACAACCGGGTACGTCTAGACAGCAAAGTATACTATTTATTTTATTTAATGCTTCCGTTGTACGTAAGTGATTATATTCTACGTATACTATATCATTTGGAGATACACTATACTTAATTACATATACACCGTCCGGAAGATTATTTCTAGTAGTGCCACAATTAGTAGCCTGAATTCCTAGATCACATGCTGTATAGTTAACAGCAAAATCGCTGCCTGGAGTAAGCAATATTGCTTCTGTAAAACCAGGTGCAGTTATCTCTAACTGAGGACAATCTACAGGTATGTTTTCATCATAGGTACTAGTATCTACAACTCTTATGATACATGTAGTAAGAGTATCTGGAATTTCTAAGGATAATTTATGTTGTGCCATATTACTAAGTTACAA
>Ga0181363_1000146_pt1 | contig 20574 bp, 23 predicted proteins | sample Fa13NDMLBSN_FD_130109 | JGI IMG/M metagenome (GOLD analysis project Ga0181363, IMG submission 130109) | Freshwater viral communities from Lake Michigan, USA - Fa13.ND.MLB.S.N | ecosystem: Environmental > Aquatic > Freshwater > Lake | place: USA: Michigan | collected 2013-09-23
ACCACTACCACCTTGCGAGCCCTCTTCCGGCTCATGCCACCCACGACCCATCATCACGAGCCCGAACAGTCCAAGGTTCTGGCCTACATCATGGAACTGCTGGGCTGCACGCTGGAAGAGGCTGTTCGCCGGTTCAACAGCATGCGTAACCCCAGCAGCATGGTGCTGAGGTATGATCGCAACAATGCTGCCTGGAGGGGCTGCGACTGGATGCCGGATGATCAGCACGATCGGGAGACCGAGGCGGCCCGCTCCATGCGGGACATCCAGAAGGAATCCAAGAAGACCAAGACCATCACCAAGAAGGCGTTCAGTGAGATCAACGTGCTCAAGCAGGACATGGACGATGTCTATGCCAGGATGGAGGAGTTCAACACTAGGCTGAACGAATGGAAGATTATCTTACAGGGCTTCGAGAAGGCTCTTGGAGAGATCAGGCAGGAGGTGAAGCTGATCAGCGATCTGAAGGCGGAAGTTGGTTCAAAGTACCGCTTCCTGATTGGTTCTGACGAGCTCCAGGACGAGCGCCTCGCCGTCCTCGAGAAGCGCCTTGGGATTGACTATCTTGCCGGAACACCAGCGGATTCCACTCAACCCAGTTGATTCCTTGGTCTGAATGGGCAATAGGCAGCACAGCCCTTGGGAGGCGGCCGCCACGCTTACAGAACGCGAGCCTGAACTTGCGTGGGGTGTGGTGGCCGACCTCCTGTATGACAGCGATCTCTCGAGCCCAGTTGGTCAGCTCGCTGGATCCGAAGCCTGAGTAGGCCAGCTCCATGAGGGTGGGCGGCTCCCCATCGCGTTCCTTGGCCGGCTTGGCGATGTGATGGATCCAGATCCAGCAGACTCCGGTGGACTGAAGGATGGGCTGGAGCTGGTTGCGGAGGAATAGCGAGACCGACTCTTGGTTCGACAGGTCAGATCCGAAGTAGGACAGGAGCGGATCGCAGATGATCATGTCCAGCTTGGCCTTGATGATGAAGCGCCGGGCGTAGTCGAGGAAGGCGGCGCCGGTGCGGACGGTCTCGGTGCGGAAGGATAGGTTGGACCGCAGACGCTCGTGCTCCTCCGGGTTGAGTCCTAGGCCCCGGGCGACACCCTGGAAGGCTTCTGCGAGGTCACCGGTGTTGTTCTCGGCCTGCACGACGCCGATGCGAAGCGGGCGCTCGCCGCCGATGCCGAAGAAGTCACGGCCGACTGCCCACTGCATGCAGAGCTGCATAAGGAGCGAGGACTTCCCAATGCCGGAGCCGCCGGACAGGATCATGGAGGAACCGCGAGTCAGCCACCGGTTGCCGACGAGGTTGTCGGGATCGTTGGTGGGCGAGAAGGCGATCAGGTCATCGACCGAGACGGCGGTGTCGGTGTCACTGGCCAGCTCGAGGTTCTGCTGCCACACCTCGAAGGTCTCGGCTCCGACATGGGTTGCGAGCAGGCGTTGGCGTTCCCCGGAACGGTGGGCGCCGGGCAGGCGTGAGTAGCGGGATGGGTTCTTGTTCTTGGGATCGATGCCCTGGGCGGCGAGCGTGTTGTAGATGATGTCCCGACGCTCATCCCATTGGGCGCGGTCGACGGCATCGACGCGGACCCATGCGTGGATGGACTTGCCGCCTGAATCGATCAGGACGGTGATAGGCAGGCCAGAGTCGACGAGGATCCTGCGCTGCTCTTCCTTGGCTGACGCATCCATCTCAACGAGCACATGGCGATAGGAGGACACGGCTTTGTCGGCGCCGGAGTAGTCGTTGGCAATGAATGGGTTGATGCGGACGAAGGCGCCCATGCCGGCGGGGCTCAGGAGCGGAGAGTCTGGCCCACTGAACCGTTCGATCCACTGCTCCCGAGTCAGGAACGAGCCTGCGGTCTGCGGCTTGCCCTCGTCCGACACATCGTTGCAGATGCAGACCACCTCATCCTGCACAAAGGCTGCCTTGAGGAAGGCCACGAACTCCTCACCGGGCATCTGATGCTGGGTGGACTCGGTCATGGGCACAGGCGTCTTGCTGGGTAGCTTGTAGCGCGTGATGTCGACCTTGGCAGCCGGCGTGGACTCGTACCCGGCGTTGAGCAGGTAGCCGCGTGGGAACCCGAATGGCTGGGTAGATGCCTGCTTGATCTTGTGGGTGAGATCCCGCGAATGCCATGGGGGTTGGCAGGATCGGTTCCATTCCTCGAGCAGGTCGTAGGCGTCCTTGATGTCGAGGCAGAAGCCCCAGCAGAGGCCGCGTGCTGCGGTGAACGTCTGGTTGTGGCCACCTTGACCCGAGATGGCAGGAGGGAGCTTTGCGAGCCAGAGTCTGGCCCGCTCAATGGGTGTCATGGCGGTTCCTCCTTACTCGACGAACCGAGTGAATGTCATCAAGAGGAAGTAGATGCCAAGGAGGCAGAGCCCGACGCCGAGTCCGAAGGACAGGACAAAACGACGAGCGTCTTCCTGCAGTTGCACGAAGTAGATCAGCACCCAGGACACCGCAATGAGTGCGGATGAGAAGGCGCCGAAGCCATTGAGGATTGCTTGGAATTCTTGTGAGGTCATTGGATGTAGGTTGGTAGCCTAGGCTTTCTTGTTCTTGAAGTACTCGACCTGAAGCATGCGTTTGATGGCCTGCTTCTTGGATGGGTAGGTTCCCATCTCCTTCTTGTGGGTCTTAGAGACGACGGTGTAACCCTTTTTGGATTTCTTGATCATAATGCTTCTTCAGGTCTGCGACGGTGAGTCTCTTGGGATAGCTCATCCAGCCGCGATCGATGGCCCTCTGGACAAGGCTCTTGGCCTCGGCGAGAAGATCGTTGTTGGACATGTGCAAGGAGTCCTTTTCGTTCTGTGTCATGGGACGGGGTTTCTTTGCCTCTTCGAGGCGATGCTGATACCAGGCTGAGTCTTTGCGGTCCCGTTTCACTTCTGATTCTGCCTTGCGTAACTCAAGAGCAGCAGCGCATCGGCATTTTGCAAGGTGACATCGATCTGCGGGTACAGTTCCTGCGCCTTGTTCCGCAGCTTCCGCTTCCATTCAGGCTGCGTCGCACAGGACTTGCGACCGCCGAGGCCGAGCGGCTCCTGCCATTTGACTGGAGGCACACGATGCAGGGAGTAGCCGAGGGCCACGGCAGCGCCCTTGATGATGCCGAAGTTGTCGAACAGGACAGCGGTGGTGGAGGACGGGATCGCTTTGCCGGCGAACTTCGGAATGTCCTCGATCCACAGTTCTGAGATCGCGGTCTTGTTGAGGGACAGGAGCCTCACGATGTCGGTGAGGGTGTCCGGCATGGAGTGTGTGGCGATCTCCCCTTCGGTCAGGCAGGCGAAAGCGCCGGAGACACCGGGATCGCAGGCGATGATGGTCTTTTGCATAGTTGTGCGATGTAGGTTGATGCTTGTTGTTTGGAGTATTTGAAGGCGTACCGGTGACCACGCTGCATGAGCAGCTTAACCTGCTTCGGCGTGGCAAGCTCACGGCGTCCGCGTGCCATGAGGGAGTCGATGAGGGCAGAAGCATGGCCCTTGTTCTCCATGCGACGTGGGTCGAATCCGTAGCTGGCCAGAAGGGCGGCCTGCTTCTCGGACACGGGCTCCATGTGCCACTTCATGGTGGCCTCATAGTCGACGACGCTGGAGTCCCCGGTGGCCATGCCCCACTCGACCGGGTTGATCATCCGGCCTGCGAACCGCTTCTTCTTGGCCAACTCCGCAGCGAGCTTGGCCTCGCGTTCCTTGCGGGCCTCGTCAGCTGCAGCCTCTGGATCGAACTCACCCTGGGTGGTGGTGTTCTTGTCGGCGATCTCAGCGACCTCGCCATCAGCGAACAGCGACGTGGGACGGATGAGCCGATGCCTACCAGTCATCCACAGAAAATCCAAAATGAGGAGGTTTTGTTTGCCGTCCGACAGCCGGGTTCCGCGACCGACGATCTGGGTGTAGAGCGCACGGCTCCTGGTGGGCCGCAGGCAGACGATGGTATCGATGGTGGGCTCGTCGTAGCCTTCGGTGAGCAGCATGGCGTTGCAGAGGACGCCGGAGTCCACCTTGGCGAACCACTCGATGGTCTGTGCCCGGTCGTCCGATGTGCCATCCACATGCCGGGCGTTGAAGCCACGGGCGGTCAGCATCTCGGTCATCATCTTGGAGGTGCTGATGAGCGGCAGGAACACGAGCACCTTCTTGCCGCCGTACTGCCGGATCTGCTCGATGATCTGGGCGAAGAGCGGCTCGATGGCGTTGGCGCACTCGCTTGCCTCGAAGTCCCCGGCGCGAATCGCGACCTTGGTCAGGTTGATGGACAGGTCGCAGACGCGGACTCGGATGGGTGCCAGGAACCCCTGCTTGATCAGGTCGGCCAGAGTCAGCTCATAGGCAATCTCGTCGAAGTGATCACCGAGGCTGCGTTGGTCAGCACGGTCAGGTGTGGCAGTGACACCCAGCAGCCGGGCACCGCTGAAATGCCGAATGACAGCTTGATAACTGTCGGCGGCGACGTGGTGCGTCTCATCGATGATGATGTGGGTGAAGTGATCTGGCGCCCATTGCGTGCAACGGCGCATGAGGGTCTGGATGGATCCGACGACCACCTTGGCATCGCGATCGCCAACACAGTCTGCACGCTCCAAGGACGCCTTGAGACCAGTGGCGGACTCGAGCTTCAGTATCGCTTGATTCAGAAGCTCTTCCCTATGCGCCACGATCAGGACCCTGCCGGGCAGGCGATGTGCGATGTGGGAGAAGATGATGGTCTTGCCTGCCCCGGTGGGGAGGACAACGAGGAGCCGGCGGAAATCGTTCCACTTTGCCAGTACTTGACTGACGCACTCCTCTTGATACGGTCTGAGCTGCAGTTGCGACATTGTTCTTGTGTAGGTTTACCCCCGAGGAGTTGGTAGCTCCCCGGGGGTTTTTGTTTCCCCACCTAGCCTTGGGCTAGAAAGCCTCCTCGGGCGCCTTGTTGAGGCGCTTCACGCGCAGGTAATCACCATCCTGATCGACAGTGATTGACAGCCGCTGGCCAACCCAATGGGTCAGCAGGTTGGTGAGAGATCCGGGCTTGGACAGGTCGAACTCCTGACCATCAGGCAGATCGACGTTGGTGACAGACGCCAGCAGGTTGATCCGCCACATCTGGGTCTCCTTCGCGTAGAAGCGGTCCGTGATGGAGCAGCCATCATCGGAGCGGTAACGCAGCAAGGTTGGGATGTCTCCGTTGCGGTCCAGAGGACCATCCTTCACGGACTGGATGCTGACGGTGTATGTGCCGGGACCTGCAAAGGTCTTGGTCTCGGCTTCTTGACGATTCAGGGTGAACTTCATGTCTATTCTTGGGTTGTAGGTTTGAACGCCCAGTTGGGCAGGGTCAATTTCTCGATCGCTGTGCTGTATCCAGGCCATGAGTTGAATTCCTGGCAGGATTTAAAGAACTCGAGCTGCTTGTCGATCTCGGCGTTGCCTTGGTCGATCGCAGCCTGATCCATCTCGTAGACCGCGCACTCATAGGGTGCAGTCTTCTCGATGGCGATGAAGATGAAGCGCCGCTTATTTGGGAAGAAGCGCAGATACCATGCGGCCTGCACATGGTACCGAAGCTGGGCGGCAGTCTTGGCGAAGGCAGCCGGGGAGGCGTCCTGGGTCGTCTTGATGTCGGCCAGTGAATCGTATAGCTCACGATGATCCGGAAGCAGGTCGATGCGTGCCTTGACCTTGATGGTGTCGAAGGTGTTAAACACGGACACCTCTGTGTCGCCAGCGTATAGGGCCTTCCCGGCAGCCGGATGGGCCATCAGAGAGAGCTTCATGGCCTCGATGGTATCAGCGGTCTCCCGCGTGATGATCGTTGCCCCTGAAGCCTGCAGGGCCTCGTAGGCTTCCTTTCCGGCCTTGGTGCGACGATCACCCTCGAAGATGACGTACCGCTTGGCGTACTCATCCCGCTCGAGGATCGCGCAGTGAAAGGCGGAACCGAAGACCATGGCAGGAGTTGGCTCCTCCTTGGCGCCTTCGAGCCATGCCTTGTAATGGGCAGGCGAACGCTGAAACTGATCCAGCCCGGACTTCGAGAGAGCCACGGTTGAGTGGTACTTATCGGCGGGCAGGCCGTAGACGATCTCGGCGCTCATCCGACCACCTCCGCAGTCTCGATCTTGGGCAGCTTGGAGAGGATCAGGTCAGGCTTGCTGATCACCTTGCTGGCCACATCAGTCGGGAGGTCGCGGAAGTTCTGTCCTTCCTTGATCTTTCCAGTGCTGATGAGGAACGCATTGACCTCTTCCTCGCGGGTCTCGAATAGGGCCTCGAGCTTACCGATGACAGCAGAGTCGTCGGCCTTGGATACAGTGACCTTGGTCGACTCAGCCCCGAAGTCTTGAGCTTCCTCCGGGGTGTAGATGCCCATGACCACCTCGGGAGCGATCATGCGAATCGCCTTTGAGATGAGGCGGGCGCGGAGCATGGCGGCAGGATCCTTCTGCCAACCGGAACCCGGCTTCCCGGGATACAGGCCGGCAGCCTTGGCGTCTTCGAGCGAGTAGCTGATGTCGATCTCGTTGCCATCGTACTTCCATGTGGCAGCAGCGACCTTGGCGTCGAACTGCTTCCAGATGACCTTGCCTCCGCGGGCACGGTAGCCGGCGAGCATGGCATCAGCTCGCATGGTGGGCTGGCCGTTGACCAGGTGATAGGTGCGCTTGATGTCGAACGGGCTCTTCTTCTCAGCCAGGCACTGCATGGCGATGATGTGACCCTGTTCGACCTTGGTGCATCCGAACATCCCAGATGAGGAGATCCACTCTCCTAGCTGGGCGATGGCGCTGATGGGTTCAGCGATACGGTCGTAGACTTCATTGGCCGCCGAATGGGCAGCCACTGCGAGTTGCATGTTGTTCATTTGTGTTTCGGTGCCGATTTGGTTGCCTGAGTCATCAAGGACTCAAGGACTTCACTGCGGACTCGGATGGTGCGTGCAGTGGCCTTGATGGCCGGCACTTTACCACTTCGTATCCACCGTCGCACCGTCTCGGGATGAACCCCGAGTGCATCCGCCACTTGGCGGGGAGACAGCAGCTTCATCGGGGACAGTGTTGCAACAGTTTGCTACACTTGTCAACACCGAGTTTAGGGTGTCTTGCTGGTTCCGAAATCGGGCTCCTTGCCGGTATTGGCGTACTCGGTCAGAGCGGATACAGCCTGAGCCGTTGGGATATCCTTCAGCTTCTCAAGCATCCTGGCCGTTTTCTCGACGTTCCTGATGCCTGTTGCGCCAACAGTTCTGGACAGGAACTTGGACGCAATTGCCGGGCCGGCATAACTGGCAAGAATGCCAGAGGCCAATCCGATTCCGCCTCCGATAACTGCTTTTCCTACATTGCCAGTCGCCAGGGCTGTTCCGGCGCCACCAACGGCTGCTGCGGTGAGGTTGTTGGCCAACTGCCCGTAGGTCTGGCCCCTCTGAGTGATTCCAGCACCACCTGCGATCTGTTCAGCGCGCTTGATTGCAGTGAGCCCTGGGATCAGATCTGTCTCGACTCTTCGGAGCAGATTTCGACCAAGCATCTCCTCGTACTGATTTCTGAGATCCTTGTTGGCTAAGTCTCTTTGAAGCTGTTCTAGATCCAAGCTGCCCAAACCCTTGGATACACCCTCTTTGGTTCTTCCGAACAGCATGTCCTCAAGCACTACTGCTCGCGTATTGTGAACGGCATCTTGAGCAGCTTTGCGAGTTGTCGGGCTGGTTGCCGCAGTGGACATCGTCTCCAGATTTCGCATCACAGTTCCGATGTCCGTTGTGTTGTTGAGCATCGGAATCAGAGCTGGAACCATCCTGTATCCAGCAGCGGAATCCAGCTTGGTCACGGTCTCTAAAGCCTTTGCAAGACTCTCTGACTTTGCCAGAGAGCCTGATGCCCTTTTAACTTGATCGAACTTCTTTGCCAGATCTGTCAGTTCGCTAGGAGTTCCGAATCCCCAAGCCTGCATAGAGCCAGGATTTCGCTCCTCAAAGACTGTCAGTCTCGTCAGGAAATCCTTGAAGTCAGCGCCTGTATCTTTCATCAGGCTGCTATCAACAATGTTGTTGAGACTGTTGAACTTGTTGAGTTCAGAAACATCCCCAAGACCCAACTTGGCAAGCGAACCGGCAGACTTTGATTCGATGGTGGTCAGAATGTTGGCCAGCTTGTTCCTGTCGGTTCCGGCCTTGGCCATGATGTAGCCCCTGATCATGTCATTGACACCGCTGACATCAGGAACGTTTGCCCCTTCAGCCTTAAGCTGAGAGACAAGATCCATCAGGTTGGTGTAAGCCGGAGCCGCAGCGCCTTCTTTCTCAATCGCCTGACCAAGCGTTTCAGCCATGGTTCCAGGCTTTGTCTTGATGTCTGCAAACGCCTTGTTGACGAAGTAGCTATCCCACAACGGGCGAATCTTCTTGTATGTTTCGTTCGCCCTGAAGAGTTCATCTGCAATGTTCTGTCCGAATGCGGATACTGCTTGCGATTCGATGGTATCGTTAATCGCGTCAGCTAACTGCAAGGTCTCAGCCTGTATAGGTTTACCATAGGCTTGCCCGCCGTAATTTGAGAACGCGTAGACCTTATCCCTGAGCTTTCTCAGTTGAGTAAGCGAAACATTCTTAGGGATCTCGTTTCCATCAACAACATCCTTGAGCGTTTCTGAAAACTGCTTGGTGTTGATTCCGTATGATGGAAGTTGCTTCTCAAACCTGGTTACTACATCAATCAGCGATTCTCCGCTGCTTGTGGCGACAGATGGATCAAATGCAGGATTGTCCTGAACAGTCCTGACGTTCTTGTACAAGTCATTCTTGAACGTGTCCCAAGAGGACTTGAGGCTCCCGGTTTCTCCACCGATCAAGTTCTCAAGTTCGTATCCGGCTGGAATCGGCTCGTATTTCTTGGGTGTTCCTGCAGGAAAAGCCCTCCCAACAGCAGCCTGCTCCATTCCTGGCAATGCAGCTTCAGCCCTTTTACCCAACGCCTCGCGCTGCGCTTCCGCAGCTCCCTGAGTGGATCTGATGTAGTCCTTGATCTTGGACTGACCGGATCTAAGAGCTTGAGCCCTTGCTTCAGCCGTCGCCGTCAAGGCTCCAGTTCCAGCAGCAGCAGCTGTCTGTGCAGCCTCTTCGGCTCCAGACTTCATCTTCGATATCGCGTCACTCAATGCTCCAACAGCGTCTTTGGCATTGGTCGATTTCGAGACAATCGACTGAACTTCAGGCACGCCAAGCAGATCGATGGCGTTCTTGTAGACATCCTGGACACTAGGACTTGCTAGTGCAGATCCGCCAGGAAGCGCAGTGATTTGCCTTTCAAGATCACGTTGCTGTTGAGCCAAGATGTCTGAATACCTTGTGGATCCCAGCTTGGCTTCAGCACGTTGAAGGACGCCGGCGCTTTCTGGTAGCACCTGCGGCAACGTCGGCTTCACTCCTAGCTTCTCGATCGTTTCCGCAAGTTTCCCAGCTCTCTCTGCAGCCCTTCGTACAAATCCGGATCCCCTTCCTATGGCAGAAGGAGCGCCAACGATCGCAGATGGCAATACTACGTCCTTTGCGATCTCCGTTGGGCTGAGAACATCTTTGCCCTCCATACCGCGCTGCATCATGCCGCCCAAGGCGCTTGTGCCTGCGGTCTGAGCCATGATGGATGGAACACGTCCGCCAGGAACAACGGCGCCCCGAATAGGAGCAGCAACAAGCTCTGCAGGACGATATGGACCAGGTTCAATAGTCTGACCAAGAGCCTCTCCAATCGTTTGAAGCCCAGCATACTTCATCAACTGAGCGAGAAGTTGTGGCGATGGCTTTCCACGATTTACAATCGCATCCACCAAGAACGGAGCCACTCGAGCAGCCATTCCACCCATTTCGCGAGCTGTAGTGAGCCTGCCTTGCTCTTCGGCGAGGCTTTGAGGCTGACGAGTCATCCCATACCCGGCAGCAGCCGATGGCGGAGCAGCAGCCATCCTGGGCTTCTCAGCCTCGGCCTGCTCCATGGCTGCCCTGGCCCGCTGCGTGTATTCCGCAATGGTCTTGGCTTTGACTTCCGGAGAGACGTCCGAATCGAACTCGAGTTCTGGACCTCCAGGGATTTGTACGACTTCAGCCATATGTCTTAGTAAGCTGTTCCAGCACTATTGATGCGAACCCGATTGGTAGCTCCAGCAGCAGGAGTTTGAGCGGAAGGACCGGTAATGGTTACAGGCTGATTCCTGCTGACCATGGACTCGAACGGAACCCAGTTCAGTGTCGACCGTATCGTGGAATACTCATTCATCAGAGGCTCCACAGCTCTGTCGTGGCGACCCATCCCAAGGTATCCAGGATACCTCTCGGAAGGCTTCATCGCGAACACCTTGTCGATGAACTGAATCGCCCGAGGAAGGAAGTCTGCGCTAGCATAGTTACCGAACAACGTTTGGGCGCTCGCAAGTTCCCTGTCAGTAAGAGACGCACCAAACAGAGTCTTCCTGCCTTTGCTGACTATCCCCTCGAACTCCTGCTTGATGGATTGAAGCGCATTTCTCGCTTCATCATTTCCAAAGTACGCCGCACCGAACTGATCAAGAGTCGATGTCAGTGTATTAAACGACATCTTGGAAACCTCGTTGATGTTCCTTCCTTTCGCGAGTTTTCCAACATTTCTGACAAATGACACTGCGTCATTCATCTGAGTGGGAAGTTCAGCAAGTTCCTCTTCCTTCTTCTTTGGAATCTCGACCTTGGTCTGAGCCTTGTCCTGCCAATACGGATTGTTCCTGATTTCTTTGATGTAAGGAGACCTGTATACCAATTCTTGAACCTTCTCCAGATCGCCAGCAGCTCTAGCGTCTTCGATCCTTTGTTCGTATTGAGTGATACTCTCAACCCTCTTCTGATCAGCGGTAAGTGCGCTTCGCTTACGCTCGCGATCCAGCTTGTCAGCCATGGCGTTCAGCTGGCCTGCCGTGGCCTTCTCGACATCAAACGAAGCAAGGAACGGAAACTCATTGTCAGCCTTCGCTTGAGCGATTTCAGCCCGATTGATATCCGCTTTCTCTTTATAAGCGTATTCCTGACCCCTTGTTTGCTTTGCATCAGCAATGCGAGCCTCGATTGCCGCTGTCGGTTCATTAGGGTCAAACTGGATCTTCAGAGCGTTTGCTTCAGCTATGGCTTGAGGGCGATTGATCTCTTCCTTGAGCTTCGCATCAGACATCTTCTGATAGCGTTCCATCTGCGCTTTAGCTGCAGCCTGGTTGTAGGCCATGCTCCCTTGTTGCTCAGCCGTAGGCACATCTGCAAATCCGTATCCAGCCCTGGCTCCGGCTTCTGCTTCAACTGCTGCTCGAGTCAGGTTCTTCCTCAATGCAGCCATCCGATCATAGAGATTTCCTTCTTGAGGAATATCAACTCCAGCGGTCAAAGCCTGCTCGATCATCCTCCGTTGCAGATCTCGATCAAGAGACCGCTCCTCGCGGCTTTGCTGCATCTGTTCCAATTGAAGCAGTTCACGAGCCCTCTGCGCTTCTTGGGACTTCTGAGTCTTACCAGTGACGCCTCCATAGATGCCACCAGTGAGTAGATTCAGAATGTTGGCGCCAACACTGGGCCTGTACTTTGCCTGCTCTTCGACATCTAGAAATTCAGCCATATCAGAACATGTTCTGGCTCACCGGAGCCATGTTGTTTTGCTGGAAAGCGCCCGTCTGCATGGATTCTGGAGATGTGAACGGTTGAGGAGATTGAGCCGCGATGAGACGACGCATGCGATCCATCAGACGCTTGTTCATCTCCTCTTCGCGGATCATTTCAGCGGCCGATCCAGCACGATCCATCTTGGAGTTCATGCCGGTAGCCTCACCGAGGATGCCTCCAGTCAAAAGGTTGCCAAGACGACCAAGAACTCCGGGATCATAGGCGGCGATCTTCTTCAGATCGTCTGTCTTCATGTTGGCCAGATCCGCATTCGGATCTTCAGACGTTTCTCCGGGCTTCTTGGTCAACGCATCGAGAATCCCGCCAGTAGCGAGATTGCCGAGCCCCTGTGCGATTCCAGCGAAACTAGCCATGGGTCACCTCCGAGATCTTTGAGTGCATCCACTTGGCCACCAGCTTCTGCAGCGTCGGCTTGTTGGCCAGCCAGCCAGCGACAGCCTTGGAATGCGTGTTGTACAAATTGCGGAACCAGTCAGGAGCGAGCAGTTCCTTCCAGAAGTAGAACGCTTCCCATTCGTCTGGAACGCAGAGTCGAGCGACGTGGCAGCCAGCAAGACCTCCAACACCTTTGCTGAGATTTCCAACCGCGTTAGTGATTGCTCCGAGATAGGCGAACCCGCTGTTAGCTTGCGACGCCTGAAACTCGTTCTGCGCGTTCTGCATAGCGAACTGCGAACCCATGCCGAGAAGCTGGCCAGGACCAGCCTGCTGCATGCCTTGGACGTACTGTCCTTGGTTAAAGGGTGAAGCTCCCTGCTGCAGACCACCCAACTGAGCGGCCTGCGAGACGATCGGCTGCAGACCGAGTGCAGACTGGATGTTGGCGATGTTCTGCTGCTGACCAGCCGTGCGCTGCTGCTGCGCAGCCATCTGGCCCGCGAACGTCTGCTGCGCTGCGGTATTCCGTTGGCCAGTAGCAGCCAGGATGTTCTGGAACGACTGCTGGGCCATACGGTTGGCCGTATCGCTGGTCGACTGACCAGATTGCAAGAGCCCAAGAGCTTGTGCCCGGCGTCGCTCGTCGGACGACTGGATGGCCTGCGAAACGCCAAGTGCCTCACGCAGAGCCGCCGCATTGCCGAGGATGTTACCAGTGGCAGCTCCTCGAGCCCGCAGAGCCTGCTCAGTGGCCCTCTGGAGTCCCGGAGGAAGCGAACCAGCCTGAGCCAGCTCACCAGCGACCTGCTTCTCCAAATCGGCCCGCATGGACGCCGTCATGCCGGTGTCCCGCATCTCAGGAGGAGCTTCTACTCGCTCATACTCAGGAACTTCTGGAGCGCCAGTCTCTACGGAAGCCTTTCCGGACTGGAGATCGCGAAGGAACTGATCGTACAGCTTGTATCGCTCAGGATCTGCCGCCTCAAGCTCACGGCGCCTTTGTTCAGAAAACTCAGTGCCAAACTGTTTTGCGACATCGAGCTGTTTCTGAGTCAGCTCAGGAGCCATGTCCGCCATCGCCCTGGCGATCTCGCGAGACACGTCGATGTCCGACATGCCGCGGAAATCCTGAGTGACCTTCTTCCCTGTCTTTGGATCAGTATATGTTATTTCGCGCCCAAGCCGAGACGCAGCCTCAATCATCCTCAGAAGAGGAAACGTCTCTGCTTGCGCGTAGACCGCTTCACGGTTCGCTGCCGCCATATTTGGCGCTTCATAGTCACCACCCATAGGAGATCCTTTTGTTCGTCACGAGATTGAAGTATCGATCGAAGGGGTACAAGCGGTGAGCACCCGTAGGCGTATGTCTTCCGCCGAGCAGGGTCACATTCGGTGCATTCATCTTGCAGAACCGCAGCATGCCCAGGAACAGCGTCTGCACCGCCATCGGCTTGGTCGTTGCCACAATTTCGACCCAAGCGATGTGTCCAGAGTTGTCGGTCAGCCTTGGGTCATTTGCTTCGTTCTCGTCCTTCAGGATTCGGACGATCCCAACCCCGACGCATCTGCCATCATCGACCACAATGCCCAACTGACGCTTCTCATTGAAGAATGCCAGGAAGTTGATGAGTTGCTCCCGGGTCCATCTCCGACACGTCGGCCACTTCCTCTTCAACACTGCTGCTGCTGAGATCAGTGTTGGATGAGCCGTCATTGCTGAGGTTTGATGTTCTGCGGGAAGCCAGTAACGATGATCGATTGCACTGTCATCTTGCCATCAGCGCAACGCTGCTTGAACTGGATCGAGTTCCAACGGCCCTTCGAGATCAGATTGTAGGACTTCTGGTACTTGTAGGTGTTGTACGGAACGATGACCTTGTTGTCCAAGCTGGTGAAGGACCCGCTCATGTTGAGCGAGTAGCTCCATGAGATCTCAGGAGACCAATCGGAATACGGGTTGTCTGTGCTGAACTGCACGTTGTACCCGATCTTGTCGACCATCGGCTCGTTGAACGCATACGCCTTGGTGACGACGGCAGAGTTGTAGGATTGGCCTGCGTCCCTGAAGTTCGAGATCTTGGACGGATTGAACCGTGTCTCCGGGATGTAGTCGTTGAAGATGTAGATCTGTCCCGGAGCGTTCTCCACATTAGATACGGCTCCAGAGAACATGAGGATCTGCCCCATGTTCGAGAACGATGTCGGGATGAAATCGGTGACCTGCCAGTTGTCCCATTCACCCAGCCATGCCTTGGCCAACAGGTGGTACACATACACCGTGTTGTTGTGCAGGATGTTGGTAACGAGATGATTGTTGTTCTCTGCTGCTAGGTTGTTGCCGTTCTCCAGCAGGATGTCGTAGTTGCTGTTCTGGACCTGATCCAGGTTCTTTGGAACAGCCAGCATGTACCGGTTGTTCCAGTAGACAGCGTCGCAGTACTGATACTTGGACCTGTCGATCTGCGACATGATGTCGCCGATGGGGGCGGAGATAGGAAGGCCAACGTCAGTCTGAGTGCCGGCCTGGATCTGAGCCAGTGATCGGACACCGTCTCGAGCCAGGAACATGACGTCGGCGCCGACAGCGGCGATCGATCGGTGAGAGATGCAGCCTACGTTTCCGCTGATCAGCGACACGACCCAATCAGCAGGATCTTCCTGCGGGTTGGCGTCTACAGCCCAGATGGACCGCTCCTTGAAGACGAGCAGCTTGTTACCGAACCACGAGTAGAGCCCCGTGATCGGATCGCCATCACCACCGACGCGAACGGAGCCTGCAGGGTCCCAAGACTCACCGTCGAGGATGTCCGAGAAGAAGAGCGTATCCGGATAGTTGGTGGTGTTGGCTGAAGCGCAGAAGAGCCGCTGCGTATGTGTCGTCAGGAAGATCGGCTGACTTGGCGGAGTCAGCGAGACGTAGGCAACAGCATGCGACTGGTTGGCTGGTGAGATTGTAACCGCAGGTGCCGTTGTGTAACCGCTTCCCGGATTGGTGATGTTGATGGCCACCAAGTTGCCAGCGCCGCTGATGACTGCTGTGGCTGTTGCGGTGACTCCTGCTGGATCTCCAGGAGCAGGCGGAGGTGGAGCTGCTATCGTAATGGTCGGAACCGACGAGTGACCCTCACCCTGGTTAATGACATCGATACGGCTCACTTTCCCTGCTGTGATCGAACTGTTGGCGTTCGCAGCAGTGATGTAGGCCAATGCTCCGAAGCCATCGCAATAGTACAGCTTGTCGTTGAGCTGTGCGAAGTAGATGTACTTGGCAGAGTCCGAGAACGAACTGCCTGCAATCAACGTGTAGAGGTTGCTAGACCCGGAGTAGTACAGCCTCTGGACGTTGTTGTTCGACACCGCAACGACCAATCTTTCGGCAGCAGCCGTGTCGAAGTAGAAACCGGAAACGATGTTGGCAGTGACCGGAAGATTGGATCCCCAGTACTCAGTGACAGACTCCCAGTTCGTCAGGATCTCTTCCCAGAGCTGGTTGATAGTATCCAGCCCCTTGAAGACGGTGCATCCGGGCCGGGTTACCAGATTGCCGAAGTCATCGTAGTCGAGGTTCAGACCATCGGAGTACGATGTGTTGGCGATGTTGTCTGGACGAGTTGCGCTGACCTGACCTGTCGTGAAGCCGTTCGTGCCATCCAACAGAATCTCGTCGTCCAGGCTGTCGTTGGCTTTGAAAGGCATGGTTAGGCGATGTCGTCGAAGGTCCAGTCGTAGAGCGAATCAGGAATGATGCGCGAGATCTGCTGCTGTTGGCCACGCTCCATGTCCTTCATGGTCCCGACATGTGCAGCGGCCTCACCAAACTTGGCCTGCGCTTTCCCGTACTGACGCGAGTACTCGAGCAGATCACCCTCGGTGAATGCCATCAGCGCGTTCTCGATGCCCCGGATCTCGAAGATCTGGTTGTTGGCGATCGTGACGTCCTCACCAAACTGCCGCATGGGCGACTGACGCTTGCCGAGGATGAACAGCGTCCCGTTCTGGTCAGGCGTCGGAACCAGCTTGATCTGAGGGATTCCAGAGTCTCCGTAGGTCGTTACGCCATCATTGATCAACCGAGATAGGTTGATGAAGTTGCCTGGTGTGGAACGGCGGGACTCAACGTTGTTCCAGGTGTTGGGATCGAGCTGGAAGAAGGATTGCCATTCAGCCGCAGGAAGCTCGATGCCGTCACTGTTGCCATTCACCGTGAACCGGATAGCCACAGGCATATCCAAGTACATGGAGTTGTTGATGAACGCGCTGTAGGTGGACGTGACGTAGGTGTCCAGCTTGATGATCTCGGTCTGGGCATCGACCGACTTGGAAGCGACGCCGAGGGTGTCGTTCCACAGGCAGGAATCCCAGATCATGGAATACCTTCGGATACAGAACTTCTTGGCCAACGCGAGCGTCGCGGAGTCCGAGAACGACAGCTTATCGCAGGCAGCTTGGGCGATCTGGGAAGGAGTCATTAGAGGCTAATCATCCGAAATTTAATTCTCCAATTCACTTCATTATTATTTGGTATATAATATCTATCTCCAGTGTCTTTATGGAGAACGCACAAATCTGCCGGATAAACCAAATTCCTTACTGCATATATATTGCTTGAATCGCAATACACAGAGAAAGCTGGCATAAATTCAAACGCATCAAACTCATCAATCAAATTTGAAACGCAATCCAATGAAATTTCATCACCAGGATCATACCCTCCATCTGTATTGACGCAGACAAGAAACGCTTGGAACAGCGTCGGTATCAATGACAGATTGTGATTGTAAGACGCCGTGCTTCCTGGTGATGGAACGGAAATCGCCGAAGACTCTTTCTTTGTCACCGTCGTTCCAACTGAACTAGAAGCCACCTTCTTGATCTTGTTGGAATCAGAGACGTCCTGGATCAGAACAAAGTCTCCAGCAGCGATCGTCTCTGTCGCTGGATTGAACGCCGCGTTGATTGAAAGAGTGTCAGTTGCGTCGCTTCCGATCGTGACGTTGCCGTTGAACGTCGCCGGAGCGTTGAACGTCGGCGTGGCAGCAACCGTGAGCGTGTCCGCAGACGAATCACCCAGGGTGATGTTTCCGTTTAGGGCAGCCACGCTGTTGAGCGTCGTGGTGCCGTTGACGGTCAGGTTGTTGGCTAGCGTGACGTTCGAGTTGAACGCGATGCCGCCGCTGAAAGTCGCCAGGTTAGTGAAGTTGCAGGGCCCAGCAAAGTTGTTGGTGCCACCAGCAGAGTTTTGCTGAATGCCGTAGGCGCCATTCAGGATGACGAACCCATTGGTCGTTACGTTGCCGACGATCGAGGCGCTGCTGGCAACGTTGAGTGCGCCAGTGGACGTCAGGGTTCCAGCGCATGCGGTGTTACCGCTGCTCGCAGCCACCGTGAACTTGTTGGTGTTGATCGCGAAGTTGCCGGTGGCAGACAGGGTTCCAGCGACAGCCGTATTGCCGCTTGCACCAGCGACAGTCAGCTTGTCGGTCGCGATCGTAAAGTTGCCGGAAGCAGCAGCGATGTTGACGCTGGTGGTAGAGAGCTGAAGCGCGGAATCGTTGCCAGAGCCATCCGAGATGGTCTTGAGCGTGGAATTGATGGCGCCTGTGTCGCTCGTCTTGAGCAGGCCAGTGTAGGTGCTGGCGACTGTTGAACCTGTCAGTGTGGAACCCATATCAGTCTTTTGGAAGTGCGTACCAGCCGGCTGGAATTGTCACGCGGTTTTGAGATCTGATGCTGTTGCCCTGCGAGTCCAGCACCCAGACTCTGGCCTTGATCGGCTCGGCGATGCGAACGGGCTCGCCTTCAGGAACGAGGATCACCCGCGTCGCGCACCCGCTGCTCATGTTCAGCAATGCGACGACGCAGGCGATCCTTGAGATCTGGCTGCTTCTTTGCGTCCTCACTGGTCTGGTCCTTTCTCAGAAGCGACTCAACAAACTTGAGGATCGCGGTGAGGATCTGCTCAATGATCACTGAGCAGGAGGAGTCGTGGCCTTCTTCTTGGACCAGACGCCCCAAGCCGCAGCAACGAGCGTGATGACAGCGCCGACAACCTCGGGAAGCTGATCAGCGGAAACGAGTCCCTTGGCGACAAGGAACCCACCAGCAGCGGAGAGGATGTGGCGAACGAGAGATTTGATGGAGTCATTCATTGGAATCCTTCTTGTTGTATTTCTTGATGGTCCGATAGGCGCCCCAGAGCATGAGTATTAGACCGATGACCGCGGTTACGAACTGGATCCACATGGTCAGCGCGGGAATCAGGGATGCGACAGTTACCGCTCCCGCTGCCGCCAAAATCCCGAGTGGATGACCGCCGTGATTCTGGGAATCGATGTTCATGACTATTAGGGCTGAGAGCTCCAGGGAAGAGGCGGAACGATCACCGGAGGGTTGATCTGGTTCGCGATCTGCTGATTCACGCTGGCCTCGGTAGCAGCCTTGTCGATACCAGAGTCCCAAACCCACTGGAGCACCTCCGCCTGAGTCAGGTTGCTGTACGGGATGAACTGCGAGGGATCCGGGGCAACAAAGCTGGCCGTACCGTAGCAGGTGCCGCTGTAGGTGTTACTGCCGCTCGTCTGCTCGCCATTGCAACGCCACGCAGCGGTGACGACAACGTCGGTGAGACTGCCTTCGCTGGGTTTAACCCAGAGCTGTTCGATGATCCATGTAATCATTGGACTTCCTTAGTTTCTTTGTTGAGTGACTCCTCCTTGGCAGCCGCCGCCGCGATGAGGTCCGAGAAGAAGACGACAGCCTTTGCCGCCTGAATGCCACCTGCCTTGACTGAGATGTCTAGGAGGTTGAGCAACACTTGAGCCTGTTCTTTGTTCAGTTCGATGGTCATAGGTGCGCGATGGTAGCTAGAGAGTGAGCGGGGGCAAGGTTAGTTCCAGAGGGAAAGGGTTAGGCTCTTAACGGTCCAAGTCGCATCTATGTCTTGATTTCCTGAATCTTTGAGTGTGTTGACATATTTCAGTCTCCAAAAAACAGCAGAAGGAGATCCGGTTATAGACACCGTTGAGTTTGCCCAAACAAATGCACTAGACTTTCCAAGTCCATCAGCGGTGCTTCCGCTAACATCATTCCATCCACCGGTTGGCGGGGTTGTTGTTGTGTATTGAAGCGCAACCCCAACTACCCCACTTACTGCGGCAGTATTGATTCCATTTGTACACCAATACCCAATCGTGAAGTTTGTTGGTACGAACTCAGTTCTAAAAACCGAAAAATCTGCTGGGTCTGAGAATGGATCGTCGTTGTATGACGCCGGTATTCCAGCAGCAGAGCCTTGAAAATCTATTAGGCAGAAATCGGCCCTGTACTTGGACGAAGTTAACCCACCCACCAGATCCGATGCTGTCCTAGACTTGAGCGTGTTCCCCTCTTGGATGAGCACCTTGGTGCTTCCAGAGGATGTAGTTGCCGCTGGTACGTTAAGAAGATCCATGAGACTTAGCCGATGACGGTGACGGTGTAGTTGCTGAGCGTTTGGCTGGATGCAAACGTCACGGTCACACTGTTGGTCGCATAGCTCACGTCGGTCAACACCTGAGCGTCGGAACTATCCCTGACCTGCACGATCACATCCTTGGTTCCGAAGTTGTGGGTCACCGTGATGGTCGTTCCAGTTCCAGCTCCGGCTGCGCTGACCTTCCTGCTCAACTGCTGGAACGCGCTGTTGTTGTGGTACTGGAGGGTGTTGCTGGTGCTGTTGTAGTACAGGTCACCCACCGCACCTGTGGGAGCGGAGTTGAGGCCGGTGAAATTGAGCTGGCCGGTGGACTTGATGCGGAGGCGTTCTGGAGCGGATGACCCATTCCAGTAGCCGAATATGAGGTCTGACGCAGTTCCGGACGTGCCTTCGTTGTATATCCGATAACTCCGATCACTTGCGCCGACAAAAGTGGTGCCGTTTGCCAGCCAGATCTGAGACGTATTGGCCGAAGCTAGAGTGCCGTTGTTGTGCGACACCAACCCATAGACATTGACCCCAGAACTAGCGATGTGGAGTCGGGCCGAAGCGTCCGGAACGATTCCCATCCCAACCCTTCGACCGCTATCGATGTACACCGCATCACTCCCGCCCACCGCCAGCGCGAGGGTGTCTGCCGCAGGGAAGTATAGGCCGGTGTTGGTGTCTCCCGTACGCGAAAAGATCGGAGCGGATGCGCTTCCTTGGCCGATGGCTTGAATTTCTCCAGAAGACGGTATTCTCAACCGTTCTGTGGAACTTCCAGATGCCGTGGTAAAGAAACGAATATCGCTGCTTACGGAGTAGATCTGGCAGCCATTGGTAGAGGCGTCGTAGAACGAGATGCCCTTCGCATTTGCAGCGCCACCGATGATCGTGGCAAGAGTGTCTCCAGAGCTGGAAACTACGAATTTCGAGGTGGCTGTAGTGGTTCCGACGAGCAGATTCCCCGAGGCGTCGAGGGTCATCTTCGGTGTCGCGAATGCCGTAATCTGACCCGTCGATGCTGCTGCCGTGAACCATTTA
>Ga0181363_1000147_pt1 | contig 20509 bp, 44 predicted proteins | sample Fa13NDMLBSN_FD_130109 | JGI IMG/M metagenome (GOLD analysis project Ga0181363, IMG submission 130109) | Freshwater viral communities from Lake Michigan, USA - Fa13.ND.MLB.S.N | ecosystem: Environmental > Aquatic > Freshwater > Lake | place: USA: Michigan | collected 2013-09-23
ACAAAACATGCGGGAACATTTAGAAGATAAATATCCTGGAAAATTTTATTTAAAACAACATTATGAAGTTGTTGAAGAAGTTATCATTAATAAAGAAAAAATTGAAAAATTAGATATTAATGATATAAAAAAGAAAGCTAAAAAAGAAGCTGAAAAAGAAAAAACAAATTTAAATATTCAAGAAATAAATTAATCAAAAAAAACTTATGAAAATTTCAGAACTATTAAACAACATTTTAATTAATGCAGGTTTACCATCTGATGATGCTGAATTAAAAAGAATTTTAGCAATGCCAGCTTTAAATCAAGATGATGTGCCACAAAATTGGGAGTCATTAACAAATAATATTTTAACTGTTGAAACAGCAAAATATAATCCACAAATTAAATCACATTTTTATGGTGCAGCATTAAATCCAGTTGAAAAGGAATTGCAAAATTTAATGGAAGCTTATGAATTTAATGATGATGATAAAATTGAAATACAAAATGTAAAATCAACTTTTGCAAAAATTCCATTATTGAAAGAAAAGTTAGATAATATTGTTGCAAAAAAAGCTATGAGTTCAGGAAGTGATTCAAGAAAATATGCTGATCAAATCCAACAATTAAATGCTGAAATTTTAAAAGTAAAAAATGATGCAAAAAAACAAGTTGAAGAAATTGAAAGTAATAGATTAAATCAGATACAACAATTATATTTTGATAATTTATTAGGATCATATAATTATACAGAAAATTTACCAAAAGATGTAGCTATTATTTCAGCAAAAACTTTAACTGCAAATTATTTAAAAGATAGAGGTGGTAAAATTAAATTAAATGATGGTAAATTAGAAATTGTAAATGCAGATGATGAAGCATTACCATATATGGAAAATAATCAACCATTAACTTTAAAAGCATTAACAGATAAAATTGTTGCTGAAAATAAATTGATAACTGTAAATAATCAAGGATCAACTGCACAACAGTCAACACAACAATTTAATCAAAGTAATGTGCAACAAAATCAGACAAATTTATTTTTACAAAAACAATTAGAAAGTTTAAGAAATAATAATTCTTTTAATGTATAAAATTTTAAAAAAATAATTGTTAAAAAAAGGCAGTATTTATTACTGTCTTTTTTCTTATATTTGTATTGCAAATAGATTAATAGTTTTCCTTCGGGTTATAAAAAAAATTGCTGATAAAGCTTATATATTGAGTTAATACTCTTATTTACAATTAAATTAAAAATTAAAAATTAAAAAAGTTTAAATAAAATGGCTTTAGGATATTGTGAAGCAGTGTTATTACATCTGCAAACTATAAATCAAAATTATAATGGAACTAAGGTTACACAACCTGGTTTTTTAAATATGTTATTAAATCAACCTGACTCGCCTGAAATTATGGCAGCATATGGTGATGGACATCGTCGTGAAGTACGCGTAAAATATAAAACACCTGTAACTGAAAATCAAGTTTCAACTTCAGAACATTGTGGTGTTGATGTTATTCCTGCATATGCTGAAACAACAGTTTCATTAGGAAAATATGTTCAAGTTGGTTTACATATTACTGATGATAAAATTCGTCAATATTGTATGGATGCATCACAAACTGTTGCAGTTGGTGCGCCTCCAACAAGATTAATGAATGAGCATTTAGATTCTATTCGTCATGCAATGCGTGGTTTATATGCTAAAATGGAAACACAATTGACGACAGCAATGTCAACACAATTTGGTGTTAACGCTAGAACTGGTGCATCAACATCTACATCAATTAATTTTAACTTAAATGGCGCAACGCAAAATTTTGCAGAAGGTTTAACACGTTTGTTAACAGATGCTGCAATTAACGAAATTTGCGGAACACCTATGATCGTAGGAAATGGTAATATTCACGGATTTGCGATGAATTATTTATCACAAGCATATGGTTTAAATCAATATGGATTAGATCAAAATAAACTTGCTGAAACTTTAGGTTTCCAATTTTATCATTCACAAAAAACTGCTACAACTTGGGGAGCAAATCAATTTGGTGTATTTGCGCCAGGTGCAGTACATTTAATTACTAATCCACGTAATGTTGGAAATTTTGCGCAAGATTTAGGTACAGTAAAAATGTTTACTATGACTGATCCAGGAATGCAATGTTGGACACCAAATGGTTTAAGTAATTTTGTTTGGGATGTAACATTACAATATAACGTTTGTACAGAAACAAAATCAGGTGGATACGCTGGATCAACTTCTGTTGGACGTGGTTGGTTGTTAACATTAAGTGCAAACTATGATTTATTTGTTAGTCCATCTGCAACTGATGGTGCTGATGCATTAGCTGGAGTAAATGGTGCACTTAGATATACTGCAACAAATTCATAATATATGGATTGCTTAAAAGGCTATATCAGTTTGACTACTTGTGGGGACGATGTTTCCACAAGTGGTCTTTCTTTTAATTCATTAGAAATAATTAATAAAGATCTTATTTCAAGTATTAGTGATAATGATCAAGAAACTTTAGAAAATTGTTTAAGTGATATTGAGACAAGAGCAATTTTAAGAATCACTGATGATATTAGAAGCGAATTTTTAAAAAAGAAAAGATTAAAAAATATACTTAGTCAATATAATTTGAGACATGATTTTTTATCATTAACAAATAATGTTGCTGATAGTTATTTATTAAAAGGAATTTATGTTTCATCAAATGAATCATTATCAAGTTTACATGATCCATTAAAATCAATATTTATACAGCAATTTGAATATTTTGCTGATGTTAATGATAATGGAGTTACAACTACAATTTACATTTTTGATTTAGATTCTAATGAAATTTTATACCAAAAACAAGTTACATTAAATACTGGTTGGAATAAATTTGATTTAGAAATTAATTTATCTGGAAATGGATATTCTAATGCACAAAAAATATTTATTGCATTAGATGCAACTAATTTAACTTACTATAATAAAACAATTCAAAATTCTATTTGTGATGCTAATTATGGTGGATTAAATGTATATGGCGCAAAGACAATAAAACAGTATAATCAAAACATATCTAAGAATGATTTAGAAATCACTGATGATACTTTTGGTTGTAATATAATAGTTGCATTAAAATGTAGTTTTGAATCTCTTATATGTCAAAATAAATCATTATTTAAAAGAGCATATTTATATGCATTAGGTATTGAAGCTATGAGAGAATTAATTAGTAGTGATCGTATAAATGATTATACAACATTAAACAGAAATGAGGCGCAGGAAAATATTAAATTATGGAAAGAGGATTATGATAATAGTTTAATGAATGCAATTGATGGAATAAATATTGAGGATGGTGATTGTACAGAATGTCATAATACTTTAATGATTAAAACAGCAAAAGGATTTTATGGGGTGTAATTGTGGAAAACCAAGAGGTGGTAAAAAATGAGCATTAAAATTGAAAGTAATTTTCAATCAGTATTAACTGGTATTGAAAAAAAAATTAATAATGCTGTAACTGGTCCAGAATTTGATAAAATTTTGCGTGAAGCTACTATAACATTAGCAGCTGAAATGCGTGAACGTATTCATGAAAAAGGATTAGATTCTAAAAACCAAAAAATTGGTACATATAGTGAGGAGTACATGAAAATTAGAACAGGACAATTTAAAAATTCTGGTAAAAAAAATTCTGGTTTTTATACTAAAGGAAAAAATTCTGTATATTCTATTGAGTCAAGAAAAGCTGTTAAAACAAAAGAAAGTATGCGCACAAAATATAACAGAACAAATGAAACAACAGTAATATTATCATTAACAAGAGATATGGAAAATGATTTCACTACTGGACCAAAAAATAATAATCCAACAAAAGTTACAGGTGGATGGGGAATTGGTTGGAAAAAAAATTATAATGCGCAAAAAGCTGAATGGTTGGAAAAAGATACTTATAAGAAAAAAATATTTGCAACAACCGCAAATGAAAGAAGAAAACTTTTAAATTTAATAAATACATTAGTTAAAAAACAACTTGCTTAATGCCATATTTAGATCAAATAGTTGATAAAATAAATTTAGAATTAGTTAATAGTTTAAATGTTCCAACATTAAATGGAAAATTTAATGGACTATCAACTGTTGTGAATGTATTAGATCAAGAAGTTGCTAAATTTCCAGCTATAGTTGATATATATGGAAATGGTGAAAGCGTATTTATTGATGATAAAAAAAATATTTGCACATATCATCGTGTAATATCTAAAACAATTTCAAATTATGAAAATAATTTTGGAGATGGTAATGATATAAAACAAATGAATGTACAAATGATATTATGTGTGTGGGCAAAAAAATCAAAATTGAAAAAAACAAATGATCAGATTGAAGATATGTTTTTAAGTGGAATAAAAACACAATTAGAAACTGATTTTTTGAAAAATTATACTGGATTAAATAGTGTTAATATAAATATTAATGCAATAAATTCTGATTCATTAATAGTATGGAATCAAGAATTTGAAAATTATAAATTTAATCTAAAAAGTGATCAACATTTATTTACAGTAAATTATACTGTTGAAATTATTTACAGACAAGACTGTTTATCTATTTGCATTAATTGTTAAAACTAAAATAAAATGTCATTATACTATCCAACAGGAAATTGTGGCGCATCTGGTGCATTACCTGCTTATGCATGTTCACCTTGTCCTACATATGAATATGGACGCATCCGTTCAATTGCTTTAATTAAAACATCATTTACATTTTTAGATCCAACTGATTCAACTGAGTGGGATACTGGAATTCAGAGTGGTGATATTCGTATTATATGGGAAACACAAGGTCAGTATGATGGTGGATCAACTTCTGAATTAGCTGGTTTTGGTGATCGTGAAACAACTAATGGTGGTACAAAACACACATTAATGTGGAAAGATCCAAACTATAAAGATAATGCAGATTTTTATAACACATTAAGAGATGTTTCAGATTGGACAATTGCTTATCGCACATCTAATTCAATTCATTTAGTTCATGAACCATGTACATTTACACCAAAAAATGATGTGGCTGATGATACAAAATCTAATGTTGTTTGGAATGTAATGGCGGTATGGTCATCACCATTATCACCAATTCCATATGATATTCCAGCAGGTATATTTACTAATTGCTACATTATGCAATAACATGTAATAAGTGAATTTAATTTGGGGTTAAATATTTTTGTTTAACCCCTTTTTTTTATTTTTAAAATATGAAAGATAACATAAAACAAAGTATAAGTACAATACATCAATTCATGACAATTATTGGTTTACCAATTTTAATATATTTAGTAGGCGATATGTATAAAGATTTTAAGGATATGAGAACAAAAGTTATTATACATGATGATACAATATTTGAAATTAAACAAGACATAATTAGACATGAAAAAAAAATTGATGAAATGGATCAAAGAATAGATTCAAATACTCAAGATATATTTCGCATGCAATATTTACAACAAACAGGAGGTACAGAATGAAATTTAATGGTTATTCAATAAGTATAAATAATTGGAAAAAAGAATCAATAATTTGGTTTAATAATTTAACTTATATTTTGCTTGCATTTGTAGCAGCAATAAATGCAGCTAAAGAAATTGGTTATGATTTTAATGATGTTATTAGTGATGAAAAAAACAGATATTTAGTTTTGTCAGTAATATTCATAAAGTTTATTGAAAAAATAACTGTAAAAGAAAATAAATGAAAAAACAAGATAACGAAGTATATAATTTAGAATTATTATTTTTAATTTTGCTCTTGTTATTATATCTTATTATTGATAAAAAATTACTATGAAAAAAATATCAACATACTTAATTATAATTTTATCTGTAATTATTGTATTACTTATATTATACAAACCAAAACCAAAAATAATTTTTGAAGATAATTCTGATAAATTCAAAAACGAAATAAAAAAATTTAAGGAAATTCAAAATAATTATGATTCAACTATTGTTGAATTGAATGATAGTATTGAATCATTAAATTATGTAGTTAGTCAATATCAAACAGAAATAACTAAATTAAAACAAAAAAGAAATGAAAAAGTATCTAATGTCAATAAGTATACTAATGATGAGTTATACCAGTTTTTGTCAAAACGTTACGCGCAAGATACCATCAGATAGTTTACTTACATTACCAAAATATATTGTTAGATCAATGGTATCAGATATTGTTTTAAGCGACAGTTATGCTGATGAAATTATTTTATTAACTAAAACATTAGATAAAAAACAAGAAATAATTTTAAAGCAAGATACTTTGATCAGCACATACAGAAATAAAGTAAATTATTTTGAAAAAGAAATAAATAAATATTCTGAAAGAATAGATGAAAAAGAATTTGAGATCTTAAATTTAAATAAGCAAATTACTAAGGAGCATAAAAAATATAATACAGTTAAAGTGATTGCAGCTAGTTTATTAGTTGGTTTAGTTGTTAATCATTATAGTTGGAAAGGAGCTTTCGATAATTAAGGTTGTTTTTTGTTGTTATTGTTTCCATTGAGCCACTCTAAAAAAGTGGCTTTTTTTATGTTTTATCTTCATTACATATATAAATTTTCTAATTGATTATCAATCAGTTACATTTTCTGCTGTATTTTATTTACAGTTAGATGTAACTTTTTATATACTATTGTAGTATAAATACTCGTAAAACAAAAAACAAAAACAAAAAAATTAAACAAAATGGAAAAATTATCAAACACTAAAGTATTAATTAACACTACAATGGTATCATTAAAACAGTTTTTTTTAAAAGAGGATGTAACTGAAAGAGAATTAAAGTACATTGAAAGTATGTTAAAAGAAATTGCTGCTTCATCAGTATATGATGCAAAAAATCAAATGAATGAAGTTATTAACGCAATTTATAAGTAATAAAAAATAATAACTAAAAAAAATAACAACATGAAAAATCAAACAACAACATCAAACAACAACATTCAATTTACAATTGAACTAATTGAAAAAAAGATTAAATCATTAAGTGAATTTCACTCTGAATTAATGAACAAGAAAAAACTAACAACATCACAATTAGAAATAGTTAGTCATTATGAAGGTCAAATAGAAGCACTACAAAATGTTATTACATTATTAGAACTAATCAACATAAAATAACAAAAAACAAAAAATAAAAAATAAAAAAATGGAAACAAATAATAAAATGCAAATTAAAAACTGGTGTGAATTCATCAATAAACAAAATGATGGATCATATAATACAAATGATTTAAATAACAGATATGTTAAATTGTTTACTAATTACAGTATAATTATAACAGTTTCTGTTAGTGATTTAGGATCATTAGAAAAATATTCAAAACTAATGTCACTGTTGTGGAAATTTAATGCAAAAAACGCTAGAAAAAGTGTCATTAGTGATAAAATTATGGAAATTATCAGAACAGCGTATATAAATAATGATATTGATAATCAATCAGTTACAAAAAATCATTAAAATTTTAACACTAGAATGTAACTTATTTATATATTTACAGTATAAATGCTTGTAAAACAAAAACAAAAACAAATGAAAACAACAAACAACATGACAACAGAATTAAACTGGATGAAAAAAGGTAAATTTTCTGTAAGTGAAAAAAACAACTTCAGATTTGTAATGTGTAAAACTAATTATGGATTTTATGTTTTAAACATTTATAAACCAAATGGTGAAGTAATTTCAGAAATGTATGATACTAAAAAAGAAACAACATACTTCGCTAATTACTACGCAAACAATTACACTAATTAATTATAAAACAAAAACAAAAACAGAAACAAAAACAAAAAACAAAAATTATGGCTTATTCATTTAACAAAAAAACAACAACAACAAAATCAATTGGAGAACTTTATTTAGAAAATAAATTTTTCAAAGATGAAGAATCACAAACAATTGGTCAAGCAATTATTGGTGAAAATGCTTTAACAATTTTAAATAATCGTAGAAAAGTAAAAGGTCATTTAACATCTGAAGGTAGAGAAATTCTTGATAATATTATTACAAACATTTCAAATGTTTTAGGAACAGAAGTTAAAGCAGTTTGGGATAAACATTGTGGTTGCTCAATGTGTCCATGTAGTCCAGGTTATCGTATTAAAGCTGTATTTGATTCAAGCAAATATTTTAATTCAAAAGATGAAACACGTTTTAATATGTATGTACGTACAAATGGTGATATAAAATATTGTGCTCCTAAAAGTGCTTGGGATTTAGGTTATGAAAATAATGATCAATTAAATTTAATCTTTAATAAAAAATAATTCAACAAAAATTAAAAACAAAAAAACAAAAAAACAAATGACAACAAACAACAACATCAACGAAATGGTATTAGATACCTTAATTGAAACAAAAACAAATTGGACTGTAGAAAAAAAGCAGTTGATCAGTATTGATGGATTAGAAACTGATCGTTATGGTGTATTCAGAAACGATAACAATAAATGTTTGGGAGTAGTTGGTAAAGGTTATCAGGTTTATCAAAATTATCAATTGACAGAAGAATTATATCGCGCAACAGAACGTTTAGGATTAGTTATAGATAATGGTGGATCATTAAATGATGGCAAATATGTATTTTATCAAATACCATTACCAGATCAATATATTGGAAAATCAGATATAAAAAGAAATATTACTGCATTAAATTCACATGATGGAACAAAAGCATTAGCGTTTGGTTTTACTAATACTGTTGTTATATGCACAAATACATTTTACAAAGCTTACAATGGTTTATCTAAAGTGAGACACACAAAAAATTATCAAGACAAAATTGATGGTATTATTTATCAAATACAAGATGCAATTGAAATGGAAAAAAATTTAATTGATGTTTATAAACTAATGTCAGAAATTGAATGTGAAAAAAATCACATAGATAAAATAAAGAAAAATTTATTTGGTGGTTTAAAAGCTGAAAGTAATATTTTAAAAAATAAAATAGAAAATTTTGATCAAGCTATGCAAATAGAATTTAATGATCAAGGAGAAACATTATACGGATTATTTAATACTGTTACACGTTATACAAATCATTATGACAGTAAAAAAACTAAAGATGATTTTAATACTTATATCATGAATGGCGCTGGATCTAGAATTAATAATGAAGCATATAATACAATTGTTGGATTTATTAATGATAAAAATTATAATGAATTAGAATTAGTAACAGTTTAAATTAAAAAAATAAAATGGGGTTATTTTAAATAGCCCCATTATTTCAATTATGAATAAAGGTTATATTATAAAAAAAGAAACAGGAGAATTTAAAATTTTAGAAATTTATTCTGGAAAAAAAGGTAATGAATATTATGAATTTGATTTACATCCATCACAAAATTTTGATGATTATAAATTAGGTGATGAAGTAAATTTTCAATACATATTAGAGTGCATTAATCACTATCCATTATACTGTAATTGCAGAACAACAGATGTGTTTGCTGTTATTGTAAAAGAATTATCATTTATAGAAACAATTAAATTAAAAATTAAAAACATAATTAAACATTTAAAAAATCATGAAAATTGGTAACAACTTATTGCTTAATGATTGTATTAAATCTGATACAGCAATTAAATTAGGAATTGATAACACTCCACTTATTGAACATATTGATGCATTAAAAATTTTAGCAAAAAAAATTTATGATCCATTATGTAAAGAATATAATATGCGAATACCAATTACATCAATGTATCGAAGTCAAGAATTAAATAAAAAAATTGGCGGTAGTAAAACAAGTCAACATTGTAGAGGTGAAGCTGTTGATCTGGATTTTGATCAAATTAAAAGTAATTATACTAATGCAAATTTATTTGAATACATAAAAGAAAATTTAATTTTTGATCAATTAATTTGGGAATTTGGTAATGATAAAAATCCTGATTGGGTGCATGTATCATATGCTAAAAATGGTAATAATAGAAAAATGATAATGAAAGCAATTAAAACAGTTAAAAATAAAACTCAGTATATTTATTTGTAAATGATTATTTATTTTATATATTAGCAGACTAAATGGAAAATAAAGAAAAAGATAAATACGAAAAAGAATGTGTTGACATATTAGTAAAATTTTTAAAATTAAAAAGAAAAACAATGTCACCACTATTTGAGGATTTTTTATTTGCTTCAGCTATAAATGCAAAAGAGCGAGGATCAGAATTAGGAAAAGAAATAATTGAAATATTAAAACAATAAAACAAAATGGAAAACAAACAACAAAAACAAGTACCAACAGTTGCTGAATTATTTAGTGATGATATTGAAAATGCTTACAAAAACGAGCAGTTAAATTTATTACTGTCAACACCACCAAAAAAAGAATGGGTAAAAGAACATCCATTTATTCAGAATTATAAATATTTACCAATTGATAAAGTAGAATATTTATTAAAAAGAATTTTTAAAAAATACAATATTGAAATAATTCGTGAAGGAATTTCTTTTAATGGTGTTTATGTAGTTGTTCGTGTACATTATTTAAATCCAACAAATGGTAAAATGGAATTTCATGATGGTATTGGTGCAGCACAATTACAAACAAAAAAAGGAACATCACCAGCTGATCTAATAAATATAAATAATGGCGCAATATCAATTGCTTTTCCAATTGCAAAATCAATGGCAATTAAAGATGCATGTGATCACTTTGGTACACTATTTGGATCTGATTTAAATAGAAAAGATACAATTAATTATGTTGCAGATCAAAATATTATTGATGCTAAAATTAATCATGAATATTCAAGGACTCTAAAAGTTTTAAATGCTTGTACAACTTTAGATGAATTAAATAATGTAGCAAATAATTTAAAAAATTCTAATCAATATGAATTATTAATTGATGAATTAAAAAACAAATTACAAAATGGAAAATAAATTTAGATGTTCAGCATTATGGAATTTAATGGTTGAACCAAAATCAAAAAGTGAATTATTATCTGAAACAACAAAAACGTTTTTGAGAGAATATTACATAAAGAAAAAATACAATAAGATAAAAAATTTTGAAAATAAATTTATTGAAAAAGGTTTATTAGTTGAAGAGGATTCATTAACTCAGTATTCAATATTTAAAAAAGAAATTTACAATAAAAATGATATTGAATTAAATAATGAATTTATAACTGGTACGCCTGATACATTTATTGGTGAAAATATTTATAATGCAAAAACAATTATTGACATAAAATCTAGTTGGTCTATATTTACTTTTTTTGATACAAAAGAAGATAAAATAAATAAACAATATTATTGGCAGTTACAAGGATATATGTGGTTGACTGGAGCTGAAAATGCAAAATTAGTTTATTGTTTGATAAATACTCCTGAACAATTAATTATAGATGAAAAAAGAAGATTAGGTTGGAAAATGGGTTTAATAGATTATGATATTAATGAAGATTATATTGAAGCATCTAAAATAATAGAAGCTAATAATAATTTTGATGATATACCATTAAATGAAAAAATCTATGAAATTCATATTGAAAGAAATGATGATGATATTGAAAAATTAAAAAATAAAATAATAACAGTTAATGAATATTTAAAAACAAAATATGACATATGAAAAAAGATCTTGAAATACAATTTGAAAATTGGTTAGAAAAAAAAATCAAAGATGGTTTAATTAAAAAAAACGAAGACTATTCTTATTCTTACAACAATAATAAAATAACAAAAATAGGATTGCAATTAATATTTAAACAAGAATTAAAAAAATAAAATGAGACCATTAAAAAATACAAAGACAACTGCAACATCATTTATTTATGATCCATTAATCATGAAAAAATGTTTTGAATTAATTGGCAAAGAAAATAAATTAAAAAATTTAGTAGCGTTTGTGCATATTGATGTTGAATTAAAAAAAGATGTATTCAGTTTATTATCAGCATTTGATCATTATACATTAAGTGATTTAATAAATGATTGTTTATTAGATTATATTGCTTACTGTAAAATGAATAACATTAAAAAAGATGAAACAATAAAATCATTCAGACAATTATTAGATCAACAATTAAAAAAATGGGTATATGATGAAGGAAAAATTTAAAAGATTCTGCGGTTTCCAAATAGACTATGAATTATTTGGTAAAATTTTAGAAGCAAAAAAATTAAATCCAATTCAAGAAATAAAAAAAGAATTAAAAATAAAAACAACTTATGGAATTGAATCTATTAGAAGGTGATGATTTAAAATCAGAATACTTAAACAATATTGATTTACAGTTTTATCATATGGACAGAATAAATGAATTAGAAAAACAATACAAAAAAACACAACCATATAATAGATCAGATAAACATGTTGTACAAGAAATGTTTAACTTAAGAAAAGATGAACATATTAAAGCATTAGCAAGATTAAAAAGAATTAACACACAAATTGACACAAAAATAAATAACTATGATCATAGCAAATATTAATGGAACAATTGGTAATGATGCCAATGTTAGAGTAATTAACAGTACAAAAAATGTTTTAACATTTAGTGTCGCAGCTGGTAAGAAAAAAATTTCAGAAAATGAATATGAAACTATTTGGGTGAAGTGTGTTAAATTTTATAATACAGATAATGCACCTTATAATTTAGATAGTTTAATTAAAGGAAATAAAATTTCTGTATCTGGAAAAATTGAAATTGAATCTTATATTTCAAAAACAAATGAATTTAAAGCTGTATTAAAATTGTATATTGATCATTATGAAATAAGCGAAAAAAATATTTTAGATCAATCAAATAATAAAACAAATTTAAATCAATTTAAAACTGAACAATCAAATAAAAATGATAATTCAGATCTAGATTTTCCATTTTAATCATAAAACTAATCTAATTGATTATCAATCAGTTATAAAATATCCATAAAAAAAGTCTGTTTTTTTGTAACTTATTTATATATTTACAGTATAAATGCTTGTAAACAATAAAACAATAAAACAAACAACAAAAAACAAAAAAATGGAAAATCAAACAACAACAACAAGTAGAAAATTAACCAATACTTATTGGGCAATTGAAAGAACAAAAGAAGCTTTAATGTCTGAATTTAATTTAACTCAGGAACAAGTAGATCAATTTGAATTTTATTTAGAAAATATTGCTAATTCAAAAAAATTAGATGTATTAAATCAAATCAACAATTTAAAATATTAACAATAACAAAAAAACAAAAAACAAAAAATGGAAACTACAACATTAAACAACAACACAATGGAAAATTTAAATTTAACAGAATTAGAAACAAAAACATTAACAGCATTAATTGATAATTTATATGCTGAACCTGGATTTAGCGATGTTGATGCTAATGATTTAAGTAGATATACAAAAATCCCTATGAAAGTAATTAGAGGCGTAATTGGATCATTAATTAAAAAAGACATTGTATGGGTTGAAGATAATGGCGAATATGTAATAATCTATTTAAGTATGCAATTTTGGTATTTACATCCAAATAAAATTTGGAAAGAGCAAGCTGAAATGTGGTTTGAAAGATATAAAAACTAAATAAAAAAAATAGGGGTTGCGCATCTTTAACGCAAAAATTTAAAACAATAAAAAACAAAAAATGGAAACAAATCAAATGACAAACGAATCAAAACAAAATGTTGCAAAAATGTATAACATTTCTCCTGATGATGTTATATGGTATAATGCTGGAATTTGTTACAGCACAATTGTTGTTAAAAACAAAAAAACCGCATTAAAGGTAAAAAAAGTTGTTGAACATGGAACAGTAAATGGTGGTTACTTACATGGAATGCAATTAGGAAATATTGAAAAATCTGATAATGGTCGTCATTATAGAGTAATGTGTTAACTTATTAAATAAAAAATAGGGGATGCGCATCTGTAAAACGCATATTAAAACAACAATAACAAAAAAAAATAATTGATCATGATTAACAAAGGAAAAATATTAGAAACAATAGAATATACAAGTTTGGAACTTGATATTGATATGGATATTACTGTTGAAATAAGTTATACTGAAGAGAGTGGTACATATTATGATAATGATGGTGGTGGTTTACCATCTAGTCTAGATTGGTTTTATAAAATAATTTCAATATATGATACTAATAATGAACAATGGTTAGATCATAAAAAAATTAAAATAAATCATGATGATATTTCAGATCAATTAGAAGAAATATTATCTAATAATTTAAATCAAGATAACTGTTATGATAATTTCTTTTAAAAATACTTTTAAGTAATAAAATCAATTATATATTTGCAAAACAAAAAACAAAATATGTTACTAATAATCATCATCACATTAACAATCATAGTAGTAAAATTAAATTTATTACCTGATTTTATAGATAACAATTTAAACTAACAATAAAAACAATAACAACATGATTAATGAATTAAATCAAATGATCAAAGAACATGAAAGAGCAATTGAAATATTAGAAGCAATAAAAGCTTTTGATAAAAGAATTCAAAGAAATATTGAATCAATAAATGGTTTTGCTGGAACATTTCCTAGACTGAAAAAAAAATATTTAAATGATATTGATACGCAAAAAAAATGTGTATACAAGTTAATTGATATTTATTCTGACACAGTTAAAAAAAATATTTTATCATGAATATTCTAGAAAAAGCAAATGAAATTGTTAATCTTCGTAAAGAAGAAAAGGAAAGAATGTATGGACCATTTGAAGAAGGTATGGATCGTGCAGCATTAATTGCTTCTGGATGCACAGGTAAAACATTTACTGCTCAAGATATGTATATATGTATTATCGCAATTAAGTTGTCTAGACAATCCTATAATCATAAAGAAGATAATTTACTTGACGCAGTAGCTTATTTAGCATCATTAAATAATTATAACAATAAAAACAAATAAAAAAAATGAATACAAAAAAGTATAACACAACAGACTTAGATCCTGTAACAACATTTGAAAGACATGTATTTCACAGAGATCAATTTGCTCACTATTTAAGATGGACTCACATTCTTAAAGAAGCAAAAATTGGAGAAACAGTAGTTGACTTTGGTTGCGGCAAAGGAAATTTATTAGAAGTATTTTATAGAAATAAATTTAAATGTCAGCAATATATTGGCTTAGATATTAGATCTAAAACAATTGATCAAGCAAATGAAAAATATCAAAATGTAGAATGGGCAAAATTTATTGTTGAGGATCTTGTAAACCCACAAAATAATATTGATTTTACTAAATTAAATGCTGATAAAGTTTGTTCATTTGAAGTATTAGAACACGTTGGAAAACAAAATGCAGAAAAATTTATGGAAAATTTTATTGCGTGTGGAAATAATAATGCAACTTACTATATTAGTACACCTAATTTTGATGAAAATGTAGGTGCAGCTGGTAATCATACTTATGATAGTGGTGATGGTCGTGGTGTTGCTGTTCAAGAATTTTCTTATAATGAGCTTAAAGATTTATTTTCTAAATATGCTGACATTGTTGATTCATTTGGAACATTTGCATCAATTAGAGATTATAAACCATATATGAATGAATGGCAAATAAATATGTTTGAACATCTGAAAAAATATTATGACAGTAATTTAGTCAGCAATTTAATGGCGCCATTTTTTCCAGAACATTCTAGAAATACATTATGGGTACTAAAAAGAAAAAATTCTAATATTCAACAAACTAATTTATTCAATAACATTTAAAAAAAAAAAATCATGGAACCTAAAAAATTCAATTACAAAACAAAAACAGGCGAAATTAAAAATGCAACATTTATCAAAATGCAGACTTACAAAAACAAAGAATATTATTTGTGTAATGTAAATGGTAAAAATCAATTAATTAGTGAACGCCAAATAATAAAAGAAAATTAATTCCATTAATAAATATGGAAGAAAATAATTTTAACAATGCAACAGAAGCATTTGAATGCTATTATGAATTGATAAATGATATTGGTTTACCATTTAATGATACTAAAGCTTTATTTAATATTGGTTTCTATATTCATAATCCACATGATAACATTATTACTACTGCATTCAGAAAATTTAAATTAGATTATGCAGAATACGAATGGAATTGGTATTTAAAACAAGATAGAAATGCTAATGAAATAAGTAAAAAAGCAAAAATTTGGTTACAACATATGGATGAAAATGGTAATGTAAATTCTAATTATGGTTGGCAGTGGAATAGAAATAATCAATTAAATAAAATAATTGATAAATTAAAAAAAGATAAATTTTCAAGACAAGCAGTATTATCAATATATGACGCCAAAGAAATTGATCAATATAATTTTGATACGCCATGTACTAATTCAATACATTTTCAAATAATAAATGATAAATTATGTATGACAGTTAACATGCGTTCAAATGATTTATGGTACGGTTTCTGTAATGATCAATACTGCTTTAGTAAATTGCAAAAGATGATCTCAGATCAATTAGAAATTAAAACTGGATGGTATTATCATTTTGTTAGTAACCTACATTTATACAATAAGCATTTAAAACAACTTAAAAATTAAAAACATGACTTTAGAAAATGAATTTCAATCAATCAGAGATTGGGCAAGAGAAAAAGGTATTTACGAAAAAGGTGATCCTAAAACACAATTTTTAAAATTGCAAGAAGAAACTGGTGAATTAGCAAAAGCTATTTTGAAAAAAGATGAAGAAGAATTTATTGATGCAATTGGTGATTGTGTTATTGTGTTAACAAATTTAGCTGCATTAGGTGGTTATAATATTGAAGACTGTATTAATTCTGCTTATGATGTTATATCAAAAAGACAAGGTAGCATGATTAATGGAACATTTGTAAAAAATAAATAACATGGAAAATAACAACAACAACAAAAACAAAATTACAACTTATAAATGTGTTAGAATAAAAGGACCTTATCAAGGACCGCACAACGATAATATTATTTCATGTTTTTTGCAAAACGAAAAAGGTGAAACAATAATATGGCATAATATACCAAAAAGAAAATTTCTGAATTGTAAAGTAAATGATCTTGTAACTGGTATTAAATTTAAAAATGATAATATTGATTATAAAAAATCAATGCCTACAATTGTGCAAATTTATAACAACATATTTTAATGAATCACTATAATTTAAGTAGGGCTTTTTTTGATTTCGCTTTTGAAAATCCTGAAAAAATTAAACCAAATCATATTGCATTATACTTTTTTGCAATTGAAAACTGTAATAGATTAGGATGGAAGTTAAAATTTGGACTTCCATCCACTATGACTATGGAAGCAATTGGAATAAAAAGTTATAATACATACATTAAAACATTAAATGATTTAATTGAATTTGGTTTTATTATTTTAATTGAAAAATCAAAAAATCAATATAGCTCAAATATAATTGCACTATCAATAAATAATAAAGCAAATGATAAAGCATTAGATAAAGCATTAATAAAGCACAGTACAAAGCAACTATCAAGCACAGATCAAAGCATTTGTACTATAAATAAACAAGAAACAAATAACAATAAACAATTAACAATAAACAATAATAATTTTATTGATAATTTAGAAAACGACTGGAAAAATATTTTAATTGAATGGATTGAATACAGACAATCAATAAAAAAGAAAATAAACAGTCCAGAAAAAACTTATTTACATTTAAAAAAATTATCAAATAATAATGTAAAAATTGCAAAAGAAATTATTGATAATTCAATTGCTAATTCATACATAGGTTTATTTGAATTAAAAAATCAAAATAATGGAAAACAAACTTCAACAAATCAATCAAGATCAGAAAAACGAAATGACGCTTTTAGATCAGAATACTTCAAAAATTTTACTTCAAATGAATAAAATTGAAGCATTAATTATGGAAGCAAATAAAAATGCTGTTATAATTAAAAATTTATCTTTTGAAGAATTTTTTAAAAATTTTCAGAATGTAATTTTAAAATTAAGTTATTTAATTGGATTAGATAAACCATTAGATAAAGTTGAAATTGCATTACTAGCAAATCATGTTTATGATTATCATGATAATTTTAATTTAAATGAAATTGAATTAGCTTTTAAATTAAACGAAGCAGGAAGATTAGAAAAAAAAATAACACATTTTCAAATTTTTACTTGCTCTTATTTATCTGACATATTAAATAACTATCAACTTAGTAGATCAAAAGCAATATTTCAATATCAAAAAATTGAAGAACTGGAAAATGCTAAATTGCTGGAAAATAAAAAACATAAATTAAGCAGTAAAGAAGCTTATGAATTAATTGTTGAATTATATCAAAAAGAAAAAGATATTCCATTATTTGGACCATATACTTTAGCATTTGAATATTTAAAAGAAAACAATATTTCACCTGATAATTGGGATCAGTATAAAAAAGAAAATTCAATTTATATCAAAAGAATATTTGATTTATCAAAAGATGAATTAATTTTGGAGTACAAAAAATTATTTGTTAAACAGTTTATCATTCAAAATATTGAAGTATAATAATAAAATAACTATTGTTGACAATATAAAATTTAGATCAAAAAAAGAAGCTAAAAGATATTGTGAATTAAAGTTATTAGAAAAAAATAAAATAATTCATAATTTAAAATTACAAGTAAAATATGATTTCAAAATTGAAAAAATTAAAATTTGTAGTTACATCGCTGATTTTACATATAACGATCAAAGTGGGAATTTTATTGTTGAGGATACAAAAGGATTTAAAACAAATATTTACAAGATCAAAAAAAAAATGATGCTTGCATTTTATAACATTAATATTTTAGAAACATGAAATTTTCAATAATTCATCCATCAAGAAATAGAATTCAAAGAGCAAAAAAAGCTGTAGCTAATGCAATAAATAGATTTAATTTTGATAATGGTGATTCATTAGAGTACATAATTAGTATTGATGATGATGATAAATTTCAAAAAGAATATTTTGAATTTTGCAATCAAAACAATTTAATACTAACAGTTAATAATAATAGATCAATGGTTGATGCAACTAATATTGCAGCTAAATTATCAACTGGTGATTTAATTATTTTATTATCTGATGATTTTGAATTATGTGATAATTGGAATGTATTATTAAAAAATAAAATTATAGATCAAAATAGTTTATATGCAATACATGTTAATGATGGTATTTCAAAAGGTGATATTTTAAGTATACCAATAATATCAAAAATGTTATATCAAAAATTAGGTTATGTATACCATCCTGAATTTTTTAGTTTATTTGCAGATAATGCTTTATTTGATACATGTAAAATTTTAAATTGCTTAATTGATGCTAATGATATTTTATTTCAACATCATCATTACATAAATAATAAAGCTGTTTATGATGAAACATATCAAAAAGAAAATTCTAAATATGCTTATGAATCAGGAAAATTACTTTATCAAAAATTGAAAGAAAGAAATTTTGATTTATGAAAGATATTTTAACTATTTTAATTCCAACATTAGATTCTAGAATTGATTATTTAGAAAAGTTATTATTTAATTTAGATACTCAAATGATAGATGGTGTTAAAATTTTAACATTAAGTGATCAAGGACAATTATCAACTGGCGAAAAAAGAAATTTATTATTGCAAGCATGTGATACAGAATTTTGCGTTTTTATTGATGATGATGATGAAGTAAGTGTTAACTATATTGAAAGACATATGGAGGTATTAAAAAAATATCCACATGTTGATGCAATAGGATTTAAAGGTGTTATTTATTTTGATGGAAAATTTCCACAAATATTTATTCATAAACATAATTCTGATTATAAGGAAATTTATTACAACGGTAAAAAACAATACATCAGACCAATCATGCATATTAATTGCATTAGAACATCAATAGCAGCTGAAATTGGTTTTCCTGATCAAACACTTTATGAAGACAAAGAATATAGTTTAAAATTAAAAAATTCAGGACTAATAAAAAATTCTTATTTCATTGATGATATAATGTATTATTACTATTTTAGAACTTCAAAATAAAATTATGAGCTACCAATTTATTGATGAATCACCAACAATTATAAAAGTAATTGATAATGGCAGAGAATTATTATTTAAAAAAGTTTATTGTTCAACTGCTATAGATGGTGATTATTTTATTTTCAACACTCACATATTTGAAAATAATATTTACAGACAAGAATTTAAAATTTATTATACTGAATGTGATAATCCAGCATTAGGATCAGCATATGATTTAAAAAATGCAGTAGACGTAATTTTAAATAATTATGCTTATGGATCTAATCCTAAAAGTTATTTAATAGCTTATGATAGAAATAATTTTATTCCAACTGATAAAAATGTTGGATATGCTTTAACATATTCTGATATTGTATTAAATCAATTTATTGGAATAGATGGATCAAGAATAAATTTTGATAAAACTGGTATTTATAATTTACAATTTA